>ERZ772889.235-NODE-235-length-66947-cov-8.079172_pt1 | contig 66947 bp, 67 predicted proteins | sample MGYA00512127_ERZ772889 | MGnify/ENA primary metagenome ERZ772889 (study PRJEB29015, sample SAMEA2737689) | human gut metagenome | biome: human gut; feature: human-associated habitat; material: faeces | place: China | collected 2012 ...
ACGAGACAAATTTTATGTAAGTACAGATCCTTTAAATAAAAGTGGGCTTACACCTATTTGCAAGGATTGTGCAAAAAAAATAGCGTTAAAAATTGGGAAAGATAAAGTAGAACATGAACCAGACAAAGATTCTGTTATATTAGCCCTTAAGTATTTGGACAAGCCTTTTTTAAATGATTTGTGGGATGCTAGTGTATTAGAAGCAGATAATTTAGCTTCTGGAAGAGTTAAATCTAACCCTTGGAATGCATATATTAAAAACGTTGCGATGGGGCAATATAATTGCAAAACGTTCTCAGATAGTGATTTTTATTATTCGAAAAAAGATGAAAATAATGACAATATAGATGATACATCAAATTCTTTTTCTGTTAATAAAGATTTGTTAGATACGTTTACACAAAATAAAAAAGATGTAATTCGTTTATTAGGATATGATCCCTTTGAAAAAGAACAACCTGGTGATCAACCATATCTATATGCAAGTCTTATTGGTTATTTAGATTCTAGCGAAGATGCAAATGAAGATAGACTTAAAACATCTTCTTCTATTGAAATCGTAAAAAGTTTTAGTCACATTGAGAAGATAAACGATGTAATTACTTCGTTAATGTCTGATGTAAAAAATATGGAGAAAAACATATCTACAATAAAGAACCTAGAAGATACAAAAAACAAAATAACTTCTTCTGTATTAAATTTGGCAAAAGATAACGGAATCAGCTTAAAACACTCTGTCAACGCTTCAAAAGGTGAAAATACATGGACTGGTAAAGTTCGGAAAATGAAAGAAATGAATCTGTCTGAAGCTGAAACAAATTTATATAATATTGAATATTCTGCCGGTTTACAACAAGTAGCTGAAATTAGTGATGCAGCTATTTTAAAACAGATTCGATTAGATGAAAACGACTATAATGATATGATTATTCAGCAAAGAGAATTGATAAATAAATATAAAAAGAAATCCGATGAAAGTGAAGAAAAATCAAGAATTCTTCTTAAAGAAAATTATGATTTAAAATCACTTTTAAAAGATAATAACATAGATTTGGTGGAAACAAACAATGCTTGAGACAGACTCTGGAATCTTATTGCCGAATAATTACCAAATCTATGTAAAACCAACAGAACGTGAAATATCTCAGAGAAAATTAGAAAGTTATCAAAAATTAGCTGAAATAAAACAATGGGGATTACGATATCCAACGAAATTTTTATCAGAATTCGTGGGCGTAGATTTATTAGATTCACAGGAATATACATTCATGATGAGCTGGACAAGACCGTATGTCCTATGGCTAGAAAGTCGAAATGCTGGTAAGACAACAAAATTAGCGTTGTATGCAATGCTTCGTGGACTTTTACATAATAATTATAGAATATATATTTGTTCTGGAACTGCAGATCAGTCACAAGAAACATTTAGAAAAATTGAAGATATTGCAATGAAAAATATTGAATCAATGACTGGTCTTACGGATGTCTTTAGAAATGAAGTGGAAATATCTCAGGCGAATTCATCCGGTTTTGTCCATAATCCAATGGGATTCACGTATAAACTTTATAATGGCAGTTTTGTGAAGACCTTAAATAGTAATATTAATGCGAAAAGAGGTAAACGTGCAGAGGCCGTCTATTTTGATGAGGGAGGATGGCTTTCTGAAGAAGAATTCAATGTTATTGGTGCGTTTACAACTCAGAGTGCAGACTTTAAACTTGGCGGAGATATTGATGTCGCCACAGTTCCAAAAGAATTCCCTCATCAATTATTATATGCATCCTCTGCATCTTCTGTAGATACTGCATTTTATCAGAAATATCGTGACTTTTCAAAGAAAATGTTTTTAGGTGATCCAAGATATTTTGTTGCGGATCTGAATTGTGATATAGTAATAAACACTACTTTTCACGGAAAACCTTATCCTGCTTCATTGTTAAATAGAGAAACAATCGAGAATGAAATCAGAAACAATCCTGAAAAAGCTATGCGAGAATATTATAACCAATTTACGCAAGATGGTGGAGTTGGACAAATCATTAAACGTGCGCTAATTGTTCGAAATTCTTATAACAGGCCTCCTGTTTTGTATAATGACACAAATGAAAGAAAATTTGTGTTCGCATATGACCCAGCTCGATCTACTGATAATTCAATTTTAGGTATCGGAGAACTATTATACAACGAAGAAGATGGGTACACAATGGATATTGTAAATGTTATTTCATTTTCTGATTTAGGCCTTCGAAGGAAAACTCCTATGATGACACAAGACCAGATACGTGAATTGCATAATCTTCTGTTGGATTACAATGGTGATGCGTTAGATTATGATAACATCGAATTGGTTTTGGCAGATGCAGGATCTGGTGGAGGTGGAAACTCTTGGGTTAGAGATAGTCTAATTGAGGAATGGAAAGACAAAACAGGGAAAAATCATCATGGATTAATTGACAAAGACTATACAAACGGAGATATCTATTCAAAGAGATATCCAGAAGCAGTTAATAAGTTAAAATTGATTGAACCATCAAAATATAAATCAGAGATGTTTGAAGCTTTGATAAAAATGGTTGAAGCAAATAAAATTCATTTCACTGAAAAATATGACAATAAAGGTTACTTAAATATACTGGAAGTCGATGATGAGCTAATGCATAAGTCTGAAGAAAGTATTCGCGCTGAATTAGATAAAATGAATTTGGATATCAGTGAATATGAAGAACAATTAGAAGAAAGATTATCTGAAATAGAATCAGCGAAAACCACTACATATAAATTATCTTTGGATGAAGAGGTGGCGTTAGTTCAAATCGATGCCATGAAGGAAGAAATTGTGAATATTTGCAGAACAAAAAGAGAAGGTGGAAAAGATAGTTTTAAACTTCCTCCACATAAAGATGCGGATACGGGGAATTCTGAAGCAACTATGCACGACGATAGGGCATATGTCTTAGCAATGTTAGGCTGGTTCCTATCGGAAAAAAGACTTGAACATATTAAAAATAAAAAGAAGAAATCTATCTCTTCTTCTAATCTCGTCGATATGCTACCAATTCAAACAGCAAAAACATTTTCATATTTTGACTAAATTTATCCCACACTTCTCTCTTATTCTCCAATTAAAAATATAAATTTTGCGAAAGGAAGGTGTATCATTGGGTAGACCTAAAGGATCAAAAAACAAACCGAAGGTGTTAGATAATACACCTCCCATTTCTAATACAACACAAAGTAAAAAGACGGATAAAGTAGATAAATTACTTGCGAATGCAAGAAAATCTATCAAACCAACAGTGAGTACTCCGCAAGGTGCAAAGACCGTTAAAGAAATCAGTACAACGCTTACTAAGCAAGAACGCGTAAATGAAATGTTTGCAACAACTAAAGCGATGCTTGATGCACTGCAGCTGGTTGACTTATCAAAAACAGAAAACAGAACATTTCAGACTTATTCTAGAGAAACACTTCGTACATATCTTAAATCCCCAAAATCCTATGAATCTCAAATTAGAAATTTAAGTAGATATTTGTATAGATTATGTTATGAATATCGTCGTATTTGTAATTTTTATGCCAGGATGATATGTGGAGACGCTTTTAATATCACTCCACTTGTCGACTTAACACAACCAATAAATAATAATGAAATTGTACAGAAGTATTATAAAACCCTAGTTCGATGGCAGCGATTAGATTTCAAAGATGAAATCACAAAACTTTTATTAGTAGCATGGCGCGAAGATACAGTATATGCATATGTCTATGATGATTCTGACCAAGAAGGTGGTACGTGTTTCTACCAAATCCTAGATGGAGATTATTGCAGAATTTCTTCGATCGAAGCCGGTGTATTTCGATTCGCGTTTGATTTCTCGTATTTTCGTTCACATGAAGCTTATCTCGAATATTGGGATAGTGAATTTAAATCTAAATATGAAGCTTATCAAAAAGATTCTACTCTTCGTTGGCAAGAGCTGGAGCCAGAAAGGCAAATTTGTTTCAAGATAAATTCTGATGATCCAACTATGGATTATCCACCGTTTGCTTCGTTATTTGAAAGCATAATTTCTAACATTGATTTACAAGCCTTAAAGACGGCTAAAGATCAACTGAGTGCATATAAACTACTTGTTGCAAGACTTAAGCCTATATCTGGATCTGATGAACCAGATAATTTTGAAGTTGATCCAGTAACTGCGCTTCAATATTATAATAAGTTTGCTGAAAAACTCCCTGAATGCGTAAACGCATGTCTATCTCCTATTCCAATAGAGCCAATTGAATTTAAGGATCTTAATACAACCGATGATACAGATATGATCTCTAGTTCTTTATCAAATCTGTTTAAGAGAATTGGTGGTGTTATTCTTGATAATGACAAAACAGGATCTACTATTTATGAAGCGCAAATTATCGCAGACATGGAAATTGCGCATAGTACGCTGGTTCCACAAATTAATCGTTATCTAAATCTGTATTTTAATTATGTTATTGGAACAGATCACGCTTCTATCAAATACCTCGAAGGTGTTTGTCCGTATACAAGAAAATCCAAAAGGAAAGAGTATCTTGAATCAGCTCAAAATGGATTTGCAAAAATGAAAATTGGTATTCTCGACGGCGATACGCAGCTTGAACAATTATCTGCGTTGTATCTTGAAAATGCACTCGGATTATCAAATCTTATGACTCCATTAAATACAAGCTATACTCAAACAAGCTCTGGAACAGATCCTATATCTGGAGGAAGGCCAGAATCTGATGCAACAGATTTGACAGACAGTGGCTCAGATACTCGTGAACAAGATAAGAATAATATGTAATAGGAGCTGATATCTATATGAAGAAAAATTTTATTAAAGTGTCTGATATAGATACAATGAAGACGCTTGTAAAATCGGGATATCAAATTATTGATACGCAAAACGGCGTCTATACATTTTTAAATGATGATAAACTATATTTTTCTGATGATTTAGATTTATCAAAAATTCAATATAGTAATATTCTTTACGTTTAACTATCTCATCTTTCAGGATGGGATTTTTTATATTCTGAAGAAAGGAGGTAGACAATAGGATGCGTAATAAAACAATGCTTACCATTGATGATTTAGTTAAATTTTGTGAGGAACAAAAATTTGCAAAATTTAGTTCAGAAGATACTGGATACAAACTTGCAGTAAAAGTTCTGACAACATTTGAGTCCGAGGATTCAGTTGATGAAAACCATCGTGGTATGCAGAAAGTCAAAATTAAAATTTTCCATACAGGGAAAAACAGAAATAAATCGCGCGTTTCAAAAGAATCTGCTGAACGCGCAATGAAGACAATTCCAGATAGGCCTGTGCTTGGAGCAATTCATCAGTTAGACGATGGCTCTTGGGATTTTGAAGGTCATGAGATAAAAACAGTTGTTAATGAAGAAACAGGCGAAAAGGAAAATGTATATATTGAATCCCAAATCGGTTCGTTTTCTTCTGAACCAGCTTTTTGGGAACATGATGATAAGTTAGATAAGGATTTTGTGTGTGCTTATGCTTACATTGCAGAAGATTATACAAAGGCTGTATCAATTTTAAAAAATAAAAATGGAACAAAGAATAGCTGCGAACTTGTTATTGAGGAATTATCTTATGATTCAAAAGAAAAAGTACTTGATCTGGAAAATTTCTATGTAAACGCCTCGACTTTTTTGGGATCTCGTAATGATGGAACCGAAATAGGAGAAGGCATGGAAGGTTCTAGAGCTGATATTGTAGATTTTAGCGAAGAACATAATTCAGTTTTGATTGATTTGCAAACCAGAATTTCTAATTTGGAATCCAGATTAGAGCAGGTTTGTTTCAATGATAAAAATTCTACGAAAGGAGGAAATTTGTTGAAATTCGAAGAATTGTTAAAGAAATATAATGTAAAAAAAGAAGATATTGATTTTGATTACGAAGGATTATCTGATGGAGAACTAGAAGCGAAATTTAAAGAAAAGTTCGAGGGTACAGACGCAACCGATAGTAATACGGATAGTACTTTGGAAAATCAAGATGATAATTCGGCGCCAGAGTCAAATGCAGAAGAAGGCAATCAGAATACAGAACAGAATTCAGATGCTGCTGAATCGACGACAGACGGCAAAAACAATGATAACAGTCATGAAAATCCAAAGGAGTCTGATAGTGAAAAATCATCAGAAGATGACCCTGAATCTGATGTTACATCAACTACAGGTGAAAAGAAAAAGAAAAAATATTCAATTGACATTGATGGCAATATAAAATCTTTTGAAGTGGCTTTAGATGATAAAATTTTTGCATTATCTAATCTGGTAAATACTCAGTATGGTGAATCAGATAATTGTTGGTATTCTGTAAAAGTTTATGAAAAATATCTGGTTATGTCTGATTATTGGACGGGTATTGCGTACAAACAAACGTATTCTCAAGATGGAGATAACTTCTCTCTTACCGGTGATCGCGTCGAAGTGTTTGCTACATATCTTACTCAAGAAGAGCTTAACGAACTCGATGAAATGAGAAATAATTATGCAGCACTTGTTGAGTATAAAAGCAACGCAGAATTTTCTAAACTTCATTCTCAAAGAGAAGAAATTCTAAGTGCAGAAAAATATGCTGTTCTGAAAGATACAGATGAGTTCAAATCTCTAGTTGAGAATATGGATAAATACAATCTGGTTGATCTCGAAAAAGAAGCAAAAGTAATTTTTGCGGATTATATCACATCTCATGCAGAAACTTTCTCTGCAAAAAATCCAGAAAAAGAAACAAAAAAGAAATTCAATGGTGGAATGCGATTCGGAGTAGATTCTGAAGGATCTACTGTAGATGACGAAAAGTCACCATATGGAGATTATTTTAAATCTCTTAAAAAATAATTGAAATGTTATTTCTGAACCAATTGAGCATTGGTTCTTTTTATTATTCAAAATTTCAAAAGGAGGAAAATTTAAATGGCATCAAATTTTGATACTTATGCTTATAAAAAACATGGCGTATTTCATAGCACTTTAATGCACGCAACAGATATTCCAAACGCATTTTATAACATGGTTAATGATGGTGCTGATATGGACAATGGTTCTGTAGCAGTTCTTAAACCTGAAAATTATAAAGAAAGCGATGTATTTAAAGTCGGTACAGCACCAGCAGTAACTGATAAAATTGTTATTCTTGCAAATCCAGTAAAAATTTATGAGGAATACACAAAGAGAATGCAGGAAGAGTCTCAATTCTACAACGGAAAAGGTGAAATTATTCGTGCTTTTGAAGTATTTGAGACAGATAGATTTAGTCTTTCCAAGGAAGCATTTAAAGATAATGCAGAACTTGCCGTAGGCAAGTATGTTGTTGTAGATGGTTCTGGATTCAAACTTACGACCGTTGCTGCAGATCCGAATACAACCAAACCAACAAATGGTTTTGTTGGATATATTTACAAACAATGGCCAAATGGCGAGTACGCAGTATTCGTAAAACGTAATCGCGCAGTAGAAGCATAGGAAAGGAGGTAGATTAAATTATGAGAAAACTATTTTTTAATGAATATACTGATTTAAATCAGGAAAAGTTTGCAGATATGAATGACGTTAGAACGTTCACAAAAATCTGTATTGATACATATAATGATAGACTTCAAGGACAATCTCAGGCCGATGCCAATGTTGTTATTAGAAAGAAATTTATAAATATTGCCGGTCTACCTGAGAATCCAACAGACCATCAAATCAAACGAGCATTAGGCAGAACATCCGTTAGAGAAGCTTTATTTGAAATTATTGAAGATACACTTGATGACACTCTTGTTACTGGATGGTCAGCTGATCCATTCTTCAGAAAATATGTTGATTTCAAAAATGTTGCTATTGGCGAGAAGAACAGTTTTTATGTCAAAGATGATTGTATTCTAACTGTTGCAAAAATTGCAAATGGTCATCATGCGATTGAACGTCAGAGACTCGCTGGTGGACAGACAAGAACCGTAAGCACTGGATACTATGGTATGTCCGTATATGTTGACTTAACAAGATTCATGCAGGGTGTTGAAGATTGGAATGAACTTCTGAATAAAATTACAGAAGCTTTCAATCGTTATACAAATACAATGCTTCATGATGCAGTTATGTCTGCTTCAAAACAGCTCCCAGTTCCAACTAAATGGAATATTAAAGGTGAGGCAAAACCAGAAAATAAAGCAAAACTTAAGAGACTTATTTCTGATGTACAACTTGCTACTGGTTCCAAAGCCGTAATTATGGGTACAGAAGTAGCCCTGGGCGAGCTTGTAAACTTTGGTAATGTTCAATGGGCATCCACCGAAGCAAAAAGCGATTTATATAGAATGGGCCGTCTTGGTACTTTCGAAGGCACCGATCTTGTTGAGATTCCACAGGCATTTGCCTACAATGATGTAACTAAATATCTTGAGGATGATACAAAACTTCTCGTTATGCCAAATAACATTGATAAATTCATCAAATTTGTATACGAAGGATCAGACGCTACATTTGAAAGAAACGAAATGGGCGACACAGGAGACGAAACCAAGGATTATAAGATTAGAACATGCATGGGTCTTGAAACTATGACCAATGTACGCTTTGGTACTTGGGAGATTGGAACCTGATCTTAAGTATAATTATTTTAGGAGTGTGGATTGACTGCACTCCTATTTTTATGAATGAAAGGATAAATAACTATGAAAGTTTATGAACTTGCAAAACAAATTAATGTACCAAGTTCTGATATTGTTAAGCTTTTACAGGAAAATGACATTAGTATCAAAAGTCATATGGCTAACCTTGACGATGATGTTGTAGAAATGGTCAAGGCAAATTATATTCAACCTGTAAATAAAAAAATGGATTCAGTTGAGCAGATGAAAACATCAAAAAAAGATGCTGATTATAAGCCAGATGAGATGATTCCTTGCAGATCTCTTTTTCCAGGCGTTTTCTTGTTTAGTGGGGATCATACGCATATGGTGTATCCATTTAATGGCCCTGGTGATCGCAGAAATGTAGAATATCAAGATCTAAAAGCTGCAATGATTCAGCATAAAGGTTCTATTTTTAACCCAGACATTATTATTGAAGATGAAAACCTAATTAATGATGATCATTGGTTTGAAGTAAAAGATGTTTATGAAAGCATGTTTAACGAGGAAGATATTCAGAAAGTTATGAATCTTCCTAATAGTGATTTTGAAACAGCTTTTATTCAGTTACCAATTATCGCCAAAAATAGAATTATTGGTATTTACGCTACTCAGATGGAAAATGGTACATTTGAACATTGGAACAAAGCGAAAATCATTGACAAAGTTTGTGGTACTCGTTTTGATCTAAAAATGTAATTAGTAAGATCGGAGGTGAATTATGACCTACGATTATGAAAATATATTTGAACGATTTTATCCTCTTATAACAGATCCAAATTTCTACAGATTGCAAAAATCATATGTGACAAATCTAATGGCTGGTTGGCTACATAATGCTGTGGCAGAGCCTTATATTCGAAAAATATTTTCTCAAATTAGTTTAGATGATGATATGGAAGAAATAACTTTCGAGTTAGATAATTCAATCGACGAAGAATCAGATAAAGAATTTGTTTTTAGTATCTTAACACAATATATGGTTATTTCTTGGATGCAACCACAAGTAGAAAGTATTTTAAATATTTCTATGATGATCGGTGGAAAAGAAGAAAAGAAATTGCAATCTAATTATAAGAATAATATTGATCGATTGGAGCAATTAAAAAGAAATCTCAGAAAATATATTCGAGATCATGGTTACGAATATAATTCCTATCTTGACGGAGGTACGACATGAAATATTTATATGGAAGTATACCTGATGGTCAAGTTAAAGAGATTCAAAAATCAATTCGTGGATCGATTTTCTTTTTATTATTATGTGTAGATCCCAAAACAGCAGATAGTTATCCGGATGTTGATGTCAATAAAACCTTTGAGAATTTGTTGAATAAATTAGATGGGTACAACACTCTTCTACTATATCCTCTCGCTATTGCGGACACAATGAGTTTGTTGCAAGCAGCTCAAAATCTTTACAACAGTCCAATGTTTAAATACTGGAAATATAGAAAACTAATATTGGATGCTGGAATGGCAATTCTTAAGATCGAGGAGGTGTAATACTATGCCTTCATTCGAAGAAATTCAAAAAATGTATCAAGCAGTAGGGATGTCTGGTACTGTAGGCGAAAATCTGAAAAACATATCTGATGACCTTATGGATCTTACCTGGGACAATGATATACAATCGAAAAAATGTTATATTTATGATTATTTTCATGACGATCAAAAAGAACTTTCTTATGGAATGACTTACGAAAATACAACAAAGACTCCGATCGATGCCAAATTTATTGTATCTCAATACGGATCTATATCACAGGATCAAGTTGAATATCATTTACAATTTCGCCCAAGACAAAAACTTACTTTTGAAGAAAATGATGACCTATATTATTTTGAAACAGATTATCACAGGAAATTTAAAGTGCAATTCCCGATCGGCCTTTACGTGGATTTACCCAACGATATGGGAGTTTACGAAAAATGGATGATTGTTCAAAAAAATATAGGAAATCAATTTATTAAATATTCTATCCTTCCGTGTAATTATCATCTGGAATGGATTGAGCGAGATGGTCATAGAAAAATCAAACGAAAAATGTGGGCGGTTTTAAGGTTGCAAAGCTCCTATAATTCGGGATTGTGGACTGATACATATATGACCAAACAAGAGAACCAGGATAAAATCTGGCTTCCTCTTAATCGTATTACAGAAAAGATCTGGTACTCTACAGATCAAAATAAAAATATGCGCGTTTTAGTCAGTGCTTATACTGATCGTCCTGTAGCATGGAAAATCAGTAAGGTAGAAAATACTCAACCAATTGGTATTCAGAAACTTGTTATTTATCAGGATTATTTTGATCAAAACAAAGATTATATTGAAAAAGATTCTAATGGAAATATTATAGGAATGTGGGCTGATTATCATGACTCTGATATTGAGCCAATTGAACCAGATCCTATTACCAATAAATTAAATTCTGAAATCATATCTTCTACTCCAAAAATTAAAGTTGGAGGTACTTATAAATTATTAACGTTAAAAATTTATGACGATGATCATAATGAGATAACGGATAATTACTCTGATGCAACTTTTTCATGGAAATGTTCGGTCGATGAAGAAGACTTAACTGAAAAGGTTACATGGTTTGTAGTTAAATCTAACAATCAAATCAAAATTAAATTTCCAAATGATAGAACTTATTTAGATCATATACTTGATATTGTATGCACTGTTGAAAAAGATGGACAATCTTTTGAGACTGCAACGCAATATGAAATTTCAATTTAGGAGGTCTTATGTCTGAGAAAAAATACACTTATGATTTTGAAGACAAAAAAGGTCTTCTAAAGAAATTACAATCCTATGCAGAAACGCAAGATGATGACAATGTTCGCACAAAAGAAAAGGTAAAAACCGCTCTACTACACTGCCCAGAATTACTATATGCTCTTCATGAGACTGATCTTGAGGATCAATTGTTTGACGAGGAGGGACATCTGAATGTAGATGAAAATGGTGAGCCTTTAGGCGAATGGGACAGATATTTTGGAGCAAATGGAAATATCAGACCTTATCTGTTCTTTCCGGAAGTCCAGGATCACGCAAGAAACTTTTTATGTTATCAAACGGGATTTAAAGACACGCCAAAATATAATTCTGTTGAGAAATATGCATCTTTAACAATGCTTATTTTTATTCACACGAAGGATACCATCGATGAACCGACAGGTGTTCCACGACACGATCTTATTGCAAGTATTTTAAGAGAAAAATTTAACTGGTCGAATATTTTAGGTACGCAATGTACCATGAATTTAAATTCTGAATATACATCTGATACTAACTATGTTGTTCGTAAAGTTGTATTTGAGGCAACAAATATCAATGCTTTGACAAAGACAACAGATGGAAGAACACAGATGATTAATAAATTTCGGAGTGTCTAATGGCTGAGAAAATTAAAGATCTGAAAACTTATGAATTTAAATTTGATCAGCTTAAATTATATTTTGCAGAAGATCTTGTAGTAAATAATATTATTAAAATTGTACAACCAACAATAGGGAATATTGTATCTTTTGGAGAAGATAAACTGAATGCTTCTATCTCGCCGTTTGTTACCAATCCAACGACTCATAGGTTATATTTATGGAAAGCTGGTATAGATTGGAACAAACTTTCTGAATATCAACTCTTTTTGATGACGTATCGTAGCTTACAACCAGAAATTACAGAGTTGGTTTTTGATGGTTATGATTTTTCTCAGTTGATTCAATATGTTGATAAAGAAGAGAATATTGTGCTTTGTGATCAAGATCAAAACGTTGTTTTGGATGAGGCTATATATCAATATATGGCTCAATATTTACGGACAATGTTTAATCGACATCCAAAAGTAGAAAAAGCAAAAGGACGAGCTACAAAAGAAGCCATCATTGATGAAGATGAACAGAATCTAGCTATTCAAATGAAAAAGGCTGCTGCTAATAATCAAAATGAATCTACTCTTCTACCGATGATTTCTTTTTGTGTTAATCACCCTGGATTTAAATACACGACGGAACAGTTAAAAAATGTTGGTATTTATGAATTCATGGATAGTGTTCAGCGACTACAAATCTATGAAGCTACACATGCACTTCTAGGCGGATCTTACAGCGGATTCTGTGATACGAAAAAAATCCCAAAAGAACAATTTAATTTTATGCGTTCTGCAGTTCCTAAAAAAGTTCTACCACAAAAACAAGAAGAAAAAATCGATCAGATTAATAATGATCGATCAAAAATAAACGAACGTATTAAACAGATCAGGAAGTAATCTTTCTGGTCTTTTATTTTATCCAAAAACAAAACAAGGAGGAAAAATACTATGAGTTTTAAATTAGGTGATATTATCATCGATAGAATTCTTACTGGTTATGCAGAGTCACTAGACGGTACTCCTCTGTACGCTCTGTCTCAGTTAGCAGACTCTACTATTGATATTTCCGCAGATTCTAAAGATGCCACCGATCAGAGAGGTAATCTGATTAAGAAATTCTGGCAAGGTAAAACCGGCACATATACTGCAAACAATGCAATGATTAACACTAATATTATTGGCGCTGCAGCAGGTACTGGTGTACAGGAAGCTTCTGCTTCTGCAAAGATTACTATGCCAAAAATCATGACTGTAAAAGCTGGTACAGCTCTTACTCTTACAGATGCAAAAGAAGGTACAATTAAAGTAAATGCATGGGGCGCAAATGGCTCTATGGGCAAAGCTTATAAACAAGGTACTGCGGCGTCTGCTACGGATTTTGGTTATACAACTGCATCTAAGAAACTTGATTTACCAACCGATGAATCCACCAAGCTATTTATCGTGAAATATGATCGTGAAGTAACAAGTGGTTTTGCAATCAAGAACAAAGCAGACAAATTCCCCTCTACTGTACGTCTTACTCTTAAGGCACTGTGTGTAGATCCATGTTCTGTTAACACTCTTCGTGCTTGTTACATCGTGCTTCCATCTTTCCAGGTATCTCCAGAAATTTCTCTGCAGCTTACCACCGACGCACAGCTAGAATACAAAGGAGATCTTCAGGTAGATTATTGTTCTACTGATAAATCTCTGTATGAATTCTACATGGCAGAAGATGACGTCGAAGAGGACGAATAAGAACGTTATGGCTGGCTGAAATATGCCAGCCGTTTTTAAGGAGATCTAATGACAAGAAAAATCAAAAGAAAATGTATTGTCTGTGGAAAAGAATATAACTTCTGTCCTATTTGCGAAGATGATGCCGCAAAACCATCTTGGATGATGATTTTTGATTCTAAAGATTGTCATGATATCTACGATGTGGTTACTGGATACAAAGACGGCATCTATGATAAGGAATATGCAAAAGGAATAATTTCTAATTGTAAATTAGACATAAGTAAGTATTCTGATGACATTGCAAAAGTCTTAAAAGAACTAACTAAGAAAGAGACAGCAAAGAAAACTGTCGAAACTCTTGATATTAAGGGAGATAAGAAATGATTTTGAATAGTGATTTAATTTTAGGGATATACAAAGAATTTTACCACTATTCAATTTGTATATCCCTATTTTTTACGCTATTCATTAGGAGAAAAAGGATGAAAATTGAAACACATTTAAAGCCGTATGATTATTCTGAAAAAGATGTCTGTAGGATTGTGAATCCCAAACAGTGTCTTTTGTATATCAAAAACGGAGTATTTCCAATTGATATTTATACGAGCGTAGATCCAAAAAATGATCGAGATATTATTGTGATGATTTTTTCAAGAAAGGATTCTGCACAAGTATACCAACAATGGTGTAACTATGAATTGGAATAACATATGGAATATATACAAGAAAAAGAAATTTTTAGATATGTATTAGCTACTGCTGATGGAACATATCTTAAATCTCTCCACATGGGATCATATTGTTTCTCGGATATCGAATCATGCACAAAGTTTGCAAGTCAAAAATTAGCAAATAAATATATTCAATATTACCGGCATGATACGAAAGACAATGATACTTATTTATTCATTGTTCCATTGAGAATATCATACGACCTGATCAAAAACTATGGAGGGTAACGACTATGAAAAATATTAACTGGCTCGTAAGAGTAAAAAATAAAATGTTCTGGATTTCTCTAATTCCAGCAGTGATCGTACTTATTCAAGCTATTGCTGCAGTATTCGGATGGACAATTGATCTGAGTGGACTTGGAAACAATCTTGTAAATGTTGTTAATGCGGCATTCGTTGTGCTCGCTATTTTAGGTATTGTTATTGATCCTACTACTGCTGGTGCTGGAGATTCAGATAATGCTATGACCTACACAGAACCAAAAGCATAGCAGAAAGTGTAGGTGAAAAATGGAACCTATACGTGAATTTTTCGGGATCGACTGGAAAGCTTTTGGAATAACAATTTTTGTTGCGCTGCTGGGATTCCAAGCGATTATACAGGTATTACATTGGTTTTTATGTGATTTTCTTGGTCTTGAAACAAAAGCAATGCGCGAAAAGAAAGAGGAACATGAATTGCTTATAAATACAGCAAAAGAGGTAAAAGAACTTTCAAAACAACGTGAAGAAGATGTTGGACAGTCAATAAAACATGATAAAAAAATACAAGAAAATTTAGATCAATATATGGAAGAGATCCGTAAAGCTATCACGGATACACAAAATATTGTGAATACATATTCTGAGAATAGAATCCATGATAGAAAGCAAAGTATACAAATCCAGCAGGAATTAAAAGATAACATATCTCAAATTGTTAAGTCAGACGAAGAAGAACAAGAGCAAATAAAAAATTTAATTCAGGCCCAAAAAGAATCTTTAGCGAATCACATTAATCAAAAATATAAATCCTATCTTTCTAATAATGGAATACCAGAAGATGAGGTTGAAGAATTTATTAGCCTTCATGCGACATATAACGCCATAGGCGGAAACCATACGGGAGATGCAAAGTTTAATTATTGTATGGAACATCTTCCTGTTGTACCAGTTGAGGTAAAATTAAGATTTAACGAAAAGAAATAATTTGAAAGATGAATTTCATCGAAAGTAAAAAGTGACCGTGAACTATTAAAATGCTCACGGTCATTAAAAGAAAGAAGGTCTTATATGTTTCGAAAATTATACAACAAATTTATAAACATGATTGTTGAAAAAATAAAACAATCAATATATAAAGACATGAAAAGTGATTATGATAAGTTGTTAATCAAAGATTAATCACCGTCTGTTTGAGAGGTGAAACAATATATTTGGATTTATAATATGCTTAAAATTTGGAGAAAAAGCAAAAACATTAGGATTTGGAAAAATCCTTAGATATATTAACGCTTGCATCCGTAATATGTAAATTAACAGCGGAGAAGATTTTTAGGGAAAAAGAATGTGTCATATGAAAAAGCTGTAAATTTTGTAACAGATAATATCAATGAAGTAAATCTTAAAATAAAAGAATAATTATAATATTTAAAAGGAAGTGATTACAATCGCTAGATCTAAATTTAACGTAGATAAGGACACAAGCAAACGTACTTATAATAATATAACCTTTGATTCAATTTTAGAAATGAAATACTATCGTGATGTACTTTGCCCATTAGTGGAGAGTGGCGATGTGGTGGATTATGAATTACAGAAGCCATATGAGCTACAACCAAAGTTCAAACACGACGGAAAAACTGTTCAGCCAATAAAATATGTGGCTGATTTTTTTATTGTCTATAAGGATGGACATGAAGAAGTTGTTGACACTAAGGGATGCCCTGACAGTGTTGCACTGATTAAAAGAAAACTATTCTGGTACTGCTATCCAGATGTTAACTATAAATGGATTTGTTATTCCAAGATCGACGGAGGATGGCAGGAATACGAGATCGTGAAAAAGAATCGGGCAGAAAGAAAACGTAAGAAAAAAGAAACTCAAGAGGTAAACAATGTACTCCAGTGAAATAGATGATATTTTAAAAAAGAGAAATTATTGTTTGCCGTCACACTTATATTTCAAAATAGTAGAAAACTCTTCCCAGATCTGTCAGGTTAAATATGATGCTTATTCTGATAAATATAGTATTAATACAAATGACGGATATCATTGGGAAGTTAAAATTTATCAGGAATAAAAAGGAGAAAATAAATGATTACAAAATATGTAAAAATTAAACCGGTTATTACACTTTCCGATGAGAAAAAAGCAATTGACTTCATTGTAAATTATATGTTTGAAGGCGGTGAGTATACACCGTGGAATAAGGAAGCTGCACTTATTACTGCTATTGCTGTTTATTTTATTGACGGTGTTGAATTTGAAAAAGACGATGTAATCTATAATTGTGTTATGCAAGATCAAAATCTTCATGCGCATGTAAATAAATTTTTCTATAATGTAGATAAATCAGATAAGAAAAATGATATTAATTTTACGTATATCAATATCAAAAACCATGTGATGGAAAGTGTACAAAAGATTGTAGATTTTAAACTACAAAAGATGATTCATTGTACGGATGAAAAACATGAAATGTATACGGAAATTGCAGAAATGGCAAATGCTGTAGCAAATATTGGACGAAATGTTCAGGTTGCCGCAAAACCTGTTCTTGAAAATCCAGAAAGCATTGGAATGATTATGAATATTCTTAAAAAAATGAATGAAAGTAAAATGCTGAATGCTAAAGCAATTCGTGATGTGATGGTTGACACAGTTATGGATGTTCAAAAAAGAATGGCTGGAAAGCAACAGGGGTAAATATGGCTGATAGAGATATTAAAGAGATTCCGATTCGGAATTTTGTACTCTGTTATAACCGGCAGATTAATGATATACAGAAAGCAAAATATTTGAAAGAAAATGTAAAAACGATTATCGACTATCTTCCCATTGAAAACAAAATTGATCTGGTTGAAAGTACGATTTTTGTTGATGGTAAATACGAACATATTTATTCATATGTATATCGATATATTAATTACGTATTGAGAGTGATTGACACATACACCAATCTGCAGGTTAAATTCAGTTCTGGTAAGGAAATGTATGATCAGTTTGATTTACTGGATCAGGCGGGACTGGTTGATATTTTGTTGAATGTTATAGTTCCAAAGAAGGAATTAACAGAGATAATCACATTTAGTAATATGTGTTTGGACGAAATAAAAATAAATAAATAATAAATTAAATCCTCTGACGGTCAAATGTCAGTGGATTTTTTAATGCAAAAAATTAGATGGAGGTGATGGAATGGCGAAAAATGTTTTTCATGAATTAGCAGATATAATTGATAAAAATTCACATGAGATAGCTGGTTATGTTGTAGATCGTCTACAACCATATGTGCAAAAATCATTGGACTCTGCAATTGCAGACTATTATAGCTATCCAGAAGGATCTATGTACAATCGTACTGGAAATTTTAGAAATTGGAAAGCATCTGTAACAAAAGAAAATGGAGACTGGGCAGTGATTAATTTAAACAATGATGAAATGTCTCCTTACCCTGGAATGTGGGGACAAGAACTTACTCAGGAAGGAAGTATGGAATTAATGTTCCAAGGTGGTATGCATGGTTATGGAGAGTATTGCATTGGTGTCATGCCATCGCCATTTAGTTTAGTACAAAAAGATGCTGACACTGGATTTAATGGAGCTGTAACTGATCTTATATACGAAGCAGCTTCAAAGATTCTTTTGAAAGGATTTAAGTAGAATGGCAAATAATAATGACATAAGATTTAAGATTTCTTTAGACATCAGTGATACGGATAAACTGCGTGAATTTGGAGATAAGATCGAAGCAGAACGAAAAAAGATAGAAAAAAATCCAATTGAGGTTAAAGTAAATACTGACGAAGCAGAGCAATCAATATCTGATTTATATGATAATTTAGAGAAAAAGGCAAAAAAGAATTCTAAAAAAACAAAAAGGAAAACACAATCATCTAAGAAAACAACTGATGAAGAAATCCAGACAAATGCAGATAAATATGTTCAATATACTCGTTATGGGAAAAACGGTAAGTCCTCTACATCTCATAGTTATACAAAGTCAAACGGAGTACAACAAAATTATAACGATAAAGGCGAATTAAAATCTGAAACAGCCACAGTAGTTGATCTTCGTAAAGCATATTCTCAGTTAAATAAGGATGTTACAGAGTATTACTCTCTAAAAACAAAATCTGCTAAAGGTAAAGTTGCTACTGAAGATCAAGCTTATGTAAAAGGTAGAATTTCTGATTTGCGAGATGAAATGACTCAAATTCGAACAAACATTTCTGATGCAAGAAAATTAGGATTTTACAATGACGAACTTGAGCAAAAATCTTTAGCTCATTTCCAACGAAAGTCGAATGGATACAATAGTTACAGAAAAGAAAATGATAATACCATAAAAGCTTACGGGAATGATGACAATACTGCTATTCGTCAAGGGTTACGAACAAAGCAGTTAAATAATTATTCTGGACAATCAACAGAAGCCATTGAAAGAGCGCGGACGCTTGACTCAACTATAACGTCGCTTGAAAAGGAATTGTCGGATCTTGTTAATTCTGGCGCATCAATGGATCAGATCACTGCAAAGTTTGATGAGTGTACATCTGCTGGGCAAGAGTTTAAAAAAGTAATGACACTTGTCAATAGCACAATGGAAAAGACTTCTAAAAACAGTTCTTCTGCTGTGGATAAAACCGCTAAGAAAACACAAGAGTCTCTTGAAAAGAAAGTAGCTCAAGTTAAAGAATTAGTTTCGGATGCGTCTATTCAACAGTTGGATGCTAAGTTTGAAAAAATAAGATCAAAATATGCCGGACAAAAGGGGTCAGAAAACATATTAGACTCATTTGACGCTGCCGTTAAAACCATTCACGAAAAGCAAGACAGTATTAAAACGGAATTGTCAAAAGGATCGGATAGTAACTTAACTCAAATCGCTGCGGATGCGGATATTTTAAATTCAAAACTAATTGAAGTCGAGACAACTGCAAAAACACTTGGCGATTCTTTATCTAAAAATCTTGACAGTACATCACTGCAGAAAACCATTGATAGAATCGACAAACTTGTACAAAGTTCTGATGGATTTGCGAGCAAATCTCAATTAGATAAACTGGATGAGTTGAGAAAAGCTTATACATCAAGAGATTCTGGAATCACAAAGGCTGTTGATTATGATAATTCAAAAACTATTGCTAATATTGAACAAGAAATCAATGCTCGTAAAAAGCTCGCGGAAGTTCAGAAAGAATTAGCAACTGGTACATATTCTGCGAATGAAGCCAATTATAAAAATGCTCTTTCCAAATATGAAGGGCAAACTTCTGAATCTCTAACTCGTGCAAGAGAAAGTTTAAAACAATTTAAAGAGATCCGTGAAGACTTTGAAAAGTCTATGAAAGACACTAAGGTTTCTGATCTTAGTGACGAAGAGGTTGAACGTTTAAGTAAGAATCTTCAGAATATGACTGAAGAGGAAGAAAAATATAAGACAGCGATGAAACAGGTCAAGGCAGAGGAAACTGCTACTCTAGCACCTGGTGTCGCCCTTCGTGCGTCAAACGAGATGCAGTCTTATATTAACAACAACAGCAAGGCATGGAAGAAATATAAGGCACAACTCGAAGAAGTTCGTGATGCCTATAAAAATGTAACAACAGAAGGACAAAAGTTAGAAGTTGACGCTAAAGCTAGGGATTTGAAAGCAAAAATTTCTGCTGATGGATTAACAGGTGCAAGTTTTTGGCAAGATACAAAACGTGCTGTTAATCAAATTGCTCAATTCACTGGAATTTACGGCATGTTGCAGAATGTCGTTATGGAAATTCCATCAAAGGTTGTTTCTAATGTAAAGGAAATTAATGATGCTCAAATTGAATTAGCAAAAGTTGCAAGTGATGCATCGGAGAGTCAATTAAGTCAGTACTGGGATAAGGCTGCTGAAAGTGCCAAGAAATATGGTGCTACAGTTAGTGATGTAATTAGTAGTACTGCGGATTGGAAACGTCTCGGAGCTTCTCTTGATGACGCAAAAGAATTGTCTGACATGACTACTCTTCTGCAACGTGTCGGAGATAACATGACCCAGGAAACATCCTCTTCTGGTCTAATTAGTGCATTGAAAGGTTTTCAACTAAAAGCAGATCAAGCACAACATATCGTAGATGTGGCAAATGAGGTAGCCAATACGCAGCCTATTGATACAGCAGGTATTTTTGAAGCAATTGAAAGATCTGCATCATCTCTAAAAGCCGCTGGCAATACGTATGAACAGGGTGTTGCGCTTGCCAGTGCAGCGAATAGTGTAATTCAAAATCCGGAAAAAATCGGGACAGCACTAAAAACGATCTCAATGCGCATAAGAAGCGCCGAAACAGATCTTGAAGAAGCCGGTCTTGACACTGAAGGAATGGTAACTTCTACTGCCAAGCTTCGAAAAGAAATGCTTGCACTTAGTGGCGTAGATATTCTGAAAGACAAAGATACTTTTAAGTCTACTTATCAAATTCTTGATGAGTTAGCAAATAAATGGTCTGATTTAACAGACATCCAGCAGGCAGACTACACTTGCCTGTATGTACAGAAATGTGCATAAGAGAACACATCTAAAACCAGTAAAACCTAATGCTCTATCACTACAATATGGATGAAACATGCTGATATGAATGTAACGAAAGTAAAACAACGATAGAGATTCTATATGGTCAAAAGCCTAAGTAGAAATTTTGCTAATTATTTTAAATTAGAAATGGTAGCTTGGTCGCAAAGTCCCGAATAGGGATGTGTCAAACGAGTACCCCAACGTCAGGGGGGAGAAATCCTTAATGTAGGGCTTAATCGCTAAATGAAGTCTGAAATGGTGTGACTGCTATTATTCTTAAGATGAATAATGTGGTTAAAAAGTACTCTGATCTTATATGCGAGTATAAGAATTATTATCTGACTCAATAATAATTGGTATAGCTTTAAGCGAGGGCTATATTAACAAAAAAAATATGAAGTGTAACTGAGTTGATTGCCGGTGAATTTTATGATCTTGCCGGAATTTATAGAAATATAAATCAAAGAACATACTTAATTGCAAGGGCAGCATAAAGCTCTACACTACAATAATCGGGAAACTAGATTATGAATGTTTAAAAACGTAGAGATATATTGCTTGTTTGCAGCGAAGCACCCTAACGTTATACATAGACCATATGTTAGTTAAGTCGAGGGTGAACGTTCAACGACTATTCCCCATGAGGGAGTTGGGAATATCCAAATGGATTATAAAATAAAGGTGGAAATCCTGAATACTCAACTCTATAGAAGTAGGGCGCAAATCGCAAATGGCGTCCAAAAGAGTATGCCCTTAACACGTAAGGTGAAGGTGAAAACATAGTCTATTCTTATACGATGAGTATAAGACAAATTATATATTAATACATACAAATTGAGGTGAGTTGTTATTTATCAAACAAATAATAAGAGATTAGCAAAATATTTATATTCTCTTGGTTTTGATAGAACATGTAAAATAATTAATGATCGTGAATATTGGATTTTTGACGAATCAAGTACTTTAAAAGAAGCGCTTGATTTTTATTTTTATATGCGAAAAAGAAACAGAGAATAAACTATTATGCTCAAAAATAAAAGGAGATGCTGAATGGCAAAAAGATTTTTTACAAAAGAAGAATTAGACAATATTATTAAAGATTACGATAACGGAAATGGTTTAAGACCATTTGAATTGGCAAAGAAATACGATCGCAATCCATCTTCTATTTCAAACAAATTAAAAGATTTAGGATTGTACAAATACACAACATATAGATTTACGGAAGAAGATGTTCAATTTCTAAAAGATTATTATCCATATGGAGATTGGGATTTTATAATGAAACATTTTCCAAATAGCAACAAACAAACTATCATGACAAAGGCAAGTAAACTTGGAATAAAAATGATTAATGAATCTGCCTGGTCTGAAGAAGAACTAGGCATTATTAGAAAATATTATTCAACAAATATTAAAAAGGTAGCAGCATTACTACCGAACAGATCATACAAAGCAATATTAACAAAAGCGAAACGCTTAGGTATAAAAAGTCGTGAATTTTGGTCTGATGAAGAAAATAATTTATTATCTGATATATATCCAAGAATGTCAGTTGACGATGTACAATTATATTTTCCGAACCGTACAAGAACTTCCATCATTACCCATGCAATACAATTAAATTTACAGTCTTTTGATTATCACCCATGGACCCAGGAAGAAGATAATTATATTTTATTACACTGGAAAACTGAAGCTGATATGATTATGTGTAAGAAATTGGGTCGCACATATAAGGCAACTCAAGCTAGAAGATTATCTTTAGGTCTATTGCATTTTAATAAAGATGGTTCTGGGTATGAAGGTTTAACAAAATATCTTCGAGGACATTTACAAACATGGAAAAATGAATCAATGAAGAATTGTAATTATAAATGCGTCCTAACTGGTAGTAAAGATTTCGTAATACATCATAAATATGGATTTGCCAATATCGTAAATGAAACAATTGAAGAATATAATATTGAAATAAAAGATTACAAGAACTATACGCAAGAAGAACTTGAGGATATATTAGAGAAATTTCAAATTGTACATAGTAGATATCCTCTAGGTGTCTGTATAAGAAAAGATATACATTTGTTATATCATTCCATTTACAGTAAATGCGTAAATACTGAAGATCAATGGAATCAATTTGTTTCCGATTTCGAGAATGGAATGTATAATGATCAAATCAAAATAGCATAAAATTTATGTATTAATATATAATTATCGGAATATCTTGCGAATATTCCGGAATATCAAAGAAAAATCAAGGCAATGTAATGAGCGCCCTTATGAGCCAGTACGATATTGCTCGTCAAGCGCTTAATACTGCTATGAATGATTCCGAAGGCTCCGCCGAAAGGGAATTAACTAATTACCAAAAAGGTATCGATTACAGTCTTGAAAGATTCAAGGCTACATTTCAAGAATTTTCAACTTCTGTTCTATCATCAGACACTTTCAAGGCTGTCATAGATAGCGGAACACAATTCTTAGAAATTCTTACTAAAATTACTGAAACACTTGGGCCACTTGGCACAGCTTTAACAGCACTTGGTGGTTTCAAATTTGTATCAAGCATAGGTTAGCCAAAATCCTGGCTATAGTTTATCGTAAACTGGCTTATCAATGCGGAGAATATCATAGCAATGGAATGATATTTCAACGTAGGGAGATTAGTGCTTGTAAAAAATAAATAGAGGATCAATTCGTCGAATTCGCTATTCTGCAGTAATGCAGTGAAACGGATGAAAATTCCGCGAGAACGCACGAGCCAACCTAACTACGTATAGTAATATGTGAAACGTTAGCAGCAATTATGAAATTAAAAATAAAATCATAATGACGAGCGAAGCATATGAAAGTTAGGAGGAGTAGAGAGAACACCCTTCCTCCAGCGTATATAATGCCATAGTTTATATGCGTTGAATGCATGTTCCACGGTACGCGAAAGTTGTGATGCTTTCTCATCACACGCCAGCTTCTATCCTATTTCTGGCGTTGTTGGAAAATAATAGGAAAATTATATAGATATTTATCGTCAAATTACAGAATATCAATGGAGGATGTGAAAGTATGGGATCTAAATCTAAATTAGTATTTGAAACATTAGAATCTGATCCAGATGGTATTATTGATGCAAGCTAGCAAATATTAAATGTTCAAGGTACGCAGTTTCCATCATTTGCTGTTAAAGAGGCACTAACTGAAAGAAAAATGAATATAGTATACGAAGGAGTTGATACTTCTGATAATAATACCAAAAATTGTAAGTATTATATCTGATCTTTTGTCATTGGATAATTATAAAATTACGATTACATTGGAGAATAAATAGATATTTGACGATGTATCTTGAATTGTGCTATACTTATGATGCAATGATAGTAAACATTAGAATTCATGATCATATTGTCTGGGAGGGATGAAAAATGAGAGATGTATATGATTTTGCTAAATATTTTATCAAAAACGGGGCAGATTCAAAACCAAATACCTATGACGGCAATATGAAACTTCAGAAACTATTAGTGTTATCAGATCTTGCCAATATTGCCGAAAATGGAAAATTACTTTTCTCAGACCCTGTATTGGCATTTCAAAATGGCTGTGTAGTAGAAAAAGTGCGATTACGATATAAAAATGATTATTTTACTTTCAAGCATGATAGTGATTTATACCAACCGGATTTTTCCGAAAGTGAATATGAAATTTTGAAATTAGTTATGGATATATTTGGTCACGCGTCGGCAAGAGAATTGTCAGAAATTAATCATACATTTAGTTTTTGGCAAATTGGTTATCAAAATGGGACGAGTAATAATGGGTATCATACAAAAATGCTTTCTGAAGTAGATATGATGTCTCATAAAGAAGATATTAATAGAATGCAAGAAATTATTTCGGCATACAGAGAAAATTTGAATGATGTATCTGCAAGCGAAATTATCAATGGAGTAACCTTTTACTATGATGGATTTGAATTGACAGATGATATCATTGAAAAATTAGAGGTGTTTTCTTTACAATCAGATGACGATGCGTATACAATTTATTTTGATAATGGGAAGCTGGTGATTTACTAATGAATTTTATCGAAGGACAAGGTGTATTAGGTAAAATACAATTTTTAGATGGTACTATGCCAGCATATGACAGAACATATCTTGTTGTAAAAACCACAAATGAATATATTGAAGTTTTAAATGTTTCCACTACAAAAGGCAAGGAAAGAAAACTTGCTTTTCCTACGAATAGGAGAATAAAGTCTTACAACCCACCATTTCTCAAACCATCATTTGTAAAACTGGATTCACTGACACGGGTTGAAAAATCTTTGTGTGATTCATTAATTATCTTAAATAAAGGACGCGTCTTGGATCAAAATGAATTAAATGTGATCCAACAACTAATTTAAAATAAACAGGAATTATACAGAGAATAAATATATAAGAGAATATACATTTATAGTTGTTTTATCTCTTATATATTTGTTCTATTTTATTATGTTTCCCAGTACTCTCCTCTTCCACTTCTATATCATTTTCAACAAAAATGCAACAAAGAATAACAACGCTATAGCCCACCAGGGCCATGGCTGCATACTTCTTCTGACTCTACCTTTCCATGACATATCTTTTATCCTCCTTTGTCTAAAAATAAGTTTTAATGAAAGCAGGTGATTATTGTCAATATTCAGCAAACAGCAAACAAGATAGAAACAAGAATTGTGTCTTCAGATAAATTAAATTCACAAAATATGTCATATGTATATATTGATTCAGATAATCAAATATATGTACGAGAAGGAATACTGCAGAATGATATTGATATATTATCTGCTGTATTAATGCAAAGAAAAACCGATAGTCGTATTAAAAAGGCATATTTTGATATTGTAGACTCGTTAAAAACGAATCAAGTATCTAAAAATCAATTTGAGTCCCTCTATAAGACAATTCTTGTAAAATATTATGGCAAGAATGAAGAAAGTACATTGTAGTTTTCGCATTCTCCAAGACCAACTTCTTTTTCTTTATACGAATAGCTTGATTGTTCAATCCCTACTAAATAATATTGACTATCACGATTAATAAATATTGGTGATCCGCTTGATCCACTAAAGCATTCCATATCCACAAGGAAACGTTCCAATCCATTAAATTTTGATTTTAGAGGTGTCGCAATAACGCCACTTCGAATAAGTGGAGTGACAAAATTATCAGACTGAAATGATAACGGATATCCAATCATTAACGCATATTCAATTGAAGATATTGGAAAATCTTCCGTTATAATATCTTCTTTTGTAATCCAAGATATTTTTAGCTTTCCTACATATTTTGGTGAATCGATTAGATCATTTATTCCAATTACTGCAACGTCATATTGTGGATGTAAATATGGTTGGATACGTATTTCATTGTTTAGAAGATTCACTTGGTCGTTTTGCTCAATAGGGACAGAAAACAAAGCGTTTTTCATATTCTCAAATATATGCCTATTCGAGACTAATGCATAATTTTCTCGATCATTTGCATGGTATTTATAGAAAAATCCTGTACCAATTTTACATTCATCATTTTCTTTTAATACAGTAATTTTTGTTACAGTATGAATCAAATTCTCTTTTGTAAGCATATTTTATTTCTCCTTAATTAGAAAGTAGGTGATTAAATGGGATATTCTGATTATATTAAAACATATTATAAAGATGGCAAAAAATATGTTGACATTGATACGGAAGGTCTTTTAAAAGAGATTGATAATGATCCTTCAGTTCGAATTGGTATACGACTACCTGATGAATACCGCATAAATGATTCAAAATTTATATTCGGAGAATATTTGACCAGCCCAAGGTTTGAATTATCTCATATACATCGATTCCAATATTTTTCTGACAAATTGTATTCCATTGTAATAGAAAAGCATATGGATGTTCTGCGTCAACGCTGCCCAGATACTGAATACATTCCCATAATTGTGGATTGGTTTGGAATACAGGCAAAATTTTTATAGCAATATAACGATTATATTCACGTAATTTTTCATTTTTCTGAAGCACGTCTAATAATGCTTTATCTTTCCCAATAACTAAATCGCCCGTTGAGAAAATTTTAAAATTTTCTGATTGTCTTGAATATGTTGCAACAAATTCCATATAACGTTTATATTTTTCTTCTTTTTTGGCAAGATATTTTAGATGATATAATTTTGCCATTTTTAAAAGAAAATAATAAGATGCAACCTCGCAAATGGATTCTTCAAACCATTTATTTGCCTGTGGCGCTTCGTCAATAACTCCGAAATGACATAGTTCATGTGATAGCTCATAAACAATTGCATTCCATTGTTCTATATGCGGAGTTATCATAATCGTTTTAGATTCTCTTAAATATATTGGATCTTTTCTTTGTGGTTCAAAAATTATTAGCATTTCTTTTTTATTTATCGGAAATGCTTCGTTTACCATAAGGCATAATTCATTAATTAACTCAAGCACATCAGGCATTTTGTCATTATCAGCGCTATAATTTATAACAATATGAATATTTTCAAAATCTTTTAATGTAAATATTTCTCCCATATATTTTATCCTTCTCGTTCATCTTTAGTGATCATTAAAAATCATATCCACAATTCTTACAGTGAAATTGTTTTCCGATCTTCTTTGATGCAATGCCTATCATAGCTGTGGAAACGGCTCTATTTAATGTGCTTATATTCTCAATATCGGTGCTACCACATGCAGGACAATGTGGAATAGCAAGTTTGCTGTTTTGTTTTTATTACTATAAAATTTTCTTTTATGTTTTCCGAGGTAACAAAAAATGAATAATAAACCATATGTGTCAAATATTGATCCAAATAAAAAAGAATCATGTGGCGATTATGATATTATTCTATGTGAAACAATTTATGATAAAAACGGCAAACCACTACCTCCACTTTCTGCTGGATCAGACAAAGTTAATATCGAATTAATATTCAAAATGTTTGAACAATTTCCAATGCATCAGATCTAAATGTTCTTTTGCTTCTTTATACGTAGTCATCTTTAACAAATCATAAAATAATTCTTTAAAAGCGGGAAAATCCTTTACTAATTTATTTGTAATACAATAATCTAATGTGATTTGATTATTCATTCCTATACACAACATAATTTCCGCACAATATCGAAAAATATGATAATAATCAACTACGTCAAATGATTCTATGTAATTTTATAATTATTAATTTTAGTAAAGTCCTGAAATTCTTCTATAATATCTTCTCTGGAGTAATATTCTGGCATTGCATAAGCATATATCTCTCTTCCAAGTAATAAAGAACGGTATACTGCGTGAAATTCACTCCACAAACGGAATGTTTTATATATTTCATGATTTTCAAAATTATCCCAGTTTCCATCGCAAAAGTCATTTACGAATAGCATTGAATCAAAATAATGGATAAGCTCATGCACTATTGTAATTAACGTTGCAGGTGGATTTTTTATATAATTAGGATAGTTTATAAAAATAGCACCATTTTCGCCAGGAACATATAATCCCTCTGGTTCTTCGGATAATTCAACTTTTTCATTTTGATATTGTAAACGATCATGCATAATATCGTCTGAAAAAAGAACGGTTAAATTATGAGATTTTATTTTATATAGCTGTTCACACATACTTAGGCATAAATTAACGGATCGATTCATTGAATCGTCTTTTTCAAATATACTCATGTTTTATACCTCACATAGAATAGTTTACCACTTATAACCACAATTCTTACATTCAAACTGACTCTTAGCGGTTTTACTGAATAATCCGAATAATCCAGCGCCTACAGCTTTCTTAGCTGCTGAGATTTTGATTATATTAGTAGAACCGCAAGTTGGGCAGTGAGGTTGGTTGGCAGATGGTGTGGTAGTGGACTGCTGAACTACTGGTTGGCTCGGTTTTTTACGCTCCTCTTCTGCCCATTCGTGTAATTTGCGGCGGAAATTTTGATGAGCTTCTTCACTATATTCATCTGTTTTACCGCAACGTTCTAAAAGAGAATAAATATAAGAATCTTTTTCTTCATTTGATTTCATATTTAACGTTGCTTTTAGAGTTACATCTCCATCTTCATCTGTTTGAAACATAGGAAGATGGCAGTATTCACACATAATTTCGCCAGCAATGCTATTCATGTCGCTCCAATAACCGCATTTAGGGCATACAAATGTTTTTGAAAAGTCTGTAAGATTGGCGTCTTTTACGTATTTGGCTATTGGGAAACTACAATCAGGACAAGTTTCTGCATATTGACTTAAAATTTTTCCACATTCAGGGCAAAAAACTTTACTCATATAGATATTACCTCCGTAAATATTTCCTAGTTGAGTTGAAGTCTATACGACATCACTTTAGCTTTTTGCAAATGGTATATAGAAAATTAACAATTTCGCCCATACCTGTAATCAGCAAACCACCGATAACAGATACAAAAAGATAAAAGAAAAAGCTAGAATAAGAAAGATAACCATAATCATCTTTTCCTATTAAGAAAGATCCAATAAAACCACCTACTAGAACAATTATTCCCACAATCTTCAATGATTGTCCAACAAGCGTTGTATAAATTTCTTCCGATGTATTGGATGTTGCCGGAGTTTCAATCTTTTTTCCGCAAGATGAACAAGTTCCTTGGCTCTGCTCTTCTGCTGTTAATTCCTTGCCACATTCTGTACATTTCATAACGTTAAATCTCCTTATCATTCATTTGTTGAAAAACTTATCATCATCGTTTTAATACAGGGACGATAAAACAATTCAATTTTCATATTGGATAGTTCATCCCAATCATATACTTTTAAATCATTTTCAATATCGTAATGATAAGTGTTTTTACCATATAATTTATCCATTTTTTCAATTATATGATCTAATTGAGTATTATCTAATTCAACATTTTCCGCACTCCATATTAAAAGTCCTAGTTCATCATCATCTTGGTCGTTAGCTACCAATAATAACTTTCCATCTATATTCCATATTTTAACAGAATTGTTTACCAACATTCCTTTATGGTCAGATGTTGAACTTATTATGTATTTTTTAGATTTATTAACAGTCGAAATATCCTTTCCAAAGTTCGAATAATATTTTTTAAAAGGATCAGCGTCATGAGTAGTGAACGATTCTTTCTTAAGGAAAAGGACTGCAAAGACTAATATTACTATACCTATACCTAATACAATTCTTTTATTTTCATTGTCTTTTTCATGCGACTTGTCATAGTATTCCTTAATATTGTATCCGCATGACGGACACCTTTCAGCAGAATTAGAAACATTTTCACGACCACATTTTGGACATTTGATTAATGCCATGTAGTTTTCCCTCCCCACATTATACTAAATATTGTGAACCAATTTATTTTTCAGAAATGTTTAATGTACAATCATATTGTGGTTTATAATTATTATCCAAACCAAATTCGACTTCTACGGGACTTTTATCATCTGGTAAAACCCAAACCAACTGTGTTTTTAATGTTCCACCATTTTTTACACCAGTAAACGCATTAGAATAATCGAATATTCCTTGTTCCGATGTATTTCCAGGACTATCTAATTCAACACCATTTTGATAAATCTTTACAAGGCATGGTGTGTTATTGATAAAATTTCTAGCTTTATCCAGATTATTTGTGTATTCAAAATCCATTACTAATACGATTCCATATGACGGGGATTTCAAAACAGATGTATTTTTTAATATTGCATACGAATTATCATTTCCAATTTTTTCTGGTACATTGTCATTCAGCCACGATATATTATAATCGGATTCTTTTGTTTCTTGCGATTCATCTTGTTTATCTTCAATGTCTTTGCCGCCAGTTAAAGTTAATGTCTTTGAATATGCAGGATTGTAATTTGAATCTATTCCAAAATCAATTTCAACTGGGTTCATCGTATCTTTAAGAACCCATACAAGTTGCGTATTTATTATTCCTCCATCTTTTACATTTGTAAATGCATCACTATAATCATAAACACCCGCTTCGGATGTTATCCCTGGTCTATCTAATTCTATACCATTTTGATATGGTTTTACATCACAATTGCTATCATTAATAAAATCTGATGCTTGCGCAGTATTGTTGGTATATGTAAAATCCATAATCAGTAATGTGCCATATGAAGAATTAACAATTCTTGTATCTTTAATTAGTGCTTTTGAATTATCATTTCCAACTTCTATTGGTACTTCACTATCTTCCCATGAGCATGTTACATTTGACACTTTATCTGTTGTTAAATTGCTTGATTGATCTGAAACGTCTATAGCTGTGTCAGTCGTTTCATTATCTTCTGAAATAATCTGTTTGATGCTATCAGTATTAACTGCCTCTTTGATTACACTAGAAGCTGATGTTGCAGATGATTGTCCACAACTTGTAATAAAAAAAGAAAAGCATAAAAGACCTGTTATCCGTATTGTGTGTTTTCTTTTCATGTATTTTCCCATCCGCTTATTTATATATTTGATAATTTTAAATTATACCACAATTGTTATATAAATCCAACATTTCTAGAGGTGAATATAAAATGTACGATAGTATTTTAATTGATTATGGGCTTGAAAAATTCCACAAATATGTTATGGCAAATTCAATCATAGATTATCCATTTCCGCAGACTGATTATCCTTCCATATATGCTGATCCATCTACTCTTACTGAAGAGCAGCGTGTGTTACAGGAGAAAATGAAATGTCTTGTGGAACAATTGAAGATAGACAAGGAGTAATCCTAAAAATTATTCCCACAATTTTTACAATGCCACTGTTTCCCTACTTTATCAGATGCAATTCCAAACATGCTGGTAGAAAGCATACGCTTAAACATGCCAATCTTCTCTATATTTGTGGACTGACACACTGGGCAGTGGGGTTGATTGGCAGATGTTGGATTTTGATAGTTGTTCTTTTCTCTATATTGTTTTAACCACTCTTCTTCTTCATGACGTCTTTTGTTATATGCATTCTCATCAAATTGATCTTCCACATTAAGATCTTTTAGGTCATTAAGAATGCTTTCTTTGCCACGCCCGTGATGATTTAACAAATCTACCATTTCATATTTAGTTTGTATAAATGGAACGCGACAATATTCACAGTTAACTCTTCTACAATGACCAGCATAATTAATTTCATGAACCCCACATCTCGGACAGATAAAACCTTTAGTAAAATCATTAATATTATTTTCTTCTAAATATTTTTTGATTGGTCGCCCACAATGAGGACAAGTTTCAGCATAGATGCTAACTTCTCTATCACAATCTGGGCAATATATCAAATTTTGAAATCCCATATTACATCCTCCAATGTACATTAAATTAATTACATTATATCATAATTATTATATAAATCCAACATTATACAATAATTTTATTTGCAGTTAAAAAATTTAGGTGATTTATTTGGTAGTTTTGGAGAATTAAACTTACTGAAAAATAAATATGGAAAAAACTCAACATTTGATACATTAAGCAGTACACTACAACAGTCTTTTAACGAGTCTTTTAAAGTTGGGAAAAATGGAATTAGTGAATTTTCTACAGAGCAAATTAAAACTAAAGCATCTGTAATGGGATTAAATGATGCGTTGACAAAACAAGCATTATCTCTTGCGAATGATGCTGGTTTATATCAAAAAGCTGCGGCAGGTAATCTTACATTTAGTAAGGCTATAGAATTAAATATAAATAATGCAAGTGATTTAGTTGACGCATGGATGAATAGTAATTCTGAAGTCTTAAAAAAATATCAAGATTCCGATATTGTTACGAAGATAGTTAATTCAGGTGAAAAAGGCAGCGCGGCATATAATGAGTTTGTTAAAGATCTCATTGATAAGAATCAAGATTTAGGTGACTCAATTGTTGAATTAGCACCAAAAGTAGAAACCACAAAATCTGCCTTTTCTGGTTTATCAAACTATTTTAAAGGTCTTCTTGCTACATTTACCAACCCAATTTTCCTTTTAACCACAGCCGTTACCGTAGGCGTTGCGGCATGGCAAGGCTATAACCAATCTGTCCAGGAATCCATTCAGCACACGAAAGACTCCATAGCAGAGATAGAGGAACGTAATAAGTCTATTGACGACAATATCAGCAAAGCACAGGAATTACGGGATTCTCTTGATTCCGGTACTCTTACGGAGCAAGAAGCATACAACACTAAAAGTCAATTGCTTGATATCCAAAGTCAATTATCTGATTCTTATGGTGAGCAAGCAGATGGAATTGATCTTGTAAATGGCAAACTCGATGAGCAGATCGAGAAGATGCAGCAGCTCAAAGTTGAGAACGCGAAAAGCTGGTTGAATGATTCCGATAACGAAAAGAATTACGAAAAAGCTAAGAAGAAGATGACCAAAGATGATTATGAGTCATTCTTTGGTAATACACCTACTTTATCTATGCTCGGATCGGAACCACAGAAATCTGAATATACAAATTCTGATACTTATAAAGAGATGCTCAAACGTTACCGGAACAGTAAGTCTCAGATCGAAGAAATCCAGAAAGCGGCAGAGCAAGCAGGACTCAAACAATATAATGGTGTGGCTACAGGTCAGTTCCAACTCGGTTTTGAAAATGAAACAGTTACAGGAGCAGATGAAAAATTAAATTCCTTCCTCGCTACTGTTAAAGAGCTGAAACGGCAGTTTGAGGACGAGGGCAAAAATACTGATTACTTTGACAACATTATCAGTTCCGCGGAAGATGCAGAATCTTCCTATAAAGATATTCTGGATAAGCATCAAGAAATATATCAAGAGTATCTGAAAAATTCCATGCTTGCAGAAGGTTACGGTAACAATAAACCAGCAACTGTATATCAGCAATATGCGGATGCAGTGGACAAATATAACGAAGCTTTGCAAAGTGGAGATACTTCTAAAGTTAAAGAAGCAAAGACTGCATTAGATGGCGTAAAAGATTCCGTAGATAATATTGTCAGTACGGATTCCGGTAAGAAATACAAGGAGTTGTTCGATGAAATTGCAGATGGTATTGATACAGCATCCGAAAAAACTTATGAGTTCAAGGAACGGCTGTCCGGTAGAGGTGCAGATAAATTAAACAATACTGTACTTTCTAAACTCAAAGAGCTGAAGAACTACACTGATATTGACCTCAAGAGTATCAATCTTGATACAAGTGATGTTGTTGCTGGTAAAGATGCTCTACGCATGGCAGTAAACGAAGCAATGGATCTCGGAATTGTTTCCGATGATTCTGCTGAAAGTGTGGCAAAAGTTGTTGATCTCTTAACGGATATGGGAATGACCGCGACCGTATCCATGGATCAAGTGGATGATTCCTTCTCAGAAGTCAATACTACAATTCAGCAAGCGCAAGCAAATTTGGAAACACTCAAGACGATTATGTCAGAATCTGTTTCGGGAGCAGGAATTTCTGCGGATAACGTGAAAGCATTTAGAGAGATGTTCGGAGATGATGCAGAGCGGGCGCTGGAGAAAACGGCAGACGGATATCATATCAACCGTGAAGAACTTGCAAAATTACAGGCACAACAATCACAGATGAACCGAGCTGATTATCTTTCCGGTTTGGCAGATCAGCAGGAAGCTCTGAGACAAATCGAGGAGCAGATCGCCGATGCAATGGTAAAAGGTCAAGATGTCAGCGGCTTACAGGCACAGCGCGAAGGTATTTTGGATAATATTTCCTCTCTGGAGGATTTAGCATATCAGTATCAAACTGCTACTTCTGCTTATCAACAATGGCAGGATGCTATGTCCGGTGGTGAAGAAGGTAATATGTATGATTCCATCCAGGGTAACATGGAATCCATTAAAGATCTCTACGACAAAGGACTTGTAGGAGAAAACAAATTCCGAGAGTTTGTTGATCTTATGTCCAATAAGGATCTGACCAATGCCAGTGTAGATGAAATCGTTGCAGCTTACGAAGAATCCTATCCAAAGATGGAGCGTTACTTTACAGAAGGCCAGGAAGGATGTCAAGCATTCTTACAAGATATCTCTAACCTTAATTCTGAATGGGCGCACATGAATGAAGATGGTTCCTGGGATATTAATTTTGGTGTTGGCAACGATCAAGAAATTGCGGATGCACTGGGAATTGATGTGGAAGCTGTGCAATCAGTACTAAGAAAACTGCATGATTTTGGCTTTGACATCGACCTCGATCAGCCGGTTAAATCTCTGGAACAACTAAAAACTGAAGCTCAGTCTGCAAAAGAAGCTCTTGATGGAATGGGTGAAACTTCTCTTGATAGCATCAATTTGGACACAGATTCATTCAGTGAAATCACAGATGATATTGACAAGGTTAAGGAATATATTCAGCAGATCAATGATGCTGATTTGGAGCCAGAAGTTCGGACAGAGAGACTGGAGCAAGCCAATAATATTCTTGACTATCTGGTACAGAAACAGCAAGAAGCTGGACAAAATAACATTGTAATTGATGCGGATGCAAGTTCTGTCGATCAAAAGATTTCTGATCTGAAGAGCCAATTGGAGCAGTTTAGAAACGAAGACGGTACGATTCCTGTTAATGCCGATACACAAGATGCTGTCAACAGTTTACAATCCCTGTACGCTACGAAACAGAATCTTGAAAATACTCCTGCCATTCTACAGGTTGATACTTCACAGGTTGACGGAGAACTGGGCAATGCGATCGGAAAATTACAGGAATATCAGAATGCTGTAGAGATTCTGAACGCACAGAACACGATGAAAACACAGGGCATCGACATTGATACCACAGATGCACAGCAGAAAGTACAACAGTTGGCAGGACAGCTACAGAATCTTGATGCTGATACGACAGCAAAGTTAGGTCTTGACGATACTGATTTTCAGTCGAAACTTTCTAATATTGCTACTCATCCGATTGATGTAGGAATAGGGGTAAATCTTGATCCGAATGCTCTTTCTTATGTGTCTGCAAAGATTTCTGGAATCACACCAGAATTGCTTGTAAAAGCTGGTGTAAACGAAGAAGCAATTGTAAATTATACGCCGAAAGATAAGGACGCTACGGTCAAATACAAAGTTAACCATAGTGCGATTGACAGTTATGATCCGGAAGACAAAAATGCTACAGTTACTTACAGTGTGGTTGTTTCCGGACTTGAAAATCTACCAGGCAATAAAACAAGAAGTCTGACTTACAATATTAAGACTAATGGTACGGCTCCAAGAGTAAATGGTACGGCACACGCTATAGGAACTGCTCATGCGACAGGTACTGCAAGCCGTAATTGGGGGCTTGCTCACAATGAACCACATGCGCTTGTAAATGAATTGAAACCAGAAGCAATCGTTCGGGATGGCAAGGCGTTTATCTTGAATGGCGGCGATCCTACTTTTGCAAATCTGAAGAAAGATGATGTTGTATTCAATGGTGATCAGACGGAGCAGTTGCTTGAACATGGTTATGTTACCGGCTCTCATGCACAACTTGCAGGTGGTGGTTATTCTTTAGGCAGTGCGTTCTCTGGCGGATCTGGAAGATTTAATGTTGGAAGTTCTGGAACAAAAGCAGATTCTTCCACATGGGAAGACAAAAAGAAACAGAATAATACCAGCCATAACTCATCTTCTGGCAGCAGCAGTCGTAGAAACAGTGGATCATCTTCTGGCGGTTCAACTCGATCATCATCCGGTGGTTCTTCCGGCGGAAGTTCCGGCAGCTCTTCCACCAAAGAAGCAACCGAGGAAACCTTCGACTGGATAGAAGTATTTCTTAAGGAAATGTCTCGTGCTACTGAGATTGCAGTTGATAACATTGATCGTGCTATCGGTCTGGCACAGAAGCAGACAAAAGCATATGACGCTATCAGTAAAGTTCAACAGGAATTAACTGCAAATCAGCAGTCAGCCAACAAGTATTTACAGCTTACGGCGAACGTGGGGCTTGATCCTTCTTATATCTCTAAAATCCAGAATGGCACACTTGATGTGGAAAAAGTAACCAACGAGGATCTGAAGAAAAAGATTGACGAGTATAAGGACTACTACAGTAAATATGAATCCGCTGCTGATAACGTAGCCAAACTCGAAGATAAAATTACCGAATTAGCAGAAAAACGCTTAGAAATCATAACTGATACTTATGACGCTATCGTAGACATAAACGATTCCATAAAATCCGTAGCCGATTCCAAAATATCTCTTAACGATGCCCTAGGCGTAGCCATCGACAATCCAGACAACTATGCAAGCATAAATAATTCAATCAAAGCACAGGAAGATACGTACAATCAGCTTACCAAAAAGCTTTCCGATTATCAGAAAGAAGTAGATTCACAGCTTTCCAATGGTTATCTTAAGAAAGGTTCCGAAGCTTATCAATCTGCTATGAAAAATATTCAAGATTTCACAGCTAAGATTTACGATGCTTCTACTAGCCTTCTTGAACTACGGGATAAATTGGATCAGATTAAAATTGATACTATCCAGAATGTAATTGACGGAATCAAACGTAATTCGGATATTACGGAGAAATATATTTCTTACCTGCAATCCCAGAATCGTGATGTGCCAGAGAATCTATACACTGACCGTATAGATAATAATAACGCTCAGGTACAGCAGAGTCTAAAGCAGATGGAAATATACCGGAAGAAACAGGCGGTTCTTGATGTCAATTCTAAATCGTATCAAGATTATGCAGAAAAGATTCAAACGCTAAAAGAAAATACTCTGGAACTGATTACGGATAATGAATCTCTTCAAGATAGTATCTATGAGCTACGTTTTAAGCCACTTGACGATGCCATCCAGAAGTACAGTGACCTTGAAGATGAGCTGAAAAGTTTCCGCGACCTTCTGAACGATGATGCATTCCTTGATAAGCAAGGACGTATCACGGAAGATGGATTGGCACAAGTTGCTCTCTTACAGCAGAGTATTGGTACGGCAAAACAAAAGATTGCAGATTATACCACGGGTCTGCAAAAACTAAAAGAGTCTTATGACAATGGGGTTATTTCCTTAACGGAATATAATGACAAGTCAAAAGATTACCGTGAAGGTATTCAAGGTTCGATTGCAGATGTGAAATCATATCAGGACAGTCTGGTTGATCTGTATAAGAACGCTATGAGTACAGAGGTTGATTATCTTGATAAAATAATTAGCAAGAGAAAAGAAGCCCTGACACAGCAGAAGGATATGTACGACTATTCTAAGAAGATTAATTCTCAGAATAACAATATAAATAGCCTTAAAGCCCAAATCATGGCTTTAGAAGGGGTGAAATATTTGCTCCTGTAAAATCTATTTAATTGCGGGAAGTCCCCATAAGGTTTAATTGGCTACAACGTAACCAGAAACGGTAGGCGTGAATGCGGTAGAGTTTTAAACTTACAGTCCATTATTAGATAGAAACCATAAAAATAATTAAACTAGGGATAACCGAGTGTGCAAGTCACTCAGACGCAGCGAACTTCCTAAGTCAGAAATGATATGGAAGACGTTCAGAGACTAACCCATATTGGGTGGCGCAATGCCTTAATGGAAGACTGCAAGCGATTGGCGGTCGAAAAAATATAGACTATTTGAATATTAAGTGATATTATAATTTTGAGGTGTGTTCTTTCCTATAATTAGTGATGAACAGATAGAACACAGTGTAGATACAACCAAAGAGACTCTCGAACACACATATGAGAGAAGTAAGTAGAAGAAAAGACAACGAAATAGAACAATAAAGAAGATTGTGCAAGTTTGTAGAAGTTATACGAACCATCGTTCGCATGTTTGTGAATTTTGCGAATAGATTTTTCTCCTGGGATTGCATATAATAAAGTCAAGAAAACAGTAAAGTTTTCTTATAATTAGTGGTTACGAAGCCATAAAATCGTATTAATAGATGTTACGAAGCATGTAAAAAATCGTATTAATAGATGTTACGAAGCATGTAAAAAATCGTATTAATAGCGGAGCTGGTTACAGCTCCTTTATTACTATTAGGAGAAAATATGAAGTGGATTAATGTAGACGAAAAGTATACAGATTATCTTAGAAGTCACGAAGGAAGAATTCCTATGACCAATTATGGCACAGATAAATACAAGCCATTTTTCGGTGTGCTGTTTGAAACAAATGGTTTGTATTATATTACACAGGTATCACATCCACGGGAAAAACATAAACGCTTGACACAACAAAAAGATTTTTACAAAATATTTGATCCAGATAATACAACAAGATTAATAGCGGTTGTTAATCTTAATTACATGTTCCCAATTCCAAAAGAATGTACAAGTGCATTTGTTAAAAAGAATATAGGAACATATCGTACATTTAAATCAGAGAAAGCAAAAAGTCAATATATTAATTTGCTTGATAAAGAATTAAAAGTAATCAATAAAATGGATTTAGGAACAAAAGCATTGCAGTTGTATCATTTAAAATATACAGATCCTAACAGTACCGTTTCAAAAAGATGTATTGATTTTAAGGATATGGAAAAATGGGCAAAGTTATATATTGAAACGTTAAATAATACAGAAACTACAGAACAACCCAAGGAGCAGTAAATCTACTGCTCTTTTCTTATACCTCAAATCTTAATTACAATCCCTCAAATAAAATTCAAATAGAAGATATAGTCCCATGCCATACGAAAGTATGGGGAGCAGTTATGCTCTTGTCCACGTAGCGAGTGGATGAAAAGAAAATGAAATAACCTCGATGCTCAATCTCAAGTTAAGAAATTGAAGCAACAGCTTTCAGAAGCAGAGCAAGATTTAGCCGATACTAAGCGTGACCATGCAAATGATATGCAGTCTCAAGGTTACGATAAGCTCAGTGAAGATCTGAAAACTTCTCTTGATGATACCGAGTACGAAATTAGTCATAATGCTGACAAACAGCTTGAGATCATCAATTCTATGCTTGACAAAGCCGTGTCCTCTTATCAAGAAGCATATGGCAAAATCAACTCTATCATCAAAAATACTGGCTGGGTAGGTAGTACGGATTTTAACAATACCCAGTCTGATCTAAGCACAGAGACAGGTGTTAAGAATCAAAATTCCAACGCATCACAGTCTCAGTCCAGTGCAAATAAAAATCCATCCAGTACCGCATCTGGTACAAAAACTGATCCAATCAACAGTAATTCAAAAGCAAACAGTGATCTTGCGGATCAGATGGTAAAACCGGAAGATACAACGAATCGTAAGGTTGCGGAACTAAAGGTGTCTCCTACTTCTACTACACTGGAAGAGGGTAAATCCACAAGTATTACTGCTACAATCAGGCCGAACGATGCAGCTAATAAGACTCTTGCTTGGAAATCAAGTAATGAATCAATTGCTACTGTATCCAATGGTACGGTAAAAGCAAAGAAACCTGGCTCTTGTACGATTACTGCTACCACTACCGATGGAAGTGGACTGTCTGCAAAGGTATCAATTAAGGTCAATGCAAAACCAAAACCACCAAAGCCACAGCCGAAACCACAACCAGCAAAAACTGGTGGAGATGGAATTCCTCGTGTTGGCGATGTTGTAACATTCACAGGATCTTACTACAATGACTCTTGGGGTATGTCTCCAAAAGGTAGTAGATTTTCCGGTCAGCCTGGTGCTGTTGTTATTGATTCTTATACAGCTAGGGAATATGGCGGCAATGGACGTACTACTGGTGATTTTAAGATCCATATCAAAAGTGCGCATGATCCTAATTATAGTGATCTTGGATGGGTGCGTCTCAGTCAGATTAGTGGATACGAGAATGGTGTCGTTAATGCGGATAAAGATCAGTTGGCTTGGACTGATGAGAATCGTTATACGAAACATGATGATATACCAGAAACTATTGTTCGTGACGATGGTGCTGTGCTTACTCGCGTGAATAAAGGCGATTCTGTAATACCAGCGGATTTTGTAAGCAATCTCATGACATGGGGTACTACTGATCCGAATAGCTTTGGTGCTAATGCTGCCAATGTTATCTACAATAGTATTCCTCAGAATATCAGCAATGCTGGAAATGTAACATATCACTATGATGCGTTACTGAATATCGAAAATGTTGAAGGCAATCTGGATAAGAGTGCTATCCCTGACTTACAAGAATTCATGAAGAAGTCTTATCAGTATACAAGTAAACAGATCGTGAAAGATGCAAGAAAAGTTGGTATTAGACCATCAAGATGACAAACTATGGGAGGGTACTGTCAAAGGTGCTCTCCTATTTCTATAACTATAACAAAATTTTGGAGGTGAGAACAAAATATGGCAAAAGAATTTAAAGATTTTACGTTTATGGGGAAGAAACTGAGTGATTTAAGTGTGAAATACGTATCTGTGGATTTTGATGGCGATGCAGATGTGAATATGGCGATGGATAGGGATATGGAAACGGGTGATTCCAATCGATATAAAGTAGAACCGAATTATTTCTACGACAAATGGAACGATACATTAGAATTCGAGCTTGATATTATTAAAGACCCATGTAAATTCACGAATCAAAATGCAGCAGTAATTACTAAGTCAGAACGTCGTGAAATTACTAGATGGCTAACTTCTTCTCACTTTCCAGAATGGTTAACATTTTCAGGAACAGGCGATTCGGCTGATGATACAGTTCGTTATTTTGGTTGGTTTAATAATATTGAATCTTACTCTGTTAATGCTCAAACATTTGGATTAAAATTATATTTTAAATGTACAACGCCCTTTGGTTATACTGATAGCCTCGTAACAAGTGTGTCATGTACCACATATAAAAATATTTTAATCGCAAACAATAGTGACGAATTGAATAGTTATGTGTATCCTTCAATTGACATTATTCCAAAGGCAAATGGAGAAATATATATCTGTAATATGTCTGATGCGACAATTAATCAAACAGGTACACTCTCCTCTTCTAATACGAATTATCAAAGCCAATTAGTATCATTGGTAAATACATATGCAAGATCAAATGCATGTACCGTAGAATTCACGATTTCAGATTCAACAAAAGATGTTGATTGGCGTTGCAATAATACTCTTGCTAACTTTAAATTAGTTGATGCTTATGGGAACGAAACTTATCACACAGTATTTTATAGGACGGACTCAAAAGTATATTACATTATTGAAAATGGATTAATGCGGATGTCTGTATCTAAAGATTTGAAAGTATATCTTGACTGTCAGAAACTTACTATTAACGATGAATTAGGAAGAATGGTAACTTACGATAAATTGGGTATTACTGATGTGGCTTATATGTATTGGCTGCAGCTCTTGAACGGGAACAATTCTCTTCTATTTTATGGTAATTGTGATTTTAAAGTTAAACATATTGAGTCTCGAAAGGTTGGTGAATAAACGTGAATATAGTTTTTAATCGTTATAATGAGCCGATCCAGGGGCATGTATATTTAGGAACACCAAATGGTAAAATTCTATGTGCTATTAATGGAATCGAAGAAAGTACGTTTCAGCTCACGTCAAAATTTAATAATACATTTGAATTGACGTTTGACTTGAATGAAAATATTCTTATTCAAGATGGAAAAGGTCTTTCTAAATTAGTTCATTCCAATGTATATGATCTTGTTGGATGGCTTATGCGTGTTTATGTCGAAAATGTTGGTTGGTTCATCATGGAACATCCGAAAATTACTGACGATGGTATGAAGCAAATCAAAACAATCACATGTCAATCCGCAGAAATCGAGATGCAACAACACGATCTCAAGAATTTTAAAATCAACCAGGGAACAACAGATTCCTACGAGATGTTAGCAGATAATAATGTGGAGAAAATAGATGATGTAGAATTTGCTAAAGAACAAATTAAATTTCACAATCCTAAAAATCCGCAACTTAGTTTGATTGATTTAGCCCTAAAAGCAGCTGGCATGAAAGGCTGGTCTGTTGGGGAAATTGATTCAACCCCAAAAACATATCGGACATATAAAGATGGAAAATATGTCGAAACTACTACTCTTCTATCTAACGAAATTGGTGCGTTTGATGTTGAGAGTCAGGACTTGTATTCTTTCTTTACACAAGATATGGCTAAATATTTTCAGTGTGTATTTGTATTCGACTTTTTGCATATGAAAATAAGTGCTTATCATCCTGAGAATTATGGCAAGAGTACAAACGTAAATATTAATTTTCGAAACCTGCAACAATCTCAAGAAATAACAGTTGATGATAGCACTTTATTTACACGATATTACGTACAAGGTGCAGATGATCTTGGCATTACTTATGTCAATTTTGGTTCAAATTATATTGAAAATATTAATTATTACTTAAACGAAAAATACTTCTCTCCTCTTTTAATTATTAAATATAAACTGTGGAAAGAAGACTATGAAGAAGCTCGTATATTATATATAGAAGCAACTCGTCAATATAATGAACAAATGAAAGTCGTAACAGAGCTATATGATCGCGTTCCACTAGATGATTGTTCGACTGATTGGAGTACATTTACGGACGACGAACTGAAAGAAGCTCAAGCAAATTATCAGGCACAACTAAAAGGTTACGAACAGTTCTATGTGGATGACGATGGAAATTTCGATGAAACAGCTTTGAAAAATTCTTCTGATGCAAATGATTATTATCAGATTAAAGATGTTATTCTCCCATCGATTCAGATTGAAATGGATAATCGTCAGTTACCAACAGATGACGATAATGCCGATTATGTGGATTCTTACAAAACAAATTGGAAATTATATGGTTTGGATGAATTGAAAGTCAAATTGCAAGAATATAAAAACACTATCGAAATTTGTAAAAAAGGCGGATATAATCAACCATATACAGAGGATTCATCTCATACTAAAGATGTTCACGACACAATGTACGCAAAATATCTTGATGCTCAAAACCAATTAGATTCAAATTATGTTGGAGGATGTCAAGAGGCATATGATCAGCGACAATCTGAAATTGATGCAGCAAACGAGATATTAAATAGTTATAACAAAACTCGTACAGATCTAGTAAAACAGATTTCAAAGGAAACCTGGAGTGGTGTTGTTGCTGCTGATAATTCGGGATATATTCTCGATGAGGATGGGAATTATATAACGGATGAAGCCGGTAGAAGAATATATTGCGACACACAAAAATTACAATTTACAGAGCGTGATCTTACCGAGTTGTCGAAAGTGTATTATGACGGAGATTACTCAAATGAGAATATGTTTTTAACAGATTCAGACGACCAAGTATCTGCTATTGATGAGCAACTTAAGCTTCTAGATACTGCTATTGACGATTTGTACATAGCATCTCATCCCCAATATCAATTTACCACATCTCTTGATAATTTCTTAGCCTTGGCTGATTATGAAGATTATATAAAAAATATAAATCAGGGTGACTATCTATGGTTGACCGTAGATAATAAGGTAGTAAAACTTCGTGTAGTTGAAATACAATATAATCCGCTTATAGCAGATAATAGTATTCAAATAACATTTTCTAATATGATACAAGGACGTAGTAGTAGAAATGACTTATCATACGTCCTAAACACACCATCAAATGCAAGTAAATCTTCCGCATCTGGTTCGTCTAATAATTTTCTAAATAATGAAGGCATTACTCTCACTGCAGGTCTTATTCAAAAACTTATTTCCAATGGTTCATTTAAAAACGGCGTTTCACAAATAATAAACAACGAATTTGCAGGTATGTTAGCTGGTAGTTCCATATCTCTTGAAGAACTTAATGCAAAAATCATCAAAGTAACTGATTTATACGGTAAAAATGGATATTTTGAATATTTACAAGCAAAACTTATTACAGCAGGAAGAGTCGTTGCCGACAGTGCTGATTTTAAAGAATTATCTGCTCTTGCTGCTACCATCAAATCTGCTATCATTGGTGCTTCATCCACGGAGACAGGTATCGTAATTAATCTTACAACTGAAAATGCCACGATGAGCGAAGCGATGATCAAGGATCTTATTGCCAAATATATCACCGTTAATGAACTTAAAGCTGGCGACATCTATACAAATAAAATCAAGATTTTATCTGAAAATGGTACGCTCAGAATTCAAGATAATACGTTCTCAATCTATGATGAAGATGGTAATGTGGTAGTTCAGCTTGGAGAAGATAAAAACGGAAATTACGGATTAATCATATCAGATTCCAAAGGATCTGTACTCTTAGATTCACAAGGGCTGCATGAAGGTATTGTACCAGATGATTTTATTAAAACAGACATGATTGCCGACGGTCAAATTACAGAATCTAAGATAGACAAGACAACTATGCGTGACTGGACTATGCCTGACGGATCTAAAGTGTTTGATGTATCACATCTTTGGGATGGCGATGATAGTTTCGGAAAATCTTATAACACGATCAAATCAACCGTATCTGCGACATCTAAAGAACTTGGAGATTTATCGGACAAAGTAGATCAATTAGGAAATGGTTATACTGTTGTTTTATCTAACGAAACCCAAAATATTCCATGTACATCTGACGGAATAACTGCGGCTAGTTTTCTTATCGAAATTCCATTCTATGGTTATGAGGGAATTAAACAGGCAGTATGTACCGTGACTGTTGGTGAATTACCAGATGGAATTACGTTAGCAGAAAATGTTGACTCTACTTCTACTGCACCAGGTAAAATCACCTTGAATGTAGCAAAAGGTAAAACACTTGGTAACAAATCTCTTCTAACAGGAACGATTGTTTTTACATGTACCGTTGCAGGAAAGAAAATTTCAAAAAAGTTCACATGGATTAAATCTCTTGCTGGCAAGGACGGATCTCAAGGTATTCCAGCGCCTACATATTATACGTGGATTCGTTATGCAGATACTCCGACCAGTGGAATGTCAGATGATCCAACCAATAAAACATATATTGGTATTGCGTATAACCAGACTTCCCAAACACCTAGTTCAAACTATTCTGATTATCAATGGTCAAAATTTCGCGGAGATGACGGTGCGAGTATAAAAGGTGATGACGGAAAAACGCTATATGTATGGATTAAATATGCAGATGACGCAAAAGGTACAAATATGTCAGATGCTCCCGAAGGTAAAACTTATATGGGTATGGCATGGAATAAACCAACATCAAAAGAGAGTACTAATGCTGCGGATTATTCCTGGTCACTAATTAAAGGCGCAGACGGTAAAACTCCAGTTAAAGGCGTTGACTATTTCGATGGCGTATCTTCCTATGTATGGATTAGATATGCAACGGACGCTAAAGGAACTGGGATGACAGCTATCCCATCCACAACAACAGGCTATATCGGAACAGCTACTACTACAATAGCTGTTGCTCCAACAAATGCTAGTGCGTATGTGTGGGCTAAATATGTTGGAGAAAAAGGCGCTAAAGGTGATGGTAGTTATATTCATATTGCTTATGCTAACTCTGCTGATGGAAAGACAGGATTCGATACGACAATCGGTACTGGAAAATCTTATATTGGACAGTATACGGATAACATCGAAGATGATAGCACGAATCCAAGTAAATATACATGGAGTTTGATTAAGGGAGCAGACGGAAAAACATTATATACATGGCTAAAATACGCTGACTCTCCTACTTCTGGTATGTCAGACAGTCCATATGGAAAGATGTACATGGGTATTGCTGTTAATAAAACATCTATAACTGAAAGCAGTAACTATTCTGACTATACTTGGTCGCTGATCAAAGGTACAGATGGAATTAGTGTTAAAGGCGATAAAGGTGATACGGTATATATCTGGGTTAAATATGCTGATGACGCCAAAGGTAATGGCATGTCTGAATATCCAGATGGCAAAAAATATATTGGTCTTGCTTACAACAAAACTACCGCAACAGAAAGTAATAATGCTTCTGATTACATCTGGTCGTTGATTCAGGGTGAAGATGCAGTTCTTTATGAAATCGAACCATCTGTTGCAGTAATCAAAAAATGCACTCTTGATGTATGTTCTATCACTGACGAATCTGGAAATCGAATTGTTGATGAACAAGGAAGATTTCTCTCTGGTTATTTCTTGACTGATTCTCTTTCACCGAACAAAATCACATTTACAGCCTATAAACAAGTCGGAAGTAAAACTCGTGCCACATATGCATGTAGGTTTATTATCCAAGAGTCTTTAAATGGATTATCTTGGTCAACAAAATACACGTCTTCCAAAGACGAAACGAGTGTGTCATACACTCCAAGTACCCTTAAATTACAGCAAATTAAGTGTGTAATGTATCGTGCTGGCGGCATAACTGAACAGTTAGATTCTCAGACTGTGCCTGTTATTCAGGATGCTGAAGGCTATGATTCTGTGATTCAGACATTTACGGATACTTTTGCATCTGTAGAATTAAAAGTTGATAACAATACAAAAGCTATTACATTAAAAGCAGAGCAAAAAGATATAACTAATGCTATTAATAATTATGATAACACAACAGTTAAGGACATTCGCAATCGCCAAACAGAACAAAAAGTCAATATCGACGGTATTTCAACAAAAGTATCTGATATTGAAACAACTATTAATGGATCTGTCGATGGCACAAAAACAGGTCTTATAGAAAAGGTTACGCAAGTAACAACCAAGGCCGGAACAATTGAAGCTAATCTTAAAAATAATTATACCACAACTGCAGGTATGAATACACAGATCAGCAACTCAATTGCTGCTAGTGCAGATAAGATTAAGGTCACTCTTGCTGATGGAAAGACGGAATCTACTCTCAAAGCCGCTTTAGGAGAAATTCAGAAGAGTGTAAAAGATAATGCAGGAAATATTTCAACAGTCACCCAAAAGGCTAATAGCATTGAAACTAAGGTTGCAAACCAAGGAAATGATATTGTTAATCTTAAAGTTGATGCAAAAGCCGTCGAGACGTTGGTTGGAAGTTCTGCTGGCACAACTGATGTTGTTCAAAAAGCAACAGATTTTCGAAAGACGATTACTGATGCTGCGGGTAATGCAAATCTTGCTCTTAGTACCGCAAATTCAAATAAAAATATTATTTCAAACATGAAAGTTGGAGCTGCAAATACAATTCGCAATTCCAATGATCTTATTTACGATTTATATTTTATGGTTGCCAGTCTACGTGACGAAAGTGGTAATCGCATAGTAGCTGAAAATGGCGATTATTTAGTTGCATATTATTAATTTTATTACTCCTCATTGATTTGAGGAGTAACTTTTATAAGGAGGTAATACACTTATGGCAAGTGATAAAATGTTAGGTAGTTTTGATCAAAAATCTGCACCAGAAGATAATGATCTTTTGGTAGAATACGATGCTGCTGCATCGAAAGTTAAGAATGTGAAGTTCGGAGGTGTGTGGAACTGGATAGTTAAGAAATTGACATCCGCCGTAATTAATGAGTTACAAACATCAAGTAAGAATGTAGTGGGGGCTATTAATGAATTAAATAGTAAAACTGTTATCGGAACGACTTCCGAAAACGGAGTGAAAGAAATAGAATTAGTTTCTCTTTCATGTGGATTACTATCTTTTTCTCATCCATATGATGGATGTGCTTTATATTTATTTTCAACATTTTATGATACATCGGCTGGACATATTTCTCCAATAAAAGAAAATTCAAGGATAAATTCTGTAACGTTGAATGGCAGTAAACTCATTATGAATACTAGCATTAACTTTACATTCTGTTGTTATGTATATACGTATAGATAAAATAGTAAGACAGAAATTAAAAGTTATGACATTTTGTATGGACCAAACCAAGGGCATATATCTGCTGTTTCATACGGAAAAGTATTAATAGTAGAAGGTTATGTGACTGCACAAAATACAGGCATCCAGTATGTTTTAGCTAAGATAAATGATATTAATGCCATCAATGTAACACAGATCATATTTCAAGTAGGAAGTATGCCAACTGATCCGTATTGTATGTTTGGTTCAATTGAGCTGGATGGTCAAATAACAATTGGAAGTTCGACACAAAATACTTTATATAGATTTTCTGCTACAGTGTTAATTAAATAGTAAGAAAGTCTTTAATAATTTATTGATATATAGAACTTCTGGAGCCGATATAAAGTCGGTAACTATTTCTATAAATAAAGAAGGATGTAACGACATATCATATGCTCCATTCGCGTTATTCGGAGGTTCAACATTTTCAACAGGTACTATTGGGAAAATAGATAATACATTAAAAACAGGTAATGTCACAATAAAGTGTAACGATAATGGTTCTATACAAAATGTAAAGTTTTCAAATTTTCCACAGTATGTAAATGCTGTTATCATTATCTATTATGAAAACATAAAAAATGCAATCGTGAAAGAAGAATAAAATAGTAATCCATCAATAAATGCAATACATACAGTAAAACAAGGGATATTAAATAGTAACGGGGAGCTAAAATTCTCATCACCATTTAATTCGTTCTGTATTTTTTCTTATCATGCTAACGAAGGCCTCCCAGGAGGGGTTGCTATATTTACAACTGCTTTTAGTCCAAATGTAATTAAACATGCATCTCATAATGGTGGCATTTTCGTAATTGAAGGGACTACAAATGAGGGATACACCATAAAAACCAATACACCTAATGGAAAATACAGAATTATAATCTCTAAAAACTACGATTAAATAGTAAGATATATATTTACTCAGGCGAAACTGGTGACAAGAAACAAACGATATCCTTTCGATTTCCACAAAATGCTCATATGACAGGAATATTATATATAGACTATAACAAGTACATAAATATTTTTGCATTTGGGAAGATGTCGGGCGTTGCGAAGATTTTAAATAGCGCAGGTGCTGTTATTCCATCTTTAAATTCTAATGATAATACCGTGTCAGTAGATCTTATAGCATGGGGGAGTTGCAAACTAATTACTATGGATAGAAACGTTAAAGTGATTGGTTCTCTATAAAATAGTAAGCGGTTCAATGCCAATAGTTATATTATATATAGTGATGACTCTGCCAAAACAGTAAGCGTAAAGTGGGGTGGTGTAAACAGTCATATGACTTCGTTTTTACTAATTGATAACAACCGCAATACCTCTGCATACATAACAGGAAGGATATCGGGAGTGGCAGAAATATCAAAAGGAACTGGATCTGCAGCACCACCCGTACTTGATGCTTCTTTGGCAACATTAAAAGTGACACTTGGTCCATGGAGCGCAGCATTTTTAATCTGCCTTGATCTTGTGACTATAAGTTAAATAGTAACGCATATCAACGTATACTGCTGTATGTTTAGATATATCTGCGACAAAAATTACTATATATCAAGCAACAAATAGCAAACAAGGTATATTAAAAATTCGTATCGTATATAAGAAATGAATGCGGATTTAATTGGTTTGTATTTTTTCAAGTATTTGATGAGAGAATATGGGAATGTGGTAATAGAAATTGCTAAAATTTCCCAAGGAGGTAGGTCAATATTGACAAAATTAGAAAATATTCTCGAACAAATACTTGAAAAATTACAGGATAGCTTAACGCATGAACAGCTTTCGGAATTAGAAAGCACTATGGTTATTGCATTCCACGGAATCGAGGTACAAGAAGAACATACTCAGTTAGTAACATCAGAGCGTACATGGGAGAAGATTCTTCGGATGTATTGTGCCGCAAAGCGTGTTGAAAATTGCTCTGAAAGAACTATTAAAGGTTACAGTCGCTGCATTATTCAGTTTTTCACGCAGATCAACAAGAAAATAAATAACATAACTACGAATGATATTAGATATTATTTGGCATTTTTTCAAGAAACGCATCATACTTCTATTGTATATCTTGATAACATACGTAGGTATCTTAATTCATTTTTTACATGGGCTGCGGATGAAGGATATATACAATCAAATCCTATGCGAAAACTCAAGAAAATGAGAGTACCTACTAAACTAAAAAAAACATTTTCAGCAGCAGAGATGGAAGAACTTCGTTGCAGTGCAAACTCTCAGAGAGATATTGCAATTATGGAATTTTTATATTGTACTGCTACTCGTATTGGAGAGGCAGTTAGCGTTAATCGCTCGGATATTGATTGGCAAAGAAAAGAATTAATTGTTTATGGAGAAAAGGGCAAGAAAGAACGTACTGTTTATTTGACAGATCGCTGCATTTATCATCTTAAAAAATATCTTGATGAAAGAAAAGATACAAATGAAGCTTTATTTGTGTCCTCAAAATCTCCACATAAGCGACTTGGAGTTCAGGCAATTCAGTCTATGTTGGCAGCGTTAGGTAAAAAGACAAATATTCACGTACATGCTCATAAATTTCGAAGGACGTTACTTACGGATGCAGGAAAACGTGGTATGCCATTACAAGAGATTCAGGTCTATGCAGGACACGCCAAGCCAGATACAACGATGCAATATGTAATGGTTCAACAAGAACGTGTTAAATCGAATTTTATGAAAAATATAGCTTAATTTTTTGTAAGCAAGCTAATAAAATACCTTTATTTTTTCGATCGCCCATTGGACGGTCTATTTGTCGTGTATGTATATATTGATATTTTGCAATTTTGTAGATTGCATGTTTTTATTCTTGTATTTATATTAAATCCGCAGTCTATAGAATTATTTCAACCAAGTAATAATCCATTCACTTCGTAAGAGGACTCCAATTTGGAGTTTCCGTTAAAAGTAATTCTGCCTAAACCTGAATTAATAACAATACTTGACGTATCGGTATTTGATGCAGCGAAAGAAAGTAGTTTCATAGACCATTTTGTTCCATAATTGATAACAATCGAAAAAAACACACCAACTCCAATATTACCGGAAATCAATAATAAACCAATAGCCGTGTCCGATATATTATATTTGATCGTTGCTGTTTTGTCATTTATTGTCATATTGACGTCTATTAGTTTGATTCTTGTCTTACTATTTAAAATAAAAAAATATCTAACACATCACCATAGGTATCAAAACTAAATGTTATTTGTTTTGTATTTGGATTAATTGAAAGCATGTTTAAATGAGGACACCTTAGAATTGTATCGATTGTACACTTTTCCTTAGCTATAGGGTTACAAATATGTGCCAAATGGGAATTTCCTTTGTTTGTCCATGTTTGATATGCTCAATCAGCCGGTTACTATTTTGTTTTTAAGACAATTGTATTTTTTTCCACTCAGCCCAAGTAGTAGATTTGATTTTCATCCATATAGTTCCAGCGTAAGAAAAAAGCACAACAATTCCGTATTTGCTGCCGGATGTGCTTTGATATGCAAATAGAAATCCGCCTCTGCCATCCGGAGAACCTTGATAGACACTTACTGTGCTTTGTATTGTAAACAACCTAATTTCTCCATAGTCACATTTTATAAGCATATCTTCAGCAAGATCAGAAGCAGAATCTATGTTTTCTGAGCTCCTGAGCCTGTTACTATTTAATCTTCAAAACTGCAACTTTGAAAGTAAAATTACCTGTCGGATTTTCGAAAAAACAAATGGCCCAATTTTGAGTAGCTTCTATTCCACTCACTCCACGAGTTACAGTATACTCCCACCCCATTCGATCTTCTGACCAAATTGAGAAGATAATGTATTCCGTAACATTAATTTGCAAATCGTATACTTTTTCGGATTTCGCAGTGATGGTTCTTGTTAAAAACTCTATTCCTGGCAGGTTACTATTTAACCTGCGTTAACGTGTTTAATAATCAAATTTTCGGTACTACCATCAACAATAGTTATTCCGTCGTATCTAAAAACAATCATTTTTCCAGAATTGTCGTTTCTTTTATAAAATTTGATTATACAGTTACTTTCGACTAAGTCGACTTTACAAGTAAATACGTTTTCTATTCCAATTACTGAAAAATGTAAAATTTCGTTAAACATTACCATGTAGTTGTCGTATGATCTCATTTGATTGCTCATAAAGGACGAATTACTATTTAAGACAATACAAGTTCACAATAATTGATTCGTTGCATAAATAGCAATAGAAATCGACTGTATGTTTGTTGGGATTATTATGTATATATAGATGCGCAATCAAAGTTCCATTTTGTATATACACAGGCACCATACATGGCTTATCTTCTAGGGCAAAAATTATGATGGTACTTCCGCCATAAGATTGCGTTTTATTTTTAAGCCCATATGAAATATAAAGCTGTTTTACATTAGTTGTATACAATATGCTTTCCGTTTTCAATGCTTGGTCTAATATTACACTATCAATATATTGAAAAGTTTTACTATTTAATTTTCACCCAGTCATACCATTCATTACCAAAGGATGTTGAAAATCTTGTATAAAAAAAAACATGACTAAAAATAATTTGTCCAATATATGGTTTATTTGAAAAAACGATCAAAATACCAGATGTTGTCATTGAGGATGGTAAATTTTTGATTGATGCTATATCACCACATGCATAAACTCCATTAGAAATTAAAGAATTTAGGTCAGATGGGTTATTTTTGCTTTTTACGCTATTACTATTTAATCCACCAGATGAAACTCTGCTTTCATCCTATTTTTGTTCCTCAATTTTCCTTGAAAACACTGGTTTTTTTTTGAAACCCGTGAAAGATAATATTGACCATTTTCAATCACTAAGGAGGTGATTACTATTTATACTTTAATTCAAGAATCTGTTACTGGTCTAAATGGCGAAAAAGTAACTTGTGGACATCTCAGCTGTAATGAAAAAAGCACACTACGTTTAAATGATGTTCTTCGGAATTCAGGAGATTATACATTCCAGATGAAAATCAAGGCGAAAGCTGCATCTACTGTTCAACTAAGTATTGGGACATTAACAGAAAACTTTTCAGTCACTACTTCTTTTCAACAATTTAATAGAGTATGCAAAAATATCAATACTGCTACACATAAATATATCGAAATCACATTTCCTTCAGGTGATTATTGGTTCTACAATATGCAACTTGAAATGGGAAACCTCCCAACTGCTTGGTCTTTATGCTTAGATGATTTAAACGATGCAATTGGAGCGCAATCTACATGGATCGAACAGACTACGCAAAAAATAAGTTTGTTTGCACAAAAAAATGATGTAAACGAAGCAAAGGCTGAAATGAGGGTCGAAGCAGATGGAATGATTTCAGAAGCTTTAAAATCTTATGTTACAAGTGATGATTTTGGAGACTATAAAACAGAAACAAAAACAAGATTTGAACAAACGGATAACCAGTTCGGATTTTATGTACAAAAAGATACATATGACGGGCTGAACAGTACAGTCAATAATTTGAAATCGAATCAGGAAAATTATTTTCAATTTGATGCAAATGGTTTAAAAATAGGAAAGAAAAATAATCCATACCAGGTTGTTATAGATAATGAAAAATATCAGATGTTAGGAAATGGACAGCCACTTATGTACATTCAATATGGTGAGCTTAACATTCCTGATGTTATTATTACCCATCAGCTTAGAATGTTAGGATATTCTTTTACTCTTGATTCAGCTGGAAATATGAATTGTCAGTTTGTCGGAACGGGAGGTTGATAAATGGGATCATTTTCTACAAACGCTTATGGTGAAGGTCGTTATTATACCTTTACATATTCTACAAGCCAGGATCAAGTCAAAAACACAACAACTTTAAACTGGACGTTATCGTGTGCAGGTGGTGTATCTTGGTATGCTGAAAGAACTTTAATTCTAACAATTGATGGAAGTAATGTCGTAAGCAAAACAGATCGTGTAGCTCGTTATGCAGGAAATATCGCGTCAGGTTCTAAAACATTTACACACGATGCAAATGGAAATAAATCTATTTCGGTAAAAATTCAAGCAGCTGTTGAAACCTCAAGTATCACATGTTCTGGTAGTTCCACTATTACTTTTCCACAGATTAAAAGGAAATCAACTTTTGGAACTGTAAGTGGAAATACAATTGGCGGTACAGTAACGATTAATATTAATAGAAACAATTCTTCATTTACACATTCTCTTTGGTATAAAGTTAAAGAAAATGGAAGTTGGGTTGAAGCGGTTAAGAACGTAGCAACTTCTGGCTCCTTTAATCTTCCAATGTCTATTTGTTCGAGTATACCAAATGATAATAGTGTGTATATCGGCTTATGTATTCAGACATTTAACGGAAGTACGGAGATAGGAAACTCCTACTCCTCTATTACTGCTTATGTTCCATTATCTGCTGCACCAACAGTATCATTTGCATTAAGCGATAATAAAGGATATTCTGGTACATATGGTGGATATGTACAAAACAACTCTGAATTACATATAGCCACTACAGCCACAGCAAATAATTCTGCAACTATCAAAACAATCACAGTTAAAGCCACTATTAGTGAAACTACGTATACATATTATGGAAGTAGTGTTAATATATCTCTTCCAACATCCGGTACTTGGACAATATCCGTTTCTGCTACGGATAGCAGAGGAAAATCAACAACAGCGGCTTCTCAATCAATTACAGTTCTCGCATATAGCAATCCAACAATTACAGCTTTATCGGCAAGACGAACGGATTCTTCTGGAAATGCAACATCAAACGGCTCATATTTACAAGTTATATTCTCAGCCACTGCAACAAGTCTGAATAGTAAAAACACAACAACGTTTCAGATAAAATATAAAAAGAAAAGCGTTTCTTCTTACACTTCTGCCACCATATCTTCTTATCAAAATAAATATTCAGTTTCTGGTGGTTCATATATTTTCCAAGCAGAAACATCTTCTGGTTATGATATTCAATTAGTTGTCACAGATAAATTCAAAACAGTAATTTCTCAAACAACTGGTAATTCCGTTTCAAAGGTATTCTCTTTCTTTAAAAACGGATTAGGTATAGCTTTTGGAAAAGTTGCTGAAGCTGAGGCTATTGCCGAATTTGATTGGAAAATCAAAGCGAATAAAGGATTAACAGTCAGTGGAACCGATATTAATGTGTTAATTAATAATGCCGTACAGAAATTATATCCTGTAGGGCATATTTTAATGTCTACCAATTCTGCCAATCCATCTACTTATTTAGGTTTTGGAACTTGGGTTGCATGGGGATCTGGACGAGTACCTGTCGGTGTCAATTCTTCTGACACTGATTTTAGTACAGTAGAGAAAACAGGTGGTGCAAAAACTGTTAATGTATCACACTATCATACTGAATCAATCGGAGCAGATTCTGGTTATATGTATTTGTCTGCTGGAGCGAACGGTGGTTTGTTTGGATCAGGAGTAAGATCCAATGTTGGGAACATGAGCTGGAAAGGAACTGTCAATACTAGTGCTGTGCGTTTAAATAATACTAATACAGCTGGAAGTACGACATTAAATAACTTGCAGCCATACGTAACATGTTACATGTGGAAAAGGACTGCATAGTTATTGTGGTTTATTTAGATACCATTTCATTTCGTTCCAATAATACATTAATTGGATTTGATATGATTGATCTTCGATTTCACATTTACATACAAAGCAAATATGAGAAATATATTTATTTTGTGAAATCAAATTCACTGGAATTGCTCCATAATCTTTGTAACGAAAATATAATGGGATAATCTTCCCGTTGGTATCAAACGATGCAATAACTGGTATAGAAATCATATTATAACTCCTTTGTTTATATGTAAAATCAGATATTTGAAAATATTTTACTACCATTATAACAGAAAAGAATGTTAATGTCTCTATTATGATAACTTCAGTTATTGCATAACTTAATAAAAGGAGAACATATGAATACGCAAATTTTAAGATTGCCGAATGGCACAACAAAAAATATGTATGTATATCTTATTGGTGAAGACGAAAGTACAATTCAATTTATTGACCAAGACTATGCCGACATAAAACAATTTTTTGGAACAGAAATTATTGATTATATAGATATTGTTGACGAAGACAATAAACTTCTTGATTCTTTTAACATTTATCAAAAAGTATCTTCTATCATATGTACTACGGATGTAGTTACAGAATATGAGCCACGTTTGGTACAAGAAGCATATGATGAAACAGTAACAGACAAAAATGAAGAAACGGATACAATTACAGAAACAGTTATTCATCATGATGCGATATATCAGGATGTAGCAAAATACAGAACTACAGATGTGATTATTGTAAAATTAGCAAAACCGTCTATTCGTGAAGAAGTTGAAAACATCAAATCTGTTGTTGGTATCGTAAATACCAATAGCATGAGCCTTGAAGAGTTTCGTGATTATTATAAGGAACAAATCGGCAAACAATGTACTGCTGCTATTGAGAGTGGATTAGCTATCGAAACGAGTCTAGGAAAGCAACACTTTTCGTATACTATTGAAGATCAGAGTAATATGAAAGATCTTGTTATGACGGCTGAATTGACGGATTTTACTCTTCCACTTCCTTATCATGCAAATGGCGAACTTTGTGCTTTATATCAACCTACGGACATTTTAAAAATTTATATGTCTTTAAGTGCTAATAAAACATATCATACAACATATTGCAATGTGTTAAATGCAATGATTAAAGATGCGAAAGATATTGAGTCTATTAAAAAGATTACATATGGTATGGAAATTACGGATGAGAAATATACAGATATTATCAAGACGGTGACTGATTCAAAAGACGCTCTGCTTGCAGCAGTTGAAAAGAAACTTGAGTCTCTCACTAAAACGGACGTTGCATGATGAGGAAATTAAATCGTATATTTTCTAAAATTCTATGTCATATCTTTATTTTTCTCCTTTCTGGAACAGTCTATTATGGAATGGAAATCTTATTTAAAAAATCTCATACATCACATTGGTCTATGTTCTTACTCGCAGGTTTTGCGGGTTTATTTTTTATTGATGGATTAAATGACTTATTTTCATTCGAAATGGATTACTTGCTGCAAATTTTAATCTGTACTATTGCTATCACGGCAGGTGAATATGTAGTCGGTATTACTCTTAATCAGAATTATACTATATGGGATTACAGAAACATGCCATTTAACATTGGTGGACAAGTATGTCTGCCGTTTTGTTTTATATGGATGTTTTTGTCTGCGATTTTTATTCCATTTTTAGACTGGGTAGAATGGGCAATCTTTGATCATAAACAATCTGAAAAACCTTATTATAAGATTTTCGGAAAAACAGTTTTTACATTTAAATAATTTGATGGGAGGTATCTATATTGGTATCTCTCATTTTTTATGTTGGAGGTGATTTTGTGGCAGAAAAAGAATTCGTTGAAAAGATAGGTAAGCTTGCCGCCGAAGATATGAAGACAAGTGGAATTTTAGCATCAGTTACTACTGCCCAGGCTTGCTTGGAATCTGGATACGGAACAACAGAATTGGCAAAGAATGCAAATAATTTATTCGGAATGAAAACAAGTCTCTCTGGTAACACATGGACTTCTGCTTGGGATGGAAAGAGTAAATATACGAAGAAAACAAATGAGCAAACCAAAGATGGGAAAGTTTATGTTGTAACTGCTGATTTTCGAAAGTATGCAGATATCCTTACTAGTATCAAAGACCATTCCTATTATCTCAATGGAGCGATGAATGGAAAAGTAAAAAGATATGCGGGTTTATATGGTTGCAAAGACTACAAAACAGCAACGCAGATCATCAAAAATGGTGGATATGCAACAGATGTTAAATATGTAGATAAAATTTGTAGTTTGATCGAACGATGGGATTTAACTCGTTTTGATAAACTCGGAAGGGAGAATTCGAATATGAATATTATTGACGTTACAAATGCAAGCAGACCTTATGTCCCACAATGGGGAAATCAAAAACAATATATTGTAGTTCATTATCTTGGAGTGGCAGGGCAAAATAATAAAATTAATTCAGATGGATGTGGCGCGCATTACTATATTTATTGGGATGGTACGATTTATAAAGCAGCAGACCATAATGCTATCCTTTGGCAAGTAGGCACTGCAGGATACTATACTCAAAAACATCCATACGCAAGGAATAGTAACTGTATCGGAATCGAGATGTGTCCTAAGTGTGATGGATCTGGAAAATATGCAGAAGATCCAACATGGTATTTTACAGAAGCAACGCAAAATGCTTGCGTACAATTAGTAAAATATTTGATGGGACAACTTGGTATAGGTGCGGATCATGTACTTAGACATTATGATGTTGTTAACAAATATTGTCCTGCTCCATATGTTACTAACAATAAATATAAAACTTCTTGGACATGGAGCGAATTTAAAGCAAAGCTAGATTCTACTTCTACTCCTACTGTTGCACCGTCCACACCAGCACAAACAAAAACATATAAAGTTGGTATGTATAAGGTAAATTGTGATCTTCATATCAGATCGGATGCAACTGTTAATTCAAAAGTTGTCAATACTATTCGAGATCGTGGCGAGTATACTATAACAGAGATTAAGAATAATTGTTGGGGTAAACTAAAATCTGGAGCTGGCTGGATCAATGTTTCGGATGAATATTGTACGTATGTTGGTGTAGTAGCCACTGCAAATAAACCAGTGCCTAAACCAACCGTAAAGCCAGCTACACCTGTATACAAAGTAGGAAAATATAAAGTTAATTGTGATGCTTTAACAATTAGAAGCGATGCATCCAGCAAGGCAAGCGCAACTGGAAGCATTCGTGACAAAGGAACTTATAATATCACTGAAATCAAAAATACATACTGGGGTAAGCTAAAATCAGGTGCAGGTTGGATTTGCATTGACAAAGATTTTTGTACCTATGTCGGTGTTTTGGATAAGCATAGCACTGTTGTAAATAAAGAATTTCAAATTGCAGTTAAGGAAAATGGCATCAGAGTTCGTGCTTCTGCTGGTCTAAGCGCTAGAATTGCTATTGGTTCTTGCCCTATTGGAACATATACTATCACAGAAACAAAAACTGCTGATGGATATACATGGGGTAAATTGAAATCTGGTGCAGGATGGATAGCAATTGAATGCTGTGTTAGATTATAATAAATACATGCGTGAAATAAGAGACTGTGAGAAAAAGTCTGTAAATAAGATTCTTCTATGATATGCAAAGGTGGTGAGCTTACAGTTTGAGCTTTTCACCCTTGTTTTATATATAACAGTTGTTGAATGGCATGTCAAGAGCAGGCGGTTTTCCGCCTGTCTTGATCGTCGGTTTACTCGTTATTCTGGAAGACGACCTTCGTACATAATACTCAGTTCGCCATATACCTGCGCCCAGTTTCGAATCGTACTGGTCCATTTTTTCGTAGCCTCAAAAGTGGCCAGGTACAGCGCTTTTAAAAGGGCCGTATCGCTTGGGAATACGCTTCTCTGCCGATTCAGCTTCCGGTAGGTGGAATTCAGGGATTCAATCGCATTGGTGGTATAAATCACCGTTCTGACCGTCGTTGAAAACTTGAAAATTGGAGAGATGGCATCCCAGTTATCCTTCCAGCGTTTCATGGAATTCGGATATTTGGGAGACCATTTTTCAGTTACACGATCTAAGGCTGCCAGCGCTTTCTTTTCATCTGCGGCCTGATAAATGGTCTTCAGATCCGCTGCAAATGCTTTTCTGTCCTTGTCAGGGACATATTTCAGTGTATTTCTTACCTGGTGTACGATACAGCGCTGATACTCGGTTTTTGGAAAAGCAGCAGCGATTGCTTCTTTGATGCCGGTTAAACCATCTGCACAGATGATTAATACATCTTTGACACCCCGGTTTTTCAGTTCGTTCATAACGGAAAGCCAGTATTTTGCGCTTTCGTTGTCGCCAACGCTGATGGTCAGAACCTCTTTCTTTCCTTCCGTGTTGATTCCAAGAATCACGTAAGCTGCAAGCTTTCGGATCACACCATTATCTCTTACGGAATAGTGAATTGCGTCAATGTAGAGAATGGGATAGACTTCGTCCAACGGCCGGTTCTGCCAGTCTTCGATCTGTGGCAGGATCTTATCGGTTACATCGGAAATAAAACTCTCCGAGGTTTCAAAGCCATAAATATCTTCGATGGTTTCGGAAATCTGTCGGGTAGTCATTCCTTTGGCATACATAGAAATAATCTTCTGATCAATATCAGAAATATCTTTCTGACGTTTTTTCACCACCTGTGGTTCAAATGTTGATTTTCGGTCCTGCGGCACTTCGATTTCCATCGATCCATATCGGCTGTTGACCTGTTTGCGCTTATACCCATTGCGGTAATCATCATGATCCGAACGTTCTGATTTTTCATAGCCGAGATGATCGTCCATTTCCGCTTCCATCATTTCCTTAATGGTACCGCCTAAAAGATCCTTGAGCGCATCCTGGATGTCTTCAGCAGACTGGATATCATACTCTTCCAGGAGCTGATGGATGATGTTTCGTTTTCCTTCGGTCATTTGTACTCGATGTACCGGTTTCTTTTGTCTTGCCATAATAAAAGGTCCTCCTAATGATATTTATTGTATCATAGAAGAACCTTCTAAACATTATTTTACAGAAAAAGTTTCATACTCTCTGAAATAAGAAAAGCCACCCTCATCAGGCAGCCAGAAAAGAAATTTTTCTTTTTTCACCATCATATGAAACAACCGTTTCATCAGTGCAAAAATAGTATATCATAGTGTGTTAAGTAATGCAACACAATCTTATGGGGAATATCATTAATTTGGTATTCCCCATTTTTTTACGCTTTTTTATTATTTTTCTGTATTTTTAGGTACGTTTCAGGATATCTGTATTGTAGTATATCCATGGCTTTTATCATATTTTTTTCTATTATGTGTACCATACCCTTCAATTCGCTATATGAAATATAATCGCTGTCAATTTGATCGACAATATATTTTATTTTATCGACCCAATAATCCTCTATTGGTTTTTCTTTTGTTTTAATATACTTATAGCATTGTGGCATATAATAAAAATCATTTCTTCTGATGTCTTGACAAATTTGTTGCATGAAAACATTAAATCCTCCTACAGTTAATCTTCTAACTTTGTCAGAATTCTTAAAATATAAGCCAATATAATATTCAATTTTAGGATAATACTTTTTATCTAATTCAGAATACCTCTTTCCTTTAGGCGGTATATTCCTACTGCTACTATACGCATAATTTTGGCTTATTAATTTTTGTTTTTCAACTTCATATTGACCATTAATTATTTTACTTACATTATAAGGTAAAATATGATATTGTTTCGCAAGTTTGTTTATACCATTATCTTTTGTATACTCTGATCGAATTCTTTCAATTAATTCCGAATCAATTTGTTTCGCCGTTTTGCATACAAAAATATCAGATATTTGTATATCTAAAAATAACAATATATGAATTGTTCTAAGTGGATTCGCTTTATTTAAGAATATACTACTCATTGCTTTTATTTGACAAGCCTCCTTTATGTTATTATCAGATAAATATTGTTTAAAATTATCTAAAAATACAGACTTGTGTTGGAGCCATGAAAGCTGATTGATATATTTATTTTGAATTAACTTCCTGTAAAATACGTCAAACATCGTAATACCGTTCTTAAGACTCTGTTTTCTTACTACTAATTGATATAGGTATTTTGCAGCCTTGATTTCACCGATGGTTCCCATATCATATGAATAATCATCATTAATGCAATTTTCAGCCGTTAGAAAATTTATTATTCTTGAATTGTTAACATGAACCGATGAATCTTTGAGTTTACATCCATGAATTACACAAACATTAATTTCTGGAATTTGATGAAAAGCATTCCAATATGTTTCGTGATATTGCTCTCGATTTTCTTTTGCACATAATGGACAATATTTTAGAAATATTTTTTGATGTTTATGTTTTGGTCTTGGGGAAAGATATTCTAAAAAACTTTTGTCATTTGATATGAGCTTTCTCAACGCATTTTCTTTATCCGATTCGTTTAGAAATACAGACCAGTAAAAAAACATAGTATGGCTATAGTATAAGTCATTAATAATATAATTTTTCGATATAAAAGAACGTAGTACATCACTTGGTTCGTTTATATAAAATATTTCGATGTATTCATTCGGTCGTTTAAACACGATTTCTTTAAAAGATTGATTACTCTGTACATTTATATCTTGTTTCAATCTTGAATATATGCTATAGAACAATTCATAGTCATATATTTTAGGAAAATAATTTAACATATTTCTACCTCTTCAACAGTAAAAGTATTTTTAATAAGAGTTAAGAGATCATAGTTATTTGATTGTGAATAATTGTATAAGTCAGCAATATTAACACCATTCGAATGATGAATTGTTATTTTTTTATGTGATTTATTGACCGTTTGACTATTTTTCTTTTGCACTTTTTCTACTTGCATAGACATCAGCCCATTGTATGACGCATTAAAAATATCAATACTTAATTTCTCTGTGTTACTCATAATGGCTAATTCCTGTGCTCTATAAAATAATGATACAACAGTTGACGTCACTCCGTTTGAATGAGCATACAACCAATTTATAAATTTTTCTGATGGTTCTGTGTATTGTTGTACATATTGAAATTTTAATAGATTTTTGCAAAAATGTATAAAATCATCATCATAATCAGTTTGTAAATATCGCAAGCCTATTGTCCTTCGTTCCAGATGTGGTGCGCTTTCAAACCAATGTAGACATTCTGGTGTTCCAACCATGCATATACTAATTCCACTACTATTTATAATCTGTGTTAATGCCCCAATAAGTTTATCACCGTTTTTATTATTAACTACATTTTGAATCTCATCAACAATAAGTACCCCAACATGATTTAAACATATTTGGCTAACAAAACCGATTAGTCTATCCGTCGTATACCGTTGTGCTATCTGTAAATAATCTCCATCCAATGTAGCATCAAGAATACGAACGATTTCTAACAATAGACTTTTTACAGAAGAGTCAAATGGGCATTGCACAAGTATAAAAGGAGCAATTCGTTGATATGGGTCTGTTGTTTCGATAAAATGATTTCCGAAAATCAATGAGATCGCTCTGGTAATAGCACTACTCTTCCCTATGCCAGAAACTCCAATGATTGTAAACGAATCAGCACCACCTATAATACCATTATACGTTTGTATGGTGTTTGTTGTATTTTCGATTCTTTGCTGTTTTACCATCATATCATTTTCTTTTTTCTTAATCGATCTGAGTAATGCCATATACAATTTATTATATACATCAACAGATAATTGTGATGGAATATAAATATCATATAATTCTGATAACGCCAGAAGACGAGTTGGCATTGTTTCATTGGCAATGTTTATATTATAGTTTGGTAATATCTTCAGTCGTTCTACTAATTCGTTTTCACATAAAAAATCAGGCAATTGTGAAAGTAATTTACCGTTCATCTTTTAACTCCTCCCCTAGCAATCAACTCGATCTCATTCATCAAATTAATTTTCGCCTGTCTTGCATTATTTTGTTCGGAACGTAGTGTTGTTTTGCTCTGTTCTTTGATCTGTTCCACTTCATCTAATTTTCTATTCTTATATCTGCTTTCAACCAATACGAACGGCATAAAATCGCCCTTCTCTACTGTCCATACTACAGATACATCATCTGGATCGTAAGCAACCTTAACATCTCCACCTTGCAGGAATCTTTCGGCGCAATCATCCCGTTTATACCGCATCCCATTTACCACTAGACCACGCCTAGTGAATGTCCCAATGGTACGTGGGAGCAGATATAGGATTATTTTCGCGGTATCATGCGGGAACGAAATTAAATTTGCGCCTGGTTGCCGTCTTCCCCATTCCCATAAACTGGCTGCATATGGCTTTACTCCATCATGAATCATAGATTGTGTGTAAGGGAATCGTTCTATGAGCCGTTGACTGTTATAGTAAACGATACAGCGTAAGATGATCTTCTCAAAATCAAACATCGTCAAGCAAGCATCTAGTCTGTAATCTCTTGCACCTCGTTCCTGGAAGTCCGGATCAATCACACCTTTGCCCTTGAGAAGTGGTTTATACATGGATTGGATGATGTCAAAGAATTTCTCTACAGCACCTTTCAGCTCTGGTCTGTATGGTGGAAGATTTACCATGGTCACGCCTGTTTCTGTAATCTGTGCAAAGGCTTCTGATGTGTATTCCCGTCCCATGTCAGTGACAAAGATGCCAGGTAACTCTTGCACGTTCCACTGGGATTTTTCTAATGAGATACCAAACTTTCTGCACCATTCTGTTTTATCGGTAAGGATATTTTGGAGCAGATGGCATAAACTCTTTGTATCATTATTCCATGAGAGAACATAGCCATAACACATACTGCTGTAAGCATCAATGCAAGTGGTTAGGATCGGGCGTCCTTTTAAGATGCCTGTTTCGTCTATAAGGTAGATATCACATATGGTGGAATCAAACATACCAGTGCCGATATTGGTTGCAAACTCACGGATACCATCTCCTAGCAAGGGACGATTGTTCCTCTGGTAATTTGACAGTCCATCTCTGGAAATATAATAAGTTTGGAGCTTCTTGGTTTTCCGGTAAAAGTATCGGAACTGATAAAAGGATGGATGATCGGATAGTAACTGTCCCATGCTGTCACAATACTTTTCTTTTAACATCATCTCATATGCTGTCACAAGACTGTTTTGTCTGCGTGTATAGAAGAACTTATTTAATGCCCATCTCATGTTTTTCTCATCTTTAGTCAGTACCTTTTCTTTCGTATGAACTTTTGGTGCAAGTACAGTGACGGTCTGAAAGATTAGATATTGATATAGATAGCGGCGGATGGTCTGCTTACTAATGTTATGCTCCTCTGAGATGGAAGAGATGATGTTTGCAGTTGCTGTGCTTTCTCCTAAGTGGTATAAAATTGGTGCAATCAGTGTGTACCGCTCATGTGCAATGCGCATCTGATCAGATGTAAGGTCTTTCACATCTGGTGGTGTGATGTTTAGAACATCATATAATTGCTTCTCTGGCAATGGGGTATATTGCGTTCTGATCGTCCAGAATGGCATTTTCGGATGGAGACAGTCAATTACAAGGGTCTGGTTATCTGATGTCTTTAAAATTCTGTAGAACGTGTTATTGATATAGGCTATATCAGCTTTCTGCATCTGTTACAATCCCCCAATCTTGAACGTTATGGGCAAGCCAGTAGGAACGTGATGTGTCCAGAAGTTTGATTGTAAGTGGCTTGGGCCTGGTCAGATGACTTCGTTCTACACACTCTCGGACATATTGCGTGCCGTCCTGTCGTGTAATAAGGAAGTCTGTTGTGTAGTCTTCATCTTCGAGTGGCGTGTTACATTGAAAGGATTGAACAGATGGATCGGTTTCCAGTTTGTCTGCATAAACAGATTGGATGGTGCTATAGCATCGGCAGATCGTGTCACATTTAGAAAGAGACTTTTTCTCACAGCGTCCTTTGTAGTTTTTCTTGTACATAGTGTACCTCCTTTGATTTTATGTGTCGAAAAAGTTACCCAAAAATGAATTATGTGTGTTTCGAAAAGTACCCAAAAATGCTTGTTTTTGGGCGTGTGTAAGAATAAGTACCCAAATCCTGTTGTTTTTGGGAAAATCTGGGAAAGAAAAAATCCAGTGTTTATGCGGGTTTCCAGACTTTTTAATATTTATAATTACACATCCCCAAAAATGGAGTAAAAAATATACTATGTTTCAAGGCAACCTCCTTGAGCCTAAAAAGGGCAAAACTGTTGGTTCTGCCGC
>ERZ772889.238-NODE-238-length-66778-cov-14.547352_pt1 | contig 66778 bp, 52 predicted proteins | sample MGYA00512127_ERZ772889 | MGnify/ENA primary metagenome ERZ772889 (study PRJEB29015, sample SAMEA2737689) | human gut metagenome | biome: human gut; feature: human-associated habitat; material: faeces | place: China | collected 2012 ...
GTTCATCGGAGCGTTGCGCCGGCGAGTGAGTAATACACATTGTCCAAATGCGTCCGCCTTGAACAACTTTCAACACACTAAATAGCAATTCTCAATATACCTAATATTAGCAAATGTGCCGGATAAAAAATGTAGAAGAACCACTTAGAAAAGGTTCGATGTTTTTCGGAGCGCTTTCCGTTGTAGAGATAGATGATGCAAAGTGCTGAGAGCGGAATTCCGGCGGTGGCGCCGAGGGACTGGATAACAGCCCTGGCAGGAGTGGTCTGCTCCATGTTTTCTACAAGGTTTAACAGACCAAAGAACAGCATTGCCTTTCTGAAAACCTTCCATAAAAGTTTTTTTCGTTCAAGATTCTGGCCGCCAGCCAGATGGCTTTTCTGATCAGCATTCCGGCCGCCGGCTGGCAGCATTTTCCCCTGTGCATCCCGGAGGCCACAGCTTGCGAACCAATAGGTGAAGATAGGGGCAAGAAAGGCCCAGTCGCTGTAGGCGGAGGCAAATACCAGGCCCAAGATGCAGAGTGTCTGCCGGGTTCCTGAAGGGATTTTTTCCATTGCATAGAGAATCAGGAAGCACAGGAAAAGAGTGAATAGCATGTTCATGCTTACGAAACTGATGGTTCCTTCTTCTGTAAATGCAAGACAGAAGGGGATTTCGGAAATCAGGGCAAACAGCAGAAGCCGTTTGCCGTATTTCTCTTTGGAGCGGGTGTAGCAGTAGCCTTCTACCAGGAAGTAGCACATGGTGATAGCGGTAAAATAACCCACGTCCACCATCACCTCAAAAAGAAAGGTACCTGGTTCCAGGAAAACGTTTGCAATATGGTTTAATAGCATGGTAAACATGGCTACGTATTTGATCTGATCCCGGTTCATGCCTCAAAAATCCTCACCAACATATCTGCCATACCCACGGAGTATCCAGCTGCTGCAAAGATACCCTGGCATTGGCCCTCGGTAATGGTCATAAGCGGCAGCTTCCCGGAATCTACGTACATGCGGCGGGCGGTCATTTCCTTGTCCTTGCCGAAATCGTGGAAGTACACCTGAATTTCAGGGAACAGTTCCAGACATTTCACCAGAGTAGCATTCTTTAAAGATTCTTCGCTGCGAAGGATAAATATAATCTGTTTTTGTATTTTTTCATATTTTTCTTTCAATTCCATTATTTCATTAAGAATGTGCACAGTAGGCTCACGGTCTTCTTCCAGCCAGAAGAGGATGCCTCGTTCAGCCATGCCATTCTCACATTTGGCAGCATCTCCGCTTATTTTTCCCGTCAATTGGGACACCAGCACCTGATTTCCAGCCCGATCGGTCAGCTTGGAATCCGGAATGGAATGACGGTTGAACATTTCCTCCAGACAATACTCCCGAAGCTCCAGTTCCACCCGCTTTGTCTCATCTTTTTCAATATGAAAATCGTATCTTTTTCCCAGAATGTTTCCATTTGGCAGACGGTTTCCAGTCAGGATCCGGTAATCTCCCGGCATAATATCCAATTCCAGTTTTCCAGCTTCCCACTTGCGGTCGCTGAAATCCAGGGTAAGGTATCCTCTTCCGTCTGTCACCGCAATGGTCCAGTTCTGGAAATAATTCCAGTCCCCTTTTTCCCCGGCGAAGACTGTAAGATGGGATTCCTTCCGGCTCTCTTCCAATACTGCTACAAACCTCATTCCATCCCAATATTCAATAGCTCCATCAGCAGGATTCAGACGTGCCGGGATTCCCAGAGTTCTGGCGATTGCCACGAAAAGCACCTTGTGGGATTTCTCTCCGGCAATTCCAAGCTCCAGTGCTGCACCAGGAGTGGTGTATGCAGTCAGGCGCTCTTTGTCATTGCGGACTGAAATGTTCTCTTCGATCCAGGTCCAGATGCTCTTGGGATCTGCTTCAAAGGCATCCCTCTGCCCCTTGTCAAAATAGCCCAGGATCTTCTTTCTCCACCTGGTAAGAACCTCATTTTCCACGCGGGGATTCCATACATATGGAATGTAAATCTCATCTGGATTAAATTCGCGATAAACTGAGGCCTCCTGATAATGGCCCTCCAGCACTTCTGGAAAAGCATCCCTTCTGTCTTTCTCAGACAAAACAGCCATCATAGGCTCCACTTCCTTCATGGTATGTCCAAAAAGGCAGCGCTTCCACAGCGGCTGGAATTTCTCAATCTTACGTCGGCAGTGTTCTGCCTCAGCGGCAATCCGGCGATTATTCTCTTCTTCCTGTTCTTGGGTAATATTCCAGCTTATTCTGCCGGTATCCTCCGGTGCATTCATGTCAAAATCCACCCAAAGCTCATCTTCATATTCCTCACCAAGAGTACAGGTAAAATGGTCGTCCTCTCTTGTGTCGATTACCTTTTCCCCGTAAGCACCATCATAAACAGCACAGATCAGCAGGCTTCCAAAACCGGTTTCAAAGGAAATACAGCCATTTTTGTCTGCTTCCATTATTGCAATCGGGGAAAATTCCCCATAGTTCATTACCTCAGCCCGTACTTTTGCCCCAGCTGCCGGAGTTCCATCCAGATCTTCCACTGTAATAGTGATCCACCTGGTTTTGGCATATTTACCAAGAAGATTAATGATCCGGTTCATTCCGTCTTTTCCGATCACTTCTTCATCTGGCATAGCGCGGTCATACCATCTGGAGCCGATCATCATGGCCCTGGATGCTGCATTGGTAAACCAGCTCTTGTCCAGAACAGCTTCTGGCTCGCAAGCTCCCAGATAATGCCAGTCGCCATCGCACCAGACCTCTACCCAGGCGTGGTTGTCATCACAATGGGACCATCTTGGCACATACACCGGTCTTGCAGGGATTCCGGCGCTTCGCATTACATTTACCACAAAGACGGCTTCCTCACCACAGCGGCCTACACCGCTTCTGTAAATTTCCAGTGCGGAGCCGGTACGCATGTCCGTTCCCTGGTACATCACTTCTCCCGCACACCAGTGATTGATTTCCAGTGCAGCTTCCACCATGGTCTTCCCCTGGACCTTATCCTTTATTTTTTCCCAGAAATAGGTACGGCATGGTTTGATTTCTTCATCATTTGTCCGATGAAAAAGCACGTAATTCAGGAAATAAAGCTCTGGATAATTCTTTACATAAGGGGAATTTTCCCAGAGATAGATTCCCTGCTGCACATAATCCAGATAAGTGTCAAAGGTATAGTTTCCCACATCGCTGTAGGGCATATTGCTGTACAGATATTTCATTCCGATCACAATATCAGGACTTAGTGCTTCCATTCTCTTCTTTATTTCTTCCGCTTTTCCTGGCAGTTCCCTGGAAAAATCTTCAAAGTCTTTTTCTATCCGGTCTCTGTTTTTTTCAAGAAACATCTTATAATCTCCTCATCATTTTAAGCGTGATCACAATTTCACTCTAAACGGACATGCCGCCTGTCGGCGACATCTCCATATAGGAAAGTCAGCTGTTCCACGCCTATGGCGCTCCCACTTGGCAAAAATACTTTTGGGAGCAGACTTAATAAAATCGCAGTATTTCATATATCACAAGAGATTCTATTTTATATCAAGCATATTTATAATATTTCCATATCCTGCATCTTCTGCCAGCTGCTGGATCCCATCCCTTATTTCCTCCAGGGAATAGTTGTGCGCTTCCAGAAATTCATCCCCTTTGGATGCAGCATATTCGTAGAAAAACATAGCTTCTGCCAGAGCTTCTTTGTCAGCGTAATCGATCCGGTCAAGAAGTTCGTTCTCTGCCTCGTTGATCTCGCCTCTGTCCACCATGGTTTTCATATGGTAAAGCTTGTCTCCGGAAATCTGGTATTTGGATTCTACCGGCAATTCCACCTGGACATATTTTTTCCCAAGCATGACACTGGCAAGGACACGGGCAATCTCTTTGATCATACGCATAATGTAGTCTTTTTCGTCATCAGTGAACATAAATTTTCCTCCTGGATAAATGAGAGTTCGTGGCTTTAGGGTAGCACCTTCCCAACATCAGAACTATTTCTGACTACTCTTACTGACTGCGGTCACAAAAACCACAAAGGTTCCGCCCTGACACCTGTATGCGTCCTGGCAGAACCTTTTGTCATTAAGCTTATTATTTCATTTTTGATATCCTTTTGTCAATATAGGATGAAAGAAATTCAACGCTTCCCTCCACGCCAAGAGTGCTGCTGTTCAGACTCAGATCATAGACGTGCGGCTCAGACCATTTGGTCTTGCAGTGGCTGTCATGATATTTCTTTCTCTTTCTGTCTTTCTCTTTGATAAAGCGCTCAGCTTCTTTATCGCTTTTTCCATAAAGACGAGCTACACGGGCAATTTTCTGATCCATATCTCCAATAATGAAGATGGAAATCAGGCCCTCATAATCCTTCAGGATTGTCTCAGAGCAACGTCCTACGACTACAAAGGATTCTCCTTTTTCAGCCTTTTCCCGAAGAAAATTGAACTGCATCATAGCTACATTGTCTGCCGGAGAACTGCTCATTCCTTTCACTGTACGGTAAAGAAATTTGTTGTGCTTCATCTCATCAAAGATTTCCAGTTCTTCTGGATTTACGTTATGGCTGTCTGCCACCTCGCGTAAAAGATTGTGATCGTATAAAGAAAGTCCATAGCGCTTGGCGATTCGCTCTGCAATTTCATGGCCTGCGCTTCCGAACTCTCGTCCGATGGAAATGATCACCTGTTTTTGTGTTTTCATGGTATCCTCCCTTCTAACCAGAGAAATCCGTCCTTGTTTCACGGATTTTTCCGGATAAAATGCCATTAAAAGCGGGCAAGACCAACTGTCATTTATTCATGGCATGCCAGATCCCTGGCACTGCCTTTTCTCCGATAATTGACAGTTCTGCATTCCCCCTTATGGCATTATAAATATCTTGCATAAATCATCAGCATGGAAACGAGGACAACCAGGATCGTGGCAGGTGCCATTGCCTTGCAGTATTTTCCCCATTTGATCATGTGACCGCTCTTGGCTGCTGTTGCGATACCGACTACGTTTGCAGAAGCTCCGATCGGGGTTGCGCTTCCACCGATGTCAGTACCCATTGCAAGAGCCCATGCCAGAATGGAAATATCAATTCCCTGTGCGGCTGCCAGACTGTCAATAACCGGGATCATGGTAGCTGCAAACGGAATATTATCAATAAATGCACTTGCGACAGCAGATACCCAGATAATAATGGCGATCATTACCTTCAGGTTGCCACCGCTGACCTTGCCAATAAATCCGGCCAGGATGGTAAGGATTCCAGTCTGCTCCAGACCACCAACAACTACGAAAAGTCCTACGAAGAACAGCAGTGTCTTGTAATCAACCTTTTTCAGAAGATCCAAAGCATCTTTTCCGGAAGTGATCAGTGTCACTGCTGCGATAAATACACCGATACAGGATACGGTAAGTCCTGTCTGGGAATGTGTTACCAGAAGGACAACAGCGCAGAGGAAGATCACACAGCTGATGGTGAAGCCCTTCTTGCTTACAATTGCTTCTTCCGGATCCGGCAAGGTAGACGGATCAATTTTTCCCGCATTTTCAGTAAGCTCTTTGCGGAAAATAAAGTAGAAATAGATTACAACCAGTACCAGTGCGATCACCGCGATCAGACCTGTGTTTGTCACGAAATCCGCAAAGGAAAATCCAAGTGATGTTCCAATGATAATGTTCGGCGGATCTCCGCACATGGTTGCGGATCCACCAAGGTTGGCGCAGAAAATCTCTGCAAGGATCATTGGTACCGGATTAAATTTCAGCAGCTGTGACAGTTCTACGGTAACCGCTGCAAGGAACAGGATTACGGTGATACTATCGATAAACATAGCAAGTACAAAGGACAGGAGCATAAATGTGATAAAGATCGGGATGATCTGGTATTTAACCAATTTCGCGATCTTCATGCATAACCAGCGGAAAAATCCGGAGTTTGCCATGCCTTCTACCATGATCATCATACCAGCGATGAACACGATAGTTTCCCAGTTGATTCCAGCAGAAGCTTCGCTTGCTTCACCTGCTGTGTGCCAGAATCCCGGTGAAAAAATACTATGTATGTTCAGTGTTTCAATAATTGCTGAGGGGCTGTGCATACAGATTCCAAATACAAGAATCAATGTAAGGAGCGCACATCCCAGCGTAACAATATGTCTTTCCCATACTTCTGTGATGATCAGAATGAACATCGCCAGGAAAATTACTACTGCAAAAATCTGTGCTATCATTTCTTTCCTCCATGACTGTCAAACCATGCCATCCAGATACCGACAGCAATGGCTGCAACAATCATTACTCCTATAAAAATATTAAGTAACATATAGTGTCATACCTCCAATCATATACGTTTGTTTACATGGAAAATAATTGCTCTCCACTGCAATGCTTTGCTCATAATGAAAACAATTGCAGCAATCAGCAATATGAAACAATGGTATATGATCTTCAGTGCTTCTGTCCGTCCTGATGATGGATGTAACAGATGATAAACCGTCTGCCGTCAGCATCATTTCTGGTCAGCAGACGTTTCTTTGCTTTATAAAATACGGTATTCGCCAGCAGAACTGCCAGCATGATGAGCACCTGGGTTTCCACGCCTGACCTGTGGCGAAGGCGCTGGTCCGCCTCCAGCCTTACAGACACCTGCCGAAGTCCTGTCAATTCTTCTGCACTTGTCTGGGTGCTTCTGGAAAGCTCTGGTGAAATCAAAGAAGCTGAGGCCGGTTTCAGATCGTAAACATGCATAATGCTCTTCGCTTCCATGCCTGCAAAAAGCACACACAAAACCGCAACTGCCACACTGAAAAACAGGCAGACAAACCGGTTCGCACATTCGTTTTTTTTCACTTGGCCTCACCTCGATACCTAAAAAATTCGTTTTTATAATAGCAGATTTTATACGGTTTTTCAACTGTTTTTGCAGAGGGCTGCAGGTCACCCTTTTCCATAATTATGTGCTGTTCTATATATTGGACACTTCTTTTTTTACAGGCAAAAATCGGACTGAAATGTATCTTTTCCAATGCATTTCAATCCGATTTATAATCACTCTCTTAATAAAATCCTGTTTAATTTTTACAGATTATTCAGCGTCTGTCTCCTCAGCTGCCTCGTCTGCTGTGTCAGCTTCTGCATCTGCGCTCTCGTCAGCATCTGCTGCTTCTGTGTCCTCAGCCTCTGCGTCATCGCTATCCTCGAATGGGATAACGGCTCCGTCATATTTCTCGTTGATGAAGTCTTTGATCTCGTCAGATTTTAATACATCTACAAGAGCTTTGATCTTGTCGCTGTTCTCGTTTCCTTCTTTTACTGCGATTACGTTTACATATGTTTTGGCAGCTTCGGAATCAGAGGTCTCATATGCAAGTGCATCTTTGGATACAGAATAACCAGCCTGAAGTGCATAGTTTCCGTTAAGGACAATGTAAGAAGTCTCTTCTGCAACACGTGCTACCTGCTCAGCTGCAAGCTCAACGATTTCTACGTTGTATGGGTTCTCCTCAATATCGTTTACAGTTGCCTCAAGGCCAGCACCGTCTTTCAGTTTGATAATTCCGTTGTCCTGGAGAAGAAGAAGTGCTCTTGCCTCGTTTGTGGTATCGTTCGGTACTGCGATTGTGTCGCCATCTGCGATATCATCAAGGCTGGATTTTGTTCCAGGATAAATTCCAAAGGGCTCGTAGTGGATTCCGCCTGCATTTACAAGGTGAGTTCCTTTTTCCTCGTTGAAGCTGTTCAGATATGGAATGTGCTGGAAGTAGTTTGCATCGAAATCGCCGCTCTCTACAACTTCGTTTGGCTGTACATAATCATCAAATACCGTTACCTCAAGGTCGTATCCCTCTTCCTCAAGGATCGGTTTTGCTGCTTCAAGGATCTCGGAATGTGGTGTCTCGGATGCTGCTACTGTAATGGTTTTGTCATCATCTGCTGCGAAAACAACGGATGTTCCAACGGTTCCAAGTACTAATGCTCCTGTGAGTGCTGCTGCGATTAATTTTTTCATAATAAAGTTCCTCCTCTTTTTTTAAAAATATATTTAGTTTCTACATTACAATCATTTTTTGACTTATTTTCTTTTATCCAGCTTGTTGGCGATCAACATACCAATAGTCTGGAAAATCTGTACCAGTACTACCAGAAGGATAACTGTCACCAGCATAATGTCTGTCTGCCAGCGGTTGTATCCGTAACGGACTGCAATGTCTCCAAGTCCGCCTCCTCCTACAGTTCCTGCCATTGCGGAGTAACCAAGGATAGTTCCTGTTACAATGGTAGCTCCTGAGATCAGGGATGTTCTTGCTTCTACCAGCATTACCCTAAATACGATCTGAAGGTTGCTTGCTCCCATGGATCTTGCAGCCTCGATAACTCCCGGGTCTACCTCATTTAAGGAAGACTCTACCATTCGTCCGATAAAAGGGATTGCCGCAATGGTAAGGGGTACGATGGTGGCTGTGGTTCCATAGCTTTTTCCTACCAGAAATCTGGTGAATGGAATGAGCAGGATCAACAGGATCAGGAATGGGATGCTTCGGAAAATATTTGCGATCACATCCAGGATCTTATATAGTACTGCATTTGGCCGCAAGCCTTCTTTGTCGGATACTTTCAGCAGGATTCCAAGGGGCATTCCAAATACATATCCGAAGAAGGTGGAAAACAGGGTCATGTATAATGTTTCCCCTACACCTGCGATTATCATATCGGTTACTTGTTTCGTCCACATAATCAGTTCGCCTCCCCTATCTCAAGTCCACGTTCTGTAAGGAATTTCTTCATCTCCGGTACATTGGTGCTGTCACTCATGAACTGGAGGATCATTTCTCCTTTGGCTACACCGCCTACGTTTTTGGTGTTTGCCTTCAGAATGTTTACAGGTTCGTGGAAGGTTAATATAAGGTTTGCGATTACTGGTTCGAATGCGGAATTCTCAGAGAATACGATTCGAACGATTTCGCCGTCCTGGATTTCGGACTGGGTAAGCTTTTTGCTTTCTACGTCGTTTCCAGAGTCCTTGCTGATCAGTTCTTTGGCAACCTGTGATTTCGGGTGGCTGAAGATTTCTTCTACAAGGCCTTGTTCTTTTACTTCACCGTCTTTCATAATTGCCACATGAGTACAAATCTCACGGACAACTGACATCTGGTGGGTAATGATCACGATGGTGATTCCAAATTTCTGGTTGATATCCTGCAAAAGTTCAAGTATGGAGGATGTGGTCTGGGGATCCAGGGCGCTTGTGGCTTCGTCGCAAAGTAAGATCTGCGGATCGGAGGCCAGGGCTCTGGCGATTGCCACTCTTTGTTTCTGTCCACCGGAGAGCTGTGCGGGATAGGCTTTCGCTCTGTCTGCCAGTCCTACGATTTCCAGAAGCTCCAGGGCTTTTGCTCTTGCTTCGGCTTTTTTCTTCCCCTGAATGTACAGTGGGAAGCAGACGTTTTCCAGTACGTTTTTCTGCATGAGCAGGTTGAAATGCTGGAAAATCATTCCTATTTTCTCTCGCTCTTTGCGGAGTTCTTTGGGGGAAAATTCGCTGAGGGATTTTCCGTCTATCAAAACTTTTCCTTCGGATGGTACTTCAAGAAAGTTCATACATCGTACCAGGGTACTTTTTCCTGCACCGGACATTCCGATGATTCCGTAGATATCTCCGGTTTCAATGGAGAGACTTACGTGGTTCAGGGCTTGTACGGAACCGTCTTTGGTTTCGAAGGTTTTGCTCACATCTTGGATTAATATTGAAGACATGTCTTTCCTCTTTCCTTTAAGTGGTGTTTCATCGTCGATATGGTTACTATAACACAATTGGAGTAAAAGTGTTAATTCATAAAAGTTAGGGCTAGTTATAGGGTAAAGCTATAGCTAAAGTGGACGCCAGCGGGGGAGGGATAAATCACGCTCGCCGTCGCAACGTTCTGGTGAGCTAATGACTAACTGCGACTAATGCGCTCGGGAGAGCCCTCTCGCATAAGTCTCCGTAAGTCATGGATCTCACCGCCACTAAGGGCGCTCCTTAAATGGCTCGCTTAGATTTATCCCTCCCCCACTGGCTGTGTACTGGGTGTTGGGCAGTTGAGCTCAGCGGACGTTTGGGCGGGGAGGCGCTGCGCTGTTTCCGCCCAAACTGAAAGTGGGGAGTGTAGTGGGTGGTTAGGTTCAGCTTTAGTTCCAAATGGAAGTTTATGTAAGTGTGTGGATTATCGTAATGCTTTGTCTTTGTATTTGGCAATTTCTTCCAGGTACTTCTGTCCTAACTTACTGATCGTGGTGCCTTTTCTTGCAAGGTAGCCGATGGTCATGACCTCGTCGGAGTCAAGCTTTACGGCGCAGTAGTCGGAGCCGTTTAGTTCTTCGCAGATGATTCCGGAGCAGAGGGTGTAGCCGTTGAGGCCTACCATCAGGTTCAGGAGGGTGGCGCGGTCGTTGGCTTTGATAAGGCGTTTGTATTCGTAGGTGCTCAGGACTTCTTCGGCGAAGTAGAAGGAGTTGTAGGTGCCTTGCTCGAAGGAGAGGCAGGGGTACTCGCGAAGGTCTTCCAGGGTGATCAGGTCGCGGTCGGCAAGGGGATGGCCTTTCCACATGTAGACATAGATGCTGCATTCCAGAATTGGGTGGAATTCCAAATTGAACTCGTGGAAAAGTTTCTCAAGGACTTTGTGGTTAAAGTCGTTCAGGTAAAGGATGCCGATCTCGCTTTTGAAGTCTTTTACGTCGGTGATGATGTCGTAGGTGCGGGTTTCGTGGACGGCGAATTCGTATTCGTCCATTCCGAACTGCTTCACCATTTCCACGAAAGCATTTACTGCGAAGGTGTAGTGCTGCATGGAAACACTGAATTTCTTCTTGGTATGTTCCTTGGAAACGTATTTGGATTCGATCAGCTCGTACTGCTCTACCACCTGGCGGGCGTAGCCTAAGAATTCCTCGCCTTCAGGGGTTACGGAAATTCCACGGTTGGTCCTGCGAAAAAGCTCCACTCCGATTTCCTCCTCCAGTTCACGGATTGCTGAGGACAAACTGGGCTGTGATATAAAAAGATTCCGGGCAGCTTCATTCATAGAATTGGAATTCGCCACCGTAATCGCGTAACGAAGTTGTGCCAGAGTCATATGGATTCCTCTTTTCTGTATTGTTCTATTTTACAGGTATGCACCTGTGTTTTCTTATCATAATTAATTCCGACTAACAGCAAGTTTCCCTTGTATTCTTCCAGACTGCGACAGTATTCTTTCTCCTTAATTTGCTGGATTGCACCTTCTGCGTTTTTATCCCATTTTAATTCAACTACCAATGCTGGTTTATCTAAGAAGCGCTTTCTTGGAACATAAACAATATCTGCAAAGCCTTTTCCCCCTGAGAGTTCCCGGTGTACTGTGTAAAAATTACGTGCTGCATAAAGTGCAAGCGAAATGGTATAGCTAAGCGCATTTTCGTCATTATATTGGAGATGAGATGTTTCAAAGTGCGCCTGCCTAATGCCCTCTGCGACCTGCTCTTCTCTTCCCTGCCATATGGCTTGCAATGTATCTGCTGAATTTTTTAATGCTTTAGAAACTTCACCCCAATCAGACACAGCAATAGCGCTTACATATTCGGAACGAATCTCCTCATTTGGAATAAAAACTGTTTTATCTGCATAACGATACCCCAGATAGCCCAAGTGAATCAACAGTGTAAGTACATCATCCTCTGTTCTGAAAGTTGTCATATCATTTGTAAAGCTTCTGGTGTTCACTGGTACTGTTTCTCCGGCAATCATACTTAATATATCATCCCGGAGTCCTTCAAAATTCATATCAATATAAATCTGCAATGCCTCAAAAGTCTCTGTCTGATTCCAATAATTTCCCAGTTTTCCAAGGCGCATGCAGCTCACAACCGACTTCGGGCTGTATACAGATTCTACTTCTTCAAAAGAATAACCATCATACCAGTTTTTGATCTCATTAATATCCATCTGATACTTCTGGCAAAGTGCTTCTACTTCTTTTTCTGTAAAACCTACATATTCAGCCAAGGGGCCCGGATCAATCATTGAAAATTCATCGAACATATTCAGTGCACTGTGGGTTCCGTATTTCTTTATTGGCAAAATTCCCGTCATATAGGCAAGATAAATGTATTCTTTATCCTTAAGCAGATCACGCAGAAAATCAAGGTAAATCTCCTGCGCAGCCTTATCATGTTTGAACTCCCGGAAAATACAATCCCACTCGTCAATAATAACTATAAAAGGGCACTCACTTTCTGCAAAAATATCCTGCATAGTTTCCGCCAGATCATTTTCGTCATATAATTCCACATCAGGGTACTGTTTCTTCAATTCGCGGATTACTTTGCCTTCTACTCTCTCCAACAATTCCTTCACATTTGAACTTCTGCTCAAAAATTCCTGCATGTTCAGAAAAATGGTATCGTATTTATTCAAATGTTCCTCAAAGTTTTCATCCTTGGCAATTTCCAAACCGGAAAAGAGTTCTCTGGAATCACAGCCCTTACTGTAATAAGCCGTAAGCATATCTGCTGCCATAGACTTTCCAAAACGCCTTGGTCTGCTGACACATACACAGGACTGCAGCGTATCGACAATACTATTTGTATATTTTATTAATCCTGTTTTATCCACGTAAATATCCGAATTCACCGCTCTTTTGAATTTATTATTCCCCGGATTCAGGTAGATTCCCATAAGACAGCCGTCCTTTCTGCGATTTTGCGTTACCAATAAACAATAACAATTTTCTTCTATATTAACACAGCACTGCGATTTATTCCACTGAGGATTTTTGCCAGTCTTTAATACGAAAAAAGGGTGTATGACTAAAAAAGCCAAACACCACATTTCTATAGCCCGAGAATGGTACACAGCCTGACACCTTTTTGAAAAAAGCTTTCAGCCGCATCCCTCCTCTTATTCTGTATAACTATTCCCATTCTCATCCGTCCAGGTTCCGTCGCCGTTGTCAATATAACCAGTACCATTATCATCCATATAGTAATAATCTCCATTAGTTGTTTCTGTAACTGTCACACCGTTTCCATTGGCATCTTGTAATACATGCTGCTCTAACTCGGCACCAAAATAATGGGTACTGTCATTTAAGGACTGGTAGGTCTTTCCATTTTCATCTGTAAAATAAACATCGTCATCGGTGCTGTATTCCATACCGTCAGCATCTACATATTCGCAGTCATAATTTTTGTAAATTGTTCTTTCTACAGAAACTGTATTTCCATCACTATCATACAGAGTGATTGTTGTGGTGGAAAGAATATCGGATGTAGCATCTGTTGTGGCAGTTGTGGTATTACTTGTCGTACCAGCTGTGGCATTACCTGCTGTACTGGCTGTGGTATTCCCTGCTGTGCCAGCTGTGGTATTACCTGCTGTACTGGCTGCGGTATTCCCTGCCGCGCCACCTGTAGTATTACCTGCTGTGCTATTTGCGGTATTACCTGCTGCACCACTTGCAGTATTACCTGCCGTACCAATGGAACTTACAGTATTTGATCCCTTCGTGGATGAAGAAGCCTTTTTATTTGAAGATACTATATTTGCAGCAGAATCAGAGGCAGAATTTCCGGTATTTTCTAAAGTTCCAGCTGAACAACCACTTAATGTCACCGCCGCCATAAGTGCTATCATTTTAACCAGTTTCATTTTCATAGTAAAATCCCCTTTCATTTTCTACTTTTGTAGAAGTTGGTTATATACTACATCTGTAGAAATTAAATGTCAATCACTTTTTCTACAATCGTAGAATTATTTAGGTTTTACTTCTGATATTCTTAATTCCAGATTACGCCCCAAAATCATTCCCACAATTTGCATGCCCCCATTATGAAACCCTCATCCAGGCAAAAACAGGAAGGATGCAACTCGCCAAGAATTGCATCCTTCCTGTTTTAAAACTATTTCTTTTACAACAAGCCTTTTATATTTCATATTCGGCAAAAAAATTTTATCACAACCAAGAATATTACTCAAACTCTTCCTCGGATTCCTCACTGCTCTCCCCGCCCATCCGCACACGGATTCCGTTGATCTCTACGTCTTCCATAGGAATCACCAGACACTTGCGGCCGTCAATGATCCTGGTCTCCACCAGTTCCACTTTATCTGGTTCAACATGGATCACTACATCCGGAGTTTTGATCTCGAATTTACGGGTATTGGTAATATTAGAGGCTACCATGGTGGCTTTTTCACCGGCTACAGCCTCATACTGGTTATCAAAAGTTTCCAGTTTCTCGTCTTCTACACCGCAGTCCTCAAAGAGACGTTTCACCTCAGACTGAGTGAGCACAACCGGGTCTGGGGAATCTTTCTGTGCTTCAATGATCTCGTTCAATTTCTCATGGATTCCAATAACTGTGTCATACTGGCAGTCGTCACCAAGGGTTTCCTCCACCAGCATGTTGAAAGAATCACGCTGTCCGCCTGCGGAAAGCGGTGCTGTACATCCAAACACTTCGTCCACGAAAATGTCATGAAGCTGCTCTGCATTCTTAGAATAGTAGAGCATGCCGTGGATGTCTGTGCTTCTGTCATTAAATAACGGGAAAAGGAAGCCGTTCTCTGGCATTTCCACGATCCAGTCACGGATACGGTCCTGGATCAAATTTGCCTCCGCATTGTAGCAAAGACCTGCTTTAGACAGCTTCACTGGACAGATACTGCAAAGAAGGTGCTCATAAATCTCTTCAGAAGCATCATCCATATCGATTCCATCTGAAGTTCTTCCCGGGATATCGTACACAGCGTGTACCAGGATTATGTAGTAATTTTCCGGATAATCGTAATTTTCAATAATTTTGTCATAAAAGCTCTCGATTAAAGCGTCATCCTTCAGTTTACTGGCGCGGAGCTTCATGAGAAATTCGTGTTTGCCGCCCTCTTTTTCCTCTGCCAGTGGGAATTCCATATTCATCAGGTTCTTTCCAAGCGTACCAGAAAGGGTTTTCTTGAATATTTCAAAATATTTGAACATTTCTTCCTCCGAAAGGGAAAGGAATGCTTCTTTCAGTTTTGTTTTTTTATTCTTTTCAGCATCCACATAGCATCCACAAATTCTGGTAATGTTGCAGTTGGCTGGTGTCAGCTGTTTCTTGATTTCAGAAATTTCTTTTTTGTTCATTTATATATGTCCTCCAGTATTCCAGAAAATATGTTTTCAAAACCGATATCCCATCTCTGATATGAATTTGAGTCTGTTGCCTTGCTCTCCATTCATAAAGATTCTCTGAAAGTATTATCAGCTCCATGATTTCAGCTTTTTTATTTTAGCCTAACACTCCAGAAAATTTCAAGACTTACTTACAGGAACAATAAATCATGATTAATAGTCGTATAAAATAACTCCTTAAACTTCTCCATATCCCATGTCTGTCCCAGCGCCCACATCATTTTCGTTACAGACGCCTCCAGCGTCATATCATAAGACTCCAGCACCGGGAACCGTTCCTTGATGACTTTTCCAACCTGGTAAACTTCCATGTCACTTCCCTCATGGGTAACCTGGGTCGCCATACACACAGGCTTGCCAGCTTCAATCCAATGCGCGATCGCATCTATAAAATTATCATTTTCGTAATGAGGCAGACCGCCTACACCGAAGGATTCAATGATCAGTCCGGAATAAGATGGAAAAAGAGCATCCAATACTTTCCCGTCAATCCCTGGAATCAGTTTGAGCAGAAAAATCTTCTGATTCATCTCATGATAAAACACCAGTGGCTTGGTGGACTGGTCTTTGTCATCAATATAAAAAATGATCTTCTGATCGTGAATGGATGCAATATCCGGATAATTAATGCTGGAAAAGGCATTGTAGCTTTTGGAAAATTCCTTCTTTGCTCTGGTTCCTGCGATCACTTTTCCCCCAAACACAATGGAAATTCCATGAGCGCGGTCGTGAGAGGCAAAGCGGAGACTGTCCAGAAGATTGGAACGTGCATCTGTAATTGCCAGGTCAATAGGTTTCTGTGCACCGGTAATCACGATAGGTCTGCGGTTATTCTGGATCAGATAAGACAAAGCAGCAGCCGTATATGCCATAGTGTCCGTTCCATGGCAAAGCACAAAGCCATCATAAAATTCATATTTGGATTCGATCAGTCTGGCCAGCTTCAGCCAATGGTCTGCGCACACATTGGTACTGTCCAGGGCAAAAGGCTGAACGGTATCAATGGTGCAGAATTCCCGGGCTTCAGGAATATATTCCAACAGCTCATCTGCAGAAATCTGCGGTGCCAGCCCCTCTGCTGTATATTTGGAAGCAATGGTCCCCCCGGTTGCAATAAGAAGTATCTTTTTCATGTTGTCCCCCTGTGTAATTGTTATCCACATGTTCAATCTGCTGTACCTGCATTTTCTCAAACCTTACTTTGTAGCGAAAAGCTTTTTTTCATAAGTATTTTACTTTGTATAGACAAAGGGCCCGCCCGAATCACCCCAGGCAGGCTCTTTTATCATTTTCTCCACTTTATATAATCTCAATTCTTTCAGAAAACATTTTGCAATACATACGATATAACAAGTTTCGGTCTTTATCTCACTTTTAGTTCTCCTCAGAATCAGCGCTCTCGCTGCTGTCCTCGGCCTTGCTGTCTGCACTGTTCGCTTCTGCAGTCTCGTCTGTACTGTCAGCGCTGTCTGTAGTATCAGCTTCCTCTGCGCTGTCGCTCTTTGCAGCATCTGTCTCAGCAGTATCAGCATCATCGCTCTCATCTGCTGCCTCGACATCCTCAGAAGTAGTATCCTCAGTAGCATCTGTTGTATCTGCTGCTGCATCTTCACTTGTATCCGCTGTAGTCTCTTTAATTGTGAAACTGTGCTCATCTGTAATTGTCAAAGTAGAAAGCACCTTATCATTTACAGTAATATCAGCATCATCCAGCCATTTCTGAGTTGTCTCGGAGTAGTATTCGCTGCGCTTGGTGTTCTCAAGGGACTCTTTCTTGGAAGCGGTTGCATCCTCGTCATTTACTTTGTCCATCCGAAGCACGTATACGCTGCTATCAGTCTCAACCAGCTCGCCGTAAACTTCGCCGTCCTTCAGAGTTCTCAGCGCTTCTACAACAGCGTCATCATAAGAATTGGAAATATCCTCATCATCACTGTCATTTGTGAAAATAGTTCCGGTCAGTCCGCTGTAAGTATCATCAACAGCCTTGGCTGTCTCGCCCATGTCTGCTGTCGGATCCTCTTTCATCTTATCCAGGATCTCCTGTGCCTGCTCCTTACGGGTAGCAATATCATCATCGGTAAGGTCATCTCCACTGATGGAAATACTTACATAGCTGAAAGAAGACTGCTGTGCCTCCTCATCCGTTATGTTAACCTCAGCCTCATTGCGGATCGGATCGTAAATTCTCTGACGGTAAGTCTCAAGCTCCAGAAGAGTCTTAACCTGGTCTTCGGAAACAGCAAGCTCCTTCAGAGTGTCCTCGTCATTGTCCTGCATAAACTGTGCTGCTGCATCTGCAATAGCAGTCTCATCATCAGAAGTAACCTCAACACCGTAATCAGCTGCCTTCTCCTTCATGATGTACATCAGCTCAACCTGCTCCAGGAACTGTCCTACAGCCTGCTCACCGTATGTAGTACCAGCATCCTCATCTACTACCTGGCTCCAGATATTTCCTGCACTTCCCATAAAGCTCTTATACATAGCAACCGTCTGTGCCTGTGACTCACGTGCATACAGACTTACAACACCCATAGGAATGTCTGTGCCATCTACAGTTGCAACGGTCTTCTCTCCATCTATAGACTTACTTCCACATCCGGAAAGCATTCCAATTGCCATTACGCCACTTAATGCCACTACGGTTGTGTTCTTCACGATTTTCTTCATATTGATCACCAATTACCCTTTCACTGATGTGCCGCTTAGTCACCACGCACAGCCAGCATGATTTCCCAATGCGGACACGCTAATAAGAGTATAAAACTTTTTTCCCATGAGGGCAAGTAGAAAGGGGAAAATCTGATAGAATTCACACAATTTTCGCGAATTTCCATCGGATCTTCCCCACCCAGAGACTACTTTAAATCAAAATATCCGAAAGCATTCAACAGCCCAGCCGTCTACTACTTTTCGCTCTTTCCTTCCTCTTCCACCAATTCCATCAGTTCCTTTGCAAACACCGTCAGCGCCTGCACAATATCCCCCACCGGTGCAAACAGGAACTTCGGCTCTTTATCCGGTTTAAACTGCAGCTGTCTGCGGTACTTGGCAACCAGCGGCGGAATTCCTTCCGGGTTCAGATGTGCATTTTTGTAAAGGGTGATCCTGATCTCACGCTGCATCTGCTTGATTTCCGTAATGTAGCCTTGATGTGCCAGTGCTTTCAGTCTTGCAATAGCTAGCAGATTCAGCACTGCTTTCGGCGGCTCCCCAAACCGGTCGATCAGTTCTTCCAGCATATCATCATACTCCTGCTGGGACTCAATCCCTGCAATGCGCTTATAAATATCCAGCTTCTGGAATTCATTGCTGATGTAGGTATCCGGAATAAAAGCATCCATATTCAGATCAATGGTAGTCTCGAAGTCCTCCATAGTATGGATTCCCTTTGCTTCCTTGACCGCCTCACTGAGCATTTTGCAATAAAGGTCATAGCCCACTGCGTTCATATGACCATGCTGCTGTGCTCCCAGCAGATTTCCCGCGCCACGAAGCTCCAGGTCACGCATGGCGATCTTGAATCCACTTCCCAAATCTGTAAACTCACGGATAGCAGAAAGTCGTTTTTCCGCCACCTCCCGAAGCATGGTGTTCCTTCGGTACATCAGAAACGCATACGCCGTCCTGTTGGAACGTCCGATCCTGCCTCGCAGCTGATAAAGCTGGGAAAGTCCGTACTTGTCAGAATCATGGATGATCATGGTATTCACATTGGAAATATCCAGTCCTGTCTCGATAATAGTAGTGGAAACCAGCACATCAATGTCCCCATTGATAAAATCGTACATAACCCGTTCCAGTTCTCTCTCGCTCATCTGTCCATGGGCAAAATCCACCCTTGCGTCCGGCACCAGTTTGGAAATCCGCAGGGCAACCTCATCAATATCTGTAACCCGGTTATAAACATAATAAACCTGACCGCCTCTTCGCAGCTCTCTTCCGATAGCTTCCCTGACAGTCTCCTCATCATACTCCATTACATAAGTCTGGATCGGCATACGATCCATAGGCGGCTCCTCCAGCACACTCATGTCACGGATTCCGATCATACTCATATGAAGGGTTCGTGGAATGGGAGTCGCAGTCAGAGTCAGAACATCAATATCCTTTTTCAGCTGCTTGATTTTCTCCTTGTGGGTAACACCGAAACGCTGTTCCTCGTCAACGATCAGAAGCCCCAGATTCTTATACTCCACATCCTTAGAAAGAACTCTGTGAGTACCGATCACAACGTCTACCTGTCCTTTTTTCAGATCCTGCAAAGTCTTTTTCTGCTGGGCAGGTGTACGGAATCGGCAAAGCAGATCCACGCGCACCGGAAACTCCTTCATTCTCTGGACAAAGGTGTTGTACACCTGCTGCGCCAGAATGGTAGTTGGTGCAAGGTAAACAACCTGCCGGCTCTCCTGCACCTCTTTAAACGCTGCGCGAAGAGCAACCTCCGTCTTACCATATCCAACATCTCCGCACACCAGACGATCCATGATCTTGGTGCTCTCCATATCCCGCTTGGTATCCTCAATGGCGTTCAGCTGATCCTCTGTCTCCTCATATGGGAACATTTCCTCAAATTCCTTTTGCCACACTGTATCCGGGCCACACACATACCCCTCTTTTTCCTGACGCACAGCGTAAAGCTCCACCAGCTCTTTGGCGATATTTTTGACAGCGCCCTTTACCTTGGACTTCGTGCGATTCCACTCCTGGGTTCCCAGCTTGTTCAGCTTCGGTGCCCTGGCTGTATCTGCGCCGGAATATTTCTGCAGCGCATCCAGCTGCGTCGCCAGAATATACAGATTGCTTCCGTCACGGTATTCAATCTTGATATAGTCTTTTAAGACCTTATCTACTTCAACTTTTTCAATTCCACGGTAAATTCCCAGTCCATGCTTTTCATGGACCACATAATCCCCGATAGACAGCTCTGCAAAATCCTGGATCCGCTTGCCGTTGTAGACTTTTTTCTTTTTCTTTTTTTTCTGCTCCTGACCGAAAATATCGGACTCTGTGATCACCGCAAATTTGATCAGTGGATACTCAAAGCCTTTCCGGGCGTGTCCATAGAGGACCATAATTTCCCCTGGATTGATCACACGGTCATAATCTGAACCGTAAAAAGCATTCAGCTCATGCTCCTGCAAATCCTTCGCCAGACGCTCCGCCCTTGTCCTGGAACCGGAAAGCAAGGCAATCTGGTAGCCTTTTTTCTTATACTTTTTCAGATCCTCCACCAGAAGCTCAAAGCTGCTGTTATAAGAAGTTACACTCTGCACCGTCAGATTGTATTTCTCCGAGGCAAAATTCCACTCCACGCCTCTTGGCTCCAATGCCGACAACGACACTGCACGAAGTTTATTCAGTTCTTTCTGAACCTTGGAAAATTCACAAAGCCACTGAACCGGAAGGTTCTTTTCCCCTTTTTCTTCGCGATGTGTGCGGCTGGCGGCATACTCTTCCTCCACGCCCAGTCCGTTTTCCAGAATACGGTTGGGTTCATCCAGAAACAGAAGCATTTTTTCTTTGGGAAAATAATCCACAAAAGATACCATCTTTTTGCCATCATTCCACTCCACAGCCGGATAAATGGCAATCTCATCCAGATTTTCAAGAGAGCGCTGGCTCTCTGCGTCAAAGCTTCGGATAGAATCCACTTCATCTCCCCATAGCTCAATTCTCCATGGATTCTCTTCTGTAAGGGAATAAATATCTACTATACCACCGCGCACAGAAAACTGTCCCGGCATTTCCACCTGTCCTACGCGTTCATATCCAAGCTGCACAAGGGTATTTTTCAGTACATCCATGTTGATCACGCTGTCAGAATAGAAATGAAGCACCTTTTTCCCAATTTCTTCCAGGGGCATCAGATAGTCCATACAGCCGTCAATGCTGGTAACCACAGTCAGTTCCTTCTGCTCCAGAAGTGCCTTTACCACACACATTCTCTGGCGGATCAACAGATTTCCCTGAATATCTGCCTGGAAAAAGAGAAGATCCTTCGCCGGGTAAAACATGGTATTTTTGTCATAAAAGCGCAAGTCCTCGAAGATTTCCTTAGCCTGGCGCTCATCTCCTGCGATCACAAGGCGCATAGGTGTTTTGCCGGAAAGCCCATGGATCAGATGTGCCTTCTGGGATTCCAGGCAGCCTGTGATCTGCACAATGCCCTGATTTTTCTCAAGGCTTTTCTCTATTTCTTCAAATTCTGCCATCCCCTTCAGGGGCTGGGTAAATGAAAGCATGGCTTTCCTCCTTTTCTCAAAAGCCGCACCTCAGAGCCCACCCAAAACATGAAACCATTCCTGCAAGTTATCTGCACGTCATAATTTTCACAAAGCTTTTGGGGGACGCTCCAGGGGCAAAAGAAGCCCAGCTTGTTGCTGGACTTCCTTTGTTACTCAGTAACCCTCTTTCGGTTGTATTCATTCATCGCCGCATCCGGACCATCTGTTATGATTTTTTCTACAGCGTCTGCTGCAAACTCAATTGCTTCATCCACGAGCTTGCGGTCCCCGGATGAAAAACGGCCAAGCACATGGTCTGCCAGATCCCATCCTTTTGGTTTGGCTCCTACACCAATTTTTACACGCATGAATTTCTGTGTGCCAAGTCTGCCAATAATGTCCTTCAGACCATTATGGCCGCCTGCACTGCCCTGCTTCCGGATACGAAGCTGTCCCGGCTCCAGATCAATATCGTCCTGAATAATGATCAGCTCACTCTCCGGATTGATTTTGAAATAAGCAGCCATCTCCTGTACCGGACCACCGCTTAAATTCATAAAGGACAAAGGTTTCATAAAGATTACCTTCTCTCCTCCGATGAATCCGGAACCGTACATAGCATTAAATTTTACGCCGCCCTGCGGAATCTTATGACGTTCCACAAGCACATCGATCGTATCAAAACCCATATTGTGGCGGGTCGCCTCATACTGCTTCCCGGGGTTTCCCAGTCCAACAACTAAATACATAATCTTATTTTCCTTATTCTACTACGAAAGTCCTCCACAGCAATTCCAAAGCTCTGGTCAGCCACAGCCCTGTAATCACTGCCGCAACCGGCTTAACCAATAGCATAAAACAGATGACTTTCATTTATTATCGAATGATATGAGTGTCAAAAGGTCTTTTGACACTCATTTGATACCCGGATTGCTACGCAGCTACGCTGCTCCCGCAATCCTCCAAATATTCGAAATCCGCTGATTTACTGCGTAAATCGCTACTTTCTCATATTTGGCGTGTCCCAAGTTCAAAAGCCTTATCGTGCAAGCACGAACAGCTTTTTGACCTTTTGACACTGGTATCATCAAATTAGTTGAAATAAACCATCTCATCAGCCAGAGGTTCGCACGGGGTCACATTCTCTGCATAAAGAACAATTCCCTCGCCCTGGTACTCAGAACGGTTTTCAAAGGCAACCTTGGCAGTCACCTCAACCCACTCGCCGGGCTTCAGCTTCGGTGCATATGCACTCTTACAGATATATCCCAGGAATGAAGTATCATCTGCACAGCAGGTCATGGCAGTACGTCCCGGAATGAAGAACTTGCTGCCCATACCTCTCGGACGTCTTGCACGAGCCTTAAAGCGAAGAGTTTTTCCCACATAGCGATCCGGATGATCCATAGCATCTACAAACCAGATTCCGTAATCTTCAGGCGGAATATCTACAATCTCTGCATCCAGGTCAAATGGCATCTGATCTGCGAAAATATCCGTCATCTCGCCTTCTTCGTCCTCAAAAATAACCTCTGCACTTGGGTTTACAACCTTAATGCTTCTGCGGAAGTTTGCAAGAGGATATTCTTTCTTGCTGCGGTTAAACACAACCATATCCGCATTACGAACCATATCCATAAAAATGGATTTCATATTCTGCATATATACCTGGAATGTGCTTGCATCTACACAGGTAATGTGCTGTTCAATTCCCCAGCCTGCCGGGAGCTTCATCTCCTCAAATTTGCTTACCAGCCACATTCCATTATATTCCATAACCACACGCTCCGGCTGATGGATAATATCCAGTGCCTGAAGGCGCTCCGGTGTAAAATCTTCTTCTTTCTCAATAACCTCGACTACAACATTATCTTTTGCAAGAGCCTCTTCATCGTACTCTTCCTCTCCCTCTTCGCAGAGAATGAGAAGTGTCTTTCCCTCTGTACGGAAGTAATCCTGCTGGAGGGTAAAGCTAAGGAAAGAGGTCTTGCCGCTTTCCAGGAAGCCGGTTATGAGATAAATCGGTACTGTAATTTCATCCATTTACAGAAACCTCCCTGTATTTTTCTTAATTAAAAGCAGTACGTTCGCATATATCGCTTATAAACAGCAACAAATAAGCTTACCAAAAGTCTTTTATCCCATTTATATGTCAATCATTAAGCTACGCCGAACAGCTTGACCAGTTTCTCTTCATTTAACTTGGAACCAATTACGCAAAGACGTCCGGTGTACTCCGGTGAACCTTCACGGATCTCAGTTTCTTCCGGAACCATATCGAAGTAGATCCATGTTCCGTCCTCTGCCGGAAGCATTCCCTTAGCACGAAGGATCACGCCATACTCTTCAGAAGCGGAAAGGCTCTCCAGCATTTTCTCAAGCCCTTCTCTTGTAAACTTCTTAATAGTCTCACGTCCCCAGCTGGTAAATACTTCGTCTGCGTGATGATGGTGATGATCATGATGATGTCCGCAGCCACATTCGTCATCATGGTCGTGATGATGATGCTCATGATCGTGGTCATGTCCGCAGCCGCACTCGTCATGGTCGTGATGATGATGCTCGTGATCGTGGTCATGTCCGCAGCCACACTCGTCATGGTCGTGATGATGATGCTCATGATCGTGGTCATGTCCGCAGTTGCACTCCTCATCATGGTCGTGATGATGATGCTCGTGATCGTGGTCATGTCCACAGTCACACTCGTCGTCATGATCGTGATGGTGATGATGCTCATGCTCCTCTTTCAGCAGCTCATCCGCCAGAGATACCGGATGCTCCATAACCTCCAGGATTTTCTTTCCATCCAGCTTCTCAATCGGAGTGGTAATAATAGCTGCCTTCTCATTGATAGAACGAAGAAGCTCCATAGACTCCATTGCTTTCTTCTCGTCTACAATATCGGTACGGCTCATGATAATCGCGCCTGCATACTGAACCTGATTGTCAAAGAACTCGCCGAAGTTTCTCATATACATTTTGCATTTCTTGGCATCAACAACTGTGGTGTAGCTGTTCAGCTGAATATCAACATCCTCTTCCACACCCTGTACAGCCTTGATAACGTCGGAAAGCTTACCAACGCCTGATGGCTCGATCAGGATACGATCCGGATGATACTTCTCTACAACTTCCTTCAGGGAAGCACCAAAATCTCCAACCAGAGAACAACAGATACATCCGGAGTTCATCTCACGGATCTCGATTCCGGCATCTTTCAGGAATCCCCCGTCAATACCAATCTCACCGAACTCATTCTCGATCAAAACTACCTGCTCACCTTCAAATGCTTCTTTCAGCAGTTTCTTAATAAGAGTTGTCTTACCAGCTCCAAGGAAACCAGAGATAATGTCAATCTTTACCATTTTATATTCCCCTTTCTATTATGTCAGAAAAAGGGGACATGACCAAGTCACATCCCCTAATATATTTATCCCAATTTCACAGTTTTATGCAAATCAACCGTTGATCATGAAGTGCATAAGCTTATCAATGTCTTCTTTCTCATATGCAACAATCTCAAGCTCCGGAATCTCACCGTTAGAGAAGATGTTTGCAAGAGATACATACTGTGATAATTTAGATTTCAGGTTCAGTCTGTCACCTTCGCCAGTTACAAGCTCTACTTTACCAGCGCAGCTGTCTACTACATCAAAAAATTTCTGAATGTCTTTAATATTAGATACCTTCATGTCAATATTCTCCTTTCAACATGTACAACTTTTTCCATTTCTTTTTGTTCGGGCTCATTATATCTCAACTTTTTCCAAATAGCAACAGGTTTTTCACCTTCTGGGAAAAAATCCCCAACAGTCACAAACAAAACCCGAATTTGCCCCATTCTTTGGGTATTTTTAATACTAAATTCTCACAGCAATCTGAAAATTGTCTGTGAGAATTGTTCCTTGCGGAATTTGGCAGCTTCTAATACTGGAACACAGCAACTCCGTAAGCTGGCAGCGGATAAGCAAAGGAGAACGGACGATTGTCACAATCCTGCTTTTCTGCCTTAAATACCTTTTTCGCAGTCTGTCCGTTTTCATCCAGAACCAGTGTGTATTGTTTCTTCTTCGGCACACCAACACGGTAATCTGGACGTTCTACAGGAGTGAAATTGCATACTACCAGAAGGTTATTTCTTTTTGTAGGGGATTTCCTTACGAAGCTGTAAATACTTCTGTCCCCGTCATCTGCATTGATCCACTCAAAGCCAGACGGATCCGTATCCGTTCCATAGAGCGCAGGATATTTGCGATACATCTTCAGCAATGTCTGCACAAAATCCTTCAAATCCCGATGCTTCTCTTCCCCAAGAAGGAACCAGTCAAGTTCTCTCTCCTCGCTCCACTCCCGAAGTTGACCGAATTCCTGCCCCATAAATAAAAGCTTCTTGCCCGGATGGCAGAACATAAATGTATAAGCAGCCTTCAGATTCTTAAACTTATCATCTAGCTCACCTGGCATTTTCTCCAGCATAGACTTCTTCAGATGAACCACCTCATCATGGGAGATTACTAACACATATTTCTCACTGTAAGCATATGTCATGGAGAAAGTCATCTTATTATGGTTAAACTTACGGAAATAGGGGTCCAGCTTCATATATTCCAGGAAGTCATTCATCCAGCCCATGTTCCATTTCAGGGAAAATCCAAGGCCGTCATCCTCTGCCTTACCTGTAACCTTCGGCCATGCGGTAGACTCCTCTGCAATCATCACAGTACCATGGTTTCTTCCAAGAACCACTGTATTCAGATGCTTAAAAAACTCAATTGCTTCCAGATTCTGATTTCCGCCATATTTATTGGCTACCCACTGACCATCATTCTTTCCATAATCCAGATACAGCATGGATGCAACGGCATCCACACGAAGACCGTCCACATGACACTCCTCGATCCAGAACAGGGCATTTGCGATCAGGAAGTTCTTTACCTCCGGTCTGCCATAATTGTAGATCTTGGTTCCCCAGTCCGGATGCTCTCCCTGTCTGGGATCTGCATGCTCATAAACTGCAGTTCCGTCAAAATTCGCCAGTCCATGGGCATCCTTGGGAAAATGTGCCGGCACCCAGTCCAGAATAACCCCGATTTTCTGTCTGTGAAGATAATCTACCAGATATTTGAAATCCTGGGGTGTTCCATAGCGGGAAGTAGGCGCATAATAACCGGTGACCTGATATCCCCAGGAACCGTCAAAGGGATGCTCTGCAATCCCCATCAGCTCCACATGTGTATAGCCCATATCCTTCACATACTGGGCAAGCTTCACCGCCAGTTCCCTGTAATTGAAAAAGCCTTTCTCATTCTCCTCTGTAGCCGGATGCTTCATCCAGGAGCCAGGATGTACCTCATAGATCGCCATGGCATCCTTAGTCTCGTCAAATTTCTGACGATTCTTCATCCAGGTGGTATCTTTCCATTTGTAATCCCCGATATCCGTGATTCTGGATGCCGTTCCCGGTCTTAATTCTGCCTCATTTGCATAAGGGTCAGCTTTATAAATATGCTCCCCGTTCATTCCTACAATAAAAAACTTATACAGCTGTCCAATCTTCGCTCCAGGGACAAATGTCTCAAATACACCGATCGGACCTGCCTTTTTCATTGGAGCAGCCTGTTCATTCCAGTCATTAAACTCTCCAATTACAGAAACAGCTTGCGCATTAGGTGCCCATACTGCAAAATAAACACCTTCTTTTTTCCCTTGTTTCACAGGATGTGCGCCAAGCTTTCTGTAAACATCATAATGGGTTCCCTGACCAAAGAGATACTGGTCAAGCTCTGTAAACTGTAATTTCTCTCCCATCAGAAAGTTACCTCCCTAAACTTTCAAATTCTTATGCACATTATAGCATACTCTTTTCCTCCATGCCACCAAAAACTTGTCTATTATTCATAAAAAATCTACATCAAAATTCATTTTTACTGTAAAAAAATACGCCTGTACTTTGACATTTTTCTCATAAGTACAAGCGTATACTATCATTCACACTATACAGCATCTGCGATTTCCGGAAGTCCCGAAGCTTAACACATATGCCAGACAGGCTCTAGAGCCTCTTATTTTCTCCGTTATTCGCCTGAGTCGCTGCTAAAATCCCCTTCGCTATTCTCACTGCCGTCTGTGTATCCGTCACTTTCACTGCCGTCGCTTCCATCACCGGAACCATCACTGAAGTCGCTCTCATCTCCATTACTGCTGTCATCTGAACTGCCATCAGAAGTTCCATCTGTGGAAGAGTCCTCAGAAGAGCCATTTCCATTATATCCAGGCACATAACCTGCATCAAGGGCGCTCTGCCAGAACTCTGCATATTTTGCTGGCTGAAGGGTAACATTCTTCGCCGCTGCCATCTCACTTACCGTTACCAGTTTATATCCCTGTGCAATAAGATCTGGAATCAGTCTGAGTGCCGCATCAACTGAAGGACCATGAATATCATGCATCAGAATAACGGCTCCGTCTCCCAGATTGCTGTCATTCATAATGCCATTGTAATCCAGATCTGCATCCAGATATTTCCAGTCCAGACTGTCAATAGACCACAAAATAAAAGGTTTCCCAACTGCCGAAATAATTTCGTCATTGCAGTCTCCATAAGGCGGACGAATCACCGTGGACTCCTGTCCACAGGCATCGATCAATGCCTGATCGGTATCGCCAAATTCCTTTATAACATCATCAATACTCAGATTCAGCATATCCAGATGATCCCAGGAATGGTTTCCGATCTCACAGCCAAGTTCCACCATTCTCTTCACTTCGTCCGGATACTGTCCAACCAGCTGTCCCAACATAAAGAAGGTAGCATGTGCATTGTTCTCCTCCAGACAGTCCAAAAGCTTGTCTGTATACTGTCCCGGACCATCATCAAAGGTAAGTGCGATCAAAGGGCGTTTCTTCTCAGCATTGTAAGAACCATCCTCATTAAAATAATAATCGTTTACCCCCTTGGTCACCCAGCCAGTCTGCATGTATCCATTGGAATCAAATGCATATTTCACTCCGTCAATCTCTGCAAAACCATTGGTATAATATGTACCATCTGCATTCTGATACCAGCGTCCGCTGGAATCCTCATGCCAGCCTGGAGTCAGTGAAGAAACCTTGGTCACATCACTCTGTCCTTTCAGGGGCTGTCTCAGAGCATCTGTAGAATTGGAATCCGCATTCGAAGCAGCTCCGTCACCTGCATCCGCCTGCACGCTCTGTGATTTTCCAGTACTCTTTCCTCCCACACGACTTACGATTGGAAAAATCACTCCTCTTATTACAAAAATCACAGCCAGCACCATTGCCACAACATAGGTGACCAGCTTAATAATCTTCCTTCGTCTTATCTGGCGCTGTTTCCTGCGCATTCTTTCGCGCAAAACCCTTCTATCCATTCATATTCCCTCTTTATCTCTCGTTACATAGTGGAAAAAATTTTCCGCAAAAAAGTTCTGTCATAGCACTTCTCTCAGCTCCAGATCATCTGTTACAAGAAGAATATCCGCTTTCTTTCCAACAGAAAGGGAACCAACTTCATCATAAATACCAATACTCTTTGCCGGATTTCGTGTTGCTGCAAAAATCGCTTCTTCAAGGGGAACACCAAAAGAAACAGCCTTGCGCATACAATCATACAGGTTCGTAGCAGAACCGGCAATCGTACCGTCCTTCAAAGTTGCCTTACAGTCCTTCATCGTTACTTCCTGTCCACCCAGCTGGTAGGTTCCGTTCTCCATTCCAGTAGCCATCATAGAGTCACTGATCAGTACAATCCTCTCTGGTCCAAACATCTTAAATGTAGCGCGGATCACAGCGGGATGAATGTGAATGCCATCACAGATCATCTCTGCCATACACTGCCCATCATCACAGGCAGCTCCGATCAGTCCTGGTTCTCTGTGCGCCAGTGGCTGCATGGCATTATAAAGATGTGTCACATGGTGTGCACCTCTTCTCATGGCCTCCGCTGCTGTATCGTAATCAGCTGCTGTATGACCAAGGGAAATGCACACCTCATTATGTACCTCATCAATGAATTCCATAGCACCATCCACATTCGGTGCCAGAGTTACCAGCTTCACCATATTTCCGGAATATTCATTCAGTTCACGGAAAAATCCGGCATCTGGTTTGCGGATATAGCCCTCCACATGGGCGCCTTTTTTCTTCGCATCCAGAAATGGGCCTTCCATATTGATTCCCCGGACAGCAGCTCCGTCTTTCATTTCTCCCACAGTCTTAATAGTAGCAAAAATTTCCTTCAGTTCTTCTGCCGGCAATGTCATGGAAGTAGGACAATAGGAAGTAATTCCGTGACTCTTTTCGTATTTCAGAATAATCTTAAGTCCTTCCGGATCAGCATCAGAAAAATCATGTCCAAATGCACCGTGACTGTGAATATCCACCAGCCCCGGAAGCACCCTGAGCCCAGCCGCGTCTACAATCGTCTTGTCCGTAACCTCATCCTCTGAAGCCACGATTCTATGATTCTCCACATACAGATCCTGTAATCTGAAGCTTCCATCCTCCTGAAAAACTTCTCCATTTTTAATAATCATAACTCCATTCCCTCCTGAGATTCATTGGCTGCTGTTTTTGTTATAAGCGGCAACCGTCAATTCTCCGTACTGTCATCCTGTGTATCTGTTGAAGCATCCGCTGCTGTGCCTGTATCTGCGGTTGCACCAGCTTCCTGCTCTTCTGCTGTATCCCCGCCATCAGTGCTCTGTCCGTCAGTCGTACTGCCATCTGCATGATCTGCTGCTTCTGTTCCCTCAGCAGCCTGTGCATCCTCACCTTCAGCAGATGTATCCGCTGCTGTCTGATCATAATTAGCATTTGCAATAATGAAATCCTGAACTCTCATAAGTCCGATACTCTCATCCACTGCAACCTGACCGTAAGTATCGATAAGAACTGCAAGATCGCCAGAAGCATACTGCTCTACCAGCTGATTCTGGATTGCAAGACTTTCCTCATCCTCCAAAGTCATTCCCTCTGCGTCCATGATTCCCTGAATAAGCAGATTCTGTTTTACCTTGGCCTGGGCATACTGCTGGCACTGGGCTTCGAAATCATCCATGGAAACGCCCTGAGACTCTACGAAGTCTTCAAGCTCCATATTTCCCTGCTTCGCGTATGCTTCTGCCTGTTTCTTAAATGTCTTCACTGCCTCTTCTACGTCTTTCTCTGGATATTCCACAACCTCAGAATTGGTGTAAACAGTATTCCATGCAGTGCTGCGCAGACTGCTGTCGGCCTGATCCTGTGCTTCCTGCTCCAGCTGTGCGCGAACAGAAGCCTTATATTCATCAATTGTCTTGTAATCGGTATTCGCTGCAACCCAGTCATCGGTCAGTTCCGGTGGTCTCTTAAAGCTCTGCACGGTAATCTGGAATACTGCATCCTGTCCAGCCAGTTCACTGTTGCGGTAGCTCTCCGGGAAGGTTACCGATACGTCTTTAGTCTCACCCTTCTTCATTCCCACGATTCCTTCTTCAAATCCGGGAATCATTGTGCCGCTTCCGATCACAAGGTCATAATTATTACCGGTTCCACCTTCAAAAGCTTCCCCGTCTTTTGTACCTACGAAATTAATAGTAGCGGTATCACCATTCTGGATGACAGCGTTCTCATCTGTCACTTCCACTGAATTGTCTTTCAAATTCTCTGCGATACGATTCTCAATATCCTCATCTGTCACTTTTGGTACAGAATTATCAAGAGTTATCCCCTTATAGTCTGCAATTGTAACATATTTCTCCACATTATCCACTGAAACCAGGCGTGTCGCACCGGTAGAATCTGTATAAGGTTCCTGTACCTCTTCTTCCTCTGCCGAATTCTCTGCCTGCTGCTCTGTGGCAGTGCTCTCACTCTCTGTACTGGTAGTTTCTTTATCACTTCCGCAGCCATTTACAGCAAGTGCCATACACATTACTAACGCTGCCAAATATAGTTTTCTTTTCATTTCATACTCCCTTCAGTTACTCTTTTATAAAATTATCACATTTTCTATTAAAAAGGAAGCCCACTGAGGCAATCATTTTTATTTTGCCTCTCCACCGTTACTGTTCACTGGAAACGTTCCGCGAGGTGCTTTTTGTGAACAACGTTCACAGAAACCCCGGGAATCTCAGCGCGAAATCATGCGAATGCATGATTTCTGTGTAGCTGGTCTTATCAGCCACCATTCATAGGCGGTACAGGAGTGGGTCTGGATGGGTCAAATACCTGGCTTACGTCAAACAGATCTGCCAGCATGTCCGGATTGTAATACATTCGATATCCATCCACATTTCTTCTTCCCATCCGGAAATATTCATCCATCATCTGTACAAAATATTTGTTAGAGTCCACATTGCAATAATAATCATAGCCCTGGGATTTCAGATATTCAAATTTCTCATTGCCAGTGTACTCCCCGCCGTTATTAATATCTGCTCCGAAAGCAAAGATAATAATATCTGTTCCGCCAATAAGCGGGTCAATGTTCTCTTTGAAATTCTGTGTATCTGTTTCAAGGCGTTCCATAGAAACTGTGGACATGTTTTTATGTCCCCATGTATGGCTGGCAAAAGTCCAGCCCTCCGCCTTCATGGCATCTGCGACCTTTTTCGCTTCTGCCCGCTCTGTATCCAGATCAAAATCAGGATGCGCGTCAAGCCACGCCTTTTTATCATCATTCAGATCATCTGGTCTTGTCTGATAGCTGATATCTGTGCGGTAACCCAGGATTCCATTATAGCCTGTAAGCGCTACAATTCCCTTATGTCCATGATATGCAAAATCAGGATGTTCCTCCACAAACCGGTCGATCAGCGGTACAACATCATAGTCACCTACAACTGTGCTTCCATCATCCTGTACATATTCGTTGCGAACCTTCCCCTCTTCGTCTATAACAAGCTTAGTGGCAATTCCATCTCCATCCTGGGAGTGATAATAACATACATCGTCCTGCGAAAGGACAAACGGTGTTTTTCCCTTAGGAAGATAAATCTGCTTTGCCTGCATTTTCCCATTTTCATCAACGTCTGCCAGATCATAAAGGTTTACCATTACATATCCCTCGTCATACATGATCTGGGTTATCTTATTAAACTCATCCATAGTGGTCATAACCTGATTATAACCATCTGTCTTGTAATCTCCATCAAACGCCTTGGAAGTATCCACGATCAGGGAATGATAAAAAATGTGAGTTACCTGTTCCGGAGACCAGGCTACACATTTATCCTTTTTCTTCTGGAATTTCTCTGCAGCATTCTGAAAATGGACATTTCTCACATATGCATTGTCCTTCTGCAAAAGGCTGATTGCACCGTCATAATCATACTGGGCAGCTTTCTCCTTGGCTGTGGTCAGTACCTTCTTCTCGTGACGGATCTGCCTCCTGATGATACCTGTGCCGGCAGCTGCTGCCTGTGGCATAACCCCATTTAAATCTATGGCTGCTGCCTGGGCTGCATCCTGCTCTGGATGATTTGCAGAATCTGAAGAATTATCTTCTGTTTTCTCTTCATCGGACATATTCCCGGATTCATCCTGTGCAGTATCCTCTGAATTGTCACCTGTATTTCCAGTTATCTCATCACTGTCATCTGCCGTGCCTTCACCAGATTCCGGTTGTATATCTGTACTGTCTGAGCTGTCAGCAGCTTCCTCTGTATTAATATCGGGGTTTTCGATGCTTTCGGTGCTTTGGTCAGCCTTTGCCAGTTCTTCTGCTGCCTTGCTCTCTTTACCGGAATTCTTATCAGGAACCAAATCCCTTACCTTGGCTACCAGCGTTTCCATGCCGTCTTTTAACCCTGTCTGCTCTCTATAAAAGTATCCCACACCGCCCAACACTGCCAAAGCAGTAATAATAAGAGCCAGATTACGATTCCGTATCTGCCTCTTCTTTCTCTTCAGATTGCGCTCATGTCTCTCGCGCCGTCGTTCTTCGTAATATATCTCTTCCTGTTGTTCCTTCTCTGCCAGTTCCTGTAATTCTCTGTCAAGCTCCCGCTTGGACTGGCTGTCGGGAACTTTATTCTCTTCCAGACCAGGCTGTTCCTGTTCTGTATCCGATTTCTTCATAATGTATAACTCCTAACTATACTGTAAGCCCCCCTCAAAACACCTTCTTCCCGCAAGACCAGTTAATAAAGAAAACCTACAAAGCTTCCTATTAATCCTGAACGGAATCTGTAATCTGGCATTTATTATAACCATACCAGATAAATCTATCCATTCTGTAACCAGTAGATTTCTATTATACATGATATTCAAAATAATTACCACCTCTTCTCAGTAAATATCCTTGCATTCTATTGCCATATATTGTTAAAATAAAAAACACATGATAAAATACGTTTTAACCTCAAATATCAAAAATATTAAGCTCTATATCATTCACTCTAAAGGAGGAAAATATGAACAGATCAGATATTATGCGCATAAGCGCACTATTTGAAATAGCCCTGGGTTCTGCTTCTTTGATCGCAGCCCGCTTCTGGATCGGAACCACTAATATTGTGGGCAGACATGTAACCCATGGTGATACTACAGAGGCTTTTGCACTTACTTATGCATTTACACTTCTTCAGATTGCAATTGGAATTATAGGCGTGATGAATGCAGAAAAAGGAAGAATGAGCACCGTTATCTTTGGAATTCTGGCCTTTATTCCTCAGATTGCCCACTTCTTTCATATTAAGGGAAGTATTATACTGGTTCTTATGAATCTTGCAGCATTTGCGGTACCGGTTTTATATGCTTTCACAGCTTATAAGCTTTTTAAAGGAGATAACAAAACAATTGCCTTTTCCAAAAAATGATGTTAAAATGTAGTTTATGTGAAACAAGAATGTAACTGTTCAGTTTCTTCACGGTCACACGTTTTGCGGAACCGTACAGGCTGAATAGTTATTAAGAAACTTTATAATATAGTAGGAGGATAAGTATGCATCCAGTAACAATCGTCCTTCTGGTGATTCTTGTAATCCTCATCGGATTACTGGTTGGTTTATATTTCTTTGGCAAGAAGACCCAGAAGAAGCAGGAAGAACAGCAGGCACAGATCGAGGCAAGTAAACAGACCGTTTCCATGCTCGTTATTGATAAGAAGAGAATGCCACTTAAGGAATCAGGTCTCCCACAGATGGTCATCGACCAGACACCGAAGCTTCTCCGCCGCTCCAAGATGCCGATCGTTAAGGCTAAAGTCGGACCGAAGATTTCCATTCTTATCGCAGACGAGAAGGTATTCGACCTTATCCCTGTGAAGAAAGAGATCAAAGCTGAAGTAAGTGGACTTTACATAGTAGGTGTAAAAGGCATCCGCGGTAACCTGGACGCTCCGGTTAAGAAGAAAAAAGGATTTTTCGCACGTTTTAAGAAATCTGCTGAGGAAGCTCAGGCAGCCCAGAATGAGACTAAGAAATCCAAAAAGAATAAAAAGAAATGATTATTTTAGCCCTGCCATTATGATGGCAGGGCTATTTTAATACTCCTTTCCCCATATTGTAATGCCAGACATTATTTCCTGCGTGTTGCATTTTATCAAGAATCTTTCTCTCATTTCAAAAAGGATCCTGCATTTCTGCAAGATCCTCATTCTCAATCTTATTTCCCATTATCCATATAAAATTTTCTAAGAAAATACGTCGGCGTACAGCTCCATGCGTGACAGTAGCTGTTAACCATGCTGGAGCCATAAGGGGATTCTTCCCGGTTGTATGGATTGTACAGTTCCCAGAAGGTGTCGGCGCCGTCGCGGATCATCTCGCCCCAGTAACGCTTCATTTCTTCCAGTGCAAGCTCTTTCTCATCACAGCGGATAAGCGCATCAATATAGTGATGATACATATATGGAGTTACCATGCGGATTCTTGGATTCACTTCCATTACATGATGGATCAATTTACAGTTTGTCTCTTTGTCAAAGACACGTGCCAGGATCATCCAGATCTGGGTTGCCCAGGAAGCCTGACGGTCCGGACCGCTTACGAACATTCCAAGCTCTTCATCCCAGAACTCTTTCACCGCTGCCTCTTTCAGCATGGCCTGCTTCTCTTCCAGCCAGCTGATATCCTCCTGTTTATCCAGAATCTTTGCAAGGCGGATTCCGTAACGGATACAGTAAATCAGAACTGCTGTAGCTCCGGCCTGCTTATTCAGGCCATCTCCCCAGTCCAGGAAGCACCAGAATGCATCACCTAAATCCTCCACAACATTTTTCTCATTTAACTGCGTCATAGCAATGCGGATCTGATCAATTGCCACATCATAAAGATCCCTGAGTGTTTCCAGATCACCGGTTGCCTCATAATAATCCAGAAGCACAGATGAGAAAAACAATGCATAGTCCAGAAGATAAGTATCATCTGGCTCCATCTCCGGCTCTGTGAATACGCAGGCGCTTAGTTTTCCTTCATTAAAAAGCAATCCTGCAAAAATATACATACAGCGTTTGGCAAGATCATAATTCTTAAAGGTGTAATAATTGGCTCTCGCCTGAAGTCTCAGATCTCCCAGCCACATTCTGCGGTCACGCTTCGGTCCATCCTCAAAAACATCCTGCATGCATTCTTTCAGGGTTTTTCGGCTTACCAGATCAATCTGATTCAGAAGCGGATCTCCGAAATCCACCGGCTTTACAGACTCCATGTCTACAGCAGAAACCGTATCACAGGAAATACCATCGATTTTCAGCTGGAACTTGGCAGAAGTATCAATTACACGAAGCTCCATATAACGGAAAGAATATCTTCTTGGCAGCTTCACCTTCGCCGGAAGTACGTCCACATGAATATACTCCTCCTGAATCCAGCCACGGCTGAGCCAGCCGTCATAATCAGCAGTTTTGTCCGTCATTTCCTCCAGACGCTCACCGAATTTCAGGTAAAAATAAACCGGTGCATCCTGATGGCTTCCTGTTTTACTAAGCTCCAAAGTCACATAACCTACAGCATGATCCCCGAAATCCACAAATACTGTATCATCTCTTTTTAAAGATTTTGCATACAGATTTTCAATTGGGTGCTCTTCTGTAATAACTGTTCTCATCTGGCGGTCTTTTCCCACCATAATTTCCTTTTCAGCCTTAATTTCTTTATGCAAAAGCTCCGGCTTCAGGGCCTCTGCAATTTCCAGAAAACGATTATTTTTATGTACTTCGAAATTCTCAATTATACTATATGATGGCATTATTTTTCCTCCTAAAAATCGTCTAATGTTTCATCGGAATCAGTATCTTCAGCTCAAACCAGTTATTCGCCTTGCCCGCCATAACTGAACCGCCATACTTCTCTACAATTTTTTTCATACTCTTCATTCCATATCCATGGAACCGTTTGTCTTTCTTGGTGGTGATCGGGATTCCATCCTGGAACTGAACGTTCTCCTCGCAGTAATTCTCTGTGCGAATACGAATAAACTGTTTATCCTGAATCACATGCAGGGAAATCAGACGTTTCTGACGGTCTTTGATCTTCACCACACTTTCAATAGCGTTATCCAGCATATTTCCGAAAAGAGCACTGATATCCATATCCTCCATAAAATTCAGCAGCTGCCCCTCACCCATAAATTTCAGCTCAATACCATGTCTCTGACAATGCATGCTTTTACTGGTAAGAATGGTATCAAGGACCTTATTTCCCGTTTTATTCTGTGTCTCATAAATCTTGATCTCACGCTCCATCTGTTCCAGGTATTCCCCTGCTTTTTCAGAATCTGCGCCGCTTTTTAAAAGATTGATCTGATGCTTCAGATCATGGTATTTCTGATTTACAATGTCGATACTCTCCTTGGAAAGCTTGTAATTTTTGTACTGCATATCCATAATATTCCGAAGCGTATCCTTCTCAAAACGCATCTGGATCTCTTTTACCTGAATGTGATAAGCATAAAGCACCGCCATACCGCTAAGATCCGCCAGTGTGCGGATAATAAACACATCCATAGCTGTTCCTGCACTGAAAATACTTTTTACATCCACATAGCTTACATTGCTGATACAATACACCATAATCAGCACAAAATATACAACCAGTAATTCTCTGCGGGTGATCTGCAATTCTTCAATATCCTTTTTCAGATAACGTTCGATCAGATAAATCAGAATGTATAATACTGCATAAATAACTACCATATGCAGCACTCTCCATAACATCTGCTCTGGTGTCCCCTTCTCCTGACCGCTGAAATCACCTGTATAAAAATAATGAATCTGCCAGCACAAAGAGGCTGCAAATTCTGCGTTGATAAATGCCTTCGCACAGAAAAATCCGGTTTCACGCCATGGAAGCTCTCCTGCCATCCTGATGTACAAAAGCATCAGCAAAAACACACAAACCATAAGAGGCATGAAAAACATCTGCTTTATTCCATCTGTAAAAAACATAACGGTAAAAATACTGATAAAGCTCAACACCCCATACACATATTTCCACACATCTTTTTTCCCGCATCCATGCACAAGAATCATTACCAGTGCAGAAAGCCAGTAGGAAATGGCATAATAATATCCGGGAGTGTTGACTACTGTGCCTCTCATTTTTCCACCTCATTCATATATTCATTCAGGGCATCCAGGAAGGGCTTCCGCCTGCTTCTGCTCACCTGGATCGTATCGCCGTTTACCATAATATCACTGCCCTGATAAGTCTCTACAAATTCCAGATTTACCAGATAACAGCGGTTACACCGAAAATATTTCTTGGGATCAAACTGATTATCTGTATCCCTCATAGTGCCCTTTGTCTCAAAATCCCCATCCAGAGTGTGGTAGATCAGCACATGGTCCTGAACCTCCACGTAACAAATCCGCGCCACATCCAGCTTCTTTTTACCTCCCTTCAGAACAATGGTAATGTACTCCTTCTCCGGTGTCTTCACCTTTGCCAGAGCCCTTACCATACTCTCTGAAAATGAAAAATAGGAAATTGGCTTCAAAATATAATCCAGCGCATTTACTTTATATCCCTGAATGGCATACTGAGGCATATTTGTAATAAAAATAATAATTACATTTGTATCAAGCTCGCGGATTTTTTCTGCTGCTTTCATTCCATTGAGAAAAGCCATCTCAATATCCAGAATAATAAGGTCATAGCTGGCTGTATAATCGGTTACAATGTCCTCTCCGTCCTGAAATTCTGTTACGGAAAATTTCATCTGGTTCTCTTTTTCATAACGATTCAGGCATTTCTTCAACGCCTCCCGGTCATGCCTGTCATCCTCTACAATTGCAATTCTTATCATAATTATTTCTCACCTATCCTATTCAATCAAACGGATACTCCAATCCGCTTTGCTGCCTTCTCATAATCGAATAGCTTCTTCGCAGCTTATTCGGCTAAAACGGCTCCCTGGCACAGTGACACTGCACCAGGGAGCCGGAATCACTTGTGTTAACTAAGAATAGTATAACAGGAAACAGGTTCTGAAACAATTAATTATTAGCTGCTTTCTTCTGATTTTCTTTTATCTTTTTCTGATCCTCTTCAATGTGTTTTTCCACATCCAGACGGCTCATGAGAATGATAACAACTGCATAGGTGATCACATCTGCCGCCAGAAATGCAAATGCAAGCACCTGCTCCACGCCGCCCATCTGACGGTAAACGATCTGCCCTGTATAGTTTGCCACATTTTCAATGATTTCCAGAGTCTGCGGATTGCAGGCAATGCCGGTATTGCTGTAGCCTGCAAAGGTAAGAAGACTGTTCAGCACACCGATACAGAGTCCGCTAAGACCTACCATAATGGAGCTATAAACAGACATTGTAAATCCATCGCTTCGGAAACCATTTTTCGCTTCCAGGTGATCCAGCACATCAGAAAGAAGCGCCATCGTCACATACATTGCCGGAATACTTCCGATTCCTTTCAGTACCATACTTGCAGCAACCATTCCGAAGCTGTGTACATTCAGGAAACAGACAAGGCCGCCTACAACGGAGAAGCAAAGTCCTGTAACAACAGCTCTCTTTTTGCCCAGCTTACGGGCAATTGGCCATGCCACTACCATACCAACGGCAGTAGGAATTCCACCAACCAAACCAAGTGTTGACATTAATGCACCGGAAGTCTGCTCCGGATTTGCAGAATTAATTACACTGTCAAACATCCATCTTACATAGAAGCTCATGGAACTGTTTTTGATCAGCTGGCCAAACTGGAAAATCAGGAAATAGAGAATGATGATCCACCAGTATTTGTTGTGGATACAGCCTTCCAGCTGTTTTTTCAGAGGAAGCTTCTCTTCCTTCACATTCAGATTGATGGTTTCCTCTGTAATACGCTCTCTGGTAAAATAATATTCCAGCATACAGCCAAATGCACTTACAAGGCAAAGAACTATGGAAATAATCCTCCAGTGTGAATAGCTTGCGTCCACATCGATTCCGCCGTCCTTTGTCACAAACAGAAAGCTCTGAAGAAGAATCGGCACTACAATGCTGGCTCCAACTCCTGCGGAAGCAACCATTGCTGCATTTGACAGTGTTGCAAGAAGCCCGCGGCTCTCAGAATTTCTGGTAGAAAGAGAAACCATGGAGCTATGTGCACAGTAAAAACATGGATATGCAAGTGCATAGTACAGGTTATAGGACACTGCGATCCAGATCATCTGCACTGCATTATTGCCCTTAGTTGGTGTCATAAACATAAGAATAATGGCTATGATCAGCATTGGTGCTGCAATGATCAGGTAAGGTCTTGCTTTTCCCTGTGTACTTCTGGTGTTGTCGATCCACTGCCCGATCATCAGATTTCCGAGAACTACGAAAATCACAGATACGATTGGCAGAAGTGTGGCAAATGCTCCGAATTTCGTCCAGCCAAGTACATCCACATAATAACGGTTCAGATAGGCACCGAAAATGGCATTGGCAAACATGGCGCAAAAGGGCGCCAGAAAATATCCAATGGCAATTTCCGGAAGCTTCACCTGATCGGATTTGATTCTTGTTTTAAAAACCGGCTTTTCTGCAAGTTTTTTTGCAAAATTAGTAATGTTCAAATATTTCGCCTCCTGGGTTTATTTGACTCTTAAGATAAACTCTTTTTCCCTTTATTTAAGCTCTGTCTTCCATTTGCAGGCAGAATATTTCCTGCACATTTAATGGAATCTTACTTCAGATCAAAAGACATAAAATTAAATGCGCCAGTTCCCTTGTAACTGAAGTACAGTGCCTCTTTCTCACCGAGTCCGTTTACATCAGCTGCAAAACCGTGCTGTTCCTTGCAAGGTTTTACCTGAATCTTTGCCACTGGCTTGCCGCCTTCCTCTGTGGATACATAAACAATTCCAGTTGCTTTTCCCTTAATATTAATACGAACCTTAGAGGTCTCACGCAGGTCAAAATATTTGAAGCCTGCAACTGCTCCGTCACACATATTGGCAATATACTGATCTGACCCCTGCTCACGATCCTTTCCTTCCTGAGTCAGATATGGATGACCGGACTTTGGATGTTTGATCATACTTAAGAAACGGGTTCCTTTTTTGCCATATACGTTGCAGGCAATGTAGGAAGGATAGTTTCCTTTTCCCTTAAGCGGTCCGTCATTCAGACCACAGGAGGTCATCTCTGCCTGATAGAATTTGCCATTCTCGAAGCGGATGCGCTCTGCACAGGCCTGACGGGAAGACTGCTTACGGTTACTGTGTCTGTGATAGAAAACATAATAGCTTCCATTAATCTCGATCAGGCTTCCGTGAGTGTTTCCGGTGCAGTTTCTTGCATTTTTTACATCTGTGATTCCAGGAAGGCCGATGTCCCCGTTGCTGACCAGAACACCGCCAAACTCAAAGCCCTCTGTAGGGTTATCGCTTGTTGCATAGCAAAGCTCATGGCTGTTCAGGGAACTGTAGATGAAGTAATAGGTTCCATTGAATTTACGCATGGAGCTTGCCTCCAGGAAGGGATGTCCCTCATAAGAACTTCCCGGTGCTTCTTTCTCACTGGCAATTCCAATGTATTTCGGTCCCATTTTTACAGTAAGCATATCTGCCGGGTCCAGCTCGAAGCACATTGCACCGTGCTCAGTCGGCTTAGATCCATCAAGCAGAAGGGGATTTCCCTGAAGGGCAAAGCCTGTATAAAGATACAGCTTTCCATCATCATCCATAAAAACGCCCGGGTCAAACTGCAGCGGCTCCTCTTTCTTTCCAATAGGAGTGCCGTCTGCATATTTTACATAACCATAGAATTCATATTTGCCTGCCGGCTTGTCACAGACAGCCACAGAGATCATCTTGGTGCCGCCCATGAAATAATAAAGATAAAATCTTCCGTCCGGTCCCTGGAGCATATCCGGTGCTGCCAGACCATTTGTAAGACGGATCTTCGGTGCTGCCGGATCCTGCTCTCTTTTGAAAATAACACCCTCATAACGCCAGTTGCCCAGATCGTCTACCGGCGCTGACCAGCATACATAATCTCCCAGACAGAAATTCAAGCCATTAAAAAGATCATGAGAACCATATATGTATACACGTCCATCTACAATATGCGGCTCCGCATCCGGCACGTATTCCCAGCTTGGCAGGTACGGATTTACAGCCTGCTTTGTTTTCATACCTGTTATCCTCCATTTATTATTTTACATGATTCATAATATGGATTTATTATAACACCCTGCAATTTCTGTACCTGTTTTTAACGTAAATTGTAACAAATTTATCGCAAATAGCACATCTTTAAAGTCCAGAGGTTGAAGCTCAATAAAAAAACTGTCCAGTCACAGACAGCTTTCTTCCTTTACACCATTTCCTTACCTGATTCACTTTACTCCAAGGCATCTGCCATTGGAAGCACTCCTGGAGAGATTCGAACTCTCGACACCGCGCTTCGTAGACGCGTGCTCTATCCAGCTGAGCTACAGGAGTATACTCGGTCATGAGGGAATCGAACCCACTCGTGTTATGATAACAGCGGATTTACAGTCCGCTCCGCCTCCTTAGCGGGATAATGACCGATATGATTTCTTGCATGTTTTATATTACCAGAAGAACTACATATTCTGCAATAAACCACTAGTTTAATATAACCAAGGAACATAAGTAAAGTTACTGTTCACTCCGTTCACAGTAACGCGCTTCGCGATGCACAGAAATCATGCATTCGCATGATTTCGCGCCGCAATTCTCGGGTTTTCTGTGAACTTTGTTCACAAAAAACGCCTCGCGGAACGTTACCAGTGAACAGTAACTAAGTAAAACTGCATTCTGACTTATAAAAAATTCCCATTACCATTTCTTAGTCCATCTTATATATCGATTTTCTTATTGCATTTTCCAATTTATCTGGTATAATAATCATTCGGTAAACAATTTAATAACAAATCAGCTCTGGTATAAAATTGGAAACGACACAAGTGTACGCTTGATAACGAACAACACATGTGTCTTTTTTGTACCCATTTTTAGAAAAAGGAGAACAATTTTATGCCAAAAACAAAATTCCAAAACGTTATTTTTACCCTGATGATGTCCTTTCTTATGGTTTACGCCATGATCTGCTACAATATTTCCCTGAATATCGGCGGAATGAGTAACCAGGTATTCTTAATGGCTTTCGGTGAAATGAGAATCATGTGGCCGGTTGCATTTATCCTTGAATTCTTCCTTGTAGATAGCCTTGCTCACAAGCTTGCATTCCGCATGGTTACACCACAGGACAGACCGATCGTTATCACACTTGCGATTTCCATTATGATCATCTGCATCATGTGCCCGATCATGAGCCTGATTGCTACAATTTTATTTAAAAATGCAGGTTCCCAGTTCGTTGCTGTATGGTTCCAGACCACTTTCATGAACTTCCCGGTTGCTTTCTTTTGGCAGCTCATGTACTGTGGACCGCTGATTCGTTTTATCTTTGGAAAGATGTTTCCGGAGAAAGAGAACGCATAAATAGTTTCATTAGTGGAATATAATATAAATATTTTAAAAGGCATTGCAAGATATAGCCTCTCCCTAGAGCGTGTTTGACTCCAAAATCAAAACCTTTACAGACGCCATATGATTTCTTGCAATGCCTTTTCTCGTTAAACTTTCTCAGCTACTATTCTGTAATTTCTAATCCAAATCAAGAAGTATGTACTGGCATTGTTGTATTCTCGATAAACCCTTCACACATTTTCTGTACTTTTTTAAGCGGCAGCTCGGAAATTGCCGCAATTTCTTTCTGTGAATACCCCCGAGAAAACATATTAAAAACAGTCCTGCGATCTTTTTCTCTGGCCTGTCTTCTCATTTCTTTTTTCATTTCTTTCCGCGTTGCTGCTCTCGCTTCATCTGCATACATCTGCATTGCGCCATCCCATGCCTTACACATATCCTTCACCTCCACAACCTCTTCATCAACAAATTCATATTGCTCCAGTAATATTGCCAGAAGCCACCTGGTTTCTTGACTTAGCTTTCGTATTTCTTCGGTATTCTCTTCTACGTATTTTCTCAATTCGTCTTTTTTACGGCTGTGCTTCATAAGCTGGAAAATATCTTTCCATTCCGTGTGAAATAACTCAGGATCCTGTTCATGAATATCTATCATACAAATATCATAATCAGGAAGCCTGTCTGAAAAACTCATCACGCTTTCTGGGATATCTATCATTTCCTGTAATTTTAATTTACTCTTCCACCTTTTCTCCCCCAGGTATAATACCTGATGAAATACCGGAAGCAATGGACGACGGATTCGGCGCCGTTTTTTCCCACGTCTTCCTCTTCCCCAGAACATTTGCTGGGATTTTCTTTTCCACTCTTTTAGCTGATCTGTATATTCTATGCTGTCATATGTAAAGCATCTCACAGGCATCTCATAGTTTGCCCCAGACTCAACTTCACATGCCAGAAAAAATCTACAGCCCGGTTTGTCGTGCAGACGTAGAAAATCGCGTTCTCTTTCCAGATACATGAGCTTCGCGCTGTCATCCCCGAATTCTGCCTCTTCAAAAACACCTTTTTCCCTGGCAATTTCCTCTTCGCCGTATTTTTCAGAACTGTTTTTCTTTTGTATATTTTTTGCCGTAATCGGCTGTTTATATGAAACTCTCTTCTTCCTTTGTACTTCCTTAAGATAACGTGGATCCACAATCTGCTTTCCTGCAAATAAAGTACCGTTCATAAAATCTGCAAAGCGTTCGTTATCCTTCAGATACTCCTGTAGTCCCTGGTCCTTTACGCCCAAGCGCCACCACCTTCTTTATTACACTTATTTCACAGGAATACTTCGCCGAATGGCTATGAATAGGCTGCTGTTCACGAACTGAACTGCCCTCGAATAGTACATAGAGTTCCTGAGATGTGGATTCAGCGTAACATAAAATATGATGTACTGCAAGGAGTTTATATTTTTTTAAGAATCATTCCTCGTTAATATTATACCATTTGTAGTTATTTTATACAATATTATTTTTATAAAATATATACTTGAATAAAAAAGGCATTGCAGAACATACCGCCCAAAAGTCAGACATTAAAATCTAACTTTTAGTAAGCGGTATAATATTCCTTGCAATGCCTTTAATTCATAACTATCTATAAATACGCCCTACATGTTTTTTTCACTTTTTGGTCTCCTAACCCTTTATTTTTCCTCTTTCAGATGCGCATCCAGAAATTCCAGACCAACCGTCTCCGCGTAATCTCTTCCCTCTTCGAAATTCATCTCGAAACCATGGCTAGATCTTTTTCCATAAATCGGAACCAGAACAGAGCCTTCCCCTGTGTACGCTTCCTCTATTGCCTTTTCAGAATAGCTGTATGGCACCAGGCTGTCATTGATTCCGTGAATAATCATAACATCTCCTTCATATGCGCTGATTGTGTCATAAACATCCAGAGCATAAACTGTTTTCACGTACTCAGAACCCACAGTTCCTACTGGCATCTCGGCCTCCCCTTCTGGAATATCATCTGCGGTAGCATACAGTTCCCGGGCATTATCTGGAATACAAAAGGCTGGATAAACCAGAAGCATAGCTGCTACATCCTCTTTTCTGTCTGCTGCGGCAAGGGCACTTATAAGCCCTCCCTGGCTCTGTCCCAGAAGGAAAAGATGATCCTGATCCACATAATCCTCTGTTTTCACAAAATCTATAACGGCACTTAAATCTTCTTTCTCCGTCATCACCGTCATATCCATGAAATCTACATCACTATTTCCGTTAAGGGAACCTCCGCAAAAATCAAATGTATAAACCACATATCCATCCTGGGCTGCTTTTTCCGGCCATTTTGCACGCTCTACCAGCTGTGATGTAGAGCCAATTCCGTGGCTCATAATAATTACCGGATAAGTTTTGGTCTCGTCAAAATCTGCTGGATAATAGAACTGTCCGTAAATATTATTATCCCCATTCTTACACCAGGAAACCACCTTTGTGCAGCCTTCTAATTCTGTGGTGTATCCCTCTTCAATCTCCGGATTATCAGCCTCTTCTGAATCAGCATCTGCCTCTCCTTCAGGATCAGAACTGTCCTCCGCTTCCTCTGTCTGCGTTTCTGCATTTTCCTCAGCTGAAACAGTCACGCTTACACAGCTCACACTCAATACTGCTGCCATTCCTAAAGCAATTAACATCTTTTTCTTTAACATTTTTCATTCCTCCATATAAAGCGAACATTCGCAATCCGCTTCTCTACTTGCCTCTTTTAATGCGAGTTTACCATACTCAAAATCTATCTGCCATATCTACAGCATAACCTTAGCATTTTCCATCATAATCTTTCATCCACCTATTTTTCTATCGGCAGCGGAATCAAAATATTGATATTGAAAATCCCATCTTCCGCAGCCACAGACATATTTCCATGATAATTCTCCGTAATCATCCGTATACTTTTCAAGCCAAATCCGTGGTGTTCCTTATCTTTTTTCGTAGTTTCAAAACCATCTGCTGTTTTCTTCAGCTCTCCTTCAAAATAATTTTCTTCGTGGATAGAAAGAAAATTTCCTCTGATGCGCACCAGAATGTTGATAGTTCGTTTCTCTTCTTCCAGATGCGATACTGCCGTCACCGCATTGTCCACAATATTTCCAAACAGGGAACAAATTTCGCTTTCTGATAAAAAATCCAGTTTTTCCCCTTCTGCAATGCAAGTCATGTTAATTTTGTTATATTCGCAGTACAGTTTTTTCTCTGTAAGAATAGTGTCCAGGATCTGATTCCCAGTCTGAAACATAGAATCATAAATAGTCAATGCCTTCTGAATTTCCTTCGCCTCTTTTTCATAAGCGCTTCCGGACAAGCCCTGTAGTCTCTGAAACCAGTGTTTCAGGTCGTGGCATTTGATATTTATCAGTTCCATATTTTTCCTGGAAAGCTCATATTGCTGCTGTTTCTGGTAGAGCAGATCCTCCAGCTGTTGTTTCTGGGCAGAAATGGAATTTCAAATGCAGCACTATGGCAATGGCAATCGCCAGCAACAATGCATACAGCACTATAAATGAAATTCCACTGCTGATTTCCAGAAAAGTCTGTAATAAAATGAATACACTGTATAAAACAATCTGGGTAATATAAGCAGCTATACTGACAAATAAAATTTCACGAACCGGATTTTCATAACAGAACACCATAGTCAGCATACTAAGAAGAAAGATCATAATAATCCCAGGAATGCTTTCCCACATAGTAGTTGTATTACTGACTAGCAACACAGATCCAAACAGACAGATTCCGCTCCCAGCTGCCGCCCGAAGCCAGAAAAAAGATTTTTTCCCAAAATGCCTGCACATGAGAAAACTAAATACCAGCAGTTCAAATGTAAGCTCGCATTTCCACGCAACATCCCAGATGTTCATGCACTGCACCCTCCTACAAAAATCATTCAGCGCTTTCATAAAGCTTTTCTTTTTCGGGTGGCTGATCTGAAGCTGGGTTTCTCCCAGGCTTACCACGTAACCTTCCACCGCTGTCACATAAAACAAATTTACATAATAACAATTGTTGCACAGTGCAAAAGTATTTTCCGAAAGCTCTTCCATCACCTTTTTCATGCTTCCGTAAGCCTCCACCTCTTTATCCTCAAAGTGGTAAATTACTTTATGCCCCAGAACTTCCACATATTTTACCTCTCCAATAGAAGCCTTCACCAGACCATTCCTGGTATTGATGATGAACTGCTGTTTTTCCCGGGAATGGATGTGTTTTACGGCACGCTTCATTTTCAAGTTAAAGCTGAAATAGTTCAGAGGCTTCACAATATAATCCATGGCGTCTACCTCATAGCCGTGTACTGCATACTGCGCCATGCTTGTGACAAAGATCAGCACAGCCTCTGTATTTCGTTCCCGAAACTTCCGCGCCGCCTCAAGCCCATCCATATATGGCATCTGAATATCCATAAATACGATCTGAAAATCTGTTTTCCGCTGCTCCAGGAAATCCATGGCATCGTGAAACTCCGATATATTAAGATGTTCATTCTCTTCTAATGCAAACCGCCCCAGCGATTCCATTATTATTTTTTTATCTGTATCATTATCCTCTACAACTGCAACCCGAAGCATTTCTTACCTCCAACATATCACACGCCATTTTTGATCCAATAAGCAAACATAATCTGCCTATGTTATTTTATGCATAATTATAACCTTTTTTCTTTTATATGTTTGATTTTAACGCATTTTGTTGTTTTTTGTGCGCGTATGGAGGTGCCAGAGCGTGTTTGAAAAAGGCTTTCTGCAAGATGTGCGTCACAATTTGTGGGAGATTTTGTCCGGATGAAGGCGCCGTAGCGGGCTACGGCAACTGAATTCGGGCAAAATATACCGCAAAGTGGGGCGTGCAGATTGCGGGAATGATTTTTCAAACAGGCTCTATAGGACAGATTGCACAAAAAAGATCCCTTCATCAACCATTTCTCACAGCCGACAAAGGGATTCACCAGTTATATCCATATTTTTAATCAATCACATCATTCTGAAACCTTGACAAATGCTCATAAGGCAGAATCAGCCTTCCGCGGAACAATCCACAGCCATCATTGATCAAGCTGTTATTTACTGCAGAAAACATGTTCACATCAAGATCTGCTAATTCAAGGGAAAGCAGCTTCATCCCCCGCTCATAAGCCTCATCAAAGTAAACACATTCCCCTTCCGGGATCACATCTCTTCTGGCACGCTCGTCCTGCTGGCGCTTCTCATAGCCCAAATGATTGGCAGGACCGATTTCTGCGATGTCATCCATTTTCTGGGTGCGGAGCTGTACCTCCATGTAGGATCTGGAACTGTTATCATAGAACGTGATATGTAAAGACTGATAACCGTACTCACTGGTACCGCAAATATAATCTCTGTAATAAGGCTTTACATTATCATTTAGTTGATCAGAAGTACTCAATTTCACTCCCTGAGCAGATTCTGCTGTAAAGCCTCTCTCTTCCAGAAATCCGGGCAGCACATTTGCAATCTCATAAAGGTAACGGATAGATGCCTGTTCCTGGTCTTCTCCAGGCTTCAGGTGACATCTTGGCATACAGACCACAATCCGGTAAGCAATAAAATCCCGGAAGCAGCTCAGCTTATTTTTCAGCTCTGCAACCGACGGATAGGTACCATTTTCCCTGTAATAATCATAAATATATTCCACTACATATCCATTAAATTTCTCTTCTGCCCGGATTAATGACTTAATCCTGCCTTTAAATGTAAAGGCAAGAAATGGATATTCATGGGCCATATATTTGTAAAATTCCCGGATCTTCTGGGACTGGGCTGTCAGGAAATCATTATGCTCCAAAAGTTCCGTGATCTGGATCAAAAAATTGCTGTGCACCAGATCGATCTCATTATGGTTCTTCTTCGCTTCCTTGCGCAGATCCTCTGTATATTTCTGTAAAATCTTTAAAACTGTATCTCCGGAATATAAATAATCATTAAGTGTGATCATAACTTTCACCTCGCATGTGGACATTCTTTTTCATGTCTGTCAGGCAATCAGCAAAATTATACATGCTGACATATCTTCTTGTATTTTATACATATTCTAACAGGCTTTTACAATTTAGCAAGAGAAAGTTTCCTAATAAACCAGCTATCATAAGCCAGCATCTGCCTGGAGCGTGTTTGAAAAAGGCTTTCTGCAATCTGCCACACCACATTTTTCTCACGCGACTGAAATTGAATACTCAGTAGCAAAAAGGCCAGTACCACGAAGCTCTCTTTCCTGATTTCAGGAAAAATACTCCGTCAGTACTGACCTTTTTATAATTCAATCATAATAAAGTGAAGGATTTTATCTATGATTCTCTATAAACTACTCTGGCAGCGAGTATTCCAACATAACTCATTATGCAGCTGTCACTGTCACATTTCCGTCTGTTACTTCGAAGTGGTAAGTTCCAGCTACCAGCTCCATCTGCTGTGTCTCAACCGCATTATGTGTTGCCGCACCTGTCACAGTTACGCCGTCGCATGCAGTGACCTCACCAGATACTGGCAGGCACAAGGTTGCGGAGGTGTTCGCCGGAACGGTTACATCATAGGATGTCATCACACCGTCAGCCGCTGTCCAGCCGCTCTTAATTGTTCCGTAAACGGAATCATAGCTTCCCTTCGCCTCTGTGAAATCACCGCCAACAGTCGGCTGCAGGATAAAGTGCTGATAGCCAGGCTGTGTCTCGTCAGACTTGATTCCCAGCTGGTAAGCTACCATCCACTCGTAAACTGCTCCAAGTGAATAATGGTTAAAAGAGTTCATGCTGTTGTTTCCGTTAAATCCAAGCTCATTTGTATAGCCGTTCCAACGCTCCCAGATACTGGTTGCACCCTGTGTTACCGGATAGAGCCAGGAAGCATAGTCTGTGGACTCAAACAGCTTGTAAGCAGTATCATTTAAGCCATAATCGGAAAGTGCATTTAACAGGTTTCCAGTTGCATTAAATCCAGTTGTCAAAGTGTAAGGAACAATCGGCATTCCATCACTGTCCTCACCGGAAGCCTCTGCGATTGTTGCGTTATAATTCTCCAGAACATTTTCCAGATTCTCATCACTTACCACATGAAAACGAAGAGGAGTTGCATAAGAAGCCTGTGTATCCTGAATCTCGCCCTTAATGTTCTTTGTTTTTCCAGTGTCCGGATCAATGAAAAACTCATTCCATGCTTCTCTTGCAGTTGCAGCTGTCTCACGATAGCTTTCTGCCTTATCTGTATCGCCCATAACATCCGCAAGAACTGCTGCCTGATCCAGACAGTTAATATAAAGCACATTTCCAAGCATCACACCGTCAGTCGGGATTCTGGAAAGGTGGTTACAAAGTGTACCAGTCTCACCTGTCAGACGTGCATCCTTTCTGAAGGATTTTTAAAAAGATATATCTGTTCTCTGCCTTTTCTTTCTTCTCATGTTCAATGGCATTATCCAAAGCATTTCCAAACAAAGAAGCAATATCCAATGTTTTCATAAAATGAAGTGCTGTGCCATCTGCCATACAGGTAAAAGAAATCTTCTCCTGCTGACATACCATTTTCTTCTGCGTCAATACAATATCCAGCGCTGCATTTCCAGTCTGAAATGCACTTTCATACGCCTCCATCTGTGTCAGAACTTCCTCCAGTTCCTGATTTTCAGGATTTTCCAGACGTTGCAACTTATGGATATAATGTTTCAGGTCGTGGGCATTCCGGTTCACAAATTCCACATTGGTTTTGGTCATTTCAAACTGCTTTTTCTCCAGTTCCAGAAGCTGCCGCAGCTTCTCATTGTCTGCACTTCTGGTACGCAACTCTACGAATCCAAGGGCAACACCAAGCCCCAGAATATCGCACAGAATCAGAGGTGGATATACCACCCATACCTCCCGGATTCCATAAATCCAGAATAAATAATGCAGGAAAAATACAAAGATTCCAACGGCGATCAGCCAGATCCACGCTACATTACTCAGCATATTTTCCAGTCTTTCCCTGGCGAACCGTCTTATAATCTGAAAATAGAAAATCCCATATATCAGCACCATCAAAAATACAGAAAGGAAAAACTGCCCCACTATAGAAATATTTCTAAAAATAGAATAAAAAACAAAATTATACACATTAGAAGACAAATTCTGGATAAATAGTGCCAGCATACCACTATACAGAATTTCCCGTATGTCTGCCTGGCAGCAAAAATGCCAGAAGCCAAGGCTCAGAAAAAACACCGTAGCAGAAAAAAGCCCCGACACATAATAGGTTATAATATTGGGCAAAATAACAGCAAGCAAAAGAAATGTAATTCCTCCTGCCAGTACACGCAAAAGATAGTTTTTTCTTTTTGGCAAATGCCCTATACACAATGCTTCAGCGGTCAGTATCTGAAAAATATATCCGTGTGCCTGCGTGATTTTAAATACGTCCAATTTTCCCATTTTATCGCTCCATATGCGTTATTGTTCTTTTATATATTCCTTGTTAGCGTTACTGCCTCGTTTACATTACCACATTATTAGCTCTATTCTCTCCTTTACGCTATTGACCCATATATGCCGTCAGCCTGTCCAGGAATTCCCGCTTATATTTCTGCGAAATCGCAAACATCTGCTCTGCCACTTTGATTTCATTCCCTTTCCATTCATCCACCATAGAAAGATTCACCAGAACAGAGCTGTTTATCAATGCGAAATGACTTGCCAGAAAGTACTCCTGAATTTCCTTCATGGTTCCACGCATTTTGTAAACATCTCCATGGACATGGAATTCCAGATAATGTTTATTACTTTCTATATATGCAATCTGCCCGGGGGAAACTTTTTTCGCGCCATTTGGTATTTTAATGTAGTAAGCTTCTTTTTTATCTATATATGACAGTGCTTTTTCAAATTTAATGCAGAAGAGCTCATAAACAAGTGGTTTGACAAGAAAATCAAAGGCACTTACTTCATAGCCTTTCAATGCATACTGTGCCATGCTTGTAATAAAAATAAGACAGGTCTCATCCCCTCTTTTACGCAGCTCGGCAGCTGTTTCCATGCCGTCCATATGAGGCATTGCAATATCCATAAATATCAAATCACACCCACCTTTGTAATCCTCCAGAAAGTTCAATCCATTTTGAAATACTGTGATCTTATATTGCAGTTCGTGTTCTTTTCCGTACTGTTCTATGTATTTCTGAAGCTGCTTCTGATATTCCAGATCATCTTCTACGATTGCAATTGTGAGCATATAACTTGACTCCTCCTGTTTCTAAGATAAAACCAATTCTCCACTTTACCCGGGTATATTTGAAAAAGGCTTTCTGCACTTTTTTTAACACTATCTATATCTTTTACTTATGATTTTAATTCTATTTTTTGTATGTAGCAACCTATTTTTCAGCTACCAATAATACATGATAGTAATACGGGAAATTAAAATGGCATGTTATGCCTGGAATGAACCGATTGCATAACACGCCACTTTACATTTATCTTTCGATATATCTTACTTTTTTATAATAGTGCCGCCTTTATTTTTCTTTCCCTGGCAATGTACGTTCTTAGCCCAGAATTTCCACTTCTGCCACAGCTTCACCCAGTTTGGCCTGTGCCTTCACAACCACTTTTTCAGCGCCAGCCTGTGGACGGATGATTGCCAAAGCCTCGCCATAATAGGTGTTCGTCTCATCGCTCTGGTATCTCTCCGGATAATATGGGCATGCACTTCCGAATGCAAGAAGCTCTCCGCCTTCTACCTCCAGCTTGATCCGGCCTCGTGCCAGTGGCTTCGTCTCGCCGTTTTCATCTGTATAACGCATTCTTACATAGCAAAGATCACTGTCTGCATTCACTTTTGTAAGTTCCGGTTCTGCACGAAGTACTGTCTCTTTTCCAGCTGTTTTCAGTGATTTCTCAGCGATCACATTGTCATTTGCGTCATATGCAACTGCTTTGATCTCACCATTATGATAAGTAGTGTCAAAAAATACCTTGCAGTCGTTTTTCGGCTTTTTGGTGCCTACACAATCTCCATTTACATAAAGCTTTACATGATCTGCGCGGGTATAAACTTCGACCTTAGCTGCATTTCCATCACATCCGTCCCAGGACCAGCTTTCCATGGCATTGGTCATTTTCCATGCAGATGGGGAATGGACATCTTTTGTATGATCTACCGGCATAACTGCGATTGCCAGGTCTTCCAGTTCAAATGCGACCCTGGTATAAGCCATCTCTCCAAGCGGCTTTCCAGTCAGGTCAATTCTTCCGGAGCCTGCACTTACCCAGCCGCAGCCACCGTCAAAACGTGGTGCATAATCCTTGTATTCCCATGCACCAATTCCTACTTCGCCCAGATAATCCTGTGCAGCCCAGACAAAATCTCCGATGATACGTTTATCTCTTTTTGCCTCCTGCATAAACTGATACGCATCTGCACAGAAAGTCTCACTTCCAAGAATAATTCTCTTCGGATATTTTTTCAGGTCATGACGGTAACGCTTGATTCCATAGTTATATCCTGCAACATCCATATTTGCATAAGCATCTCTTGTTTTCACATCACATGGGTAAAGAGTTGCTCCTGTTTTCATAAATCCGGCGCCGAAAATTCCGGCAACAGTATTATAAAACTCACTTCCTACAGCTTTTTTCTTTTTCGCATTTTCAGCTGCTTCATCTACTTTTTTGTCGCTGTAAACACCAAAGCCCATAGAACTTAAGAAGTTAAAGAAAATATTAATTCCGCAGCTTACCGGACGGGTGGAATCCAGCTCGTGAAGCCGGTCTGTCAGAGATTTCGTAAGAGCGATTCCCTTCTTCTGGGCAGTCTCGGATACTTCGTTTCCTGTAGAGTACATGATGATTGATGGATGATTGTAATCCTTATCCACCATGTCCTTTAAGTCTTTTCTATAATTATCCAGGATCTCATCTGCATAATCGTATTTGGTCTTGTGAATATACCAGCCGTCAATATACTCGTCCATTACCAACATTCCCATTTCATCGCAGGCACGAAGAAGTGCTTTGGAACAAGGATTGTGCGCGGAGCGGATTGCATTATAACCAGCGTCCAGAAGAATGCGGATCTTACGACGCTCTGCAAATTCATATGCACATGCTCCGAGAAGTCCATTGTCGTGGTGGATACAGCCGCCTTTTAAGAGGACATTTTTCCCATTGATCTGAAGTCCTTTTTCAGGAGTACAGCTTACCATACGGATTCCGAAAGCTTCTTCCTGGACATCATCCCCGAAGGTTACACGACAGGTATAAAGATTTGGAGCTTCCGGGCTCCATAATTTGGCTCCAGGAAGTGCGAGCTCACAGGAACATTTGCCGTCTGCCTGGAGGATTTCCATAGCTACGATATTATCTGCCAGATCCACTTCATTTTCTGTCTTAGAAACACCCTGATTTACTTTTCTTTCCAGAATCTCAACCTTCACTTCACCGGCTTCATTTGGCCATGCTTCCACACGGATCTTCGGCTCTTTATAATCAAGGGTTGTAATCTTCACACTGTCAAAACGAAGATGCTTTTTCGGTACTGTGTATAGCCATACCGGACGGTAAATTCCGGTGCCAGAATACCAGCGGCTATTTGGCTGGTCATGATTGATCACTTCTACACGAATCACATTTTCCTCACCAAACTTCACATGCTTTGTTGCATCTACATAAAATCCAAGATATCCATAGGAATGATAAGCTACTTTCTCGTCATTGATATATACAGTTGCTTTACGATAAACGCCTTCAAATTCCAGGATTACTTTTTCTTCTTTTGCTTCTTCCGGAAGTGTAAAAGTTTTCTCATAGGTATAATCCTGAGCCTCGTACCATCCGGTATTTACTCCGCCTGCGCTTGTCTCGCTTCTCTCATCCAGCTGCATGGCATCATGGGGAAGTGTAACCGCAAAAGCATCTTCTTTTTCCCCTGTTTTATAGCATATCCAATTCTCGTTAAATGACAGCTTCATAATTACCTCCTGAAATTCATATATTTCTTTTTAACAGCTAAATTGCTATTTTCAATCCATTTGGTGGATTCACCGCACCAACAAAATGTAAACCATTTCGGAGACAGTCTCTGAACAGTTACAATATTTCACATAATTTATACCTGGATTTTACCAAACAAATAGCAGGCTGCACTATTCAAAGCGCAACCTGCTATAAAATACACGCAAACTGTTACAATTTCTCCATATATTTGTCCAGTCTTGCAGGCATCCAGCCCTTCTTCCAACATCTGCAAAGATCCCAGGAATCAAGTCTGCTGGCATACATGGAAACCTCTTTGTCTCTGTACAACTGATAATTCCAGTAGAAAAATCCGGCGGTATCCTTCCATGCATTCATTTGAAGCACAGCAGCCTTTTTATACCATTTTTTACGGTAAACCTCGTAGCTGTCAAGAATTACTTCATGTCCTTTTTTCTTATCTGCAAGCTCATTGCACACACACCATTCCCCGACGAAAACTGGTGTATATTTCTGTGCTTTTTTCAACAGATGATGCTGATATGTGATAAATGCCCGATATGCCCAGAATTTGTGGATGTGCGTCACATCCTCCATTGCCTGAATATAAATATGAGTATCCAGCATTACGTTTTTCATATGCTGCTTTACAAAGAAGTCTTTCCATACACCAAGGCGAAAGCCATCGTGAAATACGATTACTTTCTCTTCCGGCAAAATCCGGCGCAATCTCTTGTAAGCATCCACATAAAACTTTTTCAGAAATCTTGTAGAAACATGATGGGAACCCTTCGCCTCGTCTTTGTCCGCAGCCATTTTCCTGCTTGGCGCAGTCATATAAACACTGAAACTGATTGGCTCATTCAAAACCTCGATTCCAAACAGGCCTTCTCTGTCCTTATATCTTTCTGCCAGTCTTTCCAGTACAGTCAATACAAATTCCACCTCATCCGGCATCTGGCTCCATTTACAAACTCCCATCAAGCCGCCATTGTCATAACTGTTCTGACAGCCAGGTGCCGTATGCAGATCTACAAGAATCTTCAGGCCATACTTTTCTGCCCAGTCAAAAGCTTTGTCCAGATATTCGATACAGCCACTATATGGTTCTCTGTCTCCGAAAATAAAATACGGAACCGGAATGCGGACTGTGTTAAGTCCGTGAGAAGCAATATTATGGAAATCCTCTTCTGTCACATAAGTATCCCTGTGCTGCTTCATCATCGGCCAGAGTTTCTCCTTTGGCACATTACGGTTCAGCCAGGTTTCATCCTCCGCACCTGTTCCCTGGAAGATAAATGGCTGCATCCATTTCTCCAGTACCAGCCAGTTGCCAAGATTGGTTCCTATGATTTTGTCCATGGTAATACCCCCTGTCATATTTTCAATAAATTTCCTCAAAATATCTTCTGCAAATAATTATACAACGCCAGATGCCAGTTTCCCATAGAATGATATCTCATGGGAAATACATCAAAACAGGTATTCACTCCTGCCCGGAGTCTTGGCTCTATGTCAAGAAGTGCCTGATAGTCCTGCACCTGTCCTGGCAATGCAAAATCAAAGTTACCGCTTGCCACATACAGATAATGGATTGGCAAATCTGCAAACGTGCCGGACTGAATGGTATCTTGAAACTGCTGCGCATCTATTCTGCTGCCGCTGAATGTACCGAACCAGGAAAAATAATCCAGGCTCTGACAAATCGCAGAATGATAAGTCGTCACCGCGCCTCTTGATAAACCTGCAAACGCCCTGTGATCCCTGCTTTCGGAAAAGCCCTTATCATCTGCCGTTTTCGCATATGTAGAATAAGAAGACTCAATTTCCGGCATCAGATCATTACGAAGCTCTTTCGCAAAAGAATACGTCAGCTGATCCAGATCATCCGCGCAGTCATCTTCCACATAAAAGGTTGGTGTTACGACGATCAGTGGCTGGATATCTCCATCCGCTATCATATTGTCCAGCATAGTCTTATTGTATGGATTAGTTTTCAGCCAGTATTTTTCGTCATCCCCGGTTCCATGCATCAGATAAAGAATATTATACTCTTTTTCGCTGTCATAGCCATAGGGAAGATAAACATAAGCAGTCTTTTTTACATCCCGCTCGTCTGTTGCATAAGCTTTTGTATTATAAACTACTTCTTCGACTGTTCCAGGCTGTGTTGGTTCTGTTTCGTCATATTTGGCAGGAACTGCCCACAGCTCGTCTCTTGCCTGTCCCTGGGCATTGTGTGCTGCTTCGTATCTCACTTTCCAGAATCCCAGAAAACCTGCAAGGATAACGACTGCCACCATCGCCGGGAAATATACCATTAGGGGTGTGTTTCGTTTTAACCGTTTCTCTTCTGGCTTTTTCTCCGATAACATTCTCGCAGAAAGAACTTTCTCTTCCGTTTTTTTATTCGTCAATACCTTCTCTGCCGATGTTTTTCCTTCTAAAGTCTTTCCCTTAGGAATCATTCCTGCCACTATCTTCATCCTGATTATTGCCGCAATCCCCAGGATTCCACCAAGTGCTGCCACAACGGCTTCCACCAGAAACAGCCAATTGAAATAATACGTGTTAGTCGAGAAGTTTGTATTAAAATACAGAACAAATGCCGCCACAGCAATCACCAGATACAAAACCGGCGTTCTGCTTTTCCATGCCGTATAAGCCACCAGAATAAACAGACCCACGATCAGAGCAAATGTAATAAATGCAGTTTTATCCCCCAGAATCGCGAAACGAAGGATATCGATACCAGACAACAGAATAAGAATAACAGCTGGTATGAAACAAATCCATTTCCACACATGTTTCGTTTTTTCTGTTGTTTTTTCTGTTGTCTTTTCCATAATATTATTTTTTTCTTCAAGTTCTTTTTTCATTTCTATTACCACCTTACCGAAATCAGTTTACCAGATTTTGTATCTGATTAAAAGCTTTTCACTAAATCTATAACAAAACAGATTTTCTATGGTGAGGCTGGCAAATATAAACGGATTTCAGGCAAAAATATGATATGTGAGCAAAATACAATGTTCCAAATGATTTTTCCATTATAAAAAGCTGACGCAAATATTCTCTGCGCCAGCTTTCTCTTTATTTTTGCTCTTCTTCAACCTTCAAAAATGATGTGGTCACTGCCAGAATCGCATACGCGATCATTTCTGCCCCAAGGAAGCCCATAATGATCACCCATTTCGTAGCATCATTCTGTACAGCAGCTTCCATAACACCGTTTACCAGCTGTGGCGGCTGATATCCGCTAAGAGAGATCAGTCCGTTAAATACTGCAGTCATAATTCCACCAGCAGGTACTGTGATAATACTATAAAGTGACATGGAAAGTCCATCACTTCTGTAGCCATTTTTTCTTTCCAGATGATCCAGTACATCTGCAAACAATGCCATCATAACATAGCAGGCAGGAATCGTTCCCAGGGTTTTAATGGTAACCCCGATGGCCACCATTATAAAATTGGTAGGGTTGGTAAAACTGATCACTCCCCCGGCAACTGCCAGCCATAAGCCGGCAACCGTACAATTCTTCTTACCAAATTTCTTTGCCAGCGGCCATGCAGTAAACATTCCAAGAACCATGGGAATACCGGAAAAAACAGCCAAAAGCGTCTGGGTAATTCCATCCTGATATTTTCCAACTATGTAATCACAGTAATAACTCATGGAAAGATTTTTCATTCCACCTGATAAATTAAACAACAGGTAAAATACAATGATCAGCCACCAGTATTTATCTGTTACAACACCTTTCAGCTGCTGTTTCAGGGGAAGCTCTTCTTTTGATGTTTTTTCACCAGCAGGAGCTTCCAGCTTTTTGAGATACAGCTCTTCTGTAATACGTTCCCGGGTAAAGCAGAATTCCACAAGTGCTCCTGCCAGTGCCACTGCTCCCATGATACTCATGCAGATCAGCCATGCCCTCTGGTTTTTCAGTCTGGGATAGATCAGCATCGGAAACAGAATGGATGCAAATAATCCGGCAGCCCCCATATTGGCAGCATTGCTGATAACAGAAAGCTTTCCTCTTGCAGCACTGTCCCTGGTAGACAGCGGAACCATCATACTGTGCGACAGGAAATAAATCGGGTAAGCAACTGCAAAGTACAGATTATAAGACACTGCGATCCAGACCAGCTCCAGTCTGATGTTTCCTGTAGGAACAGAAAACATCAGTACACATGAAACAACCATCAGCGGAGCCGCAACCAGCAGGTAAGGTCTTGCCTTTCCCATTTTCGTTCTGGTTCTGTCAATAAGGATTCCCAGAATGATGTTTGCAATTGTTACAAAAATCGTGCACACCAGAGGTAATGCCGTAATAAATTTTCCAGACAAGCCCAGGGCATCTGTGTAGAAACGGTTCAGGAAGCAGGTGAATACTGCATTCACGATGAGTACGCCAAATGGTCCTAAGAAATACCCCAGCGCCATCTCCGGCAACGAAACAGAATCTTTTTTTAACATAAGCTATTTTACCAATCCCTTAAATGACACTACAAATTCTAAGATCAGGGCTGCAAAGGTCAGTACCGCGAATACCAGGAATCCGGCTACCTGTCCCCATGTATACAGCCCGGAGACAGCCCATCCAAGCGGATCAAGCTGTGATGCGAAGCCATATACAAATGCAACGGAAAACAGGATTGCACTTACAGTGGAGGAAAGATTCAAAATACCAAAAGAATATTTCATGTTAACTACAATGGTAATAATATTTAATACAATAGCAATTGCTGCAATGATTCCAATCTGTTTTACTGCAACCTCTGAAGTGGAATATGCTACCAGTCCGATAATCCCAAGTACCGCTGCTGCCAGAGTCAGCCAGCTACTGGTTGAAAGCTTTTTCGTCTCCTTCATAACTGTTTACTCCTTTTCCTTTCCGTTCTTTTTCAGACTTACAAGATAAAGTACTACCAAAATAACTGTAAGTGCACCAAATGCATATTTGATACCTACGATCAGATTCTGCCACCAGGTATTTACATAGACGATCTGGGTACCTGCAGAAATGCCGTTCATGGCGTTACTCTGGGCAGTTGTATAGACATAAGTCTTAAGTATTTCTTTCATTTTGTGCTGGAAGAGGGAATCTGCTTTGATCTTCTTCATATTCTTATCAGAAGTCATAGCACCCCATTCTGTATCTTCATAAGTAGTCGGGTTGGACAGCATCGTTCCACCACCGCCCAGCAGGGAATCCTTCCAGTTCATATAATCGGCACCATTGATCATATCGGTAACGATCCAGCCAGTGTATCCCCACTCATTTCTTGCGATCTGTGTCTGAACACCTTCATCTGCACCTGCAAAAACAGTACCAACACGGTTAAATGCCGTCATGATTCCTTTTGCAACGTTCTTCTGCATTGCGCCCTGGAATCCTCTTAATTCCATCTCTCTTCCGGCCTGCTCTGTCATAAAGGTAGATAATCCGGAACGGTTTAATTCCATATTGTTAAATGCAAAATGCTTCGGAGTCATCATCAGTCCCTTTGAAGTTCCACCTGTGCAGACTGCAACTCCCATTAAGTTGGTAAGCATGGAATCCTCAGAATAATACTCATGGTTTCTTCCGCAATACGGAGTTCTATGGTTATTTAAGCCAGGACCTAAGATTGATGCAATATTGCTCCATAAACTGTCTTCGCCAAAGATCTCACCTTCACGCTGTACCAGCTCTTTATTAAATGTAGCTGCTACTACCGGCTCTGTAGGCATTCCTGCCATTCCATATCCGGAATATTCATCCTCTTCTGCTACATAAGTAGGCTCATCTGAATTTGTCTTATTCCATTTTACAAAATACCCTGGAACCTGGTCTCTTACAAAACCAATTGGTCCATCATTTGCGTAAGTTCTTGGATATCCGATGCTGTCAATATTCTCGAAATCATCACCGCCAGCTTCCACAAAATTAATCGCCTCATCCAGTGTCACCTGGTCCAGAAGCTGATCCCACTGTGGATCATCGTATGCCAGAACTCCGGTAGTGTTTCCATTTTCATCTGTAAGAATGAAGTCAGCAAGCTGTAATCCATTGTCAGCTCCCCATACTTCGTTATAATCACTATTTTCAGTTAATGAATAAGTATTATTGGTCAGACCAACCATCATTTCCTCAGTAGGAGTGATTGCTTCTACAGGTGTCCAGCCCTTGCTCCAGTCAGAACGTGTGGTATATTCTACTGTGTTCTCAATGAAGTTATTGATATCTGCATCCTGAAGGGCATTTTCAACACCTACAGAATAGGTTTCCTGGTTCTTCTCGCCCAGATTCCATACAATTGCGTTATCTGCTGTGATATTCTCATCTTCATTGATAGCGATCAGATTATCTGTGCTTCCTGTCTTTTTGGCAAGAATGTTGTTCAATGCTTCATGTGCACCATTTCCAACTGCAAAATAATAATCACCTGCATCCAGTACCCATGCACCCTGTGTTCCATTTTCTTTTACAGCATCCTCATCATAGCTTGCCATATACTGTGGATCAAAGGTAATGGTAACGGTTTCTGTTTCACCTGGCTCCAGTACTTTGGTTTTTCCGAAGTCTAACAGCTGAACAGCCGCTTTCTCAATTCCGCCTTCTGTATATGGAGCCTGCACATAAAGCTCTACAGCACTGCTTCCGGCTACATCACCTGTATTGGTTACATCTACCACAGCAGTTCCTTCGCCGCCGATGGCTACATCTACAGATTTTAATTTCTGTTCAAAAGTAGTATAGGAAAGTCCATAGCCAAATGGATATACCATTTCATTTGCATAATCCCATCCGTCACCAGTGGAAGAACCTTCTTTGGTATCTGCATTACCCTGTCCCAGGATCTGATCCTCGTATCTTGTTTCATAATACTTGTATCCACTGTAGATACCTTCGGATTCCACCAGATACCAGTCTGCTTTATTTGCTTCTGTCAGGACAGCATCTTTTCCAGCCTGTGTGCTGTTTGTGTAAAGATAAACGCCCCAGTTTACCATAGATGGGGAAGAAGCAGTGTTAGCCGGATAAGTGTCAGAAAGATGACCAGACGGATTGGCATCTCCGCAAAGCACATCTGCTACTCCAAGGAAGCCGTTCATTCCAGGCTCACCTACCCAGAGGATCGCATCGATTTCTGCGTCATTTTCCAGATCACCAAGTTCCATAGGGTTGTCTGAATTGATCAGTACGATAACCTTTGTACTATGTGCTTTCGCAAGCTCGATCATAGCCTTCTCATTGTCAGACAATGCCAGCGGACGCTCAAAGCTGTCACTTTCATCTCCGCTTACCATATTTGGATTGTAATCCGTTGCTTCTGAACTGTCACGGGAAAGTACGACAACAGCTGCTGTATCATCTGCGGACTTTAACGCTTCGTCTGTATAAACAGATGCCGGAGCTTCACCAACCTTGTACATTGGTGTATTTTCGTATGTCATTCCAAAGCTTGGCATGGAGGAATGTCCTCCTGCTCTTCCATAAGTTCCATTTACTTCTTCACTGCTGTAGAGATCCAGCATAGTCTGATTCAGGGTAAACTGCTTTTCTTCCAGTGCCTGCTGCAGGGAATATGCAGTCTGTCCATTCTCTTCATCAACAGCGACAGAGGAACCGATCATTCCACCTAAAGTAGGATTGATGGAGTTTAATCCCCATAAAGTAATATTTTCGCTGTCCTTTTTCACCGGAAGTGCTCCGTCATTTTTTAATAATACGGAACCTTCTGCACTTAACTGTGTTGCCAGCTCTTTCTTTGCATTTAATACTTCTTCCAGACTGTTAAACTCAGATTTATAATAAATTCCATCTGATTCACTGTCTGTCTGGATTACCTGGTAATTGGTCGTTCCCAATCTACCGTTGATAAACTGTGCTCTGCTGTTTGCAAGCGTCTCTACGCCCATTGACAGCACTAATACAGACGCCGATACGGTTGCAAGTCCCTGCATTGCCTGCTTTTTCAAATGTTTCATTTCTTTCCCCCTCCAAAGTCTTCCCATTTCCATTCATCATACCAGCGGATCATTGGCTTACCGTCGATCCATTCTACCGGCAGCCATACGTATGTGGAAATGCTTGTATTTTCTTTATGTTTGATTTCTACACCCGGCAATTCAACCGCTTCTTTCTCCGAAGTGTCCACCGTCCATGCTCCGCTCGCTTTCAAGGTCCGCTCTGCAAACGGATAGGACAGCCTTGTGATTGCCTTTCCCAGAAATGTAGGCATCCAGCGGTCAGCCATTGCGATATACAATTCTGTCCCCGGTACCTTTAACACACTGGTAAATTGGCTGAAAAATGAGCTTTTCGTAGTATCCTTTATACATGGATCCCCTAATTCCTCATATTTCCCATGCCAGTCTGTGATCCGGCACACCTTACTTGGGTTTGGATAATAACCAGTAGTTCCACTTGTGTAAAGATAATAATTTCCATCTTTTTCAAAATAAGTGGGGGCTTCTCTGGTATATGGCGGATGCAGCCCGTCATAATGAACGGAATACTCTCCGGTCACCTCTGTGAAATTCTCCGAAAGTGTAGCCGTTACAAGCTGAAAGTGTGGTCTGTCAAAAATCAGATACCCTTTTCCTGTGTTTTTGTCTACTGCGATGGTAAAATCCCCGGTGTCCATTTTCAGCGGCTTGTACACCTTATGGACATATTCATAGGGTCCCATGAAATCATCTGCCTGCAACACACACATAAACTGGCTTGTCACACCGGCCATGATCTTGAGCCATGCCACATATTTTCCGCTCTTTTTGCAATACACAATATGCGGACGGTCCATACAGTAGGTAGGGTGCAGTGGACTGTTCAGATCATCCGGATCCGGGTGAATGATAAGGCCAAGGTCTTTCCAGTTATACAGATCTTTCGATGAATAGGCTCTTACACCCCAGTGCCAGATCGTATTAGAAGGGCCGCCCTTGGTATATTCCTTGTTTTCGCCATACCAGTAATACGTTCCATCTTCTTCACTGTAAAAAACCGAAAAGCCATGAGCCTGGATCGCTTTTCCTTCAGTATCCAGCCACTTCTTCCCTGGTTTAAAACTATGGTACATCTCTTCCTCCTCCTTTTTTTCAAGCATACACTATAAAAGTCAGATATTTCCGGCTTTGTCATATAATCGCCTTTTTTTGACACAAATAATTCTGTTGCGAAGAGATTCACATTTTTTACTCCAGATACGAAAAAAGTAAGCGGTCTGCCTGCTGTACAAACCGCTTACTTTTTATTGGTCTTTTTCTGATTTTAATTTACGGACATCCTTTCCTGCATCTGCAAAAGCAGCTGCAGTTCAAACCATTCCCCGTTTACTTTTCCCATAATGGAACCGTCATATTTGTTTACGATAGTCTCCATGCTTTTCATTCCAAATCCATGATTTTCTTTATCTTTTTTGGTTGTCAGGGGAATGCCGTGGTCAAATGCCGGAACCTCGGCAACTGTATTTTCGATACGGATTCTTACGAAATGCTTCACTTGTTCAATGGTAATGTAGATCAGCCGTTTATCCGGATCCTGGAATTTCATAACTGCTTCCACTGCATTATCCAGGGCATTCCCGATCAAAATGCTGATATCAAAGGGATCCATAAACGACAGGATCTTGCCATCTGCAATGCAGTTCATCTGAATTTTTTTACTCTGACATTCAATACTTTTCGCTGTTAAAATTGTATCCAGAACCTTATTTCCGGTTTTATTCTGCGCCTCATATATTTTTATTTCATTTTCCATTTCCAGCAGACGTTGCCGTACCGTTTCTTCACCAGCCTCTGACTTTAATACATTGAGATAATGTTTCAGGTCATGATATTTCTGATTTACCAGATTGGTGCTGTTTTCCATTGTCTGATAGTTATCCTTCTGGAACTGCAATGTCTTCTCCAGAATCTGCACTTCATAGCGCCATTTTTCATCCATCATCCGCATATGTATCACATAAAGAGCCGCCACGCCACAGAGATTTATTACCATACGCAGCAGAAAAAATTCCCTGGATGTCGCCGCTGACAACGGGGTGTTGGACCAAAAGCAGCTGATGTTGCTGGCAAGATGCACCAGAAGTACAATAAATCCGGTACTGAAAACTTCATGCAGACGGATCTCAGGCTGTTCCCATTTATATAGGATTTCGCGTCCTGCCACACAGCAGATCACCAGAAGAATGCCATGAATAACCAGCAACATCAGAATTTGTGTCAAAAGTGTCTGCGACTTTACATCTCCATCCACAAAGAAGTAGTACAGCTGCCACTGGATCGCGGCACAGCATTCTGACAGCATAAGCGCCCACGCAGTATAATACCAGGTTTCCATCCAGCTTCTTTCACATGCAAATTTCAAATAGAAGAAACGCACCAGAACAATAAATCCACTGATGGGCACATACAAGGCCTGGCTGATATTCTGATAACCATCCGTTACGATAATGATCCAGAAGATAAGGAACGTCATCAGGATAGTTCCTGGAATCTCTTTTTTCCATTTTCTGTCTTTATTTAGAAGCAACATTACCAGTGCAGAATATAGCGCATATGCAAATGCATAATAAAGTCCTGGGGTTCCATCTGTCGTTGTCATTATTTGCTCACCTCACTGATATACCGGTTAAATTCATTCAGCAATTCCTTCTTGCGTAGTTTCGCCACCGGAATCTGCTCTTCTCCGATCTGCACAGTTGCCTCTCCTACGCTTTCCACATAGGCCAGATTCACCAGATACCCTTTATGACACCGGAAGAAATAATAGTCCTTCAAGGTAGCTTCCAGATCTTTTATGATTCCACGTACCGTATAGGTAACGCCGTCCTTATCCATATGATAGATCAGGTCATGCTGCAAGGCTTCGATATACATAATATTTAAAATATTGACCTTCTGAACCCTTCCCTTCAGATGAAGTGTGATATATTTTTTCGCACTTCTTCTCTCCATACGCTCCAATGCCCGTTCCAGCCTCTGGGAAAAAGCATAATAGGAAATTGGCTTCAGCACATAATCCAATGCGTCAACCTGATAGCCCTTCAAGGCAAACTGGGGCATATTTGTCACAAAAATAATGATAACATTGGAATCCATCTTACGGATATGCTGGGCTGCCGTCATTCCATCCATAAACTTCAGCTCAATGTCCATGATCAGTATGTCAAAATCCCCATGATACTTTTCCACCAGGTCTGCTCCATCCTCATAGCGGACAACCTGAAATCTTACCTCATTCTCCTGCTCATATTTGTTCAGATACTCCTGCAGGGTTTCTGCATAGGAATCATCGTCCTCTACAATTGCAACCCTTAATAATTCCTTGAATTTTGGCATAAAAACTCCGCCCCACTTCCATCACAAATTTCTTCCTCTTTTATCCGCCAGCCATGCCCAACATCATAAACTTAAGGAAAAAATGGAAAGGAATCTGTTCGCAGGTTCCTTTCATTGTGTTAAAATATAGGC
>ERZ772889.240-NODE-240-length-66737-cov-12.917954_pt1 | contig 66737 bp, 55 predicted proteins | sample MGYA00512127_ERZ772889 | MGnify/ENA primary metagenome ERZ772889 (study PRJEB29015, sample SAMEA2737689) | human gut metagenome | biome: human gut; feature: human-associated habitat; material: faeces | place: China | collected 2012 ...
CTCCCACAAATTGTGACGCACATCTTGCAGAAAGCCTTTTTCAAACACGCTCTGGTTTCAGACAGCAAGTGAGGTGAGAATTTGGAAAACAACAATGAGAAAAGCATTCAACGTCTGATTATGGAAATCAGCCGCATGTATATGGAAAAATGCTTTGGTAAACTTAAAAGTCTGGGAATCCATCCAAGACAAATGCCGATTCTGGCTGTTCTGTGGAAAGAAGACGGATGTAGCCAGAAAGAACTGGCCAGCCAGTTAGGCGTGAAGCCGCCTACTGTTACCGTAAGTATCCAACGCCTGGAAAAAATCGGTATTATAGTTCGAAAACAGGATGAAAAAGATCAACGCATAAGCCGGATTTATCTTACAGAAGAAGGAAAAGCAATAATTAATGAAGGTATGCGCATGGCAAAGGAAGGAGAAAAACAGGTTCTGAACGGATTTTCCGAAAGTGAGTTATGTCTGATGAAACGATTCTGCATACAGATTAAGGAAAATATTGCGGCAATGCCAGCACCAGAGTTTTCACCGGAAGAAATGTGCATGGGACATTTTTGCCATAATAAAAAGTAGCACAGGAAACTGAAAAACAAAGCAAAAGGCAGAAAAGCCCGGATGTTTTGAAAAAATGTAGAAAGGACAACCCAAGCATGATTAAATTAATGAAGTATCTGAAAAAATCAGCAGGCTATATCGTCCTGATCATTGGACTGCTGTTTTTGCAGGCATACTGTGATCTGTCCTTGCCGGATTATACCTCCAAGGTAATTAACGTAGGGATCCAGCAGGGGGGAATACCAGATGGTGTTCCGGAAAAAATGCGTCAGAGCACAATGGAAAATCTGCAGATTTTTATGGACGAAGACACACAGAAAGAAGTTCAGCACTCTTATGTCCTGGATGGAGACACATATGAACTGAAAGGTGGCATTACAGGGGATAAACGTGAGGAATTAAACGATCTTCTGTGCAAACCTCTGATGATGTACACCTCTTTTACCTCTGGCAGTGAAGAGAGCCAGAAAATGCTTTCCCAGATGCAGGTACCGGAAGGAACGGACCCAATGCAGGTTTTGTCAGCAATGCCGGAGGATGCAAAAAAACAGATGCTGGAGGCTGCAGATGAGAAGCTTTCCGACATGCCGGAATCCATTCTTACACAGGCCGCTGTCAGTGGTGTGAAAGCAGAATACGAAGCTATGGGCGAGGATCTGGATGCAATTCAGATGAGTTACATCCGGACATCCGGAATCCAGATGGTCCTGATGGCGCTGGTGATCATGCTGGCCGCTGTAAGTGTTACCTTCCTTTCAGCAAGAGTGGCAGCAGCCCTTGGACATGATCTGCGAGATAATGTATACCGCAAGGTTATTCATTTCTCCAGCAACGAATATCATAAATTTTCTACTGCATCCCTGATCACACGAAGTACCAACGATGTGCAGCAGGTGCAGCAGGTTATGACCATGATGTTCAGAATCGTTCTGTATGCGCCCATCCTTGGCATCGGAGGCGTGCTCAAGGTTCTCCAGACCGATTCCTCCATGACCTGGATCCTTGGAGCCGCAGTAGCTATCATTCTGATTGTTATTTTTGTACTGTTCCAGATTGCAATGCCGAAATTCACCAGGCTGCAGACTCTCATTGACCGTCTGAACCTGGTAACCAGGGAAATCCTTACCGGAATCCCGGTTATCCGCGCGTTCAGCCGTGAGAAGCATGAGGAAGAGCGTTTTGAAAAAGCAAATATGGATCTGACAAAGACAAACCTGTTTGTAAACCGCTGTATGACATTTATGATGCCGATCATGATGCTGATCATGAACGGTGTATCTGTAGCGATTATCTATTTCGGTGCACATGGCGTTGACAATGGAACTATGCAGGTAGGAAATATGATGGCATTTATCCAGTACGCAATGCAGATTATTATGTCCTTCCTGATGATCACAGCAATCTCCATTATGCTCCCAAGGGCAAACGTGGCAGCCGGCCGAATCTGTGAGGTCCTGGAAATGGAGCCATCTGTAAATGATCCGGAGGAACCGGTAATGCCAGATAAGCAGGAAAAAGGAACGGTCGAATTTGACCATGTAAGCTTCGCTTATCCGGAAGCAGGGGAAAATGTCATCAACGATATTACCTTTAAGGCAGAAAAAGGCCAGACTGTTGCTATCATCGGAAGTACCGGAAGCGGTAAGAGTACACTGGTCAACCTGATCCCCAGATTTTATGATGCAACGAAGGGCTGTGTAAAAGTAGATGGTGTGGATGTACGAAATATGACACAGCATGAGCTTCGTGACCGTCTGGGCTATGTACCTCAGAAGGGAGTCCTGTTCTCTGGAACCATCGATTCCAACATTCGTTACGGTAAGCCGGATATGCCAGAGGAAGATGTAAAACTGGCAGCTCAGATTGCCCAGTCCGATGACTTTATTGAAGCGAAACCGGAAGGCTACAAAGCACCTATTTCCCAGGGAGGAAATAATGTATCCGGTGGCCAGAAGCAGCGTCTTTCCATTGCAAGAGCGATTGCCAAAAAGCCGGAAATCCTGATCTTTGACGACAGCTTTTCCGCACTTGATTTCAAGACTGACAGCAAGCTTCGCAAGGCTCTGAAGGAAAAGACAAAGGATATTACCACGATTATCGTAGCACAGCGAATCAGCACTATCCTGAATGCAGATCAGATCATTGTGCTGGATGACGGAAATATGGCAGGCATCGGCACCCACAAGGAACTGATGAAGAACTGCGAGGTTTACCGCCAGATCGCCATGTCACAGCTTTCAGAGGAGGAATTAGCATGAGTGAAAACAAAGCCAGAGGCCCTATGATGGGTGGTCATCGGAGCCGTGCAATGAACTCCGGGGAAAAGGCAAAAGACTTTAAAGGAGCAATGAAACGACTTTTGAAATACATGGAACGCTACAAAATCCGTTTCGTTCTCATGTTTCTGTTTGCAATTGCAGGAACCATTTTTAACATTGTAGGACCAAAGATCCTTGGAAAGGCAACAACAGAGCTTTTTAACGGCCTGGTAGCCAAGGTAAACGGCACCGGAAGCATTGATTTTGAAAAAATTGGCTATATTTTGTTATGGACATTAGGACTGTATCTGGCAAGTGCCTGCTTCTCCTTTATCCAGGGTTATGTGATGACCGGAATTTCCAACGACGTTACCTACAATTTACGTAAAGATATTTCAAAGAAATTCAGCCGCCTCCCAATGAACTATTATGAGAGCCGGACAAACGGCGAAATCCTTTCCCGCGTAACGAACGATGTGGATACCCTTCAGATGAGCCTGAACCAGAGTATTACCCAGCTGATCACATCAGTTACCACCCTGATCGGTGTGTTTGTGATGATGCTGTCCATCAATGTGTGGATGACCCTGGCTGCCCTTCTGATCCTTCCGATGTCTATGCTTATCATCAATTTTGTTATGAAGCACTCCCAGAAATATTTCCAGGCACAGCAGAAGTATCTGGGGGAGGTAAATGGCCAGATTGAAGAGAACTATGGCGGACACAATGTAGTGAAGGTATTTAATAAAGAAGAAGACGTAGTTGCAGAATTTGAAAAAGACAACCAGAAGCTTTACGAATCAGCATGGAAATCCCAATTTTTCTCCGGAATCATGATGCCGGTCATGCAGTTTGTTGGAAACCTTGGATATGTTATGGTAGCCCTTCTTGGAGGATGGTTCACGATCAAGGGTTCTATTGAAGTAGGTGATATTCAGTCCTTCTTCCAGTATATCCGTAACTTTACCCAGCCCATCCAGCAGATCGCACAGGTAACCAACCTGCTTCAGTCCTCAGCAGCCGCTTCCGAGCGTGTGTTTGAGTTCTTGGATGAGGAGGAAGAGGAGACCACCAAAGAGAATGCTGTTTCTATTGACGGGCTCAGCGGAAATGTAGAATTTGATCATGTAAGCTTCGGCTACAATCCGGAAAAGATCATTGTCCACGATTTTTCGGCAAAGGTCAGAGATGGTCAGAAAATTGCGATTGTAGGTCCTACTGGTGCAGGAAAAACCACAATGGTTAAGTTGCTCATGCGCTTCTATGATGTAAACAGTGGTTCTATTAAAGTAGATGGCCATGATGTAAAAGATTTCAACAGAAGCGAGCTTCATGAAATGTTTGGAATGGTGCTTCAGGATACCTGGCTGTTTTCCGGAACCATTATGGAAAACATCCGCTATGGACGGCTGGATGCTACCGATGAGGAAGTGATCGCAGCAGCAAAGGCTGCTCATATCCACAACTTTATCATGCAGCAGCCGGGAGGCTATAACATGGTTCTGGATGAGGAGACCAGCAATGTTTCCCAGGGCCAGAAGCAGCTCCTGACAATTGCAAGAGCCATTCTTGCAGACAATAAGATCCTGATCCTGGATGAGGCTACCTCCTCCGTTGATACCAGAACCGAGGTACAGATCCAAAAAGCTATGGATAACCTGATGAAAGGCAGAACCAGCTTTGTCATCGCTCACAGACTTTCCACCATCAGGGACGCAGATCTGATCCTGGTTATGAAGGATGGTGACATTATCGAGCAGGGCAGCCATGAAGAGCTGCTTGCAAAGAAAGGCTTCTACGCAGATCTTTACAACAGCCAGTTTGATAAGACGCAGACTGCATAAAAGTAAGTGAAACAGATAAAAAAATACAGCAGCTTTTTCGGAAAATATACGGAAAAACTGCTGTTTTTTTTGTCTTCAGAGAGAAAAAATCCAGGGATTTGCTGTCTGTACTTTTACCCGCAGATAATGTATAATGGAGCAAAGTTTCTGCCGAAAAGGAAGGCAGGGACAAAGTCATGACAACGAAAAAACTCATTTATTGCAGCAGCCCTGGGTGTCTTTTTACCAAGACTGGTAGAAAGGGCTGCAGCGCGAATGTTAAAGGAGTATACCCCCAATGACAATTGATAATAAAGACGGAGCAGCTTTTCTTGCATACGTTACAGATAAATTAGAAACCAGGATCGCCCATATCAGCCAGTCCATTCTGGAAGGACAGAAGGATATCGAAGGAATGCATGAGTATTACTGGGAGAACTATACGGAGATGGACCAGTATGGTTACGAAAATTTCGATAACCAGCAGGCACTTCTTCACCAGATCAACGCCAACGAGCAGCAGATCCATTTGCGAAAAAGATTTCGTAAAATGCTGGATTCCCCTTTCTTTGGAAGGGTTGATTTTGTATTTGAAGGGGATGAGGAGCCGGAGATTTTTTATATTGGAATCGGAAATTTCGCAGAAGAGGCAGGGCATACGCCGCTGATCTATGACTGGCGTGCTCCTGTCAGCGGGCTTTTCTACGACTATGATAAAGGTCCGGCGTCTTACCAGGCACCGCTGGGAACCATCTGCGGTGAAATTGCTTCTAAGTGGCAGTACAAGATTCGAAATGGCCGTATGATTTACCAGTTTGAAAGTGATGTGAAGATTGATGACGAGATTCTTATGGCAGAGCTTGGCAGCGGAGGCAGCACTGCGCTGAAAAATATTGTCCGCACCATCCAGAAGGAGCAGAATGCCATCATCCGAAACACCAGGGATAAGATCATGGTAATCCAGGGCGCAGCCGGAAGCGGTAAGACCTCCATTGCCTTGCACAGGATTGCCTATCTTTTGTATCACGACCGCAAGAATCTGAAATCCTCCAATATCCTGATCCTGTCTCCCAACAGCATCTTTTCTGATTATATTTCCCATATACTTCCAGAACTGGGAGAGGAAAATATTAAAGAAATGAGCTTTGATCTTTTTGCCTACAGACAGTTGAAAGATACGGTATCTGACTGCGAAGACCGTTATGACCAGATTGAGCGCAGCCTGAATTTCCCGGATATGCCTTCCTTATATAAGGAAAAACAGTCCAGGGAATTTTTGAATCGGATGGAGGGGTATCTCACCTCCTTAGAAGATGAGCTGATGGATTTTCGTGATGTGGAATATAAGAACTTTACGAAAAAAGAAGAGGAGATCATTGATCTTTTTTATTTTAAATTCCAGGATATCCCTCTGTTATCACGTATGGAGGCAGTTGCAGAGAATTTCATTGATGAGGTAGAGACGCTTCGGGACAATGATATGGATGAGGAAGAACGTGCCATTGTAATGGAGAAATTCATGAATATGTATGAGACTCAGGATCTCTATGTGATCTACAGCCGTTTTCTGGAAAGCTGCGGCTATCCGGGACTTCCCCATGTACAGCTTCAGGAGCGAAAGCTTCGGTATGAGGACGTCTATCCGGTACTTTACATGAAGTACCGCCTTCTTCGCCAGACCAGCCACAATGGTATCAAGCACCTGGTAGTAGACGAAATGCAGGATTATTCAAGGCTTCAGTATCTGATCCTTAAAATGATGTTTCCCTGCCGCATGACCATTCTGGGGGACAAAGCCCAGACTATGGAAGATGAGGCTCAGGATGTCCTGGGATTTTTACCGAAAATTTTCGGAAAAGAGATCCGCAGGATCGTCATGAACAAAAGCTACCGAAACACTGTGGAGATTGCTTCTTATGCGAATCAGCTTGCAGGGATTACAAATATGGATCTGTTTGATCGTCATGGCCAGCCAGTGGAAGAATTATTTTTTAAAGGGAAAAAACAGCAGGCAATGGAAGCGGCTCTGGATGAGCTTGTGAACAAGCTTCAGCTGGGAGCGGAACAGTTTGAGACAGCTGCGTTGATCCTTCGCACGGAATCTGAGGCGAAAGAAGCCGCCCGCATTCTGAAAGAAAAACTGGAAAATACAGGGTTTGATGTGGAAAATCGTTTCTCGTACCTGCATCGTGACAGTACCAGCTTTTGCAAAGGCCTTACAGTTACTACGTTTTATCTTGCAAAAGGTCTGGAATTTGACCAGGTATTTTCCCTGTTCCCTGCAGCAGATCAGAGCCCGATTGCAAAACAGGGACGTTATATTGCTGCTACCAGAGCGCTTCATAAATTGCATATGTACGAATACGGAAAATAAATATTACAAAAGTATGACAAACAGAGCGTAAAATAAAAAAGAAATTCAGGTTGTCGAAACATGCTGCCAAATGCAATGTACATTTTGCTGATAGGATTTTACAAACACCCTCTGAAAAAATGTATAAAGTTCGTCACGAAAGTTTATAATATTTTCACAGCAAATTTAGATTCTACAGTGGGAAATCCATTGACAGGCTTGTAATAAAATTGTAAAATACAGCTCGGGAGATTTTTATAAACGAGAAATATTTTCGTTTTGTTAATGAAATAGAATAATGTAGATTTACAAAATTTACTTATGAAAAGAAATAAGGAGGATACTATGAAGAACAAAAAGATTTTAGCAATCTTAACGATATCAGCAATTGTTTCTGCAGCTGCTACAGGCTGCAGTTTTGGCGGAGACGAGCCGGAAGAACAGGTAGTGGTAACTGAGACACCTGCTCCGGAAGCAACCGCTACACCTACTCCGGAGCCAACCATCGCGCCAGACGTACAGGACAGCACCTATACATCAAGCAATGGGGCTGTCTCCATTAAGCTTCCAGATGCTACCTGGTCCAATAAGGCGGATGAGGCAGATATGCTCAGCTTCGAATCCCCGGAGCAGGGTAAGATCCTGATCCTTCATGGACAGGGAGAAGAGGACATGTCTTCTGCTATGCTTCCGGATACGCAGGATCTGGCTGTGGCATTAGAGCAGGCTTCTGACCTTGCAGAAGGTACTGACTTTGAGATCCAGGATTATACCGCCAGTGATGTGGAGGGAGTAGGCGTTTATTCTTACACTGTGAAGTACACAGATGCTTCCAAGAGCGGCGGATATGTTTATGCGATCCATAAAATTTATAAGAGCTCTGATGAGTATTACAATATCTGCGGATCTGTTGTGGATGAGGCTTCTTATGCAGGAGTTAAGGCTGCAATTGATTCCTTCGGAATTGCAGGAGAGTCTTCTTTGAAAGCTGCTGCACCGGTACAGTCTTCTGACAGTGCAGACGGAAGCACTGAGGGAAGTACAGATGGCTCCACTGACGGAACACAGAGTGCAGGTACTGATTCTGCGTCCTCAGGTGATGGAAGCAGTGATGGAACAATCACAAACTCCGGCGGATTTACCCAGGAACAGCTTACCGATACCAACCAGACCAGAACTATTTACCGCAACTCCGATGGACATCCCCTTGTAATTACTCCGGATGGAAATGGAAACTGGGTTGATTTTGATGGAAATACCTATCGTTTTGTGAATAATGAGGATGTTTACGATCAGAATGATGTGGATTATTACTGGCATGGAGAAGGTGCAGACGTATATTACATGCCTGTAGAGTAAAGAAAAAGCAGAATGTTGACTTACACGGACACAGCTACCCGGGATGGATGGCTGTGTCCGTGACAGTTGGAGGGAATATGGATAATTTTCAGGCTTATGGCGAATTTGCCAGAGTATATGATATGTTCCAGGACAATGTGGACTACCAGACCTGGGGCCAATGGCTGAAGCAGCAGCTTGAAGCGCAGGGAATCACCAATGGACTTGTGCTGGATCTTGGCTGCGGCACAGGAACCATGACTGAGATACTGGCAGAGGCTGGCTATGACATGATCGGAGTGGATAATTCCGGGGAAATGCTGGCAGAGGCCATGGAGAAACGGGTAGAGTCCGGGCATGACATCCTGTATCTTCTTCAGGATATGCAGGAGTTTGAACTTTATGGAACCGTACGGGCTGTGGTAAGCGTGTGTGACAGTCTGAATTACATAACAGAGGAAGAGGAGCTGGAGCATGTGTTTGCCCTGGTAAATAATTATCTGGATCCTCAGGGGATTTTTCTGTTTGATATGAATACGGTTTATAAGTATCAGACTATGATCGGGAATACTACGATTGCTGAGAACCGGGATGAGGGAAGCTTTATCTGGGAGAACAGTTATGATGAGGAGACCGGGATTAATACGTATGAGCTGGCTCTGTTTATTCCAAGAGAGGACGGACTTTATGAGAAGGATGAGGAGGTTCACTATCAGAGGGCGTATTCTTTGGAGAAGATCAAGGAACTTATTGGAAAAGCGGGAATGGAGCTTCTGGCAGTGTATGATGCTTATACACTGGAGCCACCGAAGGAAGATAGCGGCAGGCTTACCTTTGTAGTAAGGGAACATGGTAAATGATAATATAATAATAAGATAAATAGCTATAGGATTACGATTAACATTATAACAGTATAGATTGGAGAATACACATGAATGATTATATCATCCGCGCGACTGCAGCTAACGACCAGATCCGTGCATTTGCGGCAGTGACCACTGAGATGGTGGAGACTGCAAGAGAGCACCATAATACAAGTCCGGTGGCTACGGCAGCGCTTGGAAGACTTCTGACTGCAGGAGCCATGATGGGCTCTATGATGAAGGGGGAAAAAGATGTTCTGACCCTTCAGATCAAGGCCGGCGGTCCCCTTCAGGGAATTACGGTAACTGCTGATTCCCAGGGAAATGTAAAGGGCTATGTAGGAAATCCAGATGTCTGCATTCCGGCAAATTCCAAAGGTAAGCTGGATGTTGCAGGAGCAGTTGGTCCTGGATTCCTGACTGTGATTAAGGATATGGGGCTAAAAGAGCCATACAGCGGACAGGTTATGCTTCAGACCTGTGAGATCGCAGAAGACTTGACCTATTATTTTGCAACAAGTGAGCAGGTACCGTCCGCAGTTGGACTTGGAGTCTTGATGAATAAGAATAATACAGTACGCCAGGCAGGTGGGTTTATTGTACAGCTGATGCCATTTGCAGAGGAAGAAGTGATTTCCAGGTTAGAGCAGAACGTACAGAAGATCAACTCTGTCACCAACCTGTTAGAGGAAGGACATACCCCGGAGAGTCTGCTGGAGAAAGTGCTGGAAGGCTTTGACGTGCAGATCAATGAGAAAATGGACACTCGTTTCTGCTGCAACTGCTCCAAAGAACGAGTAGCGAAAGCGTTGATCAGCATCGGCAGAAAAGAATTAAACGAAATGATCCAGGAAGGCAAGCCAATCGAGATGAACTGCCATTTCTGTAATACCAACTACAATTTCACAGTAGAAGAGTTGAAAGAAATTCTAAGAAGATGCAAATAAGCTGAATTAGGAAAGAATCACTATTTTCCGTCATAGAGTTTGCACTGGTGACTGGTGTGCAGATTGCGGTATATTTCACCCAAATTCGGTTGCCGTAGCCCGCTACGGCAACCTCATCCGGGCGAAATCTCCCACAAATTGTGACGCACATCTTGCAGAAAGCCTTTTTCAAACACACTCTAAGGCGTGGAAATGGTAGGATATGAGAGGATTAGGATATGAATCAGGGATTTATTAAAGTAGCGGCAGGAACGCCGCAGGTTACAGTTGCTGATTGTAAGGCCAATACCAGGGCAATTCTGGAAGTAATCCGTGAAATGGAGACACAGCATGCCAAGCTGATGGTGTTGCCGGAACTTTGCATCACAGGCTATACCTGCCAGGATCTTTTCCTTCAGAGAAGACTGCTGGACAGTGCATGGGAGAGCCTTCTGACTATTGCAGAGGAGACTGCGGATGTGGATGCGCTGATCTTTGTGGGACTTCCTATGCGGATGAACGGCAAGCTCTACAATGTGGCAGCAGCATTGAACCACGGAAATATTCTTGGATTTGTACCTAAGACTCATATTCCCAACTATAATGAATTCTATGAGCAGAGACACTTTGCTTCCGGGGCGGATGTGTGGACAGATGTGACAGTTGGGGAGGAAAGCGTACCTTTTGCCAGCAATCTGATTTTCTCATGTGAAGGATTGCCGGAGCTGACAGTTGGCGCAGAAATCTGCGAGGATCTGTGGGTTCCACTTCCGCCTAGTGTAAATCTGGCACAGGGCGGTGCCCATATTATCGTCAATCTTTCAGCCAGTGATGAGATGGTTGGCAAGGATTCCTACCGCTGTGATCTGGTGAAGGGCCAGTCTGCCAGACTGGTGTGCGGCTATATTTACGCCACAGCAGGAGAGGGTGAATCCTCCCAGGATCTGGTATTTGGCGGGCAGAACCTGATTGCAGAGAATGGCACCATGCTGGCTGAGGCGAAGCGCTTCCAGAACACTGTGATCTACGGAGAAATTGATGTGCAGAGACTGGCAGATGAGAGAAGACGACTTTCCACCTATCCGGCATCTGATGATGCTGACTGCCAGATCGTACCTTTTGATGTGGAAGTGGAAGAGACCTCTCTTACCAGGAAGTTTGCCCCCTATCCTTTCGTACCTTCTGTAAAAGAAGAGCGTGATATGCGCTGTGAGGAGATTCTGAACATTCAGGCTATGGGACTTAAGAAGCGAATGAGCCACATCCACTGCCAAAAGGCAATGGTTGGACTTTCCGGGGGACTTGATTCTACACTGGCATTGCTTGTAATTGCACGTACTTTCCAGCTGATGGGACTGCCATCTGAGAATATCCGCTGCATTACCATGCCATGCTTTGGTACCACAGACAGAACTTACCAGAATGCCTGCAAATTAAGCCAGTGCCTTGGTGCTTCTCTGACGGAGGTCAATATTAAAGAGGCGGTAAATATCCATTTCCGTGATATCGGTCACGATGATTCCGTTCATGATGTAACCTATGAGAACTGTCAGGCCAGAGAGCGTACGCAGATTCTTATGGATATGGCAAACCAGGAGGGAGCACTTCTTGTGGGAACCGGTGACCTTTCCGAGCTTGCTCTTGGATGGGCAACCTATAATGGAGACCATATGTCCATGTATGGTGTAAATGCCTCTGTTCCCAAAACGCTTGTAAGACATCTTGTCCGCTATTATGCAGATACCTGCGGAGAGAAAGAGCTGGAAGAAGTTCTTCTGGATATTCTGGATACTCCGGTAAGTCCGGAGCTTCTGCCACCTAAGGACGGCAAGATCGCGCAGAAAACAGAAGATCTGGTTGGTCCTTATGAACTTCATGATTTTTATCTGTATTATATGCTTCGTGCAGGCTTTGAACCGGATAAGATCTATCGCATTGCCTGCCGTACCTTTGAGGGTACCTATGACAAGGCTACGATTCTGAAATGGCTGAAAATCTTCTACCGCAGATTTTTTGCCCAGCAGTTCAAACGCTCCTGTCTTCCTGACGGTCCGAAGGTAGGTAGTGTGGCGCTGTCTCCAAGAGGTGACCTGCGTATGCCAAGTGATGCAAGCGCAGCGGTATGGATGGAAGCTCTGGAGAAGCTTGAAGTATAAAACGATTGTGCGGTATGCTTTCCATGTATTTTACAGCTGTATTTCGCGGAGCATGCAGCTGTAAAGGCAGGAAATAATTAGGTTTGTTTATTGCTCTGCCGGCGGAGAACTTACATGGTTCTCCGCCTTTTTTAATGCATCTTCAATGGCAGAAATAAGCAGCTGTGACGTATATTTCCTGTCTGTGGAATATTTCAGGTCGTCCAGGGACTGGCTGTCAACAATCTGGCTGGCTAGTGACTCCAGAGAAGGCTTTACCAGCGGAAACATGGCAGTGGTGCTTTCACTTAAATTTACCAGCTCAATAGACTGGATATTGTTTTGATCTACTGTAACTTCCACGTCAAAAGTATTTTTATTCAAAGTAAGGGAACTGCGGTAAACGCCAGGCGTATAAAGCCCCTCTCCAGCAGCAGAAGTGGTCTGGCTTTTTCCAGGCCCGAACATAAAGTAGATCAGGATTCCCAGAAGAACAGCAAGAATCAGAAAGGCGATGGTATATACCACTTCCTTCATATGTAACACGATGATCCTGGTTTTCGAACTCATGGACTGCGCCTCCTGTATCGCACTGATAATGAAAAAAATAATCCTGGCCGCAAAACCAGGCTCTAATCTTCTTATTCTATCCTATTATCAAAGCATGGAAAATATGATAGAATATAAAACAGAATGATTTTTTATCAGATATAGGCTTTTTTATTCCATACAATTGGCAGAAGGAGGAAAAAACGTGTCCCTACAATTCATCATCGGCAGCTCCGGTATTGGCAAGACGCATTATGCATGTGAACAGATCATCCGGGAATCTATGGAAAATCCACAGCACCTGTACTATATTATCGTCCCGGAACAGTTTACCATGCAGACACAGAAAAACGTAGTCGAAATGCACCCCGGAAAGGGAATCCTGAATATCGATGTGCTCAGCTTTCAGCGCCTTGCCTATCGTATTTTCGAGGAGACAGGCGGTGCCATGGAAGTGCTTCTGGATGACACTGGAAAAAGTATGGTTCTTCAGAAGCTGGTGCAGCAGCATCGCAAAAATCTGCCCTATCTTGGCAGCCAGATGAACAAACCGGGCTATCTGGACGAAGTGAAATCTCTGATTTCAGAATTTATGCAGTATGATATCCGGGAGGAAGAATTGCAGGACATGCTGGGAAAAACAGGGGAAGACTCTCTTCTTCATATGAAAATGCAGGATGTGGGTGTCCTCTATCAGGCCTTTCTTCAGTATCTGGAAGGTCATTATATGACCGGTGAAGGCGTGATGGACGCTTTGAAAAAAGCCATTCCTTTTTCAGATAAACTGAAAAAATCCGTACTCCTTCTGGATGGCTTCACCGGTTTTACTCCGGTGCAGATGAACGTGATCCGGGAACTTTTAAATGTCTGCGATAAGGTTCTGGTAACTGTTACTATGGATGCCGGAGAAAATCCTTTACAGATGGGAAAACCACATCAGTTGTTCTATATGAGCAGGAAAATGATCCACACCTTGTCCGGTCTGACCAGCAATTTGGATGATCCCGTTCTTCTGAAGGATGAGAGAAAGGGCCGCTTTGGAAATTCCACCTCCCTTGACTTTCTGGAGAAGCATCTTTTTCGCTACAGAAGATCTGTCTATGAGAAGAAACAGGAAGAAATCTGCATATTTGCAGCAGAATCCCCTGTAAAAGAACTGGAAGAGACAGCCAGGAGAATACGCCGTCTGGTCCGTGAAAAAAATCTGAAATACGGAGAAATCGCTGTGATTACCGGAAATCTGGAGGCGTACAAAAGTATTGCATCTCAGGTATTCGAGGAATCCCGGATCCCTTACTTCCTGGATGAGAAGCACACCATTCTGATGAACCCATTTATAGAATATATTCGTGCTGCTCTTGAAATGGTTACAAAGGGTTTTTCCTACGAAAGTGTTTTCCGGTATCTGCGCTGTGATATGTCAGGCCTTGCAAGGGACCAGGTGGATATGCTGGAGAATTATGTGCTTGCCCTTGGAATTCGCGGTTACAAAAAGTGGTCCGAGAAGTGGGTGAGAGTTTACCGGACCATGGATCCGGAGGATATTCAAGTCCTGAACGAATACCGGGAAATATTTGTGAGGGAGGCTGAGATCCTGGCTCAGGGATTTTCCAGTGGAAAGAGAAAAGTATGTGAATATTGTTATAGTTTATATCAGTTTATCGCAAGCTGTGAAATACAGAAAAAACTAAAGAAACAGGAGCTTTTCTTTAAAGAAAAAGGAGAAAAAGCTCTGGAAAAAGAATACGCCCAGATATACGGAATTGTTATGGAACTTCTTGACCGCATGGTAGAGATCCTTGGAGAGGAAGAAATTACAAGAACGGAATTTGTCCAGCTTCTGGAAACTGGTTTTGCCAAGTCAAAGGTTGCGCTGATCCCGCCCAGTATGGATCAGGTCCTTGTTGGAGATATGGAAAGAACCCGTCTGAAAGAAATAAAGGCATTGTTTTTTGTAGGTGTAAACGAGGGGAATATTCCGAAAAATACAGACTCTGGCGGAATTTTGACCCAGATGGACAGAGAATTCTTTGCAGATGAGGGAATGGAGCTTGCACCAGGTCCGAAAGAGCTGATGAACACCCAGCGCTTTTACCTGTACCTGAATCTGACAAAGCCAAGTGAGCATTTGTGCCTTTCCTACAGTTTATCAAATGGAAAAGGAGAACCTATAAGTCCTGCATATCTGATCCACAGTATACAGGCTCTATATCCCGGACTGGAGGTGAAAAATGCAGGTGATGAGGAATTCAGCCTGAACGCCATGGAGCTTCCGGGAACCAGTCTGGAATGCTTCCTGAAAGGTCTTGGAGAGGGCGCTGTGGAACAGGGAAGTCCTTTGTACAGCGAGCTTTACAGCTGGTATCTTAGAAGTCCTGAATATAGGACTTTAGCCCAAAAGCTGGTGGAGGCTTCCAGAACCAGAAAGCCTGCTGATATTATCAGCGAAAGTGTGGCAAAGGTTCTCTATGGAGAGGTGTCGCCCTACAGTGCCACCAGGCTGGAGCGTTATTCTGCCTGTGCTTTTGCCCATTTCCTCCAGTATGGTCTTAAACTTACGGAGCGTGCAGAATATGAATTCCGCGCCATGGATATGGGAAATATTATGCACAAGGTGCTGGAGTCTCTGATAAAGGAAGTGAACAAAGAAAAGCTTTCTCTGGCAGAGCTTTCTGAGGAAGAGAGGGATGCGCTGGCAGACCGCCTGGTAGATGAAATAAGTGCAGATTATGGCAATACCATTCTAAAAAGCAGTGCACGCAATGAATATATGATTCAGCGCACCAAGCGAATGGTACGAAGAACTGTGTGGGCAATTCAGAAACAGCTGAAATCCGGGGAATTTGAGCCGGAAGGTGTGGAAGTTGTTTTTCAGGGCGGTCGGATCGATCGCGTGGATACTATGGAGACAGATGATGGGAAGCTGTATGTCCGGGTCATTGATTATAAGACCGGGAATACTTCTTTTGATCTGGTTTCTTTGTATCATGGTCTGCAGCTGCAGCTGATGATCTACATGGACGGTGCCCTTACCGTAGAGCAAAACAAGCATAAGGATAAAGATGTGATTCCTGCAGGGGTATTTTATTACAATATCAAGGATCCTATGATTCAGGAAAAAATAGATGCAGATATAGAGACTGTCCAGGAAAAAGTGCTGAAGGAACTAAAGATGAACGGACTGGTTCTAAAAGATAAAGAACTGGTACAAAAAATGGACAGTTCCCTTGTGTCAATTCCCGTATCCTTTAACAAAGACGGAAGCTTCCGGAAAAATTCTTCTGTAGCCTCAAAAGAGCAGTTTGATATTTTAAACCGTTATGTAAAAACAAAGATTTCTCATATCAGACAGTCCATTATGACCGGAGATGCCCAGGTTTCCCCTTATATGATGGGAAAGAAAAATGCCTGTACCTACTGTCCTTACAGCGGCGTATGCGGTTTTGATATGGACATTCCAGGCTATGAATTCCGCAGGCTGAAAAACTTTACAGATGAAGAGCTGTGGGATGCTTTTGTGAAGGAGGTGGATGAATAATGGCAGTGAACTGGACGAAAGAGCAGGAGCAGGTTATTAATTTAAGAAACCGGAATATTCTGGTAAGTGCAGCAGCTGGTTCCGGAAAGACTGCGGTGCTTGTGCAGCGAATTCTAAAAAAGGTGATGGATCCGGAGCATCCCGTTGACATTGACAGGCTGCTGATCATGACATTCACAAGAGCAGCAGCAGGGGAAATGCGGGAACGAATTGCAAATGCCCTGGAGGATGCTCTCTGTGAGAATCCGGATAATGAGCATCTGCAGCGCCAGACTACCTTGATCCATACGGCGCAGATCACCACGATAGATGGCTTCTGTGCTTATGTGATCCGCAATTATTTCCATCTTATTGGTCTGGATCCTGGTTATCGGACAGGAGAAGAGGGAGAATTGAAGCTTCTGAAAGAGGACGTGATGAAGGAGCTTCTGGAGAACTATTACATAAAAGATGACAAAAAGTTTAAGTATTTTATCGAATGCTACGCATCAGGCAAAACAGATGATGGAATCAAAGAACTGATTTATTCTCTGTATAATGCTGCCATGAGCAATCCATATCCGGATACCTGGCTGGAAGAATGCATAGATAGTTATAGAAATACGGATTTAGAGTCTGTAAAATCATCAGAATGGATGAATTTGTTATGGAAAAACATTACGGAGGATCTTTGCCAGGCAAAGGAACTGATTACCCAGGCAAGAAGCTTTTGCAATGCGCCAGGAGGACCATACCTGTATGATGAAGCACTGCAAAGTGATCTCATCCTCATTCGTGAAGCAGAAGAGAAAGCCGCCGCCGGTGATTTTGACGGAGCAGGAGAGCTTCTTGGCAAACCGGCTTTTGCCGCTCTTTCCAGAAAGAAACCAAAAGATCCTGTAGATGATACGCTGAAAGAGCAGGTAAAATCTCTTCGGGAAAATGCAAAGGATATTTTAAAGGATATTGGAACACGGTATTTTTCCGTAAAGGAGGAGGAACTTCCAGTGCTTCTGGAAACCTGCCGGGAGCCTGTAGAAATGCTGGTGGAGCTTACCAGGGAATTTATCCGTATGTATGGAGAGAAGAAGCGGGAAAAAAATATTCTGGACTTTACGGACATGGAGCATTTTGCGCTGGAAATCCTGATTCAAAGGGTTCATGCAGCGGAAGAAAATGGCGAAAACGACGGTAATTGGACTGGAGAGAGCAAGTATATTTATCACATGAGTCCGGCAGCACGTGAACTTTCCCTGAAATATGACGAGGTCATGGTGGATGAGTACCAGGACAGTAACCTGGTACAGGAAATGATCACTAACTGTGTTTCCGGCTGGGCAGATGGAAGAAAAAATATATTCATGGTAGGTGATGTGAAGCAGAGCATTTACCGGTTCCGCCTTGCCAGACCAGAGCTTTTTATGGAAAAGTATGAACAGTACAGTTTAACGGACAGTACGGAACAGCGAATCGATCTTCATAAAAATTTCCGCAGCCGGTCTCAGGTATTGGATAGTGCAAACTTTATTTTCCGTCAGATTATGGGAACAGATCTTGGTGGAATTGCCTACGATAAAGCCGCAGCTCTTTATCCTGGAGCTGTGTTTCCGGAAGGAAACAAGGAAAGCTTTCTTCCTGCAGAAGTTCTTCTGGTAGAAAAGGATTCTGAAGAACTGGAGGATCTGATGGAAGGAAAGGATGCCCGGGAACTGGAGGCTCTTGCTATTTCCCACAGAATTAAGGAAATTGTGGGAAAAGAGCTGGTACTTGATAAAGAAACCAAAGAATATCGTCCTGCGAAATACGGAGATATTGTAATCCTTCTCCGCACCGCTTCCGGCTGGTCAGAAACCTTTACAGAGGTACTTTCTGCTCACGGAATTCCTGTGTATGCCGCTTCAAAGACGGGATATTTTTCAGCACTTGAGGTGGTTACGATTCTGAATTATCTGCAGGTCTGCGATAATCCTCTTCAGGATATTCCTTTGACGGGTGTGCTGAGGTCGCCGCTGGTGGGATGTACTACCCAGGAGCTTGCCGTTTTGCGGGAAGAACATCCGAAGGGGATGCTGTATGACAGCGTGTTGAATTTCCTGGAAGAATATGAGGGGCAGGAAAGAACTCTTTACCACAAATTACATGGTTTTATAGTCCTGCTGAATGAAATGCGTGATCTTGCGGTGTACACTCCTGTGCATGAGCTGATTCTTGAGATTCTCCGCAGAACCGGCTATGGTAATTATGCGAAAGCTCTGCCAAATGGTGCACAGCGGAGCGCCAACCTCGCTATGCTGGTGGAAAAGGCAATGGATTATGAGAAGACCAGTTACAGAGGCTTATTTAATTTTGTCCGATATATCGAACATTTGCAAAAATATGAAGTTGACTATGGCGAAGTGAATCTTTCTGGCGCAGGAGAAGGTTCTGTGGAAATCATGACGATCCACAAGAGCAAGGGACTCGAGTTTCCGATTGTAATCCTTGCCGGTATGGGAAAACAGTTCAATATGCAGGATCTGAACGCCAGACTTCTGATTCATCCGGATTACGGTCTTGGCGCTGATGCCATTTTGCCAGACCGGCGGATGATTGTGTCAACACTGTATAAGCAGGTGATCCGCCGTAAGCTTCTGGAAGAGACTCTGGGGGAGGAAATCCGAGTACTTTACGTTGCCTTGACTCGTGCCAAGGAGAAACTGATCATGACCGGAACAATAGGAAATCTGGAAAAAAGACTGCTTTCTTTATACAGATTCCGCGAAAATGAACAGGAACTTCTTCCGGCAGAAACGAGACTGAATGGAAAAACTTACTGGGATTATGTGCTTCCTTCGCTTGCAAGGCACCGCTGCATGGATGAACTTTTTGAGGAGTTTGGATTGCTGCCATCCCATGATAATCTGCTTTATGATGATCCGGCAGAGTTTCAGGTGAAAAGAATCACAGCGCGGACTTTAACGGAGGCTGAAGTGGTGGAACAGGCTGTCGGGCAGATGGAAGACGATATTCTGGATAACTGGGATTGTGAGAAAATCGTGGATCCTGAAATCAAAGCGGAACTGGAAAAGCGTTTTGGATTTGTATATCCTTATGAATATCGTAAAGATATTCCGGTGAAGGTCAGCGTATCGGATCTGAAAAAGAAGAGTTACCATGAAGATACGGATATTGAAGAAGCTGTATATTTTGAACCGGACATTGTTCCGCTGGTTCCAAGATTTATTGAGGAAAAGAAGGAAACGGAAGAGGCGTTCACAGGTTCGGCAAGAGGTACTGCTTACCATCGTGTGATGGAATGTCTTGAGTACAATAAAACGGATAGTGCACAGCAGCTGAAAGAGCAGATCAACGCATTGGTTCAGAGCAAAAAAATGTCTGAGGCAGAAGCAGAATGTATCAGAATTTCAGATATTCAGTCTTTTGTGAATGGGGCACTGGGGCAGAGAATGAAAGTCGCTGCATTATCGGGGCTTCTTTTCAGGGAACAGCCTTTTGTCATTTCCAGAAGTGCTGCTGAAATAGATGAGGCATGGGATCCCAAGGAACGTGTGCTTGTGCAGGGAATCATAGACGCTTATTTTCTGGAAGGGGATGAGATCGTGCTGGTTGATTACAAGACGGATCGTGTGCGCAGAGGGGAAGAGCAGAAGCTGGTTGATCTGTATCACACCCAGCTGGAGGATTATGCTCAGGCACTTCATAGAATGACTGGGCGTAGGGTGAAAGAGAAGTATATTTATTCCTTTACGTTGAAAAAAGAGATATTGTTAGGATGATTGCTTGTGTTCGCAGAGGGTGCGTGGATGTGGCACGCCACATCCACGCACGTCGCAGGCGGAAGGGAAAGCAAAAATTTGACAACCTTACACTCTCCACCCCGCTGGATACTTATTCTTCAATGTTCCATTTACAAGCTTTCCAAACCCAAGGGGATACCCCTCCACACAAAGCAAATGCCATCCTTTAGAATGAGCAGCCTCCTCAGGCTCAATCGTAAGAGTTTCCCCTTTCAGATACCGCTCCAGTCTTGGATCATCTACAGAAAGGGAAATCACAGCTTCAGCTTCATTTTTCCGGAAAGCCAGTGCAAGCGGCTGAGCCGGTTCAAACCGGTTTTTCTTCAGATCTCCCAGATAAAGTCCGTTCCGAATAAACGTAAGTCCTCTGAAATTACAGGAAACAGACGGCAGATAATAAACTTTATCTGCCCGGACCTCCACCCGGTTCCAGTCAAACTCCTGGCCATCTAAAGTTTTCAACCCGATTTCTCTGAAAAATTCTTCCATATACTTCCGGACATCTGCAGCCAGACGACTGGTCTTAGAAGTACCAGCGGAAGGTCCAGCCGTTCCCTCCTTTTGCAAGAGGGCTAGAAAATGCCCCTCCCCCTGCATCTTATGAGGAAAAATGCGCACACATTTTTTCAGTTGTGGATTCCCATCTCCCCATTCAGGATTTCCGGTGGAAAAGCCCTCATAATCCTCCATGGAAATCAGAGACAGTTCCGGCCGTTCCCTGAGAAGCCAGGAAATGATCTGCTCATCCTCACAAGGTGCAAAGGTACAAGTAGAATAAAGCATCTGTCCTCCCGGCTGCAGCATGTCTGCCGCATTCAGACAAAGCTGTTTCTGAATTCTGGAAAGCTCCTCAGACTTCTCAGGAGTCCAGTCCCTGGCAAGAGCTTCCTCCTTACGGAACATCCCCTCCCCGGAACAAGGTGCATCCAGAATGATCTTATGGAAAAATTCCGGAAAATTATTTACCATTTTTTCAGGCTTTTCATTGGCAACAAAAAGATTGGGAATCCCAAACAGTTCCAGGTTTCGAAGCAGTGCTCTTGCCCTGGTAGTGCTGATATCATTTGCAACCAGAAGTCCTTCACCCTTTAGGGCGGAACCAACTGCAGTTGCTTTTCCTCCAGGAGCTGCACACATATCCAACACATATTCCCCTGGCTCCACCGGAATACGGGAAGCGGGGGTCATGGCACTTGGTTCCTGAAGATAATAAAGTCCAGCCTGATAAAGAGCACACCGGGATGGCCTTACATCCTCATTGTAAAAATAACCATTCGAAACCCATGGGATTTTTTTCACTTCAAAGGGCACAATCTGTTCAAACTCCTCACAGGAAATCTTTGCCGTGTTTACCCGGAGCCCATAAGTACGCGGCTGTTCATAAGCTGCCAGAAAAGGTTCAAAATCATCCCCAAGCATATCCTCCATCCGATGAAGAAAAGCCTGAGGCAGAGCTGATAATTTATCTGAATCCATAGAAAAATCTCCTTAGTACTGAAATAGAATTAGATATGAAAAAAATGTCTGCAAAAAATCTCACGCAAACTGTGAAACACATCTTGCAGAAAGCATTTTTTAAACACATTTTAGTATAGCGGAAGAAAAAGAACAAGTCAAACATAAGCAAAAGCAAAAGAATCCATTGGAATTTCCTGTCTTTTCCACTATAATTAAAAATAGAATGATCATTAGAGCGTGTTTGAAAAATTATTCCTACAAATCATACTCCGGAAATGGTGTAAACAGCAATATACTTATAAAACAAGAGAGTGAGGGTATGAAATGCCTAAAGAAAAAATCAGCCTGAATTCCATTTACATATCAGACCGTTTACAAAAATCCCTGCAGCCTGTTTCCAACAGCGCACTGACTGCCATAACAGCCCCTATGGGATATGGGAAGACAACCGCCGTAAACTGGTATCTGTCCAGACTGGCGAAAGACAGTCAGGCTTTGCTGATCCGGATCAGCATCTACTCCCAAAACCTTTCCATCTTCTGGAAAAGTGTGCAAAATGCATTTTCCTTCGCAGGTCTTAACTTTCTGGAAAACTACGACTGCCCGGAAGATGAAGCCTCCGCTGGATTTTTGACGGAAATTCTATGCTATCAACTGGAAAAATGTGAAAATTGTTATATTTTTATAGATGACTTTCATCTGTTAAAAGATGACCGGGCGGCCACTTTCCTGTGCAGAATGGCAGGGAGGATTCCGGAAAATGTGCATCTGATCGTAGCAAGCCGAAATCATTTTATCAGTGATGACTGGATTGTAAGACTTGGAGGAAGACTTCACAGAATAGAAATAGACGATCTGCGTCTGAACGCTGGGGAGCTGTCAGCCTATATTCGCCGCTGCGGAACTAGCCTGACAGACAGCCAGCTTGAGCAGCTTCTGAAATCCAGCGAAGGATGGTTCGCAGCTGTTTACCTGAATTTGTGTTCTTTTTCAAAATCAGGAGAATTGCCAGGAAAAACATCTGATATTTACCAGATGTTTTCCGCTTCCATGCTGAATCCTTTGCCAGAAGACAGAAAAGAATTTTTAAGTGCCATGGGGCTTGCAGATGAATTCACGGAAGAGATGGCAGAATTTATTACAAAAAGAGAAGACGTACACCAGATCCTGAAAACGCTCACCAGGCAGAATGCTTTTGTCACCTGCCTGAATGACGGGCAGACTTACCGCTTTCACCATATGATGAAAGAGTGCGCGTTTCGTGCGTTCAGAACACTGGATGATTCCAGACAGGCTTTCTATTATGAAAGATATGGTGCATGGTATGAAAAACATGGTGCCTATATCCATGCCCTGTCAGCATACCGGCGAAATCAGAATTTTGCAGCTATTCTCCGGGTGGTGCAAAAAGATGCCGGAATCTTACTTGCTTCTCTAAAACCGGAAGAGGTTCTGGAAGTTTTGAACAGATGTCCGGTTTCCGTTTTAAAAGAATATCCGCTTGCAATTCTGGTTCTTATGAGATGCATGTTTAACTGGAAAAATATTCCAAAAATGCTGGAACTGAAAGAACTTCTTCTGGCATCCATCAGAGAACATCCAAAGCTGTCTGAGGAAGAGAGAGGAAATCTTCTGGGTGAATGCGACCTGATCCAGAGCTTTCTTATGTACAATGATATTTCGAGAATGAGTCAGTTTCACCGCAGTGCCAGCGAGAAGATGACAAGACCTGCCATCAGTATCCGAAGTGACGGAGGCTGGACGTTTGGCTCCCCATCTGTACTTATGATGTTTCACAGGAAAAGCGGAGATCTTGACAAAGAGCTGGAAGAGATGAACCAGTGTATGCCTCATTATTACAAGATCACAAACGGACACGGACAGGGTGCAGAAACGATTATGAGCGCAGAGGCTCACTTTATGCGTGGAAATTTTGTTGATGCCCATATAGCATTGGAAAAGGCTTATACCCAGATTCAGGGAAATGGGCAGGAGAGCATTGCACTTTGCTGCGATTTTCTGGCACAAAGGCTGTCTATCTGTATGGACATAAAAATGAGAAATACATTTGAAGAACGTCGAAAAGAACTGCTGCAGGGGCATAATACCACCTGGGTCAATATTTTTGACAGCACCTGCGCCTATTACTATGCAGTTACCGGACAAACGGAGCGGATTCCGGCTCTCTTTGGAGCGCATATGCTTTCTACGGTGAATTTTCTGGCACCTGGGAGACCGATGATGGAAATGATCGAGAATCAGGTTTATCTTGCCCAGGGAGAATATTCGAAGGTGATCGGAAGAAGCGAATCCATTCTTGCCATGTGTCAGGCTCTTCACTACGATCTGGTAGCGCTTCATGTGCAGATCCAGCTTCTTGCGGCCAACTGGAAGCTGGGAAAAACAGAACAGGCGCTTGAACTTTTGAGAGGATCACTTTCCCAGGCTTTTCCAGATGGAATCCTTATGCCATTTGTGGAGAATTATCCATACATAGAGGAGCTTTTGAAGGGAAGCTTTTTCGGAATCAATGAAAATTTTCTTTTCAGGATCACCAGAATGGGGAAAGAATGGGAAATGCGGTGCGATCAGTTAAAAAAAGAGGAGGCGTATCCGCCGGTCTTTAAAGTACTGTCAGATCGTGAGCTGGAGATTACGGAGCTTATGGTGAAGCATATGAGCAACAAAGAAATCGCCCAGAGTCTGTTTTTATCCGAGGGAACTGTGAAGCAGTACATCAATCAGATTTATTCCAAATTACAGATTCCCGGGGATGTCCGGGTGAAGCGCAAGTATCTTTTGGAGATGATGGAAGGGAAAAGCTAACTGGAAGTTAATACTATTTTTGTCAGAGAAAACGTATAGTAAAGGTACAACATATTTCGACAGGAGGAAAATGGTATGAAGAGAAAAATAGTTACAGCGGTCATCGCGTTTATTTTATGTGCAGCAGTTGTTCCCACAGCTGGTATTTACAGCGTAATGGCAGAAAACGAGGATACGCTTCAGGTAGAGGACGGAGCTGACTATGCAGCACTTTCCGGTGTATGGAAAAATGAAGATGCACAGGCTGATGAAACTCTTACCTTAAGTGCAGACGGATTGTTTGTATATCACACCGGAGAAGGCGATGATGTTCAGGGATATCTGGAATATGTGGATGAATACAACGACGGAAATGGCAGATATGACATGTACAATCGCATGGGCATGTGGCTGGAGGGATTTTATCTGGACTCCGCGGATACTCTTCATATGGGAAATGACGGAGCTGCGGTTTTTACCAGAGCAGAGGAAGATCAGACTGAAAACGAAGACAGCGTGGAAAAGAAAAGCTATGTCCTCATGTCAAATAAACGCTATACAGGACTGCGCCCTCTTTATAACAATTCCAGTTGGGAAGGAGGGTATTTCTATTCCGATATGACAGAGGACTGTATGACGGTGATCGTCAACTGCAGTGCTTTAAATGACAATGAATTCACCGGTACCCCGGAGGAATATATGGAACAGTTTGCAGGCTTTGTAAGTGAATCGGAAATAAAGGATTTCACAGCAGTACAGAACCAGGAATATACAGAGAAATTCACTTATCCGGCATATGAACTGGAATTTACCACCGGAGCAAATGAAGATACCTGCAAATGGAAAATGCTGTATTTCCAGACGGATACCAATACCTTTGCTTATGCTTACAGAGTTTCAGCGGATTTTGCTGAGGAGATGGAGGCGGAATACCGGGATGCCATTTCTTCTCTGGAGCTGACGGAGATTGAGGGCGTTGAAAATACAGAAACCACTTTCACTCAAGGGGAAGATTATGATCCAAGTGCCGAAGGAGAGAGCCTGGAAATGTTTATCTCTTATTTTGACAGCTGGTACCAGTATGGAGATTTAAATGCCATGAATATCCGGCTTTATGGAGAAGGAACCTGGGAAATCTACAACAGCCTGAATAGTGATAAAACAGGGGGATATTTTTTTGACAGCGGTACTTTTACCACACTTGGCACAACTGCCCTGAAATTGGTCAATGACAGCGGAATCTATGTGGCAGATGTTACTTTGGATGGAGATGGCGATCTGATGCTCAGTCCTGTGATTTCCGGATATGGAAATATTTATGCAGGTGCAGCTTTTTTACGAGAGTCCGATTCTATCGCCTACGAAGCCCAGACAGCTGACGATGGTGAAGGATACGGAGACTACATTCCTGATGAAGATTATGTAGAGGAAAGTGATCCGGGAGATACTTATTACTGGTATGATGGGGAAGGAAATGTAATGTACTTTGATGGTTCCGACAGCTATTATATAGGACCGGATGACGTGTTCTATATTGATGAGGCAGGAAGGCTGATGGAATACTGATAAGCAGGTAAAACTAGTACATCGTTTCGTAAATAACTATACCAATCGCGTAGGATGGGGATTCGAGTGTGCAGATTGCAGAAAGCCTTTTTCAAACACGCTCTGGGACGTGGACAAAAAGAATTTCCTGAAAAATATATGACAAATTTTGCAAGCCGAATACCTATGTGTATTTCGGCTTGTTTATTATTTCCTGTTTTAAGATCATAGGGAATTTCATAAGCTTTCATTTTGTGATAAACTATGTGATAAAGCTAAACAAGCTTCGTGTTTTGAGCAGCGGAGATTTCATTTTGACAAAGATATGGGCAGGAGCTATCAAGGATGCAGATATGGAAAGATATCTTGAGATAAGGATCACAGAGTCTGGAAAAGTAGGAGAGGTTTTGCGGGCTGAGGCAGGGCTTACAAAGAGGCAGATCAGTCAGGCAAAGTTCAGGCCGGGAGGTATCCTTAAAAATGGAAAACAGTGCCGTGTAACGGAAATAGCAGTGCCTGGTGATCGGCTTCAGGTATGTCTGGAAGCGAAAGGGATTGATTCAAAGCAACTGGTGTGTCCAGATACAAGTAGTTTCATAGAACGAGGAAAAAAACAATTATTGGATTTCGAAAGACAAGAGCTGGAAGACGGATTAAAACCCCAGAAACTTCAGATCCTTTATGAAGACCAGGATTTACTTGTAGTAAACAAGCCGGCTGGTATGGTGACGCACCCATCCGGAAGCCATTATCAGGACAGCATTTCTAACCTGCTTGCAGCCTATTTTCGTGAAAAAAATGAGACAACACGCATTCGGTCCATTGGACGTCTGGATAAAGAGACCTCCGGGATTTTACTTTTTGCCAGAAACCAGGTGGCGGCAGCCAGATTGCAGAAGCAGAGGGAAGAAGGAAAGCTGCAGAAGAAATATCTGGCGCTTGCAGAAGGAGATTTATCAGAAGCAAATGATTCTGTATTCTGGAAAGAAATTGCTATACCACTTGCCCCGGATCCGGAAAATCCCATGAAAATGACAATTTCTCCAGATGGACTGTTGCCAGGAAGCAGGAATGCAGTTACGTATTATAAGAACATAAAAAGTTTCGGCAATGTGACTCTTGTTGAGCTTCAGCTGGAAACCGGACGAACCCATCAGATCCGGGTTCACATGTCAGGGATAGGTCACCCTCTTCTGGGAGATACGATGTATAATCCTAGAGTGTGTTTGAAAAATCATTCCCACAATCTGCACGCCCCACTTTGCGGTATATTTTGCCCGAATTCAGTTGCCGTAGCCCGCTACGGCGCCTTCATCCGGACAAAATCTCCCACAAATTGTGACGCACATCTTGCAGAAAGCCTTTTTCAAACACGCTCTGGAGCGTGTTTGAAAATGAGTAACAGCAAAGAAAAAAAGAATACGGAAGGCAGAATTAATAATAGGAATGACTGCTTCAAAAGAGCTGCGCTCCATGCCTGGAAGCTGACTTTTTGTCACCCATTTACAGATGAAATAATCACTCTGGAAGCTCCCCTTCCAGATGATTTCTGCCGCTTTTTGAATGCAAACGAGGAGGAAAAAACATGACAGAAACACAGCAAACCATAAATAATGTTATCGCAAAAATGATCGCATATTCCGATGGAAACAAGCATGATATTGCCCATTTCCTGAAGGTATATACATATGCCAGAATGATTGGCGAGATGGAAAATTTAACCGAAAGAAAGCAGGAAATTCTGGAAATCGCAGCCGTGATCCACGACATTGCCTGCCCTGTATGCCGCGTAAAATATGGTAATACAAACGGCTCCAACCAGGAAAAAGAAAGTCCTGAGCTGGTAGAAAATTTCCTCAAGGATGTGGAAATTGATGATGAAATGAAAGAGAGAATCAACTATCTGGTCAGCCATCACCACACTTATACAAACGTAGACGGACTGGACTACCGCATTCTTCTGGAAGCTGATTTTCTTGTAAATGCAGATGAAAGTGAAATGTCTGAGAATGCTGTCGAAACAGCCAGAGAGCGCGTATTTGAGACCAATACAGGCAAAAAATTACTCACAAGTATCTATAAATTGCCTGCCAGGTAAAGCAATAGAAGATGTTGAAAAAGAAAAAAGCGTGGTTAATTGCTGCAATATTAAGCCTGGAAATTCAATCTATGGAACCGCTTATTTCCGGGGAATTGAGCTTGTAGTGAAGGATAAAAAAGGCTTTCACCTGTGACGGAGAAATTGATCTGTTATTTGAAGTGAAAGAAAATATGTTGAAATATTGGCGTGGCATTGGCTGCGCCTTTTTTGTGTAAATGATAGAAATATATAAATTTGTTTTCAAAAATGGTATTGACAAAATTATATTATATATCATATAGTATTGTTAATTAAATAATATTGATGAATTATATAATATGATTGGAGTGATCAGATGGTATTTAACACAGGAGCTGCACTTCTGGACGCTATTGTCCTGGCGGTTGTGTCCAAGGAGCCGGAAGGTACTTACGGATACAAGATCACCCAGGATGTACGCGGAGTTCTGGATATTTCAGAATCCACACTTTATCCAGTGCTGCGCCGCCTGCAGAAGGATGACTGCCTGGAAGTCTACGATCAGGCATATGCCGGACGAAATCGCAGATATTATAAACTGACGGAGAAAGGGCAGGCACAGCTGAATTTGTACAAGATCGAGTGGAAGAATTATTCCACCAAGATAGGCAGTATGTTTGAGGACGCTGGCAGAAATGCGGACAGCGGCCACATGAGGGAGGAGAATTAACAGGTATGGACAGAGCGCAGTTTATGAAACAGCTAGAGAGGCTGCTGTCTGATATTTCGGAAGCAGAAAAGCAGGAGGCGCTGGCTTACTACAACAGTTATTTTGATGAAGCTGGTCCTGAGAATGAGGCTTCCGTGATCAGAGAGCTTGGAAGCCCCGGAAAAGTGGCTGCCATAATAAAGGCAGACCTTGACGAAAGCAATGAGGAATATGCACAGTATACAGAGAATGGATATGAGGACTTGAGGGAAAACAAGGCTTCTTATATGCCGGAGATTCGCCAAAGAGATGGGAAACATGCAGGAAAAACAGATCGTATCCACAGGGGATATCGCCCGAAAGAGAAGGGAAGCAACAGCAGATTTATCCTGATCCTAATTGCCCTGGTATTTCTTTCCCCATTTATCATTACAGCAGCCAGTGGCGTGTTCAGTATTTTACTGGTGGTGATCTTGTTTCCGTTTTTGGCGATTTTTGTATCCGGAGTTGTGGCGTTCGCATTTATCGTAGCAGCTTGCGCCTGCATTAGTGTGGGTGTTGGAATTTTGGTTACCAATACAGCTGTGGGACTTCTGGTAATGGGAATCGGCTGTCTTTTGTTTGCATCAGGAATTCTCTTCTGCATTTTAACAGGATGGCTGGGCTCCACGATTTTCCCATGGATTCTTCGTAAGGTAACAGACTTTTTCCAGAAAATCGTGTATCGGAATAAGAAGGAGGAGCAGGCATGAAAAAAGGAACAAAGGGAATGCTGATTGCAGCAGGTGCTTTCGCAGTGGCAGGAATTGGTTTCTGTATCGGTGGAATTTCTGTAGCAGCAGTGGAAACAGGCGGAAATGTGTTTGATCAGGCTGGACAGCTGCTTCAGGATAATGATTATCCGCTGGCTGGTCTGATCCATTGGGGAAACGCCCAATATCATTCTTCTGACATAGATTGGGATGCTTTAGATGGAAATACTGTGGATATGGATTTTGCCAGTGATCTGGAAATCAGTTTAAAGTATGATGAGCTCCTTATCCAGGAATACGATGGTGACAAGATTCGGGTAAATGTGGCAAATGATGCGAAGAACGATGTAGTGGTTAAGGAAACTTCCGGGAAAATCACGATTACAGATACCCGCAGTGGAAATGTAAAAAAGAAGAAACAGATAAAAGTCATTGTTCCTTCCGGGAAAGACTTTGATACGGTAAGCCTGGGTGTTGACATGGGTACTATTGATCTGGAGTGCGATTTAAAGGTACAGGAGCTTTCGGTGGAAGTTGGCGCTGGAGAATTTAGCGGTTATGGAAATATCACAGCAGCGTATTGTGATCTTCAGGTTGGCGCCGGAACCATCGACATTGATCAGCTTGATATTCAGAAACTGAATGCGGACTGCGGTGCTGGTGAAATTGACATGGTAGTAACTGGAAAAGAGAAGGACTATAATTACGATCTTTCCTGTGGTATGGGTGAGATTAATTTGGAGGATTCTGAGTACAGTGGAATTGGCATTGAGAAAAACATTTCCAATGAAGGTGCCAGAAAAGATATGGTGCTGGAATGCGGAATGGGCGAGATTGATGTGGAGTTTACTGGGGAAAGCTAAATCTTGCAGAAAGCTCTTTTCAGACACGCTCTGGTGTAAAGTTATGTAATGGATAAAAAATAAGACAGAAATGTCAGATCGGAGGAATCAATTATGAGCAATAAGCGTTTATACAAATCAACTGTAAACTGTATGCTGTGCGGTGTGTGCGGAGGAATTGCCGAGTATTTTGATATCGACCCAACCCTGGTCCGCCTGGCCTGGGTAATCCTGACCTGCTTCGGCGGCGCAGGAATCTGGGCATATATTATTGCAGCGATTATTATTCCGAAAGCATAAGAAGAATTGCACAAGATCCACTGCCTGCGAAAACTTAGCTGCGGGAGGCCGAGCTGCTTAGTTGTAGTTGACAGTCAGCTTGGCAGAATATTGCGACGGTTCGCGTGGAATATGCCATGTCAAATTGCATCCACTTTGAATAAATGTATTGTATTTTGTCCATACTCCCTATATACATGATACCAGTGTCAAAAGGTCAAAAAGCTGTTCGTGCTTGCACGATAAGGCTTTTGAACTTGGGACACGCCAAATATGAGAAAGTAGCGATTTACGCAGTAAATCAGCGGATTTCGAATATTTGGAGGATTGCGGGAGCAGCGTAGCTGCGTAGCAATCCGGGTATCAAATGAGTGTCAAAAGACTTTTTGACACTCATATCATATACATCCAAACACTGTAAAAAGGAGCATAGACATATGAACAAAGACAAAGAAGTAGAAGCTTACAAATCCGGAAATCTTACCCCTGAAGAACAGACAAAATATGAAATTGCTCAGGAACTTGGCATTCTGGATAAAGTCTTAGAAGGGGGCTGGAAAAGCCTCTCCGCCAAAGAAACGGGCCGGATCGGTGGCATAATGGCGCGAAAGAAACCGAAAAAATAATAGTATATTATTTGCCCCTGCAACTTGCCATCAGGCTAGAGCGTGTTTGAAAAAGGCTCTAGGAGGGGCGGGAAAATGGGGGACGCGTAAGCGTCTCCTTTTCAGAAAAAATGGAGGAAAATTATGCGTATCCTGATAGCAGAAGACGAGGTAGAAATTGCCCGGGCACTGAAGGTTTTGCTGGAAAAAAACAAGTCCTGCAGGACAGTTTGAGAGAAAATATTCAAACTGTCCTTTTAAAATATATAAAAATTGGATATTTATAACGGTACAGTATTCCTGTATGCTTTCAGACAAATAAAAGGCAGTTGAAGAAATGGAAATCTGTTAAAACAGTGCCCCACAATTTTTCTGCACAATACATACAGGAGGAAATCAAAATGAGCCAGGAAAGATATGCATTAAATAAACAGCTTGCACAGATGTTAAAAGGTGGAGTGATCATGGACGTTACCACTCCGGAACAGGCAAAAATCGCAGAGGAGGCAGGTGCCTGTGCGGTTATGGCGCTGGAGAGGATTCCGGCAGATATTCGTGCAGCAGGCGGTGTTTCCAGGATGAGCGACCCCAAAATGATCAAAGGAATCCAGGAGGCAGTCTCCATTCCGGTTATGGCGAAATGTCGTATCGGACATTTTGTAGAAGCGCAGATTCTGGAAGCAATTGAGATTGATTATATTGATGAGAGCGAGGTGCTTTCCCCGGCAGATGATGTTTACCATATTGACAAGCGTCAGTTTAAAGTGCCATTTGTATGCGGAGCCAAAGATTTAGGGGAAGCTTTAAGGCGAATCGCAGAAGGTGCTTCCATGATTCGTACAAAAGGCGAACCAGGAACCGGCGATGTGGTACAGGCGGTGCGCCACATGCGCATGATGAACAGCGAAATCGGGAAAGTGGTTTCCATGCGTGAGGATGAGCTTTTTGAAGAAGCAAAGAACCTGCGTGTGCCATATGAGCTGGTTGAGTATGTACACAAAAACGGAAGACTTCCAGTGGTAAACTTTGCAGCAGGCGGTGTTGCGACTCCTGCAGATGCGGCCCTTATGATGCAGCTTGGCGCAGAAGGTGTGTTTGTGGGCTCTGGTATTTTCAAATCCGGTGATCCGAAGAAGCGTGCAGCAGCTATTGTAAAAGCGGTCACCAACTATCAGGATTCCAAAATGCTTGCAGAGCTTTCCGAAGACCTTGGTGAAGCTATGGTCGGAATCAATGAGCAGGAAATCCAGCTTCTGATGGCAGAGAGGGGCAAATAAGATGAAAATCGGAATCCTTGCTGTGCAGGGAGCTTTTGCAGAACATAAGAGCAAACTGGAAAAACTGGGTGCTCGGTGCGTGGAACTGCGAAAAAAAGAAGACCTGGATGGAGACTTTGAAGGACTGGTTTTGCCAGGCGGTGAGAGTACGGTACAGGGAAAACTCCTTCGGGAGCTGGAAATGTTTGAGCCTTTGAAAGAGAAAATCCAGGCTGGAATGCCAGTGCTTGCCACTTGTGCGGGGGTGATCCTTCTGGCTGACCACCTCTCTAATGACGGGCATGTGTATTTCGGAACCATGCATGTGACAGTAAAAAGAAATGCCTACGGCAGACAGCTTGGCAGTTTTCACACCATCAGGGAAATGAAAGGAATCGGTCAGGTTCCCATGACATTCATTCGTGCCCCTTATATTGAGAAATGCGGAGAAGGCGCAGAAGTACTGGCTGAGGTGGATGGAAATATTGTAGCTGTAAAGTATAAAGAGCAGTATGGACTGGCATTTCATCCGGAATTGGATGAGGATGACAGGATACATGAGGCGTTTCTGAATAGTGTAAAGAAATATGCAAAGAAAAATTTTCCAAATACCTGGCTATAGAATGAACCTATAACCAGATATTATTTTTACATATTAGACAGATAATCCCCAGTATGTTACTATGCATTCATCAACAAAAACAAAGAAACAGCAAAGAAAAATATCAAAAACAATAACAAAATTAACATTAACAAAAAATGATGAAAAATAGTAAACATACGGAGGAAAGAAAAATGGCAGATATCAGAGATTCTAAAAACTGGGGATTTGAAACAAAACAGTTACACATTGGACAGGAGAAAGCAGATCCGGTAACGGATGCAAGAGCTGTTCCAATCTACGCTTCCACATCTTATGTGTTTCATAACTCACAGCATGCAGCTGACCGTTTCGGACTTCGCGATGCCGGAAATATTTATGGAAGACTTACCAACCCTACAGAGGACGTTTTCGAGCAGAGAATCGCTGCTCTTGAAGGCGGAGTTGCAGCACTTGCAGTTGCTTCCGGTGCAGCAGCTATCAATTATACATTCCAGGCACTTGCAAAAACAGGTGAGCACATTGTAGCTTCCAAGACCATCTACGGCGGAACCTACAACCTTCTGGCACATACTCTTCCGCAGACCAGCGGCATCACCGCAACATTTGTGGATCCAGATGCAGAAGGCTCCTTCGAAGCAGCAATCCAGGAAAACACAAAAGCAATCTTTATTGAAACCCTTGGAAACCCGAACTCCAACCTGATTGATATTGAAGAGGTTGCAAAAATTGCGCACAAACATAACATTCCTCTTGTAGTTGATTCTACATTTGCAACTCCTTACCTGGTTCGCCCGATTGAGTATGGTGCAGATATCGTCGTTCATTCCGCAACCAAATTCATCGGAGGCCATGGAACTGCAATCGGTGGAGTAATCGTAGACAGCGGTAACTTTGACTGGAAGGCATCTGGCAAATTTCCATGGATTTCTGAGCCGAACCCAAGCTATCATGGAATTTCCTTTGCAGAGGCAACCGCTCCGGCAGCATTTGTAACTTACATTCGTGCAATTATCCTTCGTGATACAGGAGCTACCCTTTCTCCATTCCATGCATTTTTGTTCTTACAGGGACTGGAAACTCTTTCCTTAAGAGTGGAGCGTCACGTAAGCAACGCCCTTAAAATCGTAGATTACCTGTCTAAACATCCACAGGTAGAAGCTGTTCATCATCCGTCACTGGAGAGTGAGCCAAGCCATTATCTTTATAAGAAATACCTTCCAAACGGCGGCGGTTCCATCTTTACATTTGAAATCAAGGGGGATGCACAGACCGCTCAGAAATTTATTGATAACCTTGCAATCTTCTCACTGCTTGCAAATGTTGCAGATGTAAAATCCCTTGTGATCCATCCTGCAACAACCACACACAGCCAGTGCACAGAGGAAGAGCTTCTTGACCAGGGCATCAAACCAAACACAATCCGTCTTTCCATCGGTATTGAGAAAGTGGAAGACCTGATCGCGGCTCTGGACGCAGCATTCGAGGCAGTAAAGTAATTAAAAAATAAATTCATTTCTGTAAAAGGTACTGTATTTCCTGAAATGGGAGATATGGTACCTTTTTTAGGCTACAACAGTCGAATTCGGCAAAATATATTGCAAAGTGGGGCGTGCAGATTGCGGGAATGATTTTTCAGACAGGCTCTGGCGCCTGCGGAATGATTACAGATTATCATAAAAATGTTTGTATTATTTATTCTTCTTTTTATACTTTATTAACATTTTATGTGCAGAATTGTCAAAATCTGTAGACAGAATTGTGCAAAATATGGTAAAATATTGACGTATTAGGGGAAAAGGGAAGGCAGTGATTTTGTGTGATAGATATCTCTAATCTTGACAGCCATATATTTGATGCTCTGTCTCAGACTTCAGATAATATGTACATTTATATAGCAGACCTGAAACGCGATTTTTCCAGATGGTCTAAGCCAAGTGTGGATTACTTCAATCTGCCGGGAGAATTTATAGAGAATACGGCGAAGGAATGGGTACAGCATATTCATCCTGCAGACCAGCATATTTTTCTGGAGGATATCGGCCGTATTTTTGAGGGGAAAAGCAACCGGCATAATTGTGAATACCGGGCTTTAAATAAATATGGGAAATATGTATGGGTAAGGTGCCAGGGAATTGTGGAGCGGAATGCGGATGGAAGCCTTGGCCTTTTTGTTGGCACGATGATGAATCTTGGTGTGAATGCCAAGTTTGACCAGCCCACTGGTTTATATACGTTTCATGAGCTGAAGAAGCAGCTTCCGGCATTTATCAGTCATGGAATGGAAGGTGCTGTTCTTCTTTTTGATGTGGACAGACTTCAGAGAATCAATGATATTCTTGGGTATCTTGTAGGAGATGAGGTGCTGCAGCGTCTGGGACAGAAATGTCAGAGTCTGGAGGGCGTTATTTCTTATCGGGGACCAGGAGGTAAATTCTATTGTATTACCACTGAGAAATCCGAGAATGCACTTGATCGGATCTACCAGGAAATGCAGAAGTTTTCAGTGGAAGTCCCCAGGGAGATGAATCTGGAGATCCAGTTGACGATTTCATGCGGAGTGGCCTTTTTTCCGCAGGATGCAGAGGATTTCGAGACTTTGCATGCAAATGTGGAATACGCCCTTGAGCAGGCAAAGAAAGTGGGACGTGGCAGCATTGCGCAGTTTTCCGGACAAATGCACAGAAAAACGGTGGAGAAATTCCGACTGCAGGAAGTGCTCCGTGAGTCTGTTGCCAATAATTGCAGAGGGTTTGCACTGGTATATCAACCTCTGGTGAACGGAGAGACTCAGGAGGTTTATGGTGCTGAGACTCTGATGCGTTTTTATCTGCCGGATGGAACCATGGTTTCCCCAATGGAATTTATTCCGATCCTGGAGGAAGACGGAACCATCAAACAGGTGGGAGAGTGGCTTTTGAATAAGGCACTTGCTCAGGCGGTACTGTGGCGCATGGAGAATCCTGATTTTGTAATTTCCGTGAATGTTTCTTATATCCAGATACTTCAGGAAGGCTTCAGGGAAATGGTGACACGGATTGTGGAAGAATCCGGCACACCGGAGAAGCAGCTGATCCTGGAGCTTACAGAGAGCTGTAAGGTATCGGATCCCAACGGCCTTCGGGATGATTTTGAATATTTTAAAAATATGGGGATCAACATGGCATTGGATGATTTCGGCACGGAGTACTCTTCCATTGCATTGCTTCGCAAGCTGAAACCACAGTGGATCAAGATCGATCATACTTTTGTCCGTTCCATTCAGGATGATGAGATGGATCAGGCGATTCTGGAATATATTATGAATCTGAGTAAGCAGACCAGAATAAAGGTTTGTGTGGAAGGTGTGGAGAATGAGGAAATCCTTTCCGTTGTCCAGACTTATAAGCCGGAATTGCTTCAGGGATACTATTATTCCAAACCCTGTCCGGCGGAGGAATTTTCAAAGAAATATTTCAATGGGAAAGATAAGACAGGCAGCTACGGTTGTCTGAAAAAATAATTCTGATAAGTGCTTTTTTATACGCTCTAAGGGAAATACTAGTACATCGTTTTCGAAATAACTATACCACTCACTTGTCTGTGAATCCGATTGCACAGGTATAAAAGCCTCGGCGTAGCCCGCTACGCCTGCGTTTTTATACCTGCACACTCGAATCCACATCCTACGTGATTGGTATAGTTATTTACGAAGCGATGTACTAGTCTTTCGTCTATTGCAAGTGACCCCGATACAGATCGGTATAGCTTTAAACTGGAATTTGATCATTACATTGAAGGGCAGACCTGCTATGGTTTAGATAAGCTGATCCTGAATAATAATTATGCAGACGCTACCAATATGAAAGAAGCTGTAGAGGACAGTTTTATGCTGCGCAATTATGACACAGAAGATGGAAATGAAGCATTACAAAAAACAGAGTCAGGTGGTGTATAATAAGAAAAACGGAGTTGAAAAGCCATGGTTAATCCGTTATAATTTTCATATATAAATACATGAAAAAAGTGTTTTTTCAGAAAATTGTATGTTGCTGGTCATGGGGTGGACAGCAACGACTATATGAAGGGGGATTTTTCTATGACGAAAATGAAGAAGATTTGCATACCTGTTCTTGCAGCTGCAGCCCTTGCATTTTCAGTTCCCGGAACTACGCAGGAGGCAGAGGCTTCCTGTAATACTTACCGTGTGAATGTTGTTACTGGATATCTGGCTCTTCGGACAGATACATCCTATAATAGCGGTAATGAGATCGGAGAACTTTACAGTGGTGATCTGGTGGAGGTACTGGATTACACTGGCGCCACAGGTTACTGGTATGTATACTCTCCTAAGTATGACGATTTTGGATATGTGAATAATGATTATCTGGATTCTGTGACATCTTCCGTATCTTCCTATGATACAATGTGGACCGTAAGCGTTTCCACCGGATATCTGGCTCTTCGCAATGCACCGGAATATGATGCATCTAATGAAATCGGTGAGCTCTATTCGGGAGATACCGTCTGGGTTTCCGACAGTAGCAATTCTCAGTACTGGTATGTGTATTCCCCGAAACTGGACGGCTATGGATATGTGAACCAGGAGTACCTGTACAGAGAAGAGGGACTGGATACAGATTCCAGCTATTTTGGCGAAGTAAGAACGGTCAGTGTAGCCAAGGGCTATCTGGCACTTCGCAATATGAAGGCATATGATGCTTCCAATGAAATCGGGGAATTATATTCCGGCGATACCGTACAGCTTCTGGACACAAGTGATTCCCAGTACTGGTATGTGTATTCCCCGAAATATGATACCAATGGATTTGTAAACAAAGATTATCTGGTGGGTGGAAATGCATATGCTACCTTGTATGTAAAAGTGCCTACTGGATATCTGGCTCTTCGATCCGCTATGGGATATGATGCGGCAAATGAGATTGGTGAACTGAATACCGGTGATACTGTGGTAGTAATTGATTCCAGTTCAGATAAATACTGGTATGTATATTCTCCACGCCTTATGAAATACGGATATGCAGATTGTAATTATATATTCTGCAATTGATGAGCAGGAAAGAAAAACAGCCTCTGACTTTTTTACTGGGAAAGTCAGAGGCTGTTTTTGAAATAACTATAATTTTTATAACTGCACACTTGAATTCATATCCTACGCGATTGGTATAGTTGTTACTGTTTACTCCGTGACCAGTAACGTATAGTTATCTTTATAGAAATTTCATACTTTCTCTGATTGAACAAAAAAACCTGCAATGCTATACTAAAATTAAAATATATTTGAAAAACAGGAGTGTGATAAATTGCAGGGTACCACAGAAAACTATATTCACCTTGAAAAGGTTTCTAAGATTTATGGAACGAAAGAAGTAAAAATAATCGCAGTAGATGAGATCAGCTTTAACATAGCTAAAGGCGAGTTTGCCGTGATCGTAGGGCCCAGTGGTGCTGGCAAGACTACGGTTCTGAATATTCTGGGCGGAATGGATACTGCCACCAGCGGTCAGATCTGGGTAGATGGAAGGAATATAGCGAAATACAATAACCGCCAGCTCACCAGCTACCGCAGGGACGATATTGGATTTGTTTTTCAGTTTTATAATCTGGTTCCCAATCTGACAGCCTTGGAAAACGTAGAACTGGCAGGACAGATCTGTAAGAACCCCATGGATCCGAAAACTGTTTTGGAAGAGGTGGGGCTGAAAGACAGACTTGGAAATTTTCCTGCCCAGTTATCAGGCGGTGAACAGCAGAGAGTTTCCATTGCAAGAGCTCTTGCCAAGAATCCGAAGATGCTCCTTTGCGATGAGCCAACAGGCGCTCTGGATTACCAGACTGGTAAGGCGATTCTCAAGCTTTTACAGGATATGTGCCGCCAGAAGGGGATGACAGTAGTGGTTATCACTCATAACTCTGCATTGACGCCTATGGCAGATCGCGTGATTAAAATAAAAAACGGCAAGGTGGCACAGATGACTTTGAATGCCCACCCAACCCCGGTAGAAGAAATTGAGTGGTAGGTGAGAGATGAAAGCATTAAGAAAAGAATTCTGGATGGAGATCCGAAAAAGCAAATCCAGGTTTATCTCCATTCTTCTGATCGTGGCTCTTGGAGTGGCCTTCTTTTCCGGTATTCAGGCTTCCTCGCCGGATATGCGCTATTCCGGAGATGCCTATTATGACGAAAGCAGCCTGATGGATATCAAGGTTGTGGGCACAATGGGTCTGACATCTGATGATGTTTCTTCCATAGAAAGTATAGATGGCATCGAGTCCGCAGAAGGTGCCTGGTCTACCGATGTGATGTGCGGGGAAGGCCAGAAGCAGAAGGTTCTTCACATTGAATCCATAAATGACACAGTGAATAAACTGGATGTGCAGGAGGGACGCCTTCCGGAAAAAAGTGGAGAGATTTTTCTGGATAGCACATTTGCTTCTTCAAATGAATATAAGGTAGGAGATAAGGTGGCTTTGCGTGAAGAAGGAGATTCCCCCGTTCTTGTGACCACAGAATATACGGTAGTGGGAACTGGAAGAAGTCCTCTTTATATTTCCTTTAATAGAGGAAATACCACCCTTGGAACTGGTGAAGTCAATGGATTTGGATATGTGCTCCCAGAAGATTTTGACCAGGAAATTTATACGCAGATTTATGTGACCGTTCATGGAGCAAAGGGTCTTACAAGTTATACAGACGGTTATGAGAATCTGATCGCCAAGATCAAAGACCGTGTTGAAAACATAGCAGATGATCGCTGTCAGATCCGCCTTGCAGCTGTGAAGGCGGATGCACAGGAGGAAATCAATGATGCCCAGAAGAAGCTGGACGATGGGAAAAAAGAGGCAGATGAAAAGCTTGCTGACGCAAAAGAAGAGCTGGATAAAGGTGAAAAGGATTTAGAAGACGGCAGGAAAGAGTATGAAGATGGAAAATCCCAGTTAGAAGACGCAAAAACAGAGCTTGCCGATGGAAAAAAACAGCTGGAAGATGCGAAGACAGAGCTTGCTGATGGGAAAAACCAGTTAGAAGATGCGAAAGCGCAGCTTGCTGATGGAAAAAGTCAGCTGGAATCTGCCAGGAGTCAGCTTTCCTCCAGCAAAAGCCAGCTTGACACTGCCAGAAGCCAGCTGGATGATGGATGGAGTCAGGTAAATGCAGCAAAAGCCCAGCTTGCTGACGGACAGGCTCAGCTTGATTCCGCGCAGAAGCAGGTAACCAGTGGTCTGGCAGAATTAGAGGAAAATCAGAAGACTTTAGATGAAAATAAAGCGAAACTTGCAGATGGAAAAGCCCAGATTGAGGCAGGCGAGCAGCAGTTAGAAGCCGCAAAGCAGACTTTGACAACAAAGCAAAGTGAACTGGATCAGTCAAAAGCGGAGATCATTGCCGGACAGCAGCAGATCGAAAGTACCAGAACCCAGTTAAATGCCCAGAAGCAGCAGATTACAGATGGACTTTCCCAGGTATCAGCAGGAGAAGCACAGCTTCAGGATGGAATAAGTGCTTTGGAAAGTGCAAAAGCTCAGCTGACGGAGCTGCAGAGTCAGCTTGAGATAGTACGCGCAAGTTACAACGCAGCACTGGAAAATCCGGATGTTTCCCAGGAGGAAATAGATATTCTGGCAGCTCAGGTGTCTGCACTGGAAGAACAGGAGGCGGCGGTAAGCCAGCAGATTCAGGCAAGTGAAGCGCAGATTGAGAGTCAGCGGCAGCAGCTTGCAGCGACCAGAAGTGAGTTGGAAAGCGGGCTTGCAGCAGTCGAGGATGGACTTTCCCAGCTTTCTCAGAAAGAAAGCGAGCTGAATGCTGGACGGGAACAGATAACAGCAGGTCAGGCAGAGATTGACGCCGGATGGATTCAGATTCAGGAACAGGAGAATACTCTTGCTGCTTCGAAAGCTGAGATAGAGGCAGGGGAACAGGAACTGGAAAAAGGTCAGAAGCAGTTAAAGGCAGCAAAGAAAAAACTGAATAAAGCCCAGAAAGAAATTGATTCCAATGCAGAGACCCTGGCTGCCGGACAGGCGGAATTGGATGCCAATGTGGCAAATCTGAATGACAGTGAAGCGCAGTATGCTTCCGGTCTGGAACAGTATAATTCCGGTGCCCGGCAAATCGCGGAAAATGAGGCAAAGCTTACTTCCGGAGAGCAAGAAATTGCAGAAAATGAGGCGAAGCTTGCCGATGGTGAGAAAGAAATCGCAGACAATGAGAAGAAGCTTGCAGACGGTGAAAAAGAGATTACAGACAATGAGAAAAAGCTTCAGGATGCGGTTAAAGACTTGAAAAAAGGTGAGAAAGACCTTGCAGATGGAAAGAAAGAGTACGAAGACGCCAAAAAAGATGCGGAGGATGAGATTGCCGAGAATCAGCAGAAGCTGGATGATGCGAAAAAGGAACTGGAAGATCTGGAAATGCCGGAGTGGATGGTCACAGATAGGGAGGAGCTTCCGGAATATACGGATTACGGTGATAATGCAGACCGTCTTCGAAACATCGGTCAGGTTTTCCCGGTCATCTTTTTCCTGGTAGCGGCATTGATCAGTCTTACCACTATGACTCGTATGGTGGAGGAGCAGCGAACCCAGATCGGTACCTTGAAGGCATTGGGATATAAGAAGTCTGCTATTGCAGCAAAATATATCTGTTATGCATTTTTTGCAACTCTTCTTGGCAGTGTGCTGGGAATGCTGATCGGAGAGAAAATCATTCCATACATTATTATAACTGCTTATGGGATTATGTATCACAATGTGGCAAATACCATTTCCATTGATTATCAGCCTGGCTTCGCATTGATCGCTTCCACAGCCTCTGTTGTATGTACAGTTGGAGCGACTCTTTTTGCAAGTGGAAAGGAGCTGCAGGAGACACCGGCCTCTCTTATGCGCCCACCGGCTCCGAAAGAGGGCAAGCGAGTATTGCTGGAGCGGCTCACATTTATATGGAAGCATTTAAGCTTTTCCTGGAAGTCCACAATTCGAAATCTTTTCCGTTACAAGAAGCGCCTGATCATGACGGTCTTTGGAATTGCAGGAAGCATGGGACTGATGCTGGTTGGCTTTGGGATTCAGGATTCCATCAGTGATATTGCCGCTATTCAGTACCGGGAGCTTCAGCATTATGACGGAATGGTGATTGAGGACAGCGATGCTACAGAGGAAGAACATGCAGAGCTGTTTGAATACATGAAGGAAAATGAGCAAATCGCCCATTGCAATCGGGTACAGATGACGAAGATCAGTGCTCCGAAAGGCAGCTCCAACATCAGTATTTATCTGTTTGTGCCAGAGAGCCTGAGTGAGTTTGCAAGGGATGTAACCTTAAAGAACCGTATTACCGGGGAAACATATGAGCTTACCGACGAAGGTGCTGCTATTTCCGAGAAAACAGCATCCCTGCTGGGATTAAAGGTGGGGGATATGATTCCCCTGAAAAAGGGAGATAAGGAATATAAGGTGAGGGTGGCTGTGATCACAGAGAATTATATGAGCCATTACCTTTATATGACGCCCAGGGTTTATGAGCAGACGTTCGGGGAAATGCCGGAGTATGAGAACATTGTGTTTACTATGCAGGAAGACTGCAAGGATGATCTGGAAATGGCAGGAACCCGGATCCTTGCTAATCCTGGTGCTCTCAGCATCAGTTATACCAGTAGTCTGGCATCACAGGTTGACCGTATGCTGAGCACTCTGGATGCGGTGATCCTGGTGCTGATCGTTTCCGCAGGAATGCTGGCTTTTGTGGTATTGTATAATCTGAATAATATCAATATTACAGAAAGACAGAGGGAACTGGCAACTTTGAAGGTGCTTGGCTTCTATGACGGAGAGGTCTCCCAGTATGTGCTTCGGGAAAACGTGATCCTGACAGTGCTTGGAATTATGTTTGGAGCAGTGTTTGGAATTCTCATTCACAGGTATGTGATTACTACGGTTGAGGTAGATGCAGTTATGTTTGGACGAAATATTAAGCCGCTGAGCTTTTTATACAGTGGAATTCTGACAAGCATATTTTCCATTGTGGTGAATGGGGTGATGCATTTTAAGCTGAAAACCATTGATATGGTGGAATCCTTAAAGAGTGTGGAATAAAAATTATTGTAATTGTGAAATTTTTAAATTAGCTTGACAAGCCGGAAGAATGCAATTATAGTTATATCCATAAAAGTGGCGGCTTTTTCCGGCTATTTACAAGGAGATCAGACCGCTGCAGCGAAAAGCGTTGAAGAAGAGGAGTAAGTAAATGCCCTCCCAGAGAGAAATGTCCAGGGATAACTGTGGTGGAAGACATTTCGAGATCCGCATTCACTGAAGGTAGCTTCTGAGCCGGGAAACTGAACAGGCAGTGATATCTGCAGTAAGTTTTCACGCAATTCCAGCGTTACAGGAAAGAGATATGTGTACAACAGAGCGAAGACTGTAAATACATTCAAGGAAACAGTACTTTGCATTTTGCACATAATGAAGGTGGTACCGCGTTAATTTCGCCCTTCACACAATTGTGTGAGGGGCTCTTTTTTTAGGAGGAAAATTATGAGCAAAGAACTTGCAAAGACCTACGATCCAAAAGGAATCGAGGAACGTCTTTACCAGAAATGGATGGACAACGGATATTTTCATGCAAAAGTAAACCCGGATAAGAAACCATTTACCATTGTTATGCCGCCGCCAAACGTAACAGGACAGCTGCATATGGGACATGCACTTGATGAGACCATGCAGGACATTCTCATCCGTTTCAAGAGAATGCAGGGCTACGAAGCACTGTGGCAGCCGGGAACTGACCATGCAGCTATTGCTACAGAGGTTAAGGTTACTGAGAAACTGAAAAAAGAAGGCATCGACAAGGCAGAAATCGGCCGTGAGAAATTCCTGGAATATGCCTGGGAGTGGAAAGAAGAGTACGGCGGAAAAATTATCAACCAGCTGAAGAAGCTTGGTGCTTCTGCAGACTGGGAGCGAGAACGCTTCACCATGGATGAGGGATGCTCCAAGGCTGTACAGGAAGTCTTCATCAAGTTATATGAAAAAGGCTACATCTACAAAGGTTCCCGTATCATCAACTGGTGTCCGGTATGCCAGACTTCCATTTCCGATGCAGAGGTTGAGCATGAGGATCAGGACGGATTTTTCTGGCACATCAATTACCCGGTTGTTGGAGAAGAAGGAAAATTCGTGGAAATTGCAACAACACGTCCGGAAACACTTCTTGGAGATACTGCAGTTGCAGTAAACCCGGATGATGACCGTTACAAAGACATTGTTGGCAAAATGCTGAAGCTTCCTCTCACAGACAGAGAGATCCCGGTTATTGCCGATGAGTATGTTGATAAAGAATTTGGTACCGGATGCGTAAAGATCACACCGGCACATGACCCTAACGACTTCGAGGTTGGAAAGAGACACAACCTTCCGGAAATTAACATCATGAATGATGATGCTACCATCAATGAGCTGGGTGGTAAATACGCCGGCATGGATCGTTACGAAGCAAGAAAAGCCATGGTAGAGGATCTGGACAAGCTTGGCCTTCTGGTGAAGGTTGTTCCGCACAATCACAGCGTTGGAACACATGACCGCTGCCATGCAACCGTAGAGCCGATGATCAAGCCTCAGTGGTTTGTAAAGATGGACGAAATGGCCAAAGCTGCTATCAAGACTCTTGAGGATGGAAATCTGAAATTCGTTCCGGAGCGTTTTGACAAGACTTACCTTCACTGGCTGGAGAACATCCGTGACTGGTGTATTTCCCGTCAGCTGTGGTGGGGACACAGAATCCCGGCTTACTACTGCGATGAGTGCGGTGAGACTGTAGTTGCAAGAGAAATGCCGGAAAAATGTCCGAAATGCGGATGTACGCATCTTCATCAGGACGAGGATACGCTGGATACCTGGTTCAGCTCTGCTCTGTGGCCATTCTCCACACTTGGCTGGCCGGATAAGACACCGGAACTGGAGTACTTCTATCCAACAGATGTGCTGGTAACCGGATATGACATTATTTTCTTCTGGGTTATCCGTATGGTATTCTCTGCTCTTGAGCAGACTGGCAAGACACCGTTCCATCATGTACTGATCCATGGTCTGGTAAGAGATTCCCAGGGCCGCAAGATGAGTAAATCCCTTGGAAATGGTATTGACCCGCTGGAAGTAATCGACAAGTACGGCGCAGATGCTCTTCGTCTTACTCTGATGACTGGTAATGCACCTGGAAACGATATGCGTTTCTACTGGGAGCGTGTAGAATCCAGCCGTAACTTTGCAAATAAGATCTGGAATGCTTCTCGTTTCGTTCTTATGAATCTGGAAGGAAAGGATGTAACGGAGCCGGAGATTGGTTCTCTTTGCGCTGAGGACAAATGGATCCTTTCCAGACTGAACAATGTGATCAAAGAAGTAACCGACAATATGGAAAAATATGAGCTGGGTATTGCGGTTCAGAAGATCTATGATTTCCTGTGGGATGAGCTTTGCGACTGGTACATTGAGATCGCCAAGGTTCGTCTGTGGAAGGCAGAAGAGGATCCAAAGGCGGCAAACGAGGCTCTCTGGACACTTCGCACAGCGCTGACCCAGGGACTGAAGCTGCTTCATCCGTTTATGCCATTTATCACAGAGGAAATTTATTGTACACTGCTTCCGGAGGAAGAGTCCATAATGATCTCTGACTGGCCGGTATATAAGGACGAGTGGAATTCTCCTGAGGCTGAGCTTGCAATCGGAAGTTTCCAGGAAGTTGTCCGTGGCATCCGTAACACAAGAACCAGCATGAATGTTCCGCAGAACAGAAAAACACATCTGATCATTGTTGGAAAAGATGCTGCTATCTGTCAGATGTATGAGAACAGCAAGAAATCCTTTGCAAATCTTGCTTTTGCAAAAGAAATCCATGTTCAGCAGGATAAGACTGGTATCGGTGAGGATGCAGTTTCTGTTGTTGTTTCCAATGCAGTTGTTTATATGCCTCTGGAAGACCTTGTTGACAAGGAAAAAGAACTTGAGAGACTGACAAAGGAGCAGGAGAGACTGACTAAGGAAATCGCCCGCTGTGAGGGAATGCTGAATAATCCAAATTTCGTAAATAAGGCTCCTGCTGCCAAGGTTGATGCAGAGAAGGAGAAGCTTGCGAAGTACAAAGAGATGAAAGATAAGGTTGAAACACAGCTTGAGCAGCTTAAGAGATAAAAAGGAGATTTTGCATGAAGCTGAGCAAATTTTGCAATAAGATTTCCCTGATTCTCCAGGCACTCTGGTGCGCAGTGCTCTATTTCCTTATAGAGGCACTGTGCCGCCATTCTGTAGTGGAGGCCTGGGATTATATGACGGGAAAACCGTTGGTATTTGCTTATAATACGATGTTTATTTTTACTACAATGCTGATCGTTTATCTGTTTCACAGGCGGTGCTTTTGGAGAGTTGTGGTTTCCGTTTTCTGGCTGTTTCTGGGAATCGTAAACTGTATTCTTCTGATGAACCGTGTTACACCATTTACCGGACCGGATCTGCATATGCTGACGGATGGTATTGCAATCATGCAGAAATATCTGCCGTTTTATGGTGTGGTGATCGGATGTATTTTGATCGGAATTGTGGTGCTGGGGCTTTTGATCCTACTGGTCAAGGGACCGAAGTATGAGCAGAAGATTAAGTACCGGTATGTGATTCCGCTGGTAATTGCTGGTTTTGTGGCTTTTGGAGGCGTGACACAGCTGGCTCTTGAAAAAAGGGTTTTGTCTAATTATTTTGGCAATATTGCGTTTGCTTATGAGGATTATGGTTATCCTTATTGTCTGGCGACTACTATTTTTAATACAGGCATCAGTGAGCCGAGGGATTATTCTGAGGATGAGATTAACCGGATCGAGAAGACAGAGTCCAATCTTCCAAAGACCAAGGAGGATGGAAAGAGACCGAATATTCTGTTCCTTCAGCTTGAGTCTTTCTTTGACCCGACACTGGTAAATTACCTGGATATTTCTGAAGATCCAATCCCGAACTTCAGGAAGCTGATGAAAGAGTATTCTTCCGGATATTACAAGGTTCCTTCTGTTGGAGCTGGTACGGCAAATACGGAATTTGAGACCATTACAGGTATGAGTCTTCACTATTTTGGACCAGGTGAATATCCTTATAAGAGTATTCTTAAGGAGACTACCTGCGAAAGTGTGCCCTATGTTCTGAAAAATCTGGGGTATTCTACACATGCGGTACATAATAATGAAGCCAACTTCTATGGAAGAAGGTCTGTTTTCCCCAATCTGGGATTTGACACCTTTACTTCTGAAGAGTATATGGCAGATGAGAACCTGCAGAATCCTCTTGGATGGGTAAAAGACAGTGTGTTGACGGATGAAATCATTAAGTGTCTGGATTCTACTGACAGTCCGGATTATGTGTATACCATTTCCGTGCAGGGACATGGTGATTATCCAAGCGAGCCCATTCTGGACAATCCTTCTATTACAGTTTCCGGTTCTCCTACGGATGAGCTGAATTGTAAATGGGAGTACTATGTGAATCAGATTCATGAGATGGATCAGTTTGTGAAAGAGTTAACAGATGCTTTGGCAGACTATCCGGAGGATGTGATCCTGGTTATGTATGGGGATCATCTGCCGACTATGGGACTGACTGTGGAAGATCTGAAAAATAAGTATCTTTTCCAGACGGAGTATGTAATCTGGGATAATATGGGACTTACCAAGAAGGATGAGAATCTGGCTTCTTATCAGATCGCAGCAGAGGTTCTGGACAGAGTTGGTATTCATGAGGGTACGATCATGAAATATCATCAGGCAAGAAGAAATACCAAGAATTATCAGGTCGATCTGGAGACACTGCAGTATGATGTGCTGTACGGTCAGCGATATGCTTATGGAGGAGAAAATCCTTTTGAGAGAACAAAGATGCGGATGGGACTTTATGATGTGACCTTAGATTCCATTCGGTTAGTGTCGGATACAGATTGGACTTATTATATCCAAGGCACGAATTTCACCCCGTCCAGTCAGGTGAAGCTGAATGGAGAGTGGTATGATACGGCATATGTAAGTCCGAACATGCTGGTGATCTCGGGTACGGAGCTGTCGGATTTTGACAGACTGGCAGTTGTACAGAGAAGTAACAGTTCGACGAGGAAGGCTCTTAGTAAGAGCTTTGACAGAGCGGTTTATGCATTGTATGATAGTCAGTGGAAGGTGAATTCCCGATAGGAACGTTTCCCGGCTGGGCACCTGGTCTCATCAGGTCTGCTCTGAGCGCGGTGTGCGGCCAAAAAAAAAATTAAAAACATCAGAATTTTGCTGAAACCGAAGAAAGGAGAGGACAAATTTGCTCCGCTGGAGCTCAGACTGTGTCCTCTCCTTTTTTAACCCCAAATTCTGCCGTATGAGATTTTTTCGGAACCTCTCTGATTTCTTCTGTGCGAGGTTTGTCGGATAAAAAGTTACGATTAGGGGTGGACTTCTGGTGTGACTATTATATAATGGTAGAGTAATGTAACGATTCAGAAGGCAGTATTCTGCCAGGCTTACTATGAGCATGAGAAGTTACGGACGAAATACGATAGATAAATGGTGGTTTAGATTATGAATTACGAGGAAGCGGTTGCTTATATTGAGGAGACTCCGAAGTTTACCAAAAAGAACAGTCTGGAGCATACGAAGGAATGTTTGAGGAGACTGGGGAATCCACAGGAGAAGTTTAAGGTGATACATGTTGCGGGAACGAATGGAAAGGGGAGTACCTGTGCGTTTCTCACATCTATTCTCAGGGAGGCAGGGTATTCCTGCGGTCTGTTTACGTCTCCCCATCTGGTGAAGATCAACGAGCGGTTTCAGATCAATGAGGTGAATATTGATGATGACACCTTTTTGAAAGCTTTTGAGAGAGTGAAAGTGCTGGCGGACGAGCTTGTGGCTGAAGGTAGTTACCATCCTACTTATTTTGAGATGCTGTTTCTTATGGGAATGGTGATCTTTGCAGAGGCAGGGGTGGACTATGTGACTTTGGAAACCGGGCTTGGCGGAAGGCTGGATGCGACTACAGCGGTAGAGAATCCTGTGGCTTGCGTGATCACATCTATCAGTCTGGATCATATGCAGTTTTTGGGAAATACGGTAAGAGAGATTGCAGGGGAGAAGGCTGGAATCATTGTTCCGGGAGTTCCTGTAATCTATGATGGAAATGACAAGGATGCGGCAGAAGTGATCGCTGCGAAGGCAAAGGAGCTTGGAAGTCCGGCTTATAAAGTAATTCAGGCTGGAGCAAAGGTACTGGGAAATAATAAAGATGGCATTGATTTTTCCCTGGAGGACGATTATTATGGGGATACCAGGTTCCATATTCCTTTTATTGCATGGTATCAGGTGATGAACGCATCTCTGGCGCTTACAACTATGGAAGTGCTGAAAGACAGGATTCCGGTGACCATGGAACAGCTGCAGGCAGGAATTGCAAATACCAGATGGCAGGGCAGAATGGAGACCATTTTGCCGGGCGTGATCGTGGATGGTGCACATAATGAGGATGGCGTGCGCAGGTTTGTGGAGACTGCAGAGCGGTTTCAGAAGGAGTATCCGCTGACACTTTTATTTTCTGCTGTGAATGATAAGGATTACCAGGATATGATCCATACAATTTGCAGCAGGATAAAATTCCGTAAAGTTGTGACCACAGAGGTTGGGGGATACCGTGAGGTGCCGTCTGCGGAGCTGGCAGAGATCTTTTGCAAAGAAGGCTGTAAGGATGTTGGAAACTCTGATAATATTGAAGAAGCTTTTCATATGGCGCACGAGGCCAAAGGAGAGGACGGAATGCTGTTCTGCGTGGGTTCTCTTTACCTGGTGGGAGAGATTAAGACACTCTTGTTGAAAAAGTAAATTGTCTGCAGAAAAAAGAAAACATGGGATTTCTGGTTGATTTTTCAGGAGTCTGTGGAGGAATTTTATGATCGATTACGAAGAGGAACTGAAGAAATTTGAGCCCTGTCTGGATGTGACAGACGCAGAAGAGGCTATTTACGATAGAGAGCTGACGGATATTCTGGACATTCTTCAGGAAATGCTCAGGGAGTCCAAAAGCGGACGCAGGATGAAATAGAATAGGAGATACTTAATGAACTGTATGAATTGCGGCGCGTTCCTGGCTGATAAGGATCTGGATTACTGTCCTCATTGCGGGTGCAACGTCCTGATCCAGAAAAAGGTGGAGTATCTATCCAAACTTTATTACAATCAGGGCTTGGAGAAGGCAAGTATCCGGGACCTTTCAGGAGCCGTTAACTGTCTGAAGCAGAGCCTTACCTTTAACAAGAGAAATATCCAGGCGAGAAATCTTCTGGGTCTTGTGTATTTTGAAATGGGAGAGGTGGTTGCTGCTCTTAGCGAGTGGGTGATCAGTAAGAATCTGCAGCCTACCCGGAATATTGCGAATGAATATATTAATCGTCTTCAGGCGAATTCGAATAAACTGGATGCTATTAATGAGACAATAAGAAAATATAATAATGCCCTGGCTCTTTGCAGGGAAGGCCATGAGGATATGGCTGCCATTCAGCTTCGCAAAATTCTGAACCAGAATACCAAGCTGATCAAAGGTTATCATCTGCTGGCGCTGATCTATATGAAGAATCATGACTGGGGCAAGGCAAGAAGAACCTTAAAAAAGGCGGCTCGTATTGACAAGACCAATACAACTACATTACGTTTTCTTCGTGAAGTAGATGAGAGAACCGGTGTAACGACCAGACTTGAGAAACAGAAAAAAGGACTTTTTGGTGCCAAGGGCAAGACAGAAGGTTCGGATGAGATTTCCAGAAGTACTGTGGTACAGCCGGCAGTTTACAGGGAAAATTCCAGAATTTCACTGTTTGTGACACTTATGGCGGGTGTGGCAGCAGGTGCGGCTGCATTTTGGTTTCTGGCAGTTCCGGCTATCAAGCAGGGGATTTACAGAGAAGCCAATCAACAGATTGTAAAGTACAGCGAGTCTCTGGTCAGCCAGGGTGCGGAGCTTTCCAAAGCCCAGGGTGAGGCGAAGGAATCCGGAGATGTGGCAGAGGAAATCACCCAGCAGCTTGATGCCGAGCAGAAGAAGAGCACCAGTTATCAGGCACTTCTGAATGCGTATGCAGCTTATACACAGAATGAGTATGATGCAGCTGCGTTGGAAATCCAGAAGGTTTATGAAGATCAGCTGGGAGATGATGTAATGGGAATTTATAATACTATCTGTTCAGCTACTGGTGTGTCTGGAATCACGGAAGACAGTAAGTCTGAGGGCAGCGAAGATTCCTCTGATTCCGAAAGCAATGATGGAACTGACAATACAACAGAAGGCTCTGAAACGGATTCCTCTGGTTATGACAGTTCTTACAATAATGCATCTGGTGACAGTGGGTATGATGAATCCGGATATTCTGATTACAGCGACGAAAACGGATATTATGATGAAAATGGTGATTTTCAGTATTATGAATAAAAATTTCTGAATTACAATAATGAGAAACCTCTGAACCGGGGATGTGTGGGATAGACCTGCACATCTCTTTTTCTTTTTCCTGTGCAGAGGGTCAAAATAGAGTAAAAAAGGGGGATTTTATTTATGAAACCTGTTTTTGAAACTACGGGAACCTGTCTGAATATTAAACTGCCTGAGGAACTGGATCATCCGGCTTCTGAGCTGATCCGGAGAGAATCAGACAGGATTATGGGAAAAATATATATCAGAACCATTTGTTTTGACTTTGGAAATACTGTTTTTATGGACAGTTCGGGCGTAGGTTTGATCATGGGGAGATACCGGGCTCTGGGGATGCGTTCTGGCTGCATGAAGGCCTGCCATGTAAGCGGATATATTGAAAAATTGCTGCGGCTTTCAGGTGTGAGTAAATTTCTGGAACTGGAAAGAACAGAAAATGAGATGCAGCTGGAAGGGAGGGGAGTCTGATGGGAAATTCCAACGAAATGACCATTATTTTTGACAGCCGTCCGGAGAATGAAGGGTTGGCAAGGGTAGCTGCTGCGGCATTTTGCACCCAGCTGAACCCCACACTGGAGGAAGTAGCAGATTTGAAAACGGCTGTGTCAGAGGCTGTAACCAACTGTATCATTCATGGCTATCAAGGCGAGGTACATAAGATACGGATGAAGTGTGTCAGAAAAGAGAGAACAATTTATCTGGATATTGAGGATGATGGCATAGGGATTGCAGATGTGGAAAAAGCAATGGAGCCCTTATATACGACCCGCGCTGATCAGGACAGGTCAGGAATGGGGTTTACTTTTATGGAAGCATTTATGGATGAGGTTAAAGTCACCTCACAGGTTGGAAAAGGAACCTGTGTGCATATGAGCAAAAAAATCGGTAATTGATCAGGAGGAAGCATGGATCACACTCTTGCTCTCATTGGGCGCATTCACCAGGGAGATAAAGAGGCAAGAGATACTTTGTTTTCGGAAAATATGGGACTGGTGTATAGTGTTGCCAGGCGTTTTCTGGGGAGAGGGGTGGAAATGGAGGACCTTTTTCAAATTGGAAGCATCGGGCTTTTGAAGGCTGTAGATCATTTCAATCCTGAATTTGATGTGAAGTTTTCTACTTATGCAGTACCAATGATCATTGGAGAGATTAAGCGGTTTCTTAGGGATGATGGAATTCTGAAGGTGAGCCGCTCCATAAAAGAGAATCAATATAAGATCTGTAAAATGAGGGAGGAACTGGAGAAAAAGTTAGGCCGTGAGCCGGATCTCAGAGAACTTTCAGATGCTATGGATATGCCGATGGAAGAATTGGCGATGACGCTGGAATCGGCTGCAGAGGTGGATTCTATTTACAAGACTGTGTATCAGGGAGATGGGACGGATTTGCAGCTTGTGGACAGGCTTCCGGAGAAAGAGGATCGCCATGAAAAGCTTTTGAACCGGATCTTTCTGGAGGAGATTCTGGAAAAACTGGAAGGAGATGAGAAAAGACTGATCGTATTTCGGTATTTTCAGGATATGACACAGACAGAGGTTGCAAAAAAAATGGGAATGTCCCAGGTTCAGATTTCCAGGATGGAGAAAAGGATATTGAAGAAGCTGAGAGAAATCTCCCACCAATTGTGATGCACATTTTGCAGAAAGCCTTTTTCAAACACGCTCTGGAAAAGGAGAAAAAAGCAAAGTATTTTCTCATATTTTCCAGAGCATTATTGGGTGTTAGAATTTAATCTCTTTTCCTTCCAGACGCCACTGTCTGAACTCTGCAGAAGCAGAGAGAAGCAGGTCAGAAGATGAGTTAAGGGCTGTCTCAACTGAGTCCTGGATAACTCCGATAATAAAGCCTACGGCTACAACCTGCATGGAAATGTCGTCAGAAATTCCGAAAAGGGAGCAGGCCATAGGAATCAGAAGGAGGGATCCGCCGGCAACACCGGAAGCACCACATGCAGAAAGGGCTGCAAGAAGGCTGAGGATGATGGCGGTTGGGATATCAACGTGGATTCCAAGGGTAAAAGCAGTTGCCATTGTCATAACGGTGATGGTGATAGCAGCTCCGTCCATGTTAATGGTTGCACCAAGAGGAATGGTTACGGAATAGGTGTCACGGTCGAGCCCCATCTCCTCACAGGTTTTCATATTTACTGGAATATTGGCAGCAGAACTTCTGGTGAAGAATGCGGTGATGGCACTTTTTTTCAGGCAGTGCAGAATCAGCGGATATGGATTCTTTCGGATACACCAGTAAACCAGAAGCGGGTTTGTTACAAAGTAGATGAAAAGCATGCTGCCTACCAACAGCAGCAGTAGTCTTCCATAGGTAGTGAAAATGTCTAATCCGTTGGTGGATACGGTGTTAAATACCAGACCGAAGATTCCGAAGGGTGCCAGGTTGATGATCCAGCTGACTACCAGGGATGTTCCGTCTGCAATGTCAGCAAGGACTTTTTTTGTGGTGTCATTTGCTGTACGAAGGGCAAGTCCAAGAAGAATGGCCCAGGTAAGGATACCTACATAGTTTGCATTCACCAGGGAAGATACCGGGTTGGCAACAATATTCAGAAGAAGGTTGCTGAGGACCTCCACAATACCCTGTGGGGCACTGGCGTCTGCGGCTGCATTGGTAAGTGTCAGCTGTACAGGGAAAATCATGCTGGCGAAAACGGCGATCACAGCTGCCAGTACAGTGCTGAACATGTAAAGGGCAACTACTGTTTTGATAACGCCGCCATGGGATTTTCCTGCGTTGCACAGTGAACTGAGAACCAGAAAGAATACCAGAAGGGGTGCGATAGCTTTCAGGGCACCTACAAATACATCACCAAGGATGGCAATGCTGGTTGCACCGGGGGCTGCAACTCCAAGGATGGCACCAAGAATCAGACCGACGACGATTCGTTTTACCAGTGCAATCCCGGTCCATTTGTTCCATAAATTTTTCATTTGTTTCTTTACCTCTTTCCCTCTTTAATTTGATAAAAGATTAATCAATTAATTATATAGTATGCAGGGAGGATTCGCAATAAAATATATGATGAAATTGATGAAAATGAGAGACTTTTTTGAAAAAAAGAAAAAATAGAGAAAAAAATCCGGGTAAGGAGGAGCATAAAAACCTCTTACCCGGGTTTGCAAATTGAAAAAAATTATTTAGCAGCAGCCTGTTTGCCAAACAGTGTATTCTTGTACTTGGAAAGTGCAGTGAGAAGTACCATTCCAAAGATTCCGCAGGAAATGATCTCTCCGGCACCTACCGTAAGCATCATAAGTGGAATCGGAAGATTGACGGAATAGCCGTAACGAAGTACGAATGGAACCAGAACTGCATTGGCTACGATTGGTGGAACTGGTGCCAGCCATTTGTTGCTGTTACGAAGTTTGTAGGTAAATACAGCTCCGATGAGGGTAGCGATACTTCCGAATGCAATATCCAGAGGAATTGCACCGCCAAGCAGGTTGGCAAGGATACAGCCTACAAAAAGACCAGGAATGGCAGCTGGTGTGAAGAATGGAAGAATGGTCAGGGCTTCGGAAATTCGAACCTGAATCTCTCCATAACTAAACGGTGCAAACACCAGTGTCAGTACAACATAGACAGCCGCAATCAGCGCTGCCTGCACCAGAAACAGGGTACTCTTGTTTTTCATATTCATTTGTCTCCTTTAGTTTTGTTTTACGAGTGGAAGGTCACGAACACTCGATTCATTTTGCGCCGGGAATCGGCGGAAAAGCCGCTTAAGACCTTATTTTTACGGGCTTTTCAACGGGCATGAGTATAGCACATTTGGGAGAGGAATGCAAGAGGAAATGTGGTCGTACCCCATTTGTACCCCATTTTGCATAAGTGGTTGATTTATAGTAACGCTAATATGAAAAAGCTTCCGGTTCTCACAATAAGGACTGGAAGTTTTTTGAGTATATATTATATTAAATCGAACGTTGAAATACGCATTTTAAATCTTATCAGCAACTAGGGTTAGTGCTTTCATTATATTAACAAATTTACGGTACTGGACATCGCCTTTGGACTTTACCTCGGAGATAAGCGCCGTTATTTCAGAATCTGTTTCGGAGATTTCATCAAGCAGTAGATAATCAATGCTGATATTCAGAACTGAACAAATAGAGACCAGCGTCTCCAGGGACATAGCTCTGGTTCCTCTCTCAATATGTCCGAGAAAGGCTGTGGAGATTCCTGTTAATTCTGCCAGTTGCTCCTGGGAGTAGGAATGGGAAATGCGTGATTGTCGAATTTTATGTCCGATCTCGGTATAATCAATTGATTTCATGGAAAATCCTCCTTTTAACAAAGATTATGCCCTTAAAAGATAAAAATACGAATGAACTAATAGAATCAAACATTGACTGATAGAATTATAGAGGGTATAATAAAAGAAAATATGATATTTCTACAATAATGGTTTTGGTAGAAGTACATAGAAAGTTAAAATATAAAAATACGAGGGAGGAAAGACTATGTCGGTTGTATTACTAATTTTAATCATTGTAATGGGATTAATTGTACATAAGATTTATTCCAGTCTTTTTACAGTTATTCATTTCAGTTTCCAGAGTGTGTTTACTGAATGGTTTTGGTGTATTATGATTGGCGCAATTATTGTTGGATTAGTGGGCAGTGCAATAGGTCTTATATAAAAATATTAGTGGTGAGGCAAAAAGATGAGTGAAGAGACAAAAACAGAAATTGCAAAAAAAGAATATAAGTTAGTATCAGCAAGTGGGACATTCATGACAGCGTTGGGAAAAGGACGTATCTACAGTACGATTACAATGGATGAAGAAAAAATGACCATTCAAACTAAGCCAGCGAAAAAAAGTACTATTCCGGTACTTTATTATGAGGACATAACAGACGTAAGGGTAACTAAGAAGATTACAGGTTATTATATCTTTTTTATGCTTGTGGCACTTCTTTGTTGCTTTGCGGCACCATATACTATAATATTAGTTCCGATTTTTGCGTGGCTTGGAATGAATCGAATTATTACAATTAGCTTGAGAAGTGGAAATCAAGCGGTTCTATATTCGGGAAGTAAAAAGGTCACAGAAGAATTTGTAACCGCAGTAAAGAGCATTGCCAAGATTTCATAAAAAGAAGTGATAAAGTAAAAATAGAGGGATAAGCGAACAAGAACGGTTTTTGTTCGCTTGTTTTGTATTCAGAAGAGAATAAATGACTAGAGTGTAACTACGTAATCAGATGGAAAGAAAGGAGAAGATATCAGTGATAATATGTCCAGAATGTGCAAAAAAAATCATAGATAGTAATAAGGAGTGTCCGGAGTGTGGATGCCCTAAAAGTAGGTTCGTGTCGTTAATAAATAGAGATGAAAAAGACTATATCGTTCTCATGTTAGGTCGTTATAGGGTGAGATTTAATGGAAAATATTGGAACTATATACAGTTGCGTAAGGTATATGAATTAACAGCAGGTACATTAATGCTGGATTTACAAGGGGCTTATAGAAATGCGGCATGTTTTGGATCCATTATAAAGAGTTTTCCGAACATAGTTGGAGTGAGGATGGATCAAATGCTAGATTGGAGTATGAAGTTATTGTATGAATATAATATTCCAATGTCAGTGGACAATTTTCTTGAGAAATACTTTGAAAAAAATAATTACTATGCTGGTGGTCAATATTATAATTTGGATTATAATGAAATAATTACAGAAGTTGTAGAACAGTATGCGGAGGTAACAAATAAACAATCTGAATTAGCAGAATATCGAGAAATGCAAAAAGCTTCACGAAGTAAGTGGAGAGGATATGGATTTGGGGTTAAAGGTGCTGTTAAAGGTGCTATTATGGCTGGTATGTTAAATGCAGGAACGGATTTCATGCGGAGTTTTGGAGATGCGGCACAAAGAAAATCAGATGACGAATATATTAATAGTCAAATTAATGCTTTAAGAAATTCCAAGGAAGTGCACCAGAAACTAATCGGTGGTGCCTATAACGTAATTATTGGTGTGTTTAATGCTGTTTTTAATGAACTGTGCGAAAATAATGTATTGGGTAGGGTAGAATTTAATGAAGAACGTTGGAGTCAAGCAAGAAATATTTATACAGCTACAACTAAATATGAAACAGATGATAAAAAAATAATTATAGGATGTTTAAATGCAATTACTACATATCCTTATTATTTTTCCCCATATGCTACTTTATATGAAAAATATAAAAAAACACCAGAAGAAGCCAGTATATATCATTTCTTAGATTTTTTTGGAATAAATGCGAAAATTGGTGAGACAACTGTAGCAAAATATATGAAAGTAGATCACCTTTTAGAGCAATGGGTGGATTTATCAAAATTTGATTTTGATAAGCTTACAGCGGATCAATATTATGAGGCGAAACAAGCTATAGGAAAAGTACAGGAAGAATTTTTGAAATCTGAATATATGGCTAGTGCAAATTGTTCAAGATTGTATGATTACATATTAAAGTGCGAGATTTCAGATGTATCAAAAGATGAAAGTACTGAGGAAAAGCAAGCACCTATGGAAGAATATATTCCTTTACTAATAAAAAGACACACAGATGAGCATAGTCTTGGAGGGTATAAGGATTGTATGTGGGTTGCAGGAACAGAAATGCAAGGTCCATTTATCTTTAAAAACGATTTGCAGGAAGTATATGATAAAAAGTTTATTGAAGAGGGAAAGAAATATTTACTTATTTATGATAATGGCAATTTCTTTTATGGGAAAGATGGATTTGGTATCTTTGATGTAGGAATAGTATTCTTTACTACTGGTAAAATATTTTTGTTTAAAGATATTGTAGGGTGTAGCTTTAATGAAGAGAAATTTTCATTGATAATAAAATCGGTTCAAGATTCTTATGAATTTGAATATAAAAAACGTTCAAAAGTACTTTTTAAAAGTTTATACAATAAACCAGGATATTTTTTTACGGAAGAAGTAATATATAAGATTATTGAGCATTATCAAAAGTTGAATGGAATTAATTTGTTAAAAAAGTAAACTAATCATATAAATATTATAAGCGTATAATTATAAAATATATTAATGTAATATTTCCGTGAAGGAGGAAACTAATTACATAACAAATAGCAACCTGTTATACGGAGCTGAGACGTGAATATGCGTTTCAGCTCTTTTTACTTTCATCAAGGGAGGAATGAAATGTTAAACTACAAAGAATTCATGGAAACGTTAAAACAGACAATTTATTCACAGACAGGCTGGAAATCTGACTGTATGGGGAGTCTGACGGATGAAGGACCGACATCGGATACGGCATTGGAGATTCATTATATGAATACCGACAGAGATGCATCTGTTATTTCCATCAGAGTCCCGGAACTGTATGCCAGATACCAGATTGGGGAAAGTATTACATCCATAGCGGATTCAGTTATCGGGACAATCTGTGAGGATGACAGATTCTGTCTGGCGCAGGCGGTAAGCCAGTGCAAAAATTACAAGCTGGCAAGAGAGCATTTATTTATTAGTGCAGAAAGTATTTACAATGAGGAAGCACTGACACAGTGCATATATCAGACTGTGGGGGATATTGCAATTTGTCCAAATCTTAAACTGTTAGACCGAAACGGTAAGATGATCGGACTGAAAGTTGCTCCGGAATTTCTGAAATTATGGAAGACAGATGAAAACGAAGTAATAAAGGAGGCCGTGAGGAATTCATCAAAATTATATCCTGCCAGATATTACAATTTTCTGAAAGCCCTGTTTATGCAGGAGTATAAAGGGGAAGATTTCATGGAAGAGGACAGTTCTTCTGTCCTTCTGGAAGGAAGTGGGGACAAGTGTATCAGCACCACCATACTACATCATGGTGCAGCTGCAATTTTCTATCCGGGAGTCTGCAGAAAAATCTGTGAAGTATTAGGTGCAGAAAGTTTGTATCTGGTGTTCACATCTGTCCATGAAGTTATGGTATCTGCAGTAAGGGCAGATATGTCAGTGGAAGAAATGCAGAGAAGACTGCACAACGGATCCAGGACAGTAAAAGAACTCGAAGAGAAGCTGACAGAACAGGTTTATTGCTATGATGGAAAAAGTAACTGCATCCGTCTGGCAAAAGGTGAGGGAAACGTGTTTCAGTGTGATGAATAAGGGGGAATCATAATTGCAGAGAATCATTATCAGTATTTTATCAGCAGCAGTTGTAATCTGGGACGAGATCATGAAAAGAAAAGGAGAGAAATAATTATGGCAGCAAATGTGGAGACAATGTTTTATACAAGAGAAAAACCATGGCACGGATTGGGAACAATGGTAGCAGAAGCACCAAATTCAAAGGATGCATTGCGCCTAGCAGGACTTAACTGGAAAGTTCTCCAGGAGCCAGTCTACACAGAAAATGAAGAACTGATCCAGGGGTACAAAGCGAATGTAAGAGACACAGACCGCAAGGTGCTGGGCGTAGTAACAGACCGTTACAAGGTAATCCAGAATGAAGAAGTCTTTGCTTTTACAGATACATTACTGGGCGAGGGTGTCCGTTATGAGACAGCCGGTTCCCTGCAGGAAGGACGCCGTGTGTGGATGCTTGCCAGACTGCCAAGGGAGTTTATCATTGGCGGTGAGCGGATCAGTCCGTATATGGTATTTTCCAATACCCATGACGGTTCGGGAGCTGTGAAGACTGCCCTGACTCCAATCCGTGTTGTTTGCAATAACACATTGAACCTGGCACTCCGTACTGCAAAGCGGAGCTGGTCTATGATCCATACTGGGGATATCAGTGGAAAAATTGAAGAAGCCAAAAACACCCTGCTTTTGGCAGATGAATATATGACTGCGCTGGGACAGGAATTTGAGAATCTGAGAAAAATCAAGCTGTCAGAGAAGCAGGTATTGGATTATATTAAGATTCTTCTTCCAATGGAAGAAAATTATACCTTACAACAGAAGCGTGGAATTGAGAAACTTCGGGAAGATATGAGAATGCGTTATTTTGACGCTCCCGATCTGAAAGACGTAGGGAACAATGGGTACCGTTTTGTAAATGCAGTATCTGATTTTGCAACACATTCTACGCCAAGAAGAAAGACAGCAAATTACAAAGAGAATATTTTCGCCAGAACAGCAGATGGCAACCCAATGATTGACCGGGCGTACCAGCTGGTCAAGGCAGCATGAATTATCGATGGGGCTATCGCAATAAGCAGTTTTTATACAGAATATGGATATTACATCTATATCGTGTATGGATATCAGCGGATGCGATAGTCCTATGTTTTTTCAGAGTATAGGAGACAGGCATAATGAAGCAAAAAGTGAAAGAAGAATTAAAACAGGAATTTGTCCAGAAACTTTACGGGGAATTTTCCACTTACAGAGAACATCTGCTGTGTGAAAACCCGACAGATCTGATCGCCGAGGCATACAAGATTGAGACCTTTTCATCATTATATGAGGTGCTTCTGGCAAAATCAGCACAGCTTAGTGACGTTGCACTTTTAAACCTTTTGAATATGTCAAGCGGGATTCTGGAAGGTATGTACAGGAAATGGCTTGGTGTAAAAGACCATTCCTACCAGGAACTGGAAGAGTATGTGGGACATGAGGTAGAAGACCTGGAAGGATATGACCTTCCGGAAGCGGTATAAAGAAGCAAGGAATAAAAGTCTGGAAAATGAAAGAAAACAGGAGGCCAGGAATTATGAGACGAAAAATGACACCAACAGGGAACCTTACAAGAGAAGAATGGTTACAGCTTAGAAGAAACGGAATCGGTGGTTCCGATGCTTCTGTGATTATGGGAAAAAATCCTTACAGAAGTATTTTACAGCTGTGGGAAGAAAAAATAGGAAAGCTGCCAGTTGCAGATAACGGAAACGAATTTACTTACTGGGGAAATGTGATGGAGCCGATTATCCGTAAGGAATTTATGAACCGTACCGGGCTTAAGGTGCGCCAGAAACATGCAATGATTTTTCACGAAGAGTATCCATATCTGTTTGCAGATGTGGACGGAATTGTTACAGATGAGCGGGGGGAGAAATGTATCTTTGAAGCAAAGACAGCGAGTCAGTATAAGGCTGACCAGTGGAAAAATGGTGTACCCGAGGAATATGTATTGCAGGTACAGCACTACCTGGCGGTATGCGGCATGAATAAGGCATATATAGCGGCACTGATTGGTGGCAATAAATTTGTCTTCACCATAATTTACAGAGATGATTCCTTAATTGAAGAACTGATCGTCAAAGAAAAGGAGTTCTGGGAAGAGTGCGTACTTACGGACACAGAGCCTGTTGTAGATGATTCTGAGGCAACCCAGGAATATCTGAATACAAAATATAGCAATTCTGTTGCAAGTACGATTCAGCTTAATGTAGACATGAAAAAAGTTATAGCAGAGTACCAGGACGTTGATTCAAAAGTCAAAGAACTTGAGAAAAAGAAAACTGGACTTGCCAATCAGATCAAGGCTGTTATGGGGGCATACGAGACTGGTGAACTAGATGGAATCGTTGTTTCCTGGAAGAAATTCAGCCGGGAATCTGTGGACGGCAGAAGGCTTCGAAGGGAAAAACCAGAAATATTTGCAGAGTATAGCAATGTCAGCTCATATAGAAAATTGTCTGTTGCATAGGGATTACAGGGGGAAAAGCTAATGGCAGAAAAAAGAATCCGGAATTTAAATCCGGAAGAGATTGAGTGCCGTGTAGGTGCAATCATGGAGCAGGGGATTACTCTGCTCCTTTATAAAAATGCAAGGGTAGACCAGACGATACTGGATGAGGTATTTGGCATTTGTGGATGGCAGAGACGGCATAATATGATTGGAAATGAGCTGTATTGCATTCTCAGTATCTGGGATGATGAGAAAAAGCAGTGGGTACAGAAGGAAGACGTAGGTACGGAAAGCGAGTATGAAAAGGCAAAAGGTGCTGCATCAGATTCTTTTAAGAGAGCCTGCTTTAATATTGGGATTGGACGGGAATTGTATTCGGCACCGTTTATCTATATTCCGATAAATAAAGTACGGATGAGTGAGAAGAATGGGAAAAAGTCTGTGAAAGACAGCTTCTCAATAAAAAATATCCAGACCACTTCTGACAAGGTGATTACAGCACTGGAAATTGTAAACCAAAGAAGTGAAACGGTATATAGCTATCAGATGTTACAGGTAGCTGCTGTTCAAGTGACAGATATTGACAGTGAGAAAGTGCAAGTTCAGAGGATATCAGATGGAGAAATTCAGATTCTGTATGCGGAGCTTGGAAGAACAGGGGTTACTATGCAGCAGATCTTGAAGCGGTATGGAATTTCATCTGTACAGGAACTGGACCAGGTGACTTATAAAAGAGCGCTCAATGGTTTGAAACGAACCAAAAGTGCAGCATAAAGCCTGTGCCATTATCTGCTATCAATGCTGAAATTTCAGCAGAAGATTTCTTAAGGAAAAGTATCAAAAGAAACGACCGTCAGATCTGGAACGGTATATACCGTGGCAAAGCTAGTGGAATGGGTTACTTTTGATACTTTTTTTTACAACGTCAGTTTTGATACAGATGTAGCACTGAGGTTTATAAAATTTTCAGATTTAGGTAATTTCTTTTCATGGAAATACCGTATGGATTATGATATATTAAGTATAGAAGAAACGGATATAGGAGGTGTCGAAAACGGCTGAGAAAAACAACATAAAACCGGATACCATACTAAAGACATTTTGGCGGGATAATGATCATTTCGCAGATTTATTTAATGCAGCGTTATTTGATGGAGAACAGGTACTGAACCCTGCTGATCTCATGGAAGTAGATACAGATGTTTCCTCCATGGTGAAATTTAACAATCATGCAGAGACGGTTCAGAAAGTCCTGGATGTGGTGAAGAAAACAGCCTATGGAGTGGATTTTGTAATCTGGGGGCTGGAGAACCAGAGTAAAATCCACTATGCAATGCCTTTACGGCATATGATCGGGGATTCCTTTTCGTATCTGAAGGAATACAACGAGATTGCAGCCAGGAACAAGGCTGAGAAAGGGTTTGAGTCTTCTGACGAATTCCTTTCCAACTTAAAGAGGACAGACAGGCTTCATCCAGTGATAAGCCTGTGCGTATATTATGGGGAGAAAGAATGGGACGGACCGTTCTGTCTGGCTGATATGCTGGAAATCCCGGAGAAGCTGAAACCATTGGTATCTGATTATAAAATGAACCTGCTTCAGTTAAGGAAAAGCGGATCGCTGAGATTCCATAATCCAGATGTGGACACGGTATTTGATGTAAGCCGTTCTATTTATGAGAAAGACTTCCAGAAGATCAATACAGTGTATAAAGAAAAGGCGATACCAGCAGAACTTGGAGTCGTGATCGGAGCAATCACAGAATCCCAGAAACTGATTAACCATGCTTTGCAATCAGAGAAAAAAGGAGGGCAGATTTATATGTGTGGTGCATTAGAGGAATTGGTAAACGAGGGTGTCGAACGTGGCAAACAGGAAGGAATTTTAGCTAATATCAGAATCTGCAAAAATTTAAATGCCAGCAAAGCTGATACAATTAAAAATATTGCAAAAGAATTTTCGTTGCCAGAAGAGAAAGCAGTGGAATATGTAGAAAAATATTGGTAGGCATAAAATATTGCCAGAGTTGAATGTGGAGCAGAATCTATAACGGTTCTGCTCTAATTTTGTTTATAGCAGAAAGGAAATAATAAAATGAAAGTCTATGGGTATTGTAGAATTTCTACATCCAAGCAATCAATGGAGCGGCAGATCAGAAATATCAAGCTGGCATATCCAGACGCAGTTATTGTAAAAGAAACATACACAGGAACGAAAATACAGGGACGAAAAGAATTTGAAAAGCTGCTCAAAATAGTTTCTACTGGTGATACGCTGGTCTTTGACTCGGTATCTCGCATGAGCCGTACTGCACAGGAGGGGTACGAAATGTACCAGAAACTATATAACCAAGGAGTATCCCTGGTATTTTTGAAAGAACCTCATATAAATACAAGCACTTATCAACAGGCAATGGAAAATCAGTTGTCCGTAAATGTAAAAACAGGCGATCAAGCTTCTGAAGAATTATTGTCTGGTATATTCGGTGCTCTTAACCGATATATGCTGAATCTTGCAAAAAGGCAGATTCAGCTTGCCTTTGAACAGGCAGAGAAAGAAGTTACCGATTTACACCAAAGAACACGTGAAGGAATCCAGACTGCGAAACTAAATGGAAAGCAGATAGGATTGCCTTGCGGAACAAAGTTGATTACTGAGAAGTCCGTGAAATCAAAGGAAATGATACAAAAATATAGTCGGGACTTTTCTGGTGGATTGAATGATGCAGAGTGTATCAAGCTTATTGGAATATCAAGAGGAAGTTATTACAAGTACAAGCGTGAACTGAAAAATATGTACATGTCAGATACTTCCAAAAGTATTCGGGAATAAATCCAACATAATCTAGTGTGTTCCAATATGGTCTAAGATGTACCAAGGCTTCAAAACAGATTCATAATGTACATAATCTTTGGAAAGGTGGGATAATATGTTGGATAATACACCAGATACACTTACATTGAAAGAGCTTGAAGAACTTTTGCAAATTGGAAAAACTTCCGCATTGAGGCTTGTAAACGAAGGCAGACTCGCAGGTCATAAGATCTGTGGAAAATGGATATTCCTTAAGGAAGATATCCTGGAGTACATTAAAAATAGTTGATGTTGCTGAGGCAAGGGAAGGCGTTTCCTTGCCTTATTTTAGCTGGCTCCGTTTAAAGCTGTAGGTCACGATGTATATATGGATAGTAATGCTTATGAATAGCATTTACTAAACTGAGAATGTTTTGTTTTATTTCTTTTAATTCTGGTTTGGAAGTATGCAATTTTTTTCCTGTTTGAAAACTTACTGAATTGATTGCATAGTGAATATGCAGATTGTCAGTATCATTATGAATAGCGAAAAATATCTGATATTCATTAGAAAATTGCTGTGCGATAGAATCCGCAAGCTCTATTGCACAAATGCGATTGAATCTGTAGTCTTTCGGGAAAGATATAATCATATGATACATCCTTCGTTTAGAATTTTTCTTATAGTACTTTTGTACCTGTATCATCTGATGTGGAGCCTTTTGGTAACTGGTACTGACACCATAAGCGTTACGATAATAGACTTTTTGTTTATGGTGTTTGCCATGTCCGGAAATGTAGGCAATTAGTTGTTCGATATCTTTGTCACGGGGATAAGTATGCTGTTTAATATGAATTACAATTTTTCCCATAATTTGTCGACCTCCTGTTCAAGAACGGGATCGTTATCGTAGGCTTCCAGTATGTAATTTAGGATATCCTGAACCTGGCATAGGATTTGGGGGAGCGAGCCGCAGATATTCTTACTGTTTGATAGTATGGTACATTTACGTATATAATCCGACATATCCATATTCATATCGGAAGCATTCTTCTGAAGTAGTATCTTTTCCTTTGGAGATACTCGTATGTTGATTTGTTCTGTCTTATTAGATCTTTTGAGTTTCATAATAAAATCCTCCTTCTATATACTTATAGTATTATATATAACAGGATTCGCAAAAAAATAATTGCTGTGAAATCCTGTTTTTTTATCTGCGAGTGTATGTGGAACGTGCCAGAGTTGGAAACGTTGCAAAATTTTTGTATATACATTCGCTTTAGTAGAATGTAATAGCTGGAAATAAAATTCTATTCAGAATCGGAAAGAGGGAGCAAATTATTTGGATTTGAGAGACATATGTGTGAAATGGTGGGAAAATTCCCATTTTTTGAAGAAAGAGATATTAAATTTAGTATAAATTTATGGTAATATAGGATTGTTATAGGAAATATCTTATGCTATTTGTTAGGAGGATGATGATTGTGGCAAAAAATGAATTTGTAGATATGTTTGTTAAAGCAATAGGTGAAGTAACGAATGGATTGGGAATAAAAGCTAGAGAATTGGCTGAGAAGCTAGGTATATCTAAGGGAACTTTATCAAATTACATGAAGGATAGCACATTTAAAGGGAGGAATTGGAGTCATGCAAGGGTAATTCTTTTAGTATTATATTTTGGAGAAGAAAGAGTACACGATTTAAAAAGCTTCAAAAAGTGTGTTTGTGAAGAGCTATCTGCAAAAGAAAAATGTGAAGATAAAAAAGGTGAAAGCGAAGAGTGTGAAGAAACAGATGGTATTCAATATAGCGATAATGATATAAATAA
>ERZ772889.242-NODE-242-length-66068-cov-13.939663_pt1 | contig 66068 bp, 57 predicted proteins | sample MGYA00512127_ERZ772889 | MGnify/ENA primary metagenome ERZ772889 (study PRJEB29015, sample SAMEA2737689) | human gut metagenome | biome: human gut; feature: human-associated habitat; material: faeces | place: China | collected 2012 ...
TATACCGCAAAGTGGGGCGTGCAGATTGCGGGAATGATTTTTCAAACAGACTCTAGCTGTAAATTTGCTTGGCTCTGAACAAAAATTATAATGGAAGAAACCTATTTGTCAAGTATGCCTATCCTAATTTGAGCAAGAACTTTTTTCAGTCAACCGCAAAATCTTTTTGGAATTTTTTCAAAAAAACTATTGACATCTGTTTTTTTTTGAGTATACTACAGAACATAAAGCAAAGGCGCTTTGGAATACAGAAATGTATCCAAGGCGCCTTTTTCTTTTATCAAAAATAAGGATGAAGAAAGACATGAAAAGTGAAAGGAGCGTATCCGTTATGACACAGAATATTCCCGAAATCTATGGAAGTCTTGTTTTCAACGACAGGATTATGCGCAGTAAATTACCTAAGGACATGTACAAAGCACTGAAAAAGACCATCGAAAATGGTACTCACCTGGAGCTTGATGTTGCAAACTCCGTTGCAGTAGCCATGAAAGAATGGGCAATCGAAAATGGTGCTACTCATTATACACACTGGTTCCAGCCTATGACAAATGTAACAGCTGAGAAACACGACAGCTTCATTTCCCCAACAGGCGATGGACAGGTGATCATGGATTTCTCCGGAAAAGAACTTGTAAAAGGTGAACCGGATGCTTCCAGTTTTCCATCCGGCGGTCTTCGTGCTACTTTTGAAGCAAGAGGATACACAGCATGGGATCCAACATCACCGGCCTTCATTAAAGACGGAACCCTTTACATTCCTACAGCATTCTGTTCCTACAGCGGTGAGGCACTTGACAAAAAGACTCCTCTCCTTCGCTCTATGGATACCTTAAATAAAGCAGCCGTAAACATGCTTCACGTTCTTGGAAACAAGGGAATTAAACATGTTTCCACAACAGTAGGACCTGAGCAGGAATACTTCCTGGTTCCAAAGGAGCTTTATAAAGAAAGAAAAGATCTTGTATTCTGTGGACGTACCTTACTTGGTGCTCCAGCTCCTAAGGGACAGGAAATGGAAGATCACTACTTTGGAACTCTGAAGCCAAAGGTTGCAGCTTACATGCATGATCTTGATGTAGAACTCTGGAAGCTTGGCATTCCTGCAAAAACAAAACATAACGAGGTTGCTCCTGCACAGCATGAGCTGGCTCCTGTATTTGATACCACAAATGTAGCCGTTGACCACAACCAGCTGACAATGGAAATCATGAAAAAGGTTGCTGACAAACATGATCTGGTTTGCCTGCTTCACGAAAAACCATTTGAGGGAATCAATGGAAGTGGTAAGCACAACAACTGGTCCATGATCACAGATGATGGCGTAAATCTTCTGGATCCTGGAAAAACACCATCTGAGAACATTCAGTTTCTGGTATTCTTAATGGCAGTTATTAAAGCAGTTGATGAATATGCTGATCTTCTTCGTATCTCCGTTGCAAGTGCCGGAAACGATCACAGACTTGGTGCCAACGAGGCTCCGCCAGCAGTTGTATCTATTTTCCTTGGTGATGAACTTACAGAAGTCCTCAAATCCATTGAAAATAATACTTACTTTACTTCTCACGGCGCTGTACAGATGGATATCGGAGCAACTGTTCTGCCACACTTTGTAAAAGACAATACTGACAGAAACCGTACTTCACCATTTGCATTTACCGGAAACAAATTCGAGTTCCGTATGCTTGGTTCTGCTGCTTCTGTTGCAAACCCGAATATTGTATTGAATACAGCTGTTGCAGAAGCTCTTGACCAGTTTGCAAAAGAGCTTGACGGTGTAGCTCCGGAAGATATGGAACATGCAGTTCATGAACTGATTAAGAGAGCCATTAAGAAACACAAACGTGTGATCTTCAACGGCAACGGTTATACAGATGAGTGGATTGAAGAGGCTGAAAAACGTGGTCTTTACAACCTGAAGTCTACCCCGGATGCTCTCCCAATGTGGATTGCCCAGAAGAATATCGACCTGTTCACAAAGCACAGCATTTTCACCAGCGAAGAGCTGCACTCCCGTTATGAAATCTGGCTTGAAAACTATTCCAAGACCATCAACATCGAATCTAACACAATGGTTGAAATGGTTCAGAAAGACCTTCTTCCATCTGTTATGTCTTATATTGAAGAAATTGCAAGCACAGCAAGCCTGAAAGCATCTGTTGTACCTGGAATCACCTGTGAGAGTGAAACTGCTCTTATCACCAAGCTGTCCGAACTTCAGGATGCTATGTCAAAAGGCCTTGAGAAGCTGAAATCTGATACAGCAAAAGCAAAAGCAACTGAAGATGTTCTGGAAAATGCAAAACTGTATCAGGCTGAAGTACTTGAGGACATGAAAGAACTGAGAAAATCTGCTGATGAAGCTGAAACTCTCATTCCGGATGATCTGCTTCCATATCCTACATATGGAAAACTTCTCTTCTATATCTGATTAGATTTACAGAGGAGAATTCTAAATGACAGAAACTGTTCCTGTTTTTGGAATTTGTTTCTCACACAGGTAAATACAGGGGATATCTATTATGAAACTCTACTTCATAATTCATTATCGATTTCCTCATCCATTAATCACACGATACGGATATCCCCTGTTTTACATATTTATTTTACAACTGAATATTTCTGCAGAAGCAGACAATATACCATGATCGTAAAGGCGCGATTGGAAAAACAATTTGTTTTCTCCTTCGCGTCTTTTGGTATTTATACACGTGTTTTTCGAAACATTTCGAAAAGTGCGAAAAGAGGGAGGAAATTATTATGGATTATTCAGCAGTAAACACGATCTGGGTACTTGTTGGTGCCGCGCTGGTCTTCTTTATGCAGGCCGGATTTGCTATGGTAGAGACAGGTTTCACCAGAGCCAAAAATGCAGGTAACATTATTATGAAAAACCTGATGGATTTCTGTATCGGTACTCCGGCTTTCTGGCTGGTTGGCTTTGGAATCATGTTCGGTGCAGGAAACGGCTTCTTCGGAAGAATCGGCGGTATTGCTTCAGAAGCAAATTATGGCAGTGCAATGCTTCCTGACGGAGTTCCGTTCTGGGCATTCCTGATTTTCCAGACAGTCTTCTGTGCTACTTCCGCTACAATTGTTTCCGGTGCTATGGCTGAGAGAACCAAATTCTCATCGTATTGTGTATACAGTCTTATGATCAGCCTTGTAGTATATCCGATTTCCGGTCACTGGATCTGGGGCGGCGGTTTCATCAGTCAGATGGGCTTCCATGATTTCGCAGGTTCCTGTGCAGTACATATGGTAGGTGGTGTGGCCGCCTTTATCGGTGCCGTCATTCTTGGACCACGTATCGGAAAATATTCCAAAAGTGGAAAATCAAAAGCAATTCCAGGTCATAACCTGACAGTCGGTGCACTTGGTGTATTTATCCTCTGGTTCTGTTGGTTTGGTTTCAACGGTGCCTCCACTGTATCCATGGAAGGCGATGCAATTGTAAGTGCAGGAAAAATCTTCGTTACCACAAACCTTGCCGCTGCAGTTGCAACTGTAACTGTTATGATGATCACATGGATCCGTTATAAAAAACCAGATGTATCCATGTCCCTGAACGGATCTCTTGCAGGTCTTGTTGCAATTACTGCAGGATGTGATACCGTATCTCCTGCATCTGCTGCTATTATCAGTATTGCAGCTGGTTTTGTTGTAGTATTTGGTATTGAATTTATTGATAAAGTGTTAAAAGTGGATGATCCGGTTGGTGCTGTTGGTGTCCATGGCTTAAACGGTGCATTTGGTACTCTCGCCGTTGGTCTTTTCTCCGATGGAGCTGGTACAGACTGGAAAGGTCTTCTTGTTGGCGGCGGTTTCCACGGATTTGGTGTACAGCTTGCCGGAATGCTTATCACAATTGCATGGGTTGCAGTTACAATGACAATTATTTTCCAGGTCATCAAACATACTATGGGGCTTCGAGTATCTGCTGAAGAGGAGATTCAGGGTCTTGATATAAAAGAACATGGTCTTGCAAGTGCTTATGACGGATTTGCTATTCGCGATGCTGTTGCTTCTGTTCCCACTCCTATGGGAACTTCCAGAGAATTTACCGCTGCTCCCAGACCTTCTGCTCCAGCTGAATTCATTCCGGAAATCCCGACAGACGGCGTTCATAAGCTTACAAAGGTTGTTATCATTACCCGTCAGAACAAGCTGGAAGAGTTTATGCAGGCTATGAATGAAATCGGCGTAACCGGAATCACCATTACAAACGTTCTTGGCTGTGGTGTCCAGAAAGGGGCTCCTGCTTACTATCGTGGCGTTGAGATGGATATGAACCTGCTTCCGAAAGTCAAGATTGAAATTGTTGTCAGCCTTGTTCCTGTTCAGAAGGTTATTGAAACCGCCAAGAAAGTTCTTCATACCGGTCAGATCGGTGATGGAAAAGTTTTCGTATACGACATCGAAAACGTTGTCAAGATCAGAACCGGCGAGGAAGGTTACCTGGCATTGCAGGATACTCACGAAGAGTAATAAATTATTTTGACATCTTACTATATTTTTGTTTCCCTTATTTAAAAACAGCTCCTGGAATTTTTCCGGGGGCTGTTTTTCTTATACGTTTCCGGCACATATGTCCGTCACTGCTGCTTCCTATACAAATATTTTGTTATCCATTATATTTCCGCAAAAGTTTTTCCAGTTCTTGTGAAATTTTTTTCGCATCCTCATACTTGCCAGCCTGAAGTGCGAAAGCTATTCGATTCTCCAGTTCTTTTTTCTTCTGCTCATATTCCAGGTAATCCTTATCAAAGTGATCGGCGTAAATCATCTTTCGGAATTTTCGCATACTTACCTTGCGAAGGCCCTTATCCTCTGTGAGAAGCACATAATCCATGCAGTTGGCTACGGTATAAAAATCATGGGAAACCATGAGAACTGTCCCATTGTATTTCTCTACCGCCTGCTCCAGTGCCAGTTGGGAATATGTGTCCAGATGACTGGTTGGCTCATCCAGTAGCAGCAGACCTGCACCTGTTCTGGAAATCTTCGCAAGCTGGAGAAGATTCTTTTCTCCACCAGACAGATCACATACCGAACTGTAGATCAGTTCTTCCTCAAAACCGTAGGTTTTCAGGTAAGCTATCACCTGATCATCGGTATCAAAGCCTGCATCCTCAAAATTTTTAAGAACAGTGGCCTTCTCATCAAATACCTCCCCATGCATCTGGGAAAGATATGCCATCTTAACATTTTCGCCAAGACGGATTGCCGGGTTTTCTCCTTTGATAACATCACGAAGAAGGGTCGTCTTTCCAGTACCGTTTGGTCCCACAATTGCAACCTTATCCCCTGCATGAAGAACAAAGGAAACATGTTCCATAATCTCACGGTCAAAGGTCACATTATAGTCTTCTACACTTAACACTATCTTCTCAGCTTCATTTTCTGCATTCGCATCTCCCAACTCGGATTTTCTTTCACTTTCCAAAGCTTCTTCCGGATTTTCACCAGAAACTTCCGCATCAAAAACCTCATCTGCATGAAATACGATCTCCGGCTGCTTAATATCCACAAATGGAGACTTTGTCTTTCTCGCTTCCAGACGTTCCAAAAGGGAAACTCGCGCATGCAGGCTTCTTCCCCTTGTTGCACTGTCAATGGCAGTAGCGCTGTTTCGAAGACGCTCTACAATCTTGCGGTTACGCTCGATTTCCTCCATATCTGCCGCAGCCAGCTCCTGCTGCTCAATTTTCATCTGCAAAAGTGCAAAATTATAATCCACATAATTGCCATCAAATTCCTGCATCTCCGTATTTTCCAGATGGAGGATCTTGTTGAAGCAATGATTCAGAAGATAGCGGTTGTGGGTGATCACAAGCAATGTTCCCTTATGGGAATTGATCAGATTCCGAAGTGCATTTAAGTGCTGAAAATCCAGGAACACATCTGGCTCATCCATAATAATAAATTTCGGGCTGATCATCATCTCCCGGATGGCCTGCACCAGTTTGAACTCTCCACCGCTTAAATTTGTAAGAAGCTGATCTTCATACCCAGCCAGCCCCGCTGTTTTCAGCTGCTTGCGAATATTACTTTCGTAAAAGTCACCGTCAATGGCATTAAATTCATCTAAAGTCTGCTGATATTCCTCCATCAGCTCCTCCAGATGATCTGTAACTGCCATATCCTCGCAGATCTGGTTGATCTTATTCTGAAGCCTTACAAATTCTTCACTGATGTAATCAAATACCGTAACCTCTTTTTCTCTCTCAATGGTGTAAAACTGACTGACATATCCAATCCTTCCAGGTACATCCACGATCAGCTTTCCATCGTATAAATATTTATCCGGATGAAGGATCATGTTCACCAGTGTACTCTTACCGGTTCCATTGGTTCCGATAAAGGCACAATGCACATCATCCTCCAGGGTAAATGAAATTTTATTATATAACTCTTTATGTGGAAAAGAATAGGATAAATTCTCTGCTTTAATCATAAGTACTCCTCTAATAGTTGCCTTTTATTTTAATTTCGGCAGGTTCCACCTGTAATGTGCAGCCAGATACCGCATCAGGATCACCGCTGCAGATCCAAAGATCAAGGAGAACACCACTCCAAACCAGCGGTACGTATACACACAAACAATAGCTCCCACAATGGATGCACATGCATAAATATGCTTTACAAAAATATAAGGCGGCACCTCTGCCATCATATCACGGAGCAATCCTCCGCCAACACCGGTGATGGTTCCCACAAATACCAGCAGGAAAGTGTTGTCTGCAAACCCCTGACGGATTCCAGTATTTACGCCAACCACAGTAAATATCCCAAGTCCTACAGAGTCCATCACCAGCATTACTTTGTCATAAGTAACATTTCCTTTCAGCATCTCCCTTTTAAAATAAAGAAGAAAAAACACCAGCACTGAAGTAAGCACTGCTACAGCCGCATATACTGGCTTCTGAAAAACTCCCGGAGGGGTAATTCCAAGCGTCACATCACGAATCATACCCCCGCCAACTGCAGTGATCACCCCAAGAACCGAAACTCCGAAAATATCCATCTTCTGCTCCGATCCCACCAGTGCACCTGACGCTGCAAATGCAATAGTTCCAATCATCTCCAAAATAAATGTGATTGTTTCCTGATACCCCATAAAACAATAACCTCGCCCAATTTTATCCTAAAGCATGTTTAAAAAGACTTTCTGCAAGATTACGTGAATGATTTTTCAAACAGGCTCTATGCCATTCTCAAAAAACATGCTGCTTTTTCCTATAAATGACACCAAATCAGTATAACATATAATTCTCTGTTTGCCACCTGAAAATACCAAAATTCTTAATAAATTTCAGTGATGCTAAATTATTTTTCAAAAAAAGTGCAAAAATACAGCCAGAAGATTTCTCCCCTGACTGTACATGTTATTCTCTTTTAATATTTTTCTTAATCAAATGCTTTTCATACACGCCATCAACCCTTAACACCGCCAAGTGCAACACCTGCGACGATGTACTTGGAAAGTACCAGGTATACAACAACCAGAGGGATAATGGTAACAAACAGTCCTACATAAACTACACCATAGTCCGTACGGAACTGGTTGGAGCTCAGCAGCTGTACAAACATAGGAAGTGTTTTCTTGGAATCTGTTGTCAGCAAAATGGTAGGTGTAAACAGGTTGTTCCACTGTGCAATAAACTGAAAGATTGCCTGTGTGGCAACTGCCGGTTTCATAATCGGCAGGATAATTTTGTTAAAGGTATTCCACTCTTTTGAACCGTCGATTCTGGCTGCCTCGATCATCTCCAGAGAAAGTGTACTTTCCATATACTGTTTCATAAAGAAAACAACAGTTGGAGCTGCAATGGTAGGAATGATCAGCGGAACGTATGTATCGATCAGCTTCAGATCCAGCATGAAACGGTAGAAACCGATGATGGAAATCTGACTTGGCACCATCATAACTGCCATAATAAATGCCCATGCAAATTTTTTGAATTTGAAATCATATACATGGATACCATAAGCTGTCAGAGATGAAAAGTAAACTGACAGGAAGGTTCCAGGGATTGTAATGGTTGCAGAGTTAATGATTGCTTTCTGCAAAGTGATCTGCATACCGTTCTGCTTGATCATCAGGTTTTTCCAGTTCTCGATCAGGTGTGTGGACGGAATCAGGGAAACACCAGCCTTGATAGACTCAGAATCTCTTGTTGCGTTCATAACCAGAAGAACAAATGGCAAAAGTGCAATGATACAGAATAAAATACAAATAATGGTACGGAAGACTTTCTGATGCAGCATATTCTTGCTGTAGCTGTCTGCTGTTGCGGCTTTACTCATGATCTTCCACCTGCCTTTCTACGCTGTTTCTGCTCTTTTTTCATACGTCTGTCTTCGCTGTCGCTCATAGTTGCGAACAGGATCAGACTGACAACCAACGTGATAATAAACAGTACTACGGAAACGGCTGCTGCCTTTCCAACATCGCTGTTATACAGACGCATAATATACATAGCCATTGTAGTAGTCTTATCATCTGGAAGACCAACAAGTCCGGTCTCCGGAACGTTGAACAATGCCGGGATATCATACATCTGAAGACCACCGATTGCGGAGGTAACCAATGTGTACAACATAATTGGTTTCAAAAGCGGTAAAGTGATGTAGCGGAATTTTTTCCAGCCTGTTGCACCATCAATATCAGCAGCCTCGAAAAGTCCCGGGTCAATGCCAAGAACGCCTGAAATCAGAAGCAAGGTCGTATTACCAAACCACATCCACCACAGAATTGTGGAGATCAGCCCACGGCTTCCTGCTACGCTGGACATAAAATCGAAGTTCTTGCCAAGAACGCCCCAGTCCTTCAAAGTCTGGGTGATTGGTCCGTACTGGGAAAACAAAGATTTAAACAATACAGAAACAGAAGCTGCAGTGATAACACTTGGAAGATAAACGATAACCTTCATCGCACCGGTTCCTTTTACCTTGACCTTCTCATCCGTCAGCCATACAGCCAGAAGAAGGGAAACCAGAATCTGAGGAACAAAGTTGCAGCCCCACATTACAAGGGTATTTTTCAGATAGCTGAGTACATAACCTCTCTCTCCTGCAGCCATACCAAGGATATTTACAAAATTCTGAAGTCCTGCAAACTCCATGAATTCACGCCCGTTACGTTTGTAGTAGGATAAGGTACTATAATAGAAAGTATTGATCAGTGGCCACAGCTGGAACACCAGATAAGTGATAAAAAACGGTGCAATAAAGAAGTAGCCATACCTTCCATAATCGATCATTTTTTTCTTTTTCTTATTCATAACAGCCTCCTGTCTGAAGTTGCCTGCTTTTCCCAGGCAGAATGCCTGACACTGGCGGGAGTAACTGCCCCTCCGGGCTTCTGCGCCATCCTCCTCTGCCACTGGCAGTCATTCTGCTTTTTTATAGCAAAAGCAGCTGCTCGCTTATATAAGAATGTGCTGCTCCTTCTTTTGGGAAGAAGCAGCACACTCACTACTTACTTATGATTGACTCTGCAAACTCTTAAACCACATTATTCTGCGCTCAGGTAAGAGAATGTATCATGGATAGATGCGGTCAGATCTGCAAGTGCAGTATCAAGGTCTTTTTCGCCTGTAGCATAAGCCTTGGTCTGAGTATCCATAAGGGAAAGGATCTGCTGATCTTCTGCTGTTACCATAGAAGCATCAAGTCCGTCTGCTAATGGAAGGAAGAACTCCATGAAGTTCTGTCCAGCGTCTGGATACAGATATCCGTTACCATCTGCGGATGTACCAGCCTCAATGATCTTGCTGACAGCTGCTGTATTATTTACATAGTCAGAGTTCAGAGCGTTGATTGCAACCATTCCATCTTCATCACATGTGAAGAATTTCATGATCTTAGCTGCAAGCTCGGTATCTGCACAATCTGTTGTAGCTGCAAGTCCTGTGCCGCCCCAATAGCATTTTGTCTGGGTAGGAACAAGGATTGTGTTGCCTTTCCAAGCATCACTTAAGCTCCAGTATACGAACCATGGGCATCCCATATAAGCAAGTGCTGCGTTAGAATCAACACCATCACCACTCATGTTTGCACTCCAGTCAGCGCTCCACTGATCGGTATTGAAGGTAAGGTCTTCATCATAAAGAGTCTTAGCTGTTTCCATATATGTCTTGATGTTGTCATCAATTGTAATCTTATCGTTCTCATCATAGAAGCCCTGAGTTCTGGAACCGGTCAGGCTACGTTTGATCTCATCATAGCCGGAGAACAGTTTGCATTTTCCGCCGGAAGCATCGTTAACCTCTTTAGCTGTAGCAACGATGGTATCCAGATCTTTGAATTTCTCAGCTAATGCTGCAGGATCTGTTGTTCCAAGATATTTCTCAGCCAGATCTGCACGAACTGCGTAGCATCCAGGAGTTGCCTGCCAGAACAGAGCTCTTACGTTTCCATCAACATCGGATCCAAGATCCAGATTGTACTGATAGCTGTTTGCATAGTCATCAGCTGTGATTCCAAGATCTGCTACATTCTGTACCCAGTCGCTGTTTACATATTTCTGAACATAGTCAACTTCCAGGCCCATCATATCAGGATATAACTCATTTGAAGGATCATCAAGTACAGGATCCAGTTTGCTCTGATAATAATCAGATCCACCTGTGTTTACGAAAACGATTCTTTCGTAATCATCTGGATAAGCCTCTTTGAATGGTCCATCAAGGATCTTCTTGATATCATCGTTCCATCCCCATACTACAAAGGAATCATCTGCGGAAGCGTCACCGGTAACTTCGTTTTCCGGTGTTTCTGCATCTTCTGCCATAACCGGGACTGCACATAATGTCATTCCTGCCAGCATAGAAGCTGTTAATAATACGCTCACCATTTTTTTCTTCATGTTACTTCCTCCTTTAATTATATCTTTTAATTTTTTTTAATAACTACTTGAAATTTTTTGATGGATACAAAGTTTTCACGGAAGCTCCTTTAAAAAGGGTTCCATCCACTGTGTATTTCTCAATAACTGTTGTCTTCGGGTGCTCAATCAGCTCAATCAGCCTTTCTGCCGCTATCCTTCCGATTGCCGCTGTGTCCTGGCAAAGGGTTGTCAGCTTGGGTTCAAGAACCTGGGCGATATTAATTCCATCGTACCCGGCTACTGAAATGTCTTCCGGTATCCGAAGTCCTCTTTCCCGTATCTCGTTTATCCCTCCCATCGCTGCATAATCGTCAGGATAGAGAATACAGGTTGGCGGATCTTTCAAATCCAAAAGTTCACCGGTTCTCTCACCTGCCAGATCAGCATCTCTGTAAAAAGACGGTTTTACATATTCATCCGGTTCTTCAATCCCCAGTCTTTGCAAGGTCCGGTAAAAGCTTCCAAGACGATTCTTGGTAACCGATGTGTCATCTCCATGAATGTAAGCGATCTTGCGGTGTCCCTTCTTATATATATAGGTAACAAGTTCTTCCATTCCCTGGATGTTGTTGGATACTACCGATATCCTTCCATCACAGATATGATCGATGGTCACCACCGGAATGTCTGAAAGGAGAAGCTCCTGAACCTCTTCTGCGGTGAAATCCACACAGGCCATTACCACTCCGTCCACGCCCCGGTATCTGCAGTGCTCCAGGTAGGTCATCCTTTTACCGGAAACATTTCCGCTTGTAAAAGTAATGTCATAGCCTTTCGCCTCTGCGGTGCTTTTGAAGCTTTCCAGTACTCTGTTGAAGTAATCATGTGTGAGACCGCTTCGGGCCTCGTCCACAAATAAAACTCCCAGATTAAAGGTTCGCTTCGTCTTCAAAGCTCTTGCCGATGAGTTGGGAAGATATCCCATCTCTGAAGCCGTTCTTAATATGTAGTTTTTTGTTTCTTCTCCGATATCGGAGTAACCATTTAATGCTTTACTGACAGTGGCGACTGAGACATTACATTGTTTTGCGATTTCTTTCATGGAAACCATATGCCTGCCTCATTCTTTCCTGTTTTTCTTTCCTGTCATCTCTAAATCGTTTTCGTGAGCTTATAGTACCCCCTAGTGCACAAAAAATCAAGTGGTTTCCTGCATTTTTTGTGCGTTTTCACATCATTCTACCTATTGCACAATTTAGATATTTGTGTTTTTAACAATTTAATTGTGAATAAGAGCCATTTCCGAAATGTTTTCGCGAAAAGTTTCGTGTTTTAAATCTCTGATTTGTAATATATAATAGATTTCATTATTACAGTAATTTTTATGTTGCTTTTAATCAGTCTTTCTATTATACTAAGAGCAAATATATACCATTATTCTTTACTTTTATTTCTAATTGCCTTTACTTATTCGTTTTCGTATGTTAATTATCTCGCAATTCAATCCAATTGATTTTTTCGAAACTACTCATTGCATTTGCAAAACATTATTACTATATAAGCGTAGATCACTGTGCAGCTTCGAAAAATAAATTAATGCACCCTGATGTAAATCACGAATAGCAATCAACCAATTAGAAAGAATTCAGCAAGAATAAAATTTATCAAAGGAGATCCACTATGAATTTCGGACATTTTGATGACGCCAATAAAGAATATGTCATTACAACACCAGATACCCCGTTGCCATGGATCAACTACCTTGGCTCCCAGGATTTCTTCACACTGATTTCCAACACCTGCGGCGGCTACAGCTTCTATAAAGATGCAAAGCTGCTCCGTATCACTCGTTACCGCTACAATAACATCCCGGTAGATTCCAACGGAAAATACTACTATATCAAAGATGGGGATACCGTATGGAATCCAGGTGCAATGCCAACCCGCACTCCTCTTGATGTTTATGAGTGCCGCCATGGACTTGGCTACAGCCGTTTCCACGGTGAGAAAAACGGCCTGGCAGCTGATCTTCTTGCATTCGTCCCTGTTGACACAGCCTGCGAGATCAACAAACTGACTCTGCGAAACAATTCAGATAAAGTGAAAGAGATTTCGTTATTTTCATATGTAGAATTCTGCCTCTGGAATGCTGTGGACGACATGACCAACTACCAGCGAAACTTAAGCACCGGTGAAGTTGAGATCATCGGCAGCACCATTTACCATAAGACCGAATACCGCGAACGACGCAATCACTACAGCTTTTTCACTGTAAATACTCCTGTAGACGGTTTTGACACCAGCCGTGATGAGTTCTTAGGACTTGGCCGCGGCAACAATGCTCCAATCGTTGTAGAGGAAGGCAAGAGCCACAATTCTGTTGCCAGCGGATGGTATCCCATTGCCAGCCAGCAGATCAATGTTTCTCTGGCACCTGGTGAAGAAAAAGAATATGTTTTCCTTCTCGGCTATTGTGAAAACCCAAAAGACGACAAATGGGAAGCTTTAAACGTGATCAAAAAAGAGCCGGCCAAGAAGATCATGGAGAAATTCGAAACTTCCGAACAGGTAAATGAAGCTTTCGCCATCCTGAATACTTACTGGGATGATCTTCTCTCCCGCTATCATGTAGAGAGTAAGGATCCTCACGTAAACCGTATGGCAAATATCTGGAACCAGTACCAGTGTATGGTAACCTTCAACATGTCCCGTTCCGCTTCTTACTATGAATCCGGAACCGGCCGTGGAATGGGCTTCCGTGATTCCTGCCAGGATCTTCTTGGATTTGTACATCTGATCCCGGAGCGTGCAAGAGAACGAATCCTTGACATTGCTGCAACCCAGTTCGAAGATGGAAGTGCTTATCATCAGTACCAGCCGCTTACCAAGCAGGGCAACCTGGATATCGGAAGCGGATTTAACGATGATCCGCTGTGGCTGATTGCCGCTGTGGCCGCTTACTTAAAGGAAACTGGAGATTATTCCATTCTGGATGAAATGGTTGCTTTTGACTGCCATATGGAAAAAGCAGCTCCCCTTTTTGAGCATCTCCGCCGTTCCTTCAAATACAGCCGCACCCATCTTGGACCACACAAGCTTCCTCTCATCGGACGTGCTGACTGGAACGACTGTCTGAACCTGAACTGCTTTTCCAATGAGCCTGGTGAATCCTTCCAGACCACAGGACCATCTGAGGGACCAGTTGCAGAATCTGTATTTATTGCAGGTATGTATGTAAAATATGGAAATGAGTTTGCAGAGATCTGCAGACGTGTTGGAAAAGAGGAGGACGCTGCTATCGCGCAGAAAGCTGTTGAAGAAATGTACCAGGCAGTCCTTGACGCTGGCTGGGATGGAGAATGGTTCCTTCGTGCTTATGACGCCACCTCTCAGAAGGTTGGTTCCCACGAATGCGAAGAGGGACAGATTTTCATTGAACCGCAGGGCTTCTGTATCATTGCTGGCATTGGCGTGAAAGAAGGTCTGGCAAAAAAAGCTCTTGATTCTGTAAAAGAGCGCCTGGATACCAAATATGGTATTATGCTTCACCAGCCGGCTTACACCAGATATTACCTGAACCTTGGTGAAATTTCTTCCTACCCGCCAGGATACAAAGAAAATGCCGGAATCTTCTGCCATAACAATCCATGGATTTCCATTGCCGAAACTGTTATCGGAAGAGGAAACCGTGCTTTTGAAATTTATAAAAAGACCTGCCCGTCTTATATTGAAAACATTAGCGAAATCCATCGTACAGAACCTTATGTTTATTCCCAGATGATCGCAGGACGTGACGCAGCCCGCCACGGTGAGGCAAAGAACAGCTGGCTTACCGGAACAGCCGCATGGACTTTCGTGAACCTCTCCCAGGCAATCCTGGGTGTGCAGCCATCCTATGACGGACTTTCCATCGATCCGTGTATTCCGGAGGGCTTCGGTGACTTCACCCTCACCCGCCGCTTCCGCGGTGCCACCTATTACTTCGACGTTAAGAATCCGAATAATGTGGAAAAGGGTGTAGCTTACCTGGAGGTTGATGGCAAGCATGTGAATGGAAATGTGGTACCTGTTGAGGACGGAAAGACAGAGTATCATGTAACGGTGCATATGGAATAAAAATAAATATTACGAATTTTAGCAAGAGCCCCCGGGACCGAAATTCCGAGGGCTCTTGTTTTCCTATCTATTTGATTTCTCGTAAAGCGGATGAATTTCTTTCTTATACGCATATCGTATAAACACAAAGCAAATCACTCCTGAGAACACCTCTGCAATGGGAAAGGACCACCAGCAGGCTCCAAGGCCACCTGCTTTTGACAGGATAAACGCAGCCGGGAGCAGTACTACCAGCTGGCGCAGCACAGACACTGCAAGGCTTAAAAAGCCATGTCCAAGCGCCTGAAACACAGAAGATGCAACTACAGAAAATCCTGCGATCAGAAAGCTGAGGCTGATGGTACGAAGTGCCGGGATACCGATTGCCATCATATCGTCAGAGGCACTGAAAATTCCCAGAAGACTTCCCGGAAACAGCTGGAATACAGCGAAACCAGCAAGCATAATACATACTCCGTAAATAATACTCAGCTTAATTGCTTTCGTAATACGTTTCGGTTTTCTGGCACCATAGTTGTAAGCAACAATGGGAACCATTCCATTATTCAGTCCAAACACTGGCATAAAAATAAAGCTCTGCAGCTTGAAATACACGCCAAATACCGCCGTTGCAGTAGAAGTAAAGCCCATCAGGATCTTATTCATTCCGAATGTCATAACAGAACCAACAGACGCCATAATAATAGATGGAAAGCCTACGCTGTAAATGCTGCGGATCACATCACCGGAAATCTTATATTTCACAAGAGAAATATGAAGCTCTTTATTCAGCTTCATATTCACGATCACACCTGCAATTGCTGCAATGATCTGTCCTGTAACAGTGGCAAGGGCTGCTCCTGTTACTTCCATTCTTGGAAAGCCGAATAAACCAAAAATCATGATTGGATCCAGAATAATATTGATAATAGCGCCAAGAAGCTGTGTTGCCATGGAATACACCGTCTTCCCTGTAGACTGCAGAAGCTTCTCGCAGGTCAGCTGGATAAACAGGCCGAAGGACATAATTCCGATCACTCTGACATAATCCACACCATATTCCATGATCTGTGGATCCGTAGTCTGCACCCTGAAAAAAGCAGGTGCAAAAAATCCACAAACAATTGCAAATCCAATAAAGCTGAAAATTGCAAGATAAATACCGTTATTTGCAGCACTGTTGGCATACTCCTGCTTTTTCTCCCCAAGAGAGCGCGACACCAGCGCATTGATACCAACACCAGTACCGGTTCCCACTGCGATCATCAGGTTCTGCACCGGAAACGCAAGTGAAACTGCAGTAAGTGCACTCTCACTTAATTTCGCCACAAACATACTGTCCACAATATTATAAAGTGCCTGGACAAGCATGGAAATCATCATCGGTACAGACATGGTGAGCAGAAGCTTTGCCACTGGCATCACACCCATTTTATTTTCCTGAACTTTTACTTCTTTTTCCAAAAACAATCCCCTCTCTTCTGTAATTAAACCTTTTCGTTTACGGTTCACTCCGTGACCAGTAACCCTTTTTGTTCTGTCGCCTTCTTTTTTAGAGCGTGTTTGAAAAAGATTTTCTGCAAGATATGCATCACAATTTGTAGGAAATTTTGTCCAGATGGGACGTCGCAACGGGCTACGCAGACCAAATTCAGGCAAAATATACTGCAAAGCAGGGCGTGCAGATTGTGGAAATGATTTTTCAAACATGCTCCAGGCCAGTCCTCTTATTGTATATAAGTACATGCTGAATGTCAATATAAGGGTGGATTTATCTGAGAAATTATGCTATCCTTATTACTGGTTACTGTTCACTCCGTTCACAGTAACGCGCTTCGCGATGCACAGAAATCATGCATTCGCATGATTTCGCGCCGCAATTCTCGGGTTTTCTGTGAACTTTGTTCACAAAAAACGCCTCGCGGAACGTTACCAGTGAACAGTAACGATTGCTGTTCACAGTATAGACCGTATTGGAAGAAATCATGCGAATGTATGATTTCTGTACAGTGTGAAGTGCGTTACCAGTCAGGTTGTGAACAGGCTCTAAGGGAAAAGGAGGAACTATATTTATGAAATTCAGAGTTGAGGGCATTTATGATGCCAAAAAGCTGGGAATCCCACAGATGCTGATTCTGGGGCTCCAGCATATGTTCGCCATGTTTGGCGCTACCATTCTGGTGCCGATCCTGGTAAACAACTATTTTCACGGCGAGGGCTTATCCATTCAGGTAACCCTGTTCTGTGCCGGATTTGGAACACTTCTGTTCCATGTACTGACTAAGCTGAAGGTACCTGCATTCCTAGGATCATCATTTGCATTTCTTGGCGGATTTGCCACCGTTGCAGAGCTTGACACCGGAATTTTTGCCAACATGTCTTATGGAGAGAAGCTTCCATATGCATGCGGTGGTGTGTTTGTAGCAGGACTTCTGTATCTGGTACTTGCAATGATCGTTAAGGTAATTGGCGTAAAGCGCGTCATGCGTTATCTGCCTCCGGTTGTAACTGGTCCGATTATTATCTGTATTGGTCTTAGCCTTGCACCGTCTGCAATCAGCAACGCATCCCAGAACTGGATCCTTGCTTTGATCGCACTTGGAACTGTTATTTTCTTCAACATCTGGGGCGTTGGAATGTTCCGTATTATTCCGATTCTGATGGGTATTGTTGTTTCTTATGTGGTTGCCCTGATCATGAATGCCTTGGGTATGACAAACGCAGATGGAAGTGCTATCCTCAGCTTTGCAGGAGTAGCAAGTGCGCCGATCGTAGGTGTTCCGAAATTCTTCCTCTGCAAATTTAACATTACTGCAATCCTTGCAATGGCACCGATCGCAATTGCTTCCATGATGGAGCACATTGGCGATATTTCTGCTATTTCCGCAACGGTTGACCGCAATTTCATCGAAGACCCGGGGCTTCACCGTACACTTCTGGGTGACGGACTTGCAACCTCTCTGTCAGCACTGATCGGTGGACCTGCAAATACAACTTACGGAGAGAACACCAGTGTTCTTGCTCTGAGCCGTGTTTACGACCCGAAGGTAATCCGTCTGGCTGCTATTTATGCAGTTATCCTCAGCTTTATCCCGAAGATGGCTGAGGTGATCAGTTCCCTTCCGTCTGCGATCATCGGTGGTATCAGTTTTATTCTTTATGGAATGATCTCTGCTGTTGGTGTCCGTAATGTAGTTGAGAACAAAGTAGACCTGACACGTTCTCGTAACCTGGTTATTACAGCGGTTATCCTGGTTTGTGGTCTTGGCATTTCCGATGGACTTACATTTACCATCGCAGGCGCACATATTACTCTTACAGGACTTGCACTTGCTGCAATTGTAGGAATCCTGCTGAACGCCGTTCTTCCGGGAAATGACTATGTGTTTGAGACTGCAAAGAAGAAAGAGGAGATGGAAGACGACTGATCCGGCTGGCTTTCCTATATGGTGATGCTGCCGGCAGGTGAAATGTCTGTTTAGCTGATATATAAAAAGAACTCGATTCAAAGTAAATAAATGCGGGAGTCTTTTTCAAAGAGGCTCTAAGTACATTTATTTGCCATGTATGAATCGAGTTCTTTTTTATGTTGTAATAGGAAATGCTGTTGGAATTTCCTATTACCAGGCAGAATCGCACTGCGGCGGAAGGGGAGGTGTCGTTCGAGGCGACCTGCCGCAGTGCAATTCTGCAAGAAGGAATCTTTTTAGAAGCTTCCGCCTGTACCTCCGTGATCGCTGTCTGAGCCGCCGGAGGAACTGTCACTATCCTTCGGTTTCGCTGTTTTGGTAACTGTGTGATACAGGAAAATATCGTTTGATCTTGTCAGTGCCATACTTCCCTGGCGCACATAATCCACTGCGCTGTCCTGTGTCCGTACGCTTTTCAGCTGGGCTCTCATGCCCATGGTGCACAGAAACGCAAGCACAAGACCGATTCCCAGGGAAATGAGAATCCATATGGGAGAAAAGGGCTCTGTATAAGGCTCCCCGTTAGCAGCCATTTCCAACAGATCCTGACACAGATCTGCGTAGGTATCGAAAGCGCCGTAGAAGTTTTCATCCTTTAACAGAGGCTCTACATTTTCCTTCAGATAAGCAAGTCCGTCATCGTTAAACGCAGTCATACCATATCCGTGGGTGGTAATGTGCCATTCACGGTCGCCAATGCTGACCATGAACAGGATTCCGTCGTGGTTTTCGCCGGTTCCGTAACCATTCTCATCGAAGAAATGATCTGTAAAGTAGTTCATCTCATTGCCGTCTTTCGACTCTACTGTGGCAACTGCCACTTCCAGATTGTATTCCCCGGTGATGGCTTCCAGCTTATCCAGAAGCTGGGATTCTTCTTCATCTGTGAGAAGATCCGCCTCGTCCAGGACAAGGGAAAATTCGGAGGCTGCAAAGTCCTGATAAGAGTCATCTTCCTCACTGCCGGATCCGCCAAAGCTGTTGGAAGCTTCGGCCTGTACCGTAACAGCTCCCGTACCTGGCAAAGCAGTAGTAAAAAGCGCATCCGTGCCTGGAATAACTGCACTGAAAAGGCTTCCTGCTCCCAGCACTGCCGCCAGAATAATTCCAAATGATTGTTTTTTCATGGCATGTTCCTCCTTAACAAAATGTGTGAATCAGCCATGCAATGGCGTAAGCAGCAACGGAAAAACCTGCAGTAAGTCCAAGGAACCATTTAGTGAAAATACCTTTATCTACAGGCAGATTTCCTACAAATTTACCAGTCTGTCCGTTCATGCCGAACAGATAGTGGTTGCCCTTCCAGGTGGTGGAAAGAAGCCATACCGGGAAAAGGGCATAGTGGGTTTTACCGCCTTTTAACTGAATACGGGTATCTTCAGGGGTAACGCTGTCATAACCGATGACCGTATCGCGAAAAGCATCCTCAGCGGCTTTTCTTACACGCTGGTTGGCGCGCTCAGCAGATTCTTCTGCGGATACATCATATTTGTCCGCAACGTATCCTGCCAGGTAAGGAGTGGCAAAGTCCACAGCCTCGGAAATTACATAAGGCTCCAGAGACTCTGTTAAATCATTGTCAATTTTGGAAGAACCGTCTACCGGAATCTGGTCGAACCCGATGTTTCCAGCCCGGAAAACAGAGTAATGGCTGGTTTCCGTATAATCATAGTCGCTGTCACTCCAGAAACGGGTCTTGGTGGCATGATAGCGGATATCTGCAGAGGCGTCGGTGTCAAAAAGCCAGAAAGGCACATAAACACCTTTGATCTCGTCAATGTGATTTTCCTTTTTAAATACTTTGGGTAAAAGGATCTTGCCGTGAAGATGTTTGGTCAGACCTTCTTTGGCTGCCTTTTTGTCCAGCTTAAACGGAATGATAAAATCCGGACGCAGGGTACCGGAAAAGTTGCCGGACATTACTACCGGATTGCCGCAGAATGGGCAGGAAGAAGCACCTGTGCTTTCATCGGCAACGATTTCTCCGCCGCAGGACTGGCATATGTAAACGGACATTCCGCTGGCTTCATCTTCCTTCCAGGAGTTGTCTGAAGCACTTTCCCAGTTCAATTCATCAGATTGCTGGTTAGCTGCTGCTTCGTTAAATTCTTTGACGGTTTCCATATCAAATTCAGTGTCGCAGTAAGGACATTTCATCTTCTGGAGCGTACTGTTGAATTCGATTGCTCCGCCGCAGCAGGGGCATTTATATTCAAGTAAATCGGACATAGTTCATCTCCTTTTATGCTGCTTTTTTACTGGGTATCGTTTTCATTAAATGGATCGCCACAGTTCGGACAGAATTTCGGCGGATTGGTTGGATCTTCCGGTTCCCAGCCGCACTTGTCACAGCGGTACCGAGGCTTCATAGCCGGTTTAGGAGAACCGCAGTTGGTGCAGAATTTGCCTGTATTTACAGCGCCGCAGGAACAGGTCCAGCTTGCATTTGCTGCAGGTGTCTGAGGCTTTTTCGCGCCGCATTCCGGGCAGAAATTACCGGAAACCATAGCACCGCAGGAGCATTTCCACTGGTCAGCTGCCGGAGCAGAACCGCCTGCCTGAGCCTGGGATACGGCCGGATTTGGCTGTGGTTGTGCCATCTGCTGTGCCTGAGCTGCCTGCTGCTGTCCCATAGCGTAAAGATTCTGTGCGTTAAAACCGCCAGTCATGCCTGCCATATTCATGCCCATGAAACCGGTCATGGCACCGCCAGCGTTGCCTGCTGCTGTCTTCATGGCGTCTGCCTGTGCTCCTGCAAGAGTAGCGGCTGCCATGGCAGGATTGCGGAGGATAGCCATACGCTGAGCTTCTTTGATCATCTGGGCATCTTCCTCAGGAAGAGTGATCGGATTCATGGCAACAGATACGATCACGAGACCACGAAGCTGACTCCATTTCTGGGTGAGAGCCTGGTTCATGGCATCACAGAGCTCCATTGCATGAGCCGGAAGTGCGCTTGGACGGATTCCCTGCTGGGAAATGCTGGCAAATGCCGGCTGAAGAGCTGAGATAAATTCTGTTTTCAGCTGTCCCTCGATCTGCTCTCTGTCGTACTGCTGTTCAAAGTTTCCGCAGACGTTGGAATAGAAGAGAAGCGGGTCTGCAATGCGGTAGGAATAAACACCGCTGCAGCGGACAGAAACATCAATGTCCAGTCCGATGTTCTGGTCTACAACACGGAATGGAATCGGGTTCGGAGTTCCGAATTTATTGTCCACCAGTTCTTTGGTATTGAAATAGTAAACACGCTGGTCTTTGCCAGTGTCACCGCCGAATGTGAAACGCTTGCCAATAGTGTGGAAAGTGTTCATGATGGCGTCGCCCAGATTTCCGGAGAAAATACTTGGCTCGGTAGAAGCATCGTAGGTGTATTCGCCTGGCTCTGCGCAGATATCAACGATCTTGCCCTGCTCTACGATCATCATACACTGTCCGTCTGCGACTGCGATTCCGGATCCGGTGGTGATAATGTTGTCGCTTCCCTTGGTATTGGAGGAACGTTTGGATGTGCGCTTCTGCCCCTTTACTGCCAGAACGTCATTGTCGATGGCATCACAGTAGAAAAATTCTTTCCACTGATCTGCAAGTGTACCGCCTGCGGCGCCAAGTGCTGCTTTAATAAGTCCCATATTGTAACTCCTTTCTTTTTGACCGGTCAATGACTGGAAAAATTATGTAAACGAATGCCACCTGATGCCAATAGCAGGAGTGCATTGGCGCAGAAACCATGGATTTCATATCTGGTGGTGCCTGTGTGAGCAGACATAGTGGTTTCGTTAATTTGTACAGTTATTGTCCGAAAATGATTTTATTAATTATTCTACATAACGATTCAGCAGACATTATTCCGCGAGGTGTTTTTGTGAACGAAGTTCACAGAAAAAACGAGAAATGCGGCGCGAAATCGTATAAAACATGATTTCTGTGTATCCAGAAGGATATCACTGTGAATGTGCGGAATCGTTACTACTCTACTATAAATTTTATCTGATTTTGTCTGAAAAAACAACCTATATGTGATAAATGACTGGTTTTCGTGACAATAAGACATAGATACTATCTGATTTGCAGTAAATAGGAATTGTATACCAGCCATTTGATGACAAAAAAATGTTTGGAATGCCGGAATAACAAAAATCTGCAGCCTATATATTATAGTACTGCAGATTTTGTCATTAGTAATATTGAACCTGGTATGGGGCACATTTAACCTTCTGAATTGTCATCAGATGCGTCTGAGCTGTCTGATCCGGAATTGCCTGATCCAGAGCCGTCAGAACTGGAACTGCTTTGGGTGGCAAGTGTCTGATAGTACCAGGAGGAGGTGATGGAATCATTATCCTCCACGTAATTTCCGTTGGAATCCAGCATATTTCCGTCGGAATCAAATGTGACATCCAGAAGATCCGTCTTAGTAGATGGTGTGACGTTCATGGACATGATTTCATCATATTTTGTCTGAAGGTTTTCCAGGGAAAACTCATCTCCGATGGACTGGCGGACGCTGTGTGCAGCTGCAAGAGCGTCCGTATAATCGTCCAGCTTATATGGTGCATATTCCGGGGTATCGTAGCTGTAATGCATAACCAGCGGTGTCAGTGTGGCATCCTGGATCTGGATGCTGGTCTGGTCGCCGTCTACAGTCTTCTGAATGGTAAAGGCTGCCATTCCGCCAAGAAGCTGCTTCAGTGTTTCCTGACCGGTAACGAAGTTGCCAAGGGAGTAGTAGATCAGCATGTTGTGACCAGAGTCATCTGTAAGGTAGCCATATGGCTGGAGCACATTCGGATTGGTTCCGATCACAACGTCAACACCCTGCTCCATAAGGAAGTTGGCCCATTCTTTTTCGTATTCGGTAGGCATTGGTTCTTCGGTCTTGCCCCAGTTTGCAGAGAAAATCACACAGTCTGCGGAAGCTTTGGCCTGTTTGATGGCGGCTGCAACATCGGCAGTGCTGAACGTGTCAATCATAGAGCCTTTTCCGGAAGTGGATGTATCTGTACTTCCAGAACTGTCTGCATCTCCTGTTGAACTGTCGGAAGTATCCGAGCTGGCAGAGTCGTTTGCAGAACCATCAGAATTATCGGTGCTGTCGCCGGAGCTTACAGTCTGGCTTCCATATGACGGGAAGGTATAGTTAAGGAACGCAATCTTGATTCCGTTAATTTCTACAATCTTCGGAGCGTCTATACCGGACTGGTTTTTATGAATACCAACCAGAGTGACATCCGGATGGCTGGTTTCCCAGTAATTTAAAGTTTCGTTGATCATGGAAGAACCATTGTCATCGATCAGTGCTGTGGCAGATGTGACCACATTAAATCCGGCATTTACAAGTGCGTCGCCAATCTCTGTAGGAGTGGCGTAAGGCGCGGTACCGCTGACTGCGCTGTGGTCTGTTGTGAAAGGTGTTTCCTGATTGACCATAGCAATGTCGGCAGCCTGTATATCGGATTTCAGATTGGCGTAAACACTGTCATAATTCCAGGAGCCGGTTTCTGACTGGCCGGATGCAAGAAGACTTGGCTGAACCAGGTTATCCCCAACTGCAAGAACTGTGGCTGTAGTGACTTCCTGGGTGGTGGCAGCTGCCTCTTCTTCCTTCTGTTTTTGTAAGTCAGCTGCCTTTTTCGCCTGGGCGGCTGGCTGGCGGATCATGGTGTAGTCCATCTGGTTAAACACCAGGCAGAGAACCACCAGAACCGCGATGGATACCAGAAAGCTGGTTCTGGAATTCAGGCGTTCTTTATAATTTAATGGGAGATTATCTCGTTTTTTCATGATTTTGCCCTTCTCTAATGTAGGAAAATATGACCAGCAGGATCAGAAAATCAGATTGCTCCTGCATATTTTCAATGTGAGTTCATTATAGCAAATTATTGTGCTCAAAGAAAGAAGTTATTACATAAATATTTAAAAAAATGTTACAGCATTTCGGGAATTTTCGGGTAATATTGCGCGTGGATCTGGCAGGCAGAAGCCGGGCGAAAATACTGTAGCTTCAGAGGCAATCATAATTTCTCGTTCATATATTTTTGTAAAACCGGAAACTGCACAGGGCCGATTTCCAGTATCTTCTGATGAAAACTTTTCAGATCAAAGTTTTCGCCAAGGAGGGATTGCTGTTCTTCTTTCAGATCCAGAAAATTCAGATATCCCACATAGTATTTCAGATAATTAGCAGGTGTTTCGGTGATATATCGGTAAATCTCGGCCGTGACAGCAGCATCACGGATTCCGAAAAGATTCAGGAAGCGGGCGGCTTGCGCAGGAGTCCAGCCGTGGTAATGGATTCCCACATCCAGTAGGGAGTAAATGCACAGATTCACGCTGCGGTTCAGCCAGGAAAGTCGCGTGCAGGCAGAAGCTTCCTGTGAGGATAAGGTGCCGGCAGACAGATAATCTGCGGCATAATCATACGCATAACTTTCCACATAAGTGGCCCAGCCTTCCACGTATCCGCTGTAATCGATGAGATACCGGATATGGGATGGACTTTGTCGTCCGAAATAAACGGTCTGGTAAAGATGACCGGGGAAGCCTTCGTGCGCCAGCGTGGTAAAAAGCTCCAGATTGGAAATTTGCCGTCCATGATTGATGTAAATAACATTTGGCGCTCCTGTGTCCATTGGCGGTGTCAGGTAAAACGCCGGGCTGAGAAATTCTTCCATGGATTTATGTACAGACCGGATTTTGAAATCTACAGAAGCAGTGGAGGGGAAATCCTGCTGAATATTTTTTTCCAGAAGCTCCATGACCCGTGTGGGCTCCATATCTGGCAAATCCATTTTCTCATTTAGCAATGTGAGAAGTTGTGGATGCTGTTTCAAAAGTTCTGAAATTTCCTGAGAATCGGTGGAAAGCTGCTGGGTGAGGCGCTTTTCCAGTTTTTCCACAGGTATGTAGATTCCCACCTGGCTTTTTAGAAGATATTGGTAATATTCCTTTCCACCGGAAAAATTGACCAGGCCTCCGGTATTTTTGCCTGTTCCCCGAAGTTGCTCCAGACCTTCTATCAGCGTTTGATATGCGGGGAGAACCTTTTCCTTCAGAATCTGTTTATGGGTCAGGTTCAGCTGTTCCTGGTCCTTTTCGGAAAGCTTTCCATAGGCTTTTAGTTTCTGGGAAAAAATTTCCAGCATATAATTGGAATCCGGGTTTTGAATAAAAGCACGGCATTGGTCCTGAATGCGTTCCAGAGTTTCGTCGCACATAAAAAATCCGGCATCAGATTTTGTCTGTTCAAAGGCGAGAATGCTCTGGAAATATTCTTTTGTGCTGCAGAGCAGATTTAGGTAGTCGGTGATGTCCTGATTGGTGTAGAAGGAGTATTCGGCCAGCAGTACAGGCAGCTGCGCCTGGATCCCGAGGCTTGGGCTAAGCGGCTCTTCCAAAAGATAATTGTCGCCCAGAGAGGCTTCGGTGTGGTAGTAAAGGAGGAGCAGATCAAGGGTCAGGCGATTGGAAGTACTGAGCTTTGACTGGGAAAATTTTTTCAGCTTTTTTACATATTCCTGGCACTGGGCAGAGGCTTTTTCATTGTTGGGATGTATTGTGCCAAGGGTAGCGCGGGTGCGTGAGATGCCCTGTTTTTCCGGATAAGCCAGGGAATAATGAAGATTCAGGGCGTTTCCGGAAACCTCTTTTTCAAATATGGACTCCGCGAAGTTTTCGAAGCGGGCATTTTCGGAGAAGACATGACTGAAAAGCCAGGAAAATGTGAAGCAGATAATAAGAAAAAAAGCCAGAATAGCGGCGGTGAATTTTGGTCTGTTTGACATAGGATGCCCTCTGCTCTGGGGGATTTCTACTATATTATTGAGAATTTCAGTGTAGTATGCGAAATATTTGGTTCCATGGCTTTAAGATTATGTGTATTTTGTGTACAAGACTGACGGGAATGACGAAATTAGTTGGGGATGTCATGGGGAAGTTGTTGGATTTCACGGAAAAGGCGATTTTTTTATTTGTGGGAGCAAAATTGACGGTAACAGATTGTTGTGATATTATGCGTAATTGTTACATATGCTTAATATAAATGTAACATTTTGAAGGGCGATTTTATATAAATTGAGAGGTGTATGAATGTTAAAAAATAAAATGAAAAAACTGATCTGCGGAATGACAATGTGTATAACGGTCTGTTCTCAGATGATTTTTCCACAGACTGCGTTTGCAGCGACTAAGGCTGCTGTGGAAAAGGCGGGCGAGGCATTTGTAGCTGGGATGACAGAGACTGCAGAGGCAGAGGAGGTACTTTCTGAGGAAGAGATTCGTCAGCAAATCGTGGATTTTGCGCTGCAGTTTGAGGGAAATCCTTATGTTTACGGTGGGACAAGTCTGACAAACGGAGCAGACTGTTCCGGGTTTGTAATGTCTGTGTTTGCACAGTTTGGCTATTCACTGCCCAGAGTAGCAGCAGATCAGTATAATCAATCAGCGAAAAAAAGCGTGGAAGATCTGGAGCCAGGAGATCTGATTTTCTATGGAAGCGGAATCAGCCATGTGGCACTGTACATTGGAAATGGACAGATTATCCATGCAAGTACATCTGCGTCTGGAATCAAGATTTCCAACTATGATTATGAGGCGCCTGTGGGAGTAGGAACTTACATTGAAGCGGACGGCTTCTTTAGTGAATAAGAGTGAGGGAGCGGAGCATTTGATAAAACGGATATGAAATCCGGTTATCCTGTTCTGACATTTACAGCCGGGGAAGGTTTCCCCGGCCTTTTTGTACAGTGACGGGAGTCTGCCACGTTGTTATTCGCTGATAACATTCCGCGAGATGCTTTTTTGAACAAGGTTCGCAGAAAACCCGAGAATTGCGGCGCGAAATCATGCAAAGCATGATTTTTGTGCATTGCGAAGCTTGTTACTGTGAAGGTTGCGAACGGTAACCATGCCACAATACAAAGGGGAATGGTGAGAGAATAAAATTGATTTGTGTGTATTTTGTAAGGTATTGTAAATACGATATTTTGCAAGGGAAAATGTCGAAAAGTGTTGAAATTAGCAGATTGCACAAAGACTTAAAAAAAATGTGGATAGGTGAATTAATAGGTAGAAAGTTTTCCACTTTCAAAAATATGAAAAAATGTTGAAAAATCAAGTTATGCACAAAGTTATCCACATTATCCACATGGAAAAGCATGTGGATGAGTTGATTTACATAATGGGAATCGAAACAAATGTTTTGGTTATTGTTATGAAAATGTAAAATTCGACAGAAATCGGCAAAAAGGTATTGACTTTTACAAAATCAAAATATTATAGAATATTCGCGGAAAATATTACAATTAAAGCCAAAAACGATAAAATGTCTGACAAAAAAGTATAGGATTACGAATGCGGTTGGCAACCGTGAGAGCATCCCAGGCGCAGAACAGCTGATTTTTATATTAAGTACAATGCTACAGAGATCTCTCAGATATTTGGAGTTCCAATGGAGCAAATTATGAGAATAAGGAAAGAGAAAAATTTATAAAAATCAAGTGAAGAAAGCCCTTTGCCAGAATCAGATATGATTTATGGCAGAGGGCTTTTTGCTAAGAGAAATTGAAAGGTAAAGTTGCATACTTTATTTGTATTCAAAAATGTATTCAAATGTAACCATTTGTAACTACCCCAAATGTAACAGTTTTTGGAAAAACGTGAGATTACAATTTATAGTCGAAAGGGTTAAAATCCCCGAAAGCCTTGATCTTACTGGCTTTGCAGGCACAAAAAAACACCGTCCCCGCGGCAATCGCTTTGTCCGCAAAAACAGTGCTTTCAGTGCGCCTTCAGGGGTTCGAACCCTGGACACCCTGATTAAGAGTCAGGTGCTCTACCAACTGAGCTAAAGGCGCATCTCTTATTTCGCTGAGTTGTTATTTCCTCAACGCAAAATGTATTATATATCAGGTGTGCACCAAAAGTCAATAGGAATTTTATAATTTTTTTAAATTTTTTCGAAAACTTTTACGATTGCTATTTAGTGGGGGGATTACAACTCCACTAAACAGCAATCTATTTTCATTTCCTACAACAATTCCAGAATATCCTCCCTGCTCATACCACTCAGCTGTCCCATATCACCGCTGATGATCTGCTCTGCTAGATCCTGCTTTGCTTCCTGGAGCTTCTGAATCTTTTCTTCGATGGTATTGCGGGCGATGAGCTTGTACACAGTGACCTTCTTTGTCTGACCGATACGGTGGGCACGGTCAGTGGCCTGATTCTGGACAGCCTGATTCCACCAGGGGTCATAGTGGATAACCACATCTGCACCTGTCAGATTCAGTCCAACGCCGCCTGCTTTCAGGGAAATGAGAAATACAGGAGTGGTATCAGAATTGAACTGTTTCACAAGCTCCTGTCGTTTCTGCTTGGAGGTTTCCCCAGTGATGATGTAATAAGGAATCCCCTCTTTTTCCAGTGCTGCCTGAAGAAGAGCCAGCATGGAAGTAAACTGGGAAAATAAAAGCATACGGTGCCCACCATCAATAGCACTCTGGATCAGCTGCATACAGCTCTCAGCCTTGGCAGATTCACCGCGGTAATTTTCAAAGCAAAGAGAAGGAGAGCAGCAGATCTGTCGCAGCTTCGTCAATTCAGCCAGAATCCACAATTTGCTCTTATTAAATTCGCCCTCGTCCTGCTGGGCAATTTTTTCCTTCATATGTACAACCTGGGCATCATACAGCTTCTGCTGTGCATCCTCAAATTTCACGTAACGGACTTCTTCCAGTTTTTCAGGAAGATCCTTCAACACATCCTCTTTCAGACGGCGAAGGATAAATGGGGACACCATTTTCTGCAGGCGGGTCATGGCAGACTCATCGTCGTTCTTTACAATCGGAGTTTCAAATTCCTTTTTGAAGGTATCGTAACCATAAAGGAATCCAGGCATTAAATAATCGAAAATGCTCCAAAGCTCACTGAGGCGGTTCTCAATTGGTGTTCCAGTAAGTGCGTAGCGGGTCTGGCTGTGGATCACCTTTACAGATTTGGCTGCTGCTGTTGTGTGATTCTTGATATACTGTGCCTCATCAATGATCTGGTATAAAAATTCTTTTTCCTCATATTGGTCAATATCTCTTTTTAAAAGATCGTAAGAGGTGACCAGAACATCGAAATCTGAGTACGTCTGAAGCTTCGCCTGACGTTCGGACTGACTTCCTGCGATCAGTGATACCTTCAGCTGTGGGGCAAATCGGGCAAGCTCTTCACCCCAGTTAAAAACAAGGGCAGCGGGGGCTACTACCAGGGATGTGCCGGTTTTTCCTTCAAGTTTCGCTGCAAGAAGAACTGCGATTACCTGTAAGGTTTTTCCAAGGCCCATATCATCGGCGAGAATTCCGCCAAATTTCCATGCTTCCAGGGTACGCAGCCATTTATAACCGTTCTTCTGGTATTTTCGCATGATTCTGGAAAGGCTTTCCGGCTCTTCAAAATCGGCATCGTTAATGGTTTTGAAGCCTTTTACGATTTCACGGAAATGACGGTCGCGGTTGGCATATATGTTTTCGTTGCTCTCCAGCATCTGATCCAGATATAAGGTGCGGTATGCCGGAATGTGCATCTTTCCTTTGACAAACTCCTTCGGGGTGAGATGAAGGGTTTTCATCAGTTCTGCCAGCATTTCCAGGTTCTGTTCCTGGAGATTGACAAATTCGCCGCTTTTCAGCTTGTAATATTTTTTCTTCAGCTGATAGCTTTTCAAGATATCCAGAAGCTCCTGGCTGGAAATATCATCCGTGGAAATATTCAGATCCAGGAGGCCGCCGGAAACGGACACCCCAACGGAAACCTTTACAGTCTTTAAGGTATGTCGGCTGCGGAACCGGTTGGTGCAGCGTACTTCGCCAAGCTCCATGAGGGCGGTAGTTCCGGACTCCATGATCTGATAGCTCAGTTCTTCGTCATGATTGCAGTGAAGTACGTCAAAGTCGGGATCATAGTAAGGCAGCCATTCCATGGTCTGATCCAGCACACTGTTTTCCAGAGGAAAATCACGGAACTGCTGGTCAGGGGAGATGTTCTCATGAAGTAAAAGCTTTCCTACAGAGAATTCTCTTTTTCCATAAAAGGCGCTTACCTTGCAGATAACGTTATCATTTTCCATGTCCAGATAAAATACGAAGTGCGCTTCAGGGGTGAGGTACTGTCTGAATTTTTCAGGATTTTCCTCTGTAATATCAGCCACCTCCTGAAGCTGAGGCAGCACATTGTGATAAAAATTGGACAATGTATTGCGCCCCATCTGGAAGTGGAATTCTCCATTTCTGGAAAGCGCTGTCAATGGACGGACCTTCTCCATAAAGGCCGGTTCGGTTTTACAGAAGCTGTCATCCTGGATAAAGTATGAAGAGTCCATACCATGAAAAAGCTCTGGGATGTATCCCTTCACTGTGACACCGTCAAATTGCTTTTTGTCCTTAGAGGCATCCAGAATCCGTATGGAAATCCGTGGATTCCCTGTTTTGCAGTGAAGCTGGGCTTTTTTACGGGCAGCATCCGGAGTTTTATCTTCAAAATCTATTTTATCATTGCAAATATTGTCATAAAAACTGTCCAGACGCCAGCCAAAAAGATCCAGAGAATTGCCAACATTAAATTTTTTTGGCAAATAGATGCCGGAATTCTGGATTTTGTCTACAAACTGCTCTTCCTCGCGGACGATCCGGTCAATATAGCGGATCCATTTGCGGCTCTCCTCTGTGAAATCCTGCGTTTTGTGGCTGATCTGGGTGCTGGTTCCATACTGAACGGTCTCACCGTTGCGAACCTGACGGCAGAAGTCATCCAGTTTTTTTACCACGAACATTTTGGAAGTTCCTACCTTAAAAGAAACGGAAAGCTTATTGTCATTCTGTGTCAGTCTTGGAACCAGGGAAACACTTGCGGAAACATGGGCTGGTGTTTCTTTCTGGTCATTTTTGAGCTGTCCTCTGCGATAGGAGTTTAGCAGATAGTCTCCGTTCATGTCGGTGGCATCCGAAAAATTGCTGTGGTTTACATAATCACGAATATAGAAGGCAAGTGCAGCTGTATACTGGCACCTGGAATTATCAGAATACCAGCCCCAGTATTTTCTGTGGCATTCCGGGCATCCGCATCTTGCATAAGTAACTTCCTCGTGAGAGAAAAGAAGGGTGACGCCGAAGATATCTCTGCCAGTCTGGAAGGTTGCTTCAATCTGGCCAAGGCGCTGACCGTTCATCCTGTCGTAGCCGCAGGAAATATCTGTGACATTCATTTTCTGCTGGCGATAGATGGATTCCCCGTTTTTTCGGTCTTTGGGGGCAAGCTTTAGGGATTCAAGAATTTTGTTGCCGTTAAAATAGCTGTAATTTTCCAGCTGCTGGATATTTCCTTCTAATGAGGAATCGTCGTCTGCGTCGCTGTCATTCTGGGAACCGCCAAGAAGCTGGTACGTTTCGTTACGCTTTTGTTTTTCCAGCTCTTCCTGACGTTTGCGCTCTTCCGTTTCTTTCTTTTTCACTTCTGTCGGAGAATTTTTCATTTGTTTGGCTTCCTTTTTATGATTTTTCTTTGTTGTTTTTATCCTTGGGAAACATGCTGTCCAGCAGTTTGGACAGTTCGTTGGCATGCTTCTTTATGCCGGAGAAGGGATTGCTTCTGTTTTTATGTTCATAGCCAAATTGAGCAGCAAATTTTTGCAAAGATCTGGTTCGCTTCATATAAAAAACTCCTGCCAGATATTTCTTCCTTATAATATGAAAAGAAATACAGCAAGGTGAAACATTTAACGACGAATGATCATCTTACAGATCGGATTTCCCATAGAGGAAAATTTTTCCTCATATTCGGTCATTACATTTCCAATCATCATTTCTTCGTTATGGTGGAGGTCAAAGGTGTGAGCTTCCAGTTTCCATCCTGCTTCCGGGACTTCTTCCAGGGAAAAGTCGAACAGACCGCGGTTGTCAGTTTTGAACTCGATGGTTCCGTCTTCTTTCAGAATCTTGTCGTAGCGGGAAAGAAACTCCCGGGAGGTAAGGCGGCGGGAAGCGTGGCGAGCCTTAGGCCAGGGATCAGAGAAATTCAGATAGATTCTGGAAACTTCGCCTTTTTCAAAAACTTCGGGAAGAAGTCTTGCATCCATGCGCATGAATTTTAAATTAGAAAGCTCCTGTCCTTCTTCTGCAAGGGCTTCTTTCTTCTGAATGGCACGAAGGAGTACGCTGTCATACATTTCGATTCCGATATAGTTGATCTCCGGATGGAGCTTCGCCATATCCATAAGAAAGCGGCCTTTTCCCATGCCAACCTCCAGATGGACAGGCTGATGCTGTGGGAAAACCTTGTCCCAGTTTCCCTTATTCTCCTGGGGATTCTGGATCACGTAGATACTTTCTGCAATTGCGTCTTTGGCGCCTGGTATATTTCTAAGTCGCATAGGTTCCTCCTGTAATTATATTTATAGCTGTATGAAACTGATTCCGGCTCTTTGCAAAAGTTTACCGGGTGGTAAAAAATGCTTGTCAGAATCAGCTGAAATTGTATTCATTCTTAACAAAACTACTATACATGATTTCCTGCTTTTCCGCAATAATATTGATATCGTGATTTTTCAAACACATTCTATGTCAGGGGGAAAACGCAAAGTTCTTTTAATTGAAAAAACTGACTAATTTTGACTGAACATGAAATGCGTCAATAAGAAAAGTAAACGGAAAAATGTGGGAGAACTCTGTATAAATATGCATTTTCTTCCTATTTATAATTAATACGTGTACCTAGTATAAAATTTCGATATGACAGGAATTGATAAGATCGTTAATTTTTAGTCAAAACATCTGGAATTGTATTGAATTTTTGTGAAAATTTTAGGCAAAGTTTGACTGGTATTTTCATCAAAATGGGTGTAAGATACTTAAAACTTGAAAAAGGAGGGGAAAAATGGAACAGATAATCGGTAAGTTATCCGAGATAGAGACAACTGCAGAGATCATTATGAAGGATGCACTGCAGAAGAAGAAAGCTCTTTCAGCTGAGATGGAAAGGCAGTCCAAGGAATTCGACACCCAGCTGGAGAAACAGACAGAAGAGCAGATTAAGGAAATTCGCCGGAATCTTGAGGGTGAGAAGGATAAGCGCCTGTCATCCCTGCGGGAAGACACTCAGGCTGCCTTAAGTCAGCTGGACGCTTACTATGCGAAGAATCACGAACGCCTTTCCAGAGAAATTTTTGAAAAGATCATTCAGGAGGAAGTGATGTAATGGGAAGCGTTCTTTCCTACAGCGGAATTTCCACGAAAATACGCGCTATGAGCAGTCATCTGGTGACAGATGAACAGCTTCAGGAAATCGTCCGCTTTTCGGACGTTCCACAGGTAGCCGCTTATTTGAAGAAAACGCCGGAATATGCGAAAGCATGGTCAGACCTTGATGAGAATAATCTTCACCGAGGTGAGATCGAGAAGCTTCTGAAGAAATCCATTTTCGGAAATTTCTCCCGCATTTACAATTTTGCAAACAAGGAGCAGCGCAAGTTCCTGGCACTTTATTCCAAGCGCTACGAAATCCGTGTTCTGAAAGAGATCATGACAAATCTCTTTGATCACAGAAGCACCGATCCTGTGGATATGAGTCCTTACCGCGACTTTTTCCTGCACCATTCCAAGCTGGACATTGACAGAGTGGCAGGTGCCGGAAATATGGATGAGTTCATGACAGCCCTGAAGGGCAATGAATTCTATGCTCCGCTTCAGAGCGTATATGAGAACGGCAATGGACTTTTATTTGACTACGGAATGGCTCTTGATCTTTATTATTTTAATCAGATCTGGAGTGTCCGCAAAAAGTTATTCAAGGGAAACGATCTGGACGAGATCACCAAGGCTTATGGTGAGAAGTTTGATATGCTGAATCTGCAGTTTATCCTGCGATCCAAGCGTTATTACAAAATGGAGCCGGCAGCCATCTACGCACAGCTGATTCCCGTGAATTATAAACTAAAGAAAGAAGAAATCACAGCTCTGGTGGAAGCTACCAGCAAAGAAGAAGGTGAGCAGATCTTTTCCCGTACCTGGTACGGCAGGAAATATCAGCAGCTGAACCTGATCTCCATGGAGGAGCTTTATAATAGTCTGCTCCGTACCGTGCTTGAGAAAGAGGCTCGCAAGGATCCTTATTCAGTAGCTGTTTTGTATTCTTATCTTTACCACAAAGAGCATGAGGTAAACCGTCTGACCATCGCACTGGAGTGTGTTCGTTACCAGGTTGATCCGGACGAGGCAATGCATTATGTTCACAACAATTAGTAACCCGGAGGTAGCAATGTGATTGAGAAAATGAAATTTGTCAGCATTACCGGGCCAAGAGAGGATATCGACCGAGTTGTAAATAATTACCTCAGCCGGTATGAGATTCATCTGGAGAATGCTCTTACTGAGCTCACAGATGTGAAGAATCTTTCTCCTTATCTTGAAATCAATCCTTATAAAGAAGCTTTAAGCACAGTCGGAAGCTTCTATGAAGAGGTTGAGAACCCGGAGCAGGCTTCTGCGAAGAAGCTGCCAATCGAAAAAGCTCTCTCTTTCGTACAGCAGATCAAAGATGAAGCGGATGTCCTTAACAAGACCCGTCAGGAACTGGAAGAGAAACGTGATTCTCTGTCAGAATCACTTCGTATTATCTATCCGTTCCGAAATGTAGACTTTGATGTGCAGTCAATCCTGAAAATGCGTTATATCCATTATCGCTTTGGACGGATCGAGAAAGATTATTTCGATAAATTTAAAACATACATTTATGATAATCTGGATACGATTTTCATTAAATGTGATGAAGATGACCGTTATATCTGGGGAATTTATTTTGTTCCCGTTCATGAAGCGCAGCGGATCCATGCCGTATATTCTGCTATGCACTTTGAAAAAATCTTTGTACCGGATCAGTATGATGGAACTGCCAAAGCTGCATACACAGCACTTGAAGCGCAGTACAAGAAAACAATTGCAGATCTTGATGCAAACAAAGCGGCAAGAAAAGCTTTCTTCAGAAAAAATGCATCCGACATTGTTTCCTGCAAACATACACTTTCCCAGTTTTCACGGAACTTTGATATCCGTAAACTGGCAGCATGCACACATGGGGACAATAAGGGAGAGGCAGCAGCCGATTATAAGCCGAAGGAACCATTTTATATCCTTTGTGGCTGGATGACAGAGAAGGATGCTAAGGCTTTCCAGAATGATATTTCCGGAGATTCCCGTATTTTCTGTCTGATTGATGAGAATGAGCAGGAGGATGCCCATAAGACACCGCCTACCAAGCTGAAGAATCCCAAGCTTTTCAAGCCATTCGAAATGTACACCAAAATGTATGGCCTTCCGGCTTATGGAGAGATGGATCCAACCTGGTTTATCGCCATTACTTATTCCTTTATTTTCGGCGCAATGTTCGGAGATGCAGGACAGGGTCTGGTTTTATTGATCGGCGGATATCTTCTTTACAGATTCAAGCATATTGATCTTGCCGGAATCATCAGCTGTGCAGGTATCTTTTCCACATTCTTTGGCTTCATGTTCGGCAGCGTCTTCGGATTTGAAGATATTATAGAGCCTGTATGGTTAAGGCCTATGGATGCCATGATGAATGTGCCTTTTATCGGAAAACTGAATACCGTATTTATTATCGCTATTGGCTTTGGTATGGGAATCATTCTTCTGTGTATGATTTTTAATATTATGAATTCCCTGAAAGCAAAGGATACAGAGAAAGTATGGTTTGATACCAACTCTGTTGCAGGCCTTGTATTCTATGGATCCGCAGTGATTGTAATTGCATTGTTCATGACAGGCCATAAGCTTCCTGGCGGTATTGTTCTTTGCATTATGTTTATCCTTCCGCTGCTTGTAATGTTCTTAAAAGAGCCTCTTACAAACCTTGTGGAAAAGAAGCCGGCAGCTTTTGAAGGCGGTGTGGGAATGTTTATTGTTCAGGGATTTTTCGAGATGTTCGAAGTCCTTTTGAGCTATTTCTCCAACACACTTTCTTTCGTGCGTATCGGAGCTTATGCAGTCAGCCATGCAGCTATGATGCAGGTTGTACTGATGCTGGCCGGTGCTGAGAACGGAAGCCCGAACTGGGTAGTGATTGTTCTCGGAAATATTTTCGTATGCGGTCTTGAGGGTCTGATCGTTGGTATCCAGGTACTGAGACTTGAGTATTACGAGATGTTTAGCCGTTTCTACAAAGGAAGCGGAAGAAAATTCGAGCCGTTCCGTTCTGACGCGGAGGCAAAGTAAACTGCCGCTGGTAGTGAAATATTTATCAAATGTCTCTGTGAAATGCAGTGACATTACAAATGTTAAAACACGAGGAGGTCAATTATCATGACAGTTATGACACAGATTATTTTAGCAGTAGCGCTTGTATTAAGCATTATCGTTCCATTTGGTTACTATTTCATCGGCGAGAAGAGCCGTGGACGTTACAAAACAACAATCGCAACAAACGCATTTTTCTTCTTTGGTACCATGTTAGTAGCAGCAATGGTTATGTTTGCAGGAAGCTCTTCTGTACAGGCTGCAACAGGCGCTGATGCAGGTATTGCAACAGGTCTTGGATATATTGCAGCAGCTCTTGTTACAGGTCTTTCCTGTATTGGTGGTGGTATTGCCGTAGCCAGTGCGGCAAGTGCAGCTCTTGGTGCAATCAGCGAGGATCAGAGCATTCTTGGTAAATCCCTTATCTTCGTAGGTCTTGCCGAAGGTGTTGCTCTTTACGGTCTGATCATTTCCTTCATGATCATCGGTAAATTATAATTATGAAAATGTTTTTGATCAGTGACAACATCGATACCTGCACAGGGATGAGACTGGCAGGTGTGGAAGGCGTGGTAGTCCATGAGCGTGACGAACTGAAGGACGCTCTGGAAAAAGCAATCGCCAACAAGGAAATCGGGATTCTCCTCCTGACCGAGAAATTCGGCAGGGAGTTTCCCCAGATCGTGGACGATGTAAAGCTGAACCATAAAACGCCTTTGATCATCGAAATCCCTGACAGGCATGGTACAGGCCGCAAACCTGATTTTATTACCGGATATGTTAACGAAGCCATTGGCTTAAAGTTATAGGCAGGAGAAGACCAAGCATGACAATTGAAGAAAAACTGCAGCATTTCTACGACACTTCCGTTGCGGAAGCCCAGACAGAGGCTGAGAATACACTGGAAGCACATAAGAAGAGTCTGGAAGAAATGTTTGAAAAGCATAAAGAATCAAGAAAAATGGATGCCGAGGCACAGATCAAGGCAGAGACAGAAAATGCTACCCGAGAGGTAAACAAGGCACTTTCTGCTGAGCAGCTGACTTTAAGACGTGACTGGACAGCCAAACAGACAGAGCTTAAAAACGAGCTTTTTGTAGAGGTTAAGAATCATCTGGAGAACTTCATGGAGAGTCCTGCGTATCAGGATTATCTGTGCAGCAGAATCCAGAAGGCAAGAGAATTTGCAGGAAATGATGAGATTTTTATCTATCTTTCCGCTGAAGATACAGCATTACAGCGCTCTATTGTAGCAAAGACCGGATTCACAGTTGAGATTTCCGATGAACCGTTTATGGGTGGTATCAAAGCCACAATCCCGGCTAAAAACATCCTGATCGACAACTCTTTCCTGAGCGCTTATGAGAAGCTGAAAAAAGAATTCAAATTTGACGGAGGGCTGAGCCATGAATAAAACAGGTATTATCTACGGCGTTAACGGTCCTGTTATTTATCTGAAAGGCGACCCGGGATTTAAGATTTCCGAGATGGTTTATGTTGGACCTGAGAAGCTGGTCGGTGAGGTCATTGGTCTGAAAAAGGGCATGACTACCGTACAGGTTTTCGAGGAGACAACAGGACTGAAGCCAGGCGATACAGTAATGGGAACAGGCGATGCTATTTCCGTTCTTCTGGGACCTGGAATCATTCATAACATTTTCGATGGTATCCAGCGTCCTCTGGAGGAGATTGCAAAATCCTCTGGAAAATATATTTCCCGTGGTGTCAGTGTTGATTCCCTTGATACTGCTAAGAAATGGGATGTTCATGTAACTGTTAAAGTTGGAGATATGGTAAGTGCAGGTACTATCATTGCCGAGACTCAGGAAACAGCTTCCATTCTTCATAAATCCATGGTTCCGCCAACAATTGGAGAGGCTGAGGTTATCAAGGCAGTTCCGGACGGAGCATATACCATCCTTGACCCGATTGTAACGGTTCGTCTTTCTGATGGCAGTGAGCGCGATATCGCACTTGCGCAGAAATGGCCGATCCGTGTGCCAAGACCTACCTACAAGCGTTTCCCTGCAAGCGTGCCGCTTGTAACCGGACAGCGTATCCTGGATACCCTTTTCCCAATTGCAAAGGGTGGTACAGCAGCGATTCCTGGCGGTTTCGGTACTGGAAAAACTATGACACAGCACCAGATCGCAAAGTGGTCTGACGCTGATATCATTATCTATATTGGATGTGGTGAGCGTGGAAACGAGATGACACAGGTTCTGGAGGATTTCAGTAAACTGATCGACCCGAAATCCGGAAACCTGATGATGGACCGTACCACTCTGATCGCCAATACATCAAACATGCCTGTTGCAGCCCGTGAGGCTTCTATTTATACAGGTGTTACACTGGCTGAGTATTATCGTGACATGGGTTATGACGTTGCCATCATGGCAGACTCCACTTCCCGTTGGGCTGAGGCTCTTCGTGAGTTATCCGGACGTCTGGAGGAAATGCCTGCAGAGGAAGGCTTCCCGGCTTATCTGGCTTCCAAGCTTTCCGCTTTCTATGAGAGAGCGGGTATGATGCAGAACTTAAATGGAACAGAGGGTTCTGTTTCCATCATCGGTGCAGTTTCCCCACAGGGTGGTGACTTCTCCGAGCCTGTTACACAGAATACAAAGCGTTTCGTCCGCTGTTTCTGGGGACTGGATAAATCTCTGGCTTATGCCCGTCATTTCCCGGCTATCCACTGGCTTACAAGTTATAGTGAGTACCTGGAGGATTTAACCCCATGGTACAGAGATAATGTTTCTGCTAAATTTGTAAGCGACCGTAATCAGCTGATGGCGATTCTGAACCAGGAGAGTTCCCTGATGGAAATCGTTAAGCTGATCGGTAGTGATGTTCTTCCGGATGACCAGAAGCTGACTCTGGAGATTGCAAGGGTTATCCGTCTTGGATTCCTTCAGCAGAATGCGTTCCATGCAGAGGATACCTGTGTACCGATGAGCAAGCAGTTCAATATGATGGAGATCATCCTTTATCTGTACGAGAAGTGCCGTTCCCTTGTTAATCAGGGAATGCCGGTTTCCGTACTGAAGGAGGACAATATTTTTGAGCGTGTTATTGCTATCAAATATGATGTTCCGAATAACAAACCTGAGATGTTTGACCAGTATAAGGCTGACATCGACAGATTCTATGATAACGTATTAGAGAGAAACGGCTGATAGGGAGGTAAGTTTTTTATGGCAATCGAATATTTAGGCCTTAGTGAAATAAACGGCCCTCTTGTAGTTCTGGAAGGCGTTAAAAACGCTTCCTACGAGGAAATCGTCTCCTTCCGTATGGATGACGGTACCGAAAAGCTTGGCCGTATTATTGAAATATACGAAGATAAAGCAGTAATTCAGGTTTTCGAGGGTACAGATAATATGTCCCTTGGAAACACTCATACACGTCTTAGCGGTCATCCTATGGAAATCGGGCTCTCCCCGGAAATCCTGGGACGTACCTTTAACGGTATTGGACAGCCAATCGATGGGCTGGGCGAGATCACACCGGAGGTAAGCCTGAACATCAATGGTCTGCCGCTGAACCCGGTTACCCGTGAGTATCCGCGTAACTACATCAATACCGGTATTTCTGCAATTGATGGTCTGACCACCCTGATTCGTGGACAGAAGCTTCCGATTTTCTCCGGAAACGGTCTTCCACATGATAAGCTGGCTGCACAGATCGTGCGTCAGGCATCTCTGGGTGCTGATTCCGATGAAAATTTCGCCATTGTGTTTGCTGCAATGGGTGTTAAGTATGATGTTGCAGAGTTTTTCCGCAGAACATTTGAGGAGAGCGGTGCTTCCGATCATGTTGTTATGTTCCTGAACCTGGCAAATGATCCGACTGTTGAGCGTCTTCTGACTCCGAAGATTGCCCTGACTGCAGCAGAGTATCTTGCTTTTGAAAAAGGTATGCATATTCTGGTTATCCTTACAGATATTACTTCTTTCTGTGAGGCAATGCGTGAGGTTTCTTCCTCCAAGGGAGAGATTCCTTCCCGTAAAGGTTATCCTGGATATCTTTACAGTGAGCTTGCTACTTTATATGAGCGTGCAGGTATTGTTTCCGGTGGTACAGGTTCTGTTACACAGATCCCGATTCTGACCATGCCTAATGATGATATTACCCATCCGATCCCTGACCTTACCGGTTATATTACTGAGGGTCAGATTGTTCTGGACAGACAGCTTCATGGACAGGGTATTTACCCGCCAATCAATGTTCTGCCGTCTCTTTCCCGTCTGATGAAGGATGGTATTGGTGAGGGCTTCACAAGAGCAGACCATCAGGATGTTGCCAACCAGCTGTTTTCCTGTTATGCAAAGGTTGGAGATGCCAGAGCCCTTGCTTCTGTTATCGGTGAGGACGAGCTTTCTCCTCTGGATAAGAAGTATCTGCAGTTTGGTAAGGCGTTTGAGGCTGAGTTTGTCGGTCAGACAGATACAGAGAACAGAAGTATTATCGATACTCTGAATAAGGGCTGGGAGCTTCTTGGTATGCTTCCGAAGGATGAGCTTGACCGTATTGATACTAAGATTCTGGATCAGTATTATCACGAGACTACCAAATAAAGAGTGAGGTGACTTGAATGGATCCGAATACCTTTCCTACCAAGGGTAATTTAATTCTGGCTAAGAATTCACTTGCTCTTTCCCGTCAGGGTTACGAACTGATGGATAAGAAGCGTAATATTCTGATTCGTGAGATGATGAATCTGGTTGATCAGGCGAAGGATATCCAGGGACAGATTGACGAGACGTTCCGGACTGCGTATGAGGCTTTGCAGAAAGCGAATATGGAGATGGGTATCGCGTTTGTGGATCAGATTTCCCATACGGTGCCGGTGGAGAATTCTATCCGTATTAAGACACGTAGTGTTATGGGTACGGAGATTCCGCTGGTAGAGTATGATAAGTCGGGAAATGTGCCGACATATGCTTATTATAGTACGAAGATGTCTCTGGATGAGGCGAAGGCGGCTTTTGAGAGGGTGAAGGAGCTTTCCATTAAGCTGTCTATGATTGAGAATTCGGCGATTCGGCTGGCTAGTAATATTAAGAAGACTCAGAAGAGGGCGAATGCGCTGAAGAATATTACGATTCCGAAGTTCGAGGCTCTGACCAAGGATATTTCCAATGCTTTGGAGGAGAAAGAGAGAGAGGAATTTACCAGACTTAAGGTTATTAAGAGAATGAAGCAGGGTGCGTGATGGCGCCCTGTTTTTTTCTGTCATTAAGATACGTGAGAGGAAGGTGGTGTCGGCTGGGAGCGATGCCAAAATGGGCGTTTGACTGCGTCGCCTATTGTCCCTAAGAATTGCAAACTCGCCCTTGCAGGGCTCAGACAGTGCAATTCTTAGGGACGCTATACTCGTCAAACGCCCATTTTGGCAAAGCCCCCAGCCGACACCACCTTCCTCTCACTGTGTACTGGCGAAGGGGAAAACAGGACGGCGGCTGCAGGTGGGAGTAGTTGAAGGAGGGGAGGAAGTGACGCAGCGCCTGGGAAGAGAGGCGGATGGTAATTACGTTTGCTTAGCGTTGTGTACTGGTAGGAAACGTTGGCTGATTCCTTTTGGGGAGACTTTCGTGTTTACTATATTCTATTCTTTTGTATATTTTTAGTTAGCTTTCTTCTTGAGTTCTGTCAAAAATCATTTCTGTTATGTGTATTCTTTGAGTGGAGTATATTTCGCCTAAATTTGGTTGTTGCGGCATATTCTTTTGGGGGAGTTCACAGTTTCTTACCAGGTTGACCATGGAATGAACACAGTTTTCCCATTAATTGCACACATTTGGTCTGTATATTATTAGCCATAAGGAACACAAAACAAAATGATCCGGATGGAGAGAATGAGGACTTCGGAAGGGTTGAATGAATACAGAAAGGAAATGAATGGGTATGAAACGTAGATATTTAGCAGTTTTAATGGGAATTATGGTAGCAACAACTTCTGTTCCGGCTATGGTTTATGCGGAGGATAGTAAGACGGAGACGGCTGCGGATGCGGCGAATGATGAAAGTGGTGAGGCAGATGCTTCGGATGAGAATGGTGATGAGAGTCAGGAGAATGTGGTACTTGGTGAGGTTAAGTCGGTTTCTGATTCGGAGATTACCATTGCGGTTGGGACTATGAAAGAGATGGGGCAGCCTGGTGGAGATGGACAGAATGGCGGAGCACCGGATGGAAACGGTCAGGGTGGTGAGGCGCCTTCTATGTTGGATCTGACTGGCGAGGAGCAGACGATTACAATTACTGCGGATACAGTGATCACAAAGCAGGCAGGCGGTATGCAGCCTGGCGGAGATGGACAGAATGGCGGTGCGCCAGAGAAGCCGGAAGGTGATGGACAGAGTTCTGATTCTTCTGATGGAGCAAGTGACAGTCAGGACGCAGCTGACGATAACCAGGAAAGTGAGAATACAGATAGCCAGGACGGAGAAGAGCCGGAAAAACCAGATGGTAACGGACAGTCCGCAGAGGCTGAGGAGATTTCACTTTCTGACATTCAGGAGGGCGATATCGTTTCTATCACTTTAGATGAGGATGGAAATGCTGCTTCCATTACTGTAATGTCCATGGAAATGGGCGGTCAGGGCCAGCCTGGCGGTGATGAACAAGGCGCTCCAGGACAGGGAGGTCCTGATGGCCAGTCTTAGGGTGTGGACAGTTATACGGCAGCAAATGAGTATACAGAAGATACAACTGTATCAAATGAGACAATTGAGTCAACAGGAACTGACGAGAATGCAGCACTGATTTCTTCAGGTGCAAGTGTTACTCTTGATAATGATACTATTACTAGAACTTCCGAGGACAGCAAGGGCGGAGACAATTCCAGCTTCTATGGTGTAGGAGCTGCTGTTCTGGCAACAGATGGTACTGCTTATGTGAAAGATGGCAGCGTGACTACAGATGCAGCAGGTGGTGCAGGGCTTTTTGCATATGGTGATGGAACTGTATATGCTTCTGGTACAATTGTGAAAACGACTCAGGATACCTCTGGTGGTGTTCATGTAGCTGGCGGTGGTACTCTTTACGGATGGGACTTGGATGTAGAAACGAACGGTGAGTCTTCTGCTGCAATCCGAAGTGACAGAGGCGGCGGAACAATGGTGATCGATGGTGGAAATTATGTTTCCAACGGCGTTGGTTCCCCGGCTGTTTACAGCACAGCTGATATTGCGGTAAGCAATGCAACTCTGACAGCAAATGGTTCTGAGGCTATTTGTATTGAAGGTCTGAATTCTATTCACCTTTATGATTGTGACTTGACAGGAAACATGAGTGATCTGGATCAGAATGATAATACCTGGACTGTAATCCTTTACCAGAGCATGTCTGGTGATTCTGAGGTTGGTAACAGTACCTTCCAGATGGATGGCGGCAGCCTGACTTCTGAGAACGGCGGTGTGTTTTATACAACCAATACAGAGAGTACGATTACTTTAAATAACGTGGATATTAACTATAACGATGACAATGAATTTTTCCTGCAGTGCACAGGTAACACCAACCAGAGAGGCTGGGGACAGTCTGGGGTTAACGGAGCTGACTGTCACTTTACAGGAATCAGTCAGGATATGCAGGGAGATGTGATCTGGGATTCTATCAGTGATCTTGACTTTTATCTCACAGAAGGCAGCAGCCTGACAGGTGCAGTTGTAGATGATGAGAGCTATGCAGGCGAAGGCGGAGAGGGATACTGCAACGTTTATGTAAGCGCAGATTCCACCTGGACTGTAACTGGCGACAGTACTGTCTCATCTCTGGAAAATGAGGGAACAATTGTAGATAGTAATGGAAAAACTGTAACAATTCAGGGTACAGACGGAACTGTGTATGTACAGGGCGACAGCGAGTACACCATTACAACTGGTTCCTACAGCGACACAGCAGATATGTCTGGAGCAACGGCAATCCAGGATCAGAGTGTTTATACAGTTGAGAAACCGGATCAGCTTTAAAATTGGATAAAGAAACTCTCCAATTTGAAGATTATGGGCTTGATGAGTTATAAGAAAAAACACTGGGCTACACTTTATTGTGGCTCAGTGTTTTTTCGTTAAAAGAAGAGTGAACCTGAATTATAAAAATCCCGGTCAGAAAAGAAATATCAAGACAGTTCTTTTCTAAAGACTGGGATTTTTTATGTTAAATTTATAATCAAATTCGAATTCTCCGACGTAAGCAACTTCCGAAAATTCTCCTAAAAAGAAGGAGGGCCGGACCTTTTGGCCCGGCAAGTATGAAAAAGAAAAAGTATATTTATAATCTATGTAAAAAAGCTTTCGCTTTATTTGTTTATTAATATACGCGGAATTTGTGATGAATCTGTGAGAACAAATTGAAAAATATATGAGGAAAATCTAAAGAACTTATAAACTGGAACGCACCTGAAGTGACCGGCATAGGAATATACAGTATGAAAAAGCTGTGCATTCAAACTTAATTTCATGGTGATAAAATCTATCTACGATATATTGAAAATTTTATTCAGCTAAGAAAATTAGTCGTTGTAAAAGTTGTAATACTCATTTATAATGGAAAGAAGATTCAAGGTTATTGTTTACCGGAGATTTTCCAGTGTGAACAGTAACGATTCCAATGAGAATTTATAGGGAAAAACAGGAGGAAAACCTTGAAGAAAGAATTAGTTATTGTAATTGATTTTGGTGGTCAGTACAATCAGCTGGTTGCAAGACGTGTCAGAGAATGTAATGTATATTGTGAAATCTATTCTTACAAGACCGATCTTGAGAAAATCAAAGCCATGAATCCAAAGGGAATCATTCTTACCGGTGGACCGAACAGTTGTTACGAAGCTGATTCACCGACTTACCAGAAAGAATTATTCGAACTTGGTATTCCGGTGCTTGGGCTTTGCTACGGTGCACAGCTTATGATGCATGTTCTCGGCGGTAAAGTTGAGAAAGCAGATGTAAGTGAATACGGCAAAACAGAGTTGCTGGTTGACAAAAAAGATTCTAGAATTTTTGAAGGAGTATCAGAGAAAACAATTGTCTGGATGAGCCATACAGACTATATCTCCCAAGCAGCACCAGGATTTGAGATTTCTGCACATACAGCAGACTGTCCAGTGGCTACAGCCGAGAATGCGGAGAAGAAACTGTATGCGATCCAGTTTCATCCGGAAGTTCTCCATACAGTAGAAGGAAAGAAGATGTTATCCAATTTCGTACTTGGTGTATGCGAATGTGCCGGAGACTGGAAGATGGATGCATTTGTTGAGCATACAATTAAAGAAATCCGTGAGAAAGTGGGCGACGGCAAAGTCCTTCTGGCACTGTCTGGCGGTGTTGATTCTTCTGTAGCAGCAGGACTTCTTTCCAGAGCTATTGGCAAGCAGCTGACATGTGTATTTGTAGATCATGGCCTTCTTCGTAAAGACGAGGGCGATGAGGTTGAGGGTGTATTTGGTCCTAATGGACAGTTTGACCTGAATTTTATCCGTGTGAATGCACAGCAGAGATATTATGATAAACTTGCGGGAGTTACTGAGCCGGAAGCGAAGCGTAAGATCATTGGTGAGGAATTTATCCGTATCTTTGAAGAAGAGGCTAAGAAGATCGGTGCTGTTGATTTTCTTGCACAGGGAACCATCTATCCAGATGTGGTAGAGAGTGGTCTTGGCGGAGAGTCTGCAGTGATCAAGTCTCATCACAATGTAGGCGGACTTCCTGATTTCGTAGACTTCAAGGAGATTATTGAGCCGCTTCGTGACCTCTTCAAAGATGAAGTCCGCAAAGCAGGACTGGAGCTTGGAATTCCAGAGAAGCTGGTATTCCGTCAGCCATTTCCGGGACCGGGACTTGGAATCCGTATTATCGGCGAAGTTACTGAAGAGAAAGTTCGCATTGTGCAGGATGCTGATTTCATTTACCGTGAAGAAATTGATAAGGCAGCAGAAGCTTATAAAGTTGAGAATGGCAAAGAACCATCCTGGATGCCGAACCAGTACTTTGCAGCTCTTACCAATATGCGAAGCGTAGGCGTTATGGGCGATTTCAGAACATACGATTATGCAGTGGCACTGCGAGCAGTGAAGACGATTGACTTTATGACAGCAGAGTCCGCAGAGATTCCGTATGAAGTACTGAACAGGGTTATGAATCGTGTTATTAATGAAGTTAAGGGAGTTAACCGCGTATTCTACGACCTGACCAGTAAGCCACCGGGAACGATTGAGTTTGAATAGCGGACGAAAATGCGAAAAAGCCCGTAAATAAAGGCTTTGCGGGACTTCTGAATTGCCCCGTGGAGTGCAAATGGAGTTAAAATTTATTTTTTTCTCTTGTTTTTATTCCGGACAATGACAAGATTTTCGTAAAATCATCCAAATTCAGAAAGATATAATTAGTGGAAATTAAAGAACAGTTTGTTTTAATGGAAGTATTTTCCGTTGGAGCAAACTGTTTTTTATACCCTTTTTCAATGAGCTCCGGATACCAGCTACATTATGGAAGCAACCGTAAAAAAAATAATTTTTGCAAAAATCCGAAATAGGATGTCCTGTTTTGCACCTGTCAGTACAGAGTATATGAAAAGATAAATATTCAAAATACAGGAGGTACTGATTATGCAGAATAAACTTTTTTTAAAGGCGGCTGATATATGTGAGCTTCTGGAAGTAAAACAGACATCGGCTTATGAAATCATTGGTAACCTGAACAAAGAACTGGAAGAACAGGGATATCTGACACTTAGAGGAAAAGTTCCAACAAAATATTTTGTAAAGCGTTTCTATGGAGTAGAAGATACCTGTGAAATCCCGCAGGAAGATGGAAAGGAATGGTTTCATGCGTAAGAGAAAGATGTATTTATCAGTGGAAGATATCGCAGAACTTTTTGGATTGTCTGTCTCTTTTGCCTACCGGGTAGTAGAGAAGATGAATGCCGATCTGGAAAGCAAAAACTATTATGTGATCCTTGGACGGGTGCCTACCCGCTATGTAGAGGACCGGATTTATGGTCTGGAGCATGTGGAACAATATTTGAAGGAGGAAAAGTAACATGGGTGTAGTACAGGAGAAAATGTATATGAATGTGGATGATGTGTGTGAAATTCTTGGAGTATCTAAGGCATATGCTTACAACTTAATGCGTGGGTACAATGCAGAGTTGAAAAAAGCAGGATACATTGTGGTACCTGGGAAAATTTCTACGAAATTTCTGGCAGAAAAGATTTACGGCATGAAAGTAGAGGATTAGTAATGGGCGTTTACAAAGAAGGAAAGAATTGGAAGGTACAGGTCTATTACAAAGACTGGAAAGGAAACCGGAAAAGAAAGCAGAAACGAGGATTTCGTACAAAAGGCGAGGCGAAAGAATGGGAAAGAGATTTTCTTCAGCAGCAGAGTCAGGGAGTAGATATCGAGTTTGGGAACTTCCTGGAGATCTACTATAAAGATATGGAGGTTCGACTTCGGGAAAGTACCATGAGCATGAAAAGGTACATTATCGAACTTAAAATCAGACCGTACTTTGAAAAGAAGGTCTTGAGTGAGATTACAGTAGCTGATATTCGAGCGTGGCAGAATGAGTTGTTGACCTATAAGGATAAAGATGGAAAAGGATATGCACCTACCTATCTGAAAACCATTAACTGTCAGCTGACGGCGATTTTTAACTATGCAATCCGCTATTATAACTTGCCTGGTAATCCATGTAAGAAAGCCGGAGCAATCGGTAAGAGCAAAGGGGAACCAAAGGACTTCTGGATGCAGGATGAGTTCAACGAGTTTCTGAAAACTGTGGAAGATAAACCAGATGCACGACTGGCATTTTTGGTATTGTACTGGACTGGTATGAGAATCGGTGAATTGCTGGCACTTACTTATTATGATGTCAATCTGGAAGAAAAGACAATTTCCATAAACAAATCATATCAAAGATTAAAAGGAAAAGATGTGATCACGCAGCCGAAAACACCGAAAAGTATCCGGGTGATTACAATGCCGGATTTCCTTGTGGAAGAGTTTCGGGAGTATTACAGCCATTTATACGGAATTATGAAAAAGGACAGACTGTTCCATTTCACAAAATCATATATGGAACATAATCTGATAAGTGGTATTAAAAAATCAGGGGTAAAGAGAATTCGACTTCACGATTTGCGACACTCCCATGCAAGTATGCTTGTAGATATGGGGGTTGCACCATTGGAGATTGCAGAACGACTGGGACATGAAAAGGTGGAAACAACACTGAATACATATTCCCATTTATATCCGTCTACACAGAGTAAACTTGCAGGATTGCTGGATAAGAAACACGAAGAGGAGATCTAAATATGGCAAGTGAAAGACATGGAAAACACAACACGACAACAATCGGTTTCAGGGTAAATTCCTATGAGAAAGCGTGCATAGAGGAAAGGGTCAGGGCAAGTGGTATGAAAAAACAAGATTATATTGTAAGATCGTGTATTTACAATCACGTTTGTGTGGTAGGTAAAAAAGAAAACATCGAAATCCTTCGCTCAGAGATGAGGGAAATGAATCTGGTGCTGGAAGATGTGGCAAGGGATTTGAAGTCTGAGAAGCCAGTAATATCAGAAGAAGGACTGGACAGTATGACGGAACGGTATCTGGCATTTCTTGATGCGGCTTTATGGATGATGAAAGGTTCCAGCTATTTATGGGAGGAGAAGAAAGATGAAAGAGAAGGTAAATAAAGATAGTAGAGTTCTGGCATTATGTTCGCAGAAAGGTGGAGTTGGAAAGACTACAAGCTGCGTAAATCTGGCGGTTGGTCTTGCAAGGGCAGGAAAGAAGGTACTCGTGATAGATAATGATCCACAGGGAAGTATGACTGCAAGCCTGGGATATCAGAACCCGGATGAGCTTCCAGTTACTCTTGCTACGATTTTGACAAAGGTTGTGGAAGAAGAGACATTTGAAAACAATCTTGGAATCTTACCCCACCAGGAAGGAATTGATTTACTTCCGGCGAATATTGAACTTTCAGGTATGGAAGTCTCTCTGGTGAATTTTATGAGTAGAGAGTTGGTCTTGAAACAATATATAGAGCAGATACGGAATGAATACGACTATATATTGATTGACTGCTCGCCATCGTTGGGGATGCTGACAATCAATGCACTTGCCTGTGCAGACGAAGTGATTATTCCGGTACAGGCGGCATACCTGCCGGTGAAAGGTCTGGAACAGCTGATCCGGACGATTGGAAAAGTACGGAGGCAGTTGAACCGACAGCTTGAGATTGGCGGCATACTGATCACCATGGTAGACAATCGCACGAACTATGCAAGAGATATTTCAGAATTGATTTTTAATACATATGGAAACAAGATTCGTATTTTCCAGCAGAGCATTCCGTTTTCTGTACGTGCTGCAGAAATCAGTGCTGAGGGAATCAGTATTTTTCAACATGATCCGAAAGGAAAAGTAGCAGAAGCATATCAGATGATGACACAGGAGGTGCTTATGGATGAAAAGTAGAAGTGCATCTAAAATTACACTGACTTCCTATGATGATTTGCTTGGTGGTGCAGCTACTTTAGAAGATGTCAGGGAAGTTGCGATAGATGAATTACATTCTTTCACAGATCATCCATTCAAAGTCAAAGACGATGAAGAAATGAAAGAACTGGTGGAGAGCGTAAAAGCACAGGGAATATTGACAGCATTATTAGTGCGTCCGTTAAAAAAAGGCGGATATGAAATTATTTCTGGTCATAGAAGAAAACATGCTGCAGAACTGGCTGGATTGAAGCAAGTCCCTGTCATTGTCCGGGAGATGGACAAGGATTCTGCTGTACAGGCAATGGTAGACAGTAACCTGCAGAGAGAGAATATCTTGCCGAGTGAGAAAGCCTTTGCCTACCGGATGAAACTGGAAGCGGTGAAGCATCAGGGCGTTTCAGGTGCCAACAGTGCGAAAAAAGTTGGAAAAAGCAGCAATGACAGTTCCAGGCAGGTGTACCGTTATATCCGATTAACGTATTTGATGAATACATTACTGAAGGCTGTCGATGAGAATATCATAAAATTACAAACCGGGGAACAGCTATCGTATCTTTCCATCATAGAGCAGGAGATGGTAGAAGAAGTACATGACAGTACCGGGAAGTATCCCAGTCTTGAACAGGCAAAACAGCTGCGGAAACACAGAGAAGAAAAGACACTGACAAAAGAAATTGTGCGGCTCCTGATAATAGGAGAGCCAAAGAAGAAAAGAACGATTACATTAAAACAAGATGATATCAACAAGTATTTTCCTCCGGATTATGATGAACAGAAGATGCGAAATATTATCTGTCAGCTTTTGGAGGAGTGGAGTAATCAGAATCATTGATAAGTACGGAAGGAGGGATTTGACATGAGTATAAGAGCAACGTTCCATTATTTTCAGGGCTTGGAATGCGATATGTATAGCTTTTATCGTATTCCCAAACTGCTTTTTACGAGTGAATATTTTAAAAATCTCTCCTGTGAAGCAAAGGTGCTGTACGGACTGATGTTAGATCGGATGTCATTGTCCATTAAGAACCGATGGTTTGATGAAGAGGGACGGGCATATATTTTCTTCTCGGTGGAAGAAACCATGGAAATGCTGAACTGTGGCAGGAACAAGGCTGTAAATTGTCTGAAAGAACTGGATCAGGAGAAAGGGATAGGACTGATTGAGAAGAAGAGAATCGGACTGGGAAAAACGAATGTGATTTATGTGAAAAATTTCAGTCTGCAGGAATATCCGGATGAGCCTGCTGTTCTGGAAACGGACAATATAGAAGAAAATAAACCAGATGCAATAGAAAATACCAATGAAAAAAAGACGAAAGAGACGAAAAAAGAGCCGGAAAAGCCTGAAAATACGCAGAAGTTTGAAAAACAAACTTCAGGAAGTTTGAAAAATAAACTTCAAGAAGTTTCAAAAGTAAACTTCAAGGAGTTTGAAAAGCAAACTTCAGGAAGTTTAGAAAACAAACTTCAAGAAGTTTCAAAAACAAACTGTAATTATACTGAATATAACGATATTGAATCTAGTGAGAATAAATCCAATCTATCTATCCCGAGACAAGAAATAGATAAGGTACAGGAGAGATCGGATTATCGAAAACTGATTCAGCAGAATATTGAATATGACATCCTTTGTCAGAGCTACAGACCAGAGAGTGTAGAAGAACTGTTGGAATTGATGCTGGATGCCATATGTTCATCCAAACCATATCAGCAGATCAATGGGGAAGCTGTACCTACCCAGGTAGTAAAGAGTCGGTTGCTTAAAGTTGGATATGAGCATATTCAGTATGTGTTTTTCAGTCTTGGAAGAAATACAAGCAAGGTGAAGAATATCAGGCAGTATCTGTTGACGGTACTGTACAATGCCCCGGCAACAATCAATCAGTTTTATGATGCCGAAGTCCGGCATGATATGTACTGGGGCAATGACATACCAGATGGATAAAAACTTTGTGCCCACTGGGCACGAAGTCGCAAAAGTGATATAAGCCTTTTGTGTGAATGTGGTAAAATAACCTTGTGCCCACTGGGCACAAAGAGAGGAGAAAGAAAAATGCTGAGATTTCTGGTAAAGTTACCATTTAAAATAATTGCCGTACCAATTTGGCTGTTGCTTACAACAATAAATATACTGCTTGTGTTTCTTGTGGGGTTATCTGCCACATTCTGTTATCTGATAGCTGGAATCTCTGTTGTAACAGAGGTTCTGAGTATCGGATTTGGTATCAGTACAGCATGGACATTGAAGATGGCAGTGATTACTACGGTTGTGTTTGTTCTTATTCCGCATGTTGGGATTGGGATAACTGCGGTTTTAGAAGTGATAAAATGTGGATTACAGGACTTTATTCTTGGGTAAGAGTGGATAACTTTAGGTTAAAGCAATGCACAGACAGAAAGAAGAGGAACGTGTATGAATGAGTTATATAAGGTCATGGACGATTTGCTAGATGTAGAATTTCAGATGAAAGCGGGAATAGATATTTTAAAAGAGATGGAAGAAATGTATATGTCAGAAGAAAGGTCAGAGGAATCCGAAGAAAGAAAACTGGCGGTACTGATGAGGGGCTATATGCAGTCCATGAAGATGAATCTGAGGGAGATTATCAGCTACATTGACGATGTGACTCTGCAAAAAGAAAATGATCGACGTGATAATAAAAAACAGCAGAAAGAGGCTGCTGAATTATCTAAAGAAGTGAGAGAATTTGTAGATCTGGCGATAACAGAGCATATGGGAAAAGCTTATGAGGAATGGAAGCTGAACAGGGAAAATGATCCGGAATGTGATGAAATAGAAAAAGGCTATCAGGAGCTGTTAAAAACCCTTACTCCGGAACAGGAAGATGTTATTACGAAGTATTGCAATGCGATATTTAGCGATGGAGCAGACACGGAAGAGTTTTTCTATCGGTTGGGGTTAAAGGATGGACTTCATATGAAAAGTACGGTAAAATCAGTGGTAGAATTATTATCGTAAATCAGTATTTGCAGGAGATTCTTATTTATGAAAAAAGGAATAAACAAATACAGAAAATAAATAATTTAAGAGGATAAAACAAAAGTATAGGGTTTGATTCGTATGATTTCAGTAAAAAAGCAGCGAATTGCTGCTATTATGGTTTTAAGTTCCATCATGCTGATTTTACTTTTATCGCTGAATTTCCGAATCTGGAGTGGATATTATACAGAAGGTGATTTGGAAAGTATAGTCATACAGCAGATGGAACGTTTGGAAAAGTCAAATAGCGAAAACGATATAAACGAAAGTATATTTTTGCATTTCTATGAGTGTATCTGTTTCGGTGGAATAAAAATAATGTTGCTTTGGGTATATGATGGCTTTAAAGACCTCGAACAAGGTGAGTTTTCTTTCAGACCGGGAGTTACCCTGCACAGTCTATCGGTTCGGATGGACGATTAAATACCCCTGATAATCAAATTTAAAATTTATTATCAGGAGGAACTTCGATGTATGTATTAAATGCAAATCATATTTCAAAAAGTTATAAAACTGCAGGAGAGACTATGCAGGTTTTGCAGAATGTGAATCTGCAAGTTATGAAAGGAGAAATGGTTGCTATTATGGGACCATCCGGCAGTGGAAAGACTACTCTGCTCCATGTGTTGACCGGGGTTGACACACCGGACGATGGAGAGATCGTAATAGGAGGAGAAACGTTTTCACAGCTTACGGAAGAAGAGAAGGCATTTTTTCGCAGAAAGCATATGGGAATGATTTTTCAGGATTTTCAGCTATTGGAGAGTTTGACAGTAAAAGAAAATATACTGTTACCACTCATTCTTGAACGAAAAGAAGCTGACATCCAGCAAAATCGTTTTTCGAAAATGGCGGATGTGCTCGGCATTGAAAAATTAGCTGACAAGGGGATTACGGAAATATCGGGAGGGCAGAAACAGAGAGTTGCGATTGGCAGGGCACTGATCAATGAACCGGATATTATTTTTGGAGATGAGCCAACAGGAAGCCTTGACCGAAAGACAACTGGGGATGTGATGCGATGTATGAAACAGATGAACCAACGGTCTGGCATCAGCTTTCTGCTTGTGACACATGATGCTTATACGGCATCCTTTTGTGACCGGGTACTATTTCTACAGGATGGGAATCTGGCAAAAGAAGTAAAGAAAGAGAACACTGCCGATAATTTCAGAGAAGATATATGGAAAACGCTGTGCAGTTTGGGAGGTGGAAAAGATGACCTTTTTTGATATTTCCCGAAAGATGCTGAAAGCTGGTTTTTACAAATATCGATTGTATTTTCTATGCAATTTATCTGCAACGGCATTATTCTGTTGTTTTGCAGTTATTTCCACAAACAGGACGTTTATGAATGCGTCGATTGTAAATTCATCCATATCCAATAACATTTATCTTCCGTTTTTTCTGTCTGCGGTGTTTCTGGTCTTTTTTCTTCCTGTTTCGTGTCAGGCATTTCTGGCATCAAGAAAACAGGAATACGGCGTGATGTTTTCTCTTGGCATGAGCCGGAAGGAAGCATTTGGAAACTTACTTTTTGAAAATGTGATCATATCCGTGCTGGCATTGGCAATAGCACTTGCAGCAGGAACTGTGCTGTCATTTTTATTTTTTGCCGTTATCATTTATGCAATAGATGTTCACGGAGTGCAATGGCAGTTTTGTCCGGAAGCGTATAAGCTTACCGCAATTCTGTATACAGTAGTGGTAGCAGTTGCCTTTATCCTGAATGCCGGGAGACTTATGCTGGATAAAATAGGAACGCTGCTCAAAGCACAATATCGGGCAGAAAAAACAGGAAAGATCGGTACGTTCTTATGCAGACTTGCACCCAACTACATGAGTTTTCATTTGGTGGAATGGTCATTTGTCCGCAGACACAAGAAAGAATGGGGATGCAGGTATGCTTTGGCCTCTCTCATGATAGCGGTATCTGTTATGCTTACGGGAGTGTGTGTGACTTTATATCCGGCTTTTCTACAGGATGCAAAAAGTTATTCTCCCTATGACATGGTGTACTCAGAAATCTATGGAATAAATCAGGTTCCATTACAGGATGTCCTTCATATATTGGAGAAAAATGGTGTTACAGTAGAACAGGTCATTCAGCTTCCCTATATCAGAGATGATGTTTTTAATTACCTTCCTGTGACAGAGATAAACCGGAATTTTGGATGTGATTATCAGATTCAGGAAGGTGAGTTTTTGAATTTGTTTCAGTACGATCCGGAAGATGGGTATGAACATAACATACAGCCAGTATCTACTGTAACGCTTTCCGGGGACAGAAAGTTGCAGTCTGTTGGAACAGATGTAAAGATACTGTTTAATCAAAATCCGACCTTTGCAGATAAAACGCTGATTATCAACGATTCTGATTTTGAAAAATTACGTGCAGATATAACAGGTGGTGCTGGTATCGCAAACTTGTTTCAGTTTCAGAATTGGGAAGATTCTTATGCGGGAGTATGTGAGGTAAAAGAATATCTGCATGAAAGCAATCAGTTGAATGAAGATGAGCAGACATATTATGAATTGTCTTCGAAAGTAGAGAAATACCAGGATGCAGAGAAATCCGGACAATTTTTATTGTTTTTGATGGCATTTGTGATAGGACTTATGATAATGGCTGAGTTTTTGTTAATTCATTCACGTATCCAGGCAGAAAAAGAAGAAAATAGCAGGGCAGTTTGTAGTTTGCGACTGTTGGGAATGACGGACAATGAAATTGTAAAGTGCCTATGCTATAAGAACTTCCTGAGATTTATACCACCATCGGTTGTTGGAACAATCCTTTCTTTCCTGCCATCTTATTATCTGAATGAGAGTTATGGAATGGGGACGAATGGAATTCTGGCAGGAATCGTATTTGGAGTGAGTCTGACAGTTGGGATATTCATAGTGATACGCAGCTATTCTGAGAAAGAAGAAAAACTTTATGAAAGCGGTTTTGTAATGCAAGGAAGGGGATTTTTTTGATTATAGTAGAAAGAGATTCAAATCCTGTGTATAATTAAAAAATAAAGATAGAGACAACTCGGTATTTGTCAAAGGAGTTTGATTGTATGAAAAAGTTGATAGCATTAGTTTTAGCAGTGGTTTGTGTGCTTGGCTTGGTTGGGTGCAACAGCAAGACAGTCAATATTGATTTGCCTTTTGAGGTAGGTGATGTTGAAAATATAGAAATGTATCACTTTGTTGGAGCACCTGTGTCAGCAGAAAAGAAGGTCATTGTTGCCAAAGAAACCATAAAGAGCTTGTATGATATGTTTGAGGGGCTATCCTTGGAACTCAAAGAAGTAGAGGAAACCTCTGGGGCAGAGATAACCAGTTTCAGATTTAACCTTCATGATGGAACAAGTTATGAACTGATTTATGGCTGCTATGGAGTAAAGACAGGCAATCTGAAATCTTCCACAGGTAATTTTGAATACTTTACAAGTGCAGATATTAGCTCTTATTGGAGCAACACTGACTTAGAGGCAGTTCCCGTTGAAGAAAGCGAGTTGCCAAACTAAGCAGAACAATTCTCGTTTATCCAATAGAAAAATAAGAATAGATTGGAGAAAGATATGGCTTCAAGTAAAGAATATTTAACCTTTATATTGGAACAGTTATCCGATTTAGAGGGAATTTCATACCGTGCGATGATGGGCGAGTATATCATCTATTATCGTGAGAAAATTGTTGGCGGTATATATGACGATAGGTTGCTTGTAAAACCTGTAAAATCTGCTGTTTCACTTATACCTAATGCAATTTATGAATTGCCTTATGAGGGAGCAAAAGAGATGTTGTTGGTTGATGATGTTGATAACAAAGATTTTCTGACAAGATTGTTTGTGGCTATGTACGATGAACTTCCTGCACAAAAAAAGAAGAAGTCATAAAATCGTGATTTGCGGAGGTAAGTGGTATGGAGGAACAAATCCTTAATTATTTGGATATGTCAGAAGAACAAAAAGAAAAATCTTTGAGAGATTTAAAAAGCATAGGCTTTTATCCTGCATATGGAAAAGAAAAGACGATGAAAAAGATTATGGACAAATCCATCGCTGGAGAGATGCCGCAATTCTATTTTGTTTTCAGAAAAGAACAGTTGATAGGTTATTTGTTTATAATTGGTGATACTCAAAAATATCGAGCCTTTCCGTGGTTGGCTATTAGCAATTTAGACGAACTTCCGATGAGAGTTACGAAGGCTTTAATGGAAATACAGATAGAGGCATGGATAAACATAGGCGATGAAATTATGGCGGATTTTCTCCGAAGACAATTAACTAATTACGAACATGGAATAGGACATCGACCTGAAAATTTATGCAGATAACTTCCAGTTTGCAGATCTCCTGAAAAAATATATTATGGAAGAAAAGCTGAAGGAGGAATCTAATGAAATCACATAAATGTTGGTCATTCGGTGCAATGTTTACTATGATTGGGACATTTTATACCGGATATAAAAATCAGAAAACTGCTCATGAATATTTTGCTATGAGTTCTTTACTCTGCATGATGATGGCTATTTATACTGGTCATAAAATGATTTCAAGGAGCAAGAAAGAAAAGAATACTATTGAATCAGCTGAAAATGAAGAGTAAACACGGATAGCAAAAAAAAAATAACATGTATCAGCTTTGTGCCCACTGGGCACGAAGTTGACAACAGCATTGAGGTGTCAGGAGAAATCCTGGCATCTTTTTTTGTCTTTTTCAATTCTTAAAATATTTTTCAAAAAATTTCTAAAATCATGTCCTATTTCGTCTTTCCCAGTACGGAGTATATGGAAGACGAAGTGAAAATCCTCTGATTTATTCAAAATTGCGAACACAAAAGAGGTTCTAAGTGTTCTTCCGATTGCACCTTGACAACTGAAGGAGCTGTTACATCCGAAGAACATGCTTACCGGTATTTATCCGGCTCGTGCAGGCGAAGACTCCCATTGGGAAGAGCGAAGCAATAATGACACCACCGAAAGGTGCAGGACCTCTGCTGAAACAGGGACTGCGGCTGAACTTTTCAGTCGGGTTATCTGGAATGATAACGATTGGATGTATATGTACAGACAAGCCCAAATGCGAATACTTAGATTTTTCTATAATTGCAGGAAGAGTCCTGCAAGAAGTGGGGAATGGTTCGACTCCATTCCTCATTTTTTAGTGCATAAGAGCACTTAGTAAATAACCTGAAAAAGCCAGGGAAAGGCAGAACAGGAATACACAGGAGGAAAAACAATATGAACATGATTGTGCTAATGGGCAGACTTGCCAGGAGTCCGGATATCCGGCAGATATCGACACAGAAAGGTGAAACAAAGGTTGCCAGATTCCCACTTGTAGTAAAAAGGAATCGTACGAATAAGGCATTTGCTGTGATGATAACAGCGTATGGTTCCAATGCTGATTTTGTGGAGAAGTATCTGGAACAAGGAACAAAAATTGCACTTTCAGGTGAGCTGGTAATCTCTCAGATAAAAGATGAGCAGACTGGAACTGCTTCCTATTATACAGAAGTGATTGTAGATACTATGGAATTTGCAGAAGCCAAAACAAAAAAAGAAGAATCTGACGGATTTAAACCAGTGGGAAAAAGACAGATCCCGTTTGATATACCGGAAGAACTGGAAAAAGAAATGCCATTTCGATAGGAGGAACAAAGATTATGAGAAAACATTTTAAGGAATTATTAGCGATTGGACTGATCGATGCAAATGGAGAAATTTGTGCAGAGAAAGTTCAGGAAGAGGCACTTGCTGTAGCAACAAAAACAGTAGAGGAATTACAGCGTATAAATCTGGGAGATTTCCTTATGGAAACTTGCCTGGATACTATGATTTATCTGTTTACAACAAATAGCACAAAGGACTTTATGCAAAAAATGAGCTATTTGTTCGGCGGGAAAGACTTTTCTAAGGTGGTAGCACACCTGGAAACTTTAGAAGAACTTTTAAATGAAGAAGAATTTGATGGTTATCTGATGGAGTATATGGATTATCTGACAGTAAAGATGGCAGATTATATCCGAATGAAGATTATTGACAAAAACTGGAGAATACTTTCAGGAGCAGGGGGAGAAGAAGATGGAGAAGACGGATTATAAAATTACGGAATTTCACAATTCTGAGTTTGGCTCCATTCGGATGATCGAGGATTGTGGACGATTGTTGTTCTCTGGAATAGATGTTGCATTTGCACTCGGCTATGCAAAACCGAGAAATGCAATCAATGTTCACTGTAAGGGGGCCCTGAAACGGGGCGTCCTTACTCCTGGTGGTGTTCAGTCTATGATATTTATCCCGGAAGGGGATGTTTACCGACTGATTACCAAAAGTCGATTAAAGTCCGCACAGAATTTTGAAAAGTGGGTATTTGATGAAGTCTTACCTGCTATTCGTAAAACTGGTGGATATATGGAAACGGATTTATTGGAGCGTGTAAAAGACAATCCAGAGCTATTGTTAGAGTTTGCGGAAAGGCTGTTGGCAGAAAATAATCGTAATAAAGAATTACAAAATCGTGTCAATGATATGCAGCCAAAAGCCGATTATTTTGATCATTTTATGGTAGAAGGTGAATGTACCAATATCAGAACGACTGCAAAAGAGATTGCTTTTCCGGAAAGAAAATTCGTAAAGCTTCTTTTGAAGAAAGGCTTCTTATACAGAAGTCCATCCGGTACACTGCTTCCTTATGCAGATGCAAAGAACAATGCACTGTTTATTGTGAAGGACTACTTTAATAACGGACATCTTGGCTCACAGACTTTAATTACACCAAAAGGGAAAGAATTTTTCAAAGATTTGTGTGCTGAAGAAATTTAGATAAAAGGGGGTGATTGTCATGATTACAGATCTGGACAGCAGTTAATTCGCTGGAAAGGAGGGAAAATCATGCAGGAAGAAGTAACTCAGAAGACGGTGACTTTTTATGTGCGGACAACGAAGATGACAGCAGATATCTTAAAGAAGATACTGGCTGCGTATTTGAGACATCAAAAGCAGAAGCAGATGGAAAAGAAAGCACAGAAGAATCAGCCGAAACAGGGAAAGATCACGGTAAAAGAGCTGGCAAAACAGAATGCCGGGATGGTCAATATCGAGATTACCAACCGGAATATCAAATCTTTTGAGCGATATGCCAGAAAGTACGGGATTAACTATGCTCTGAAAAAAGATAAGAGCAAAGATCCGCCGGTGTATCTGGTGTTCTTCAAGGGGCGTGATCAGGATGCCTTAAATGCTGCTTTCCGTGAATTTTCCCAGAAAGAGATTCAAAAAGCGAATAAACCTTCGATTCATAAGCGTCTGGCAGCTTACCGGAGCATTGTTGCAAGCAAATCGAAGGACAAAGTAAAGAACCGGCATCAGGAGGTCAGCCGTTGAGCAAACGCAGAGACGGAAATTGGATGCTAAAGTGGAAAAATAAACTCAGAGTCAGGCTGTCCGCTCTGGATAAAAAGAAATTGGTTCTTACGATGTTACCCTATGTACTGACTGCTTTATATGCAGACCGGGCATCGTATCTGTATCGGATTAGTCCCGGAGAGGATATGGGGAATAAACTTCTGTATGCGATGGAACATGCAGATAAGATTCTGGTCGGGGTAATGCCCAGTATTGACTGGAGAGACATTCTTACCGGAATCTTTGTAGCAGTCCTGTTAAAGATTCTGATCTGGCAGAAACGGGCAGATGCCAAAAAGCTCCGAAAAGGAATCGAGTATGGATCAGCCAGATGGGGGACGGCAGAGGATATCAAGCCTTACATGTCGGATGATCCCTGGATGAATATCCCGTTGACTGCGACAGAAGCATTGACCATGGAGAGCAGACCAAAACAGCCGAAATATGCCAGAAATAAAAATATCGTGGTCATCGGTGGCAGTGGTTCCGGAAAAACCCGTTTTTTTGTGAAGCCGTCAGTCATGCAGATGAACTGTTCCATGGTCATCACCGATCCGAAAGGCACTCTGATCGAAGAGTGCGGAAAGATGCTGGCAAAGGGACCACCGAAACGGGATAAAAACGGAGTTGTTCTGAAAGACAAATCCGGAAAAGTAGTGCATGAGCCTTATGTGATTAAGGTTTTGAACACGATTAACTTTTCAAAATCCCTTCATTATAATCCGTTTGCTTATATTAAATCGGAAAAAGATATCCTGAAACTGGTAACGACGATCATCGCCAATACCAAAGGGGAAGGAGAAAAATCCACAGAGGATTTCTGGGTGAAAGCAGAGAAACTGTTGTACACAGCATTGATTGCGTTTATCTGGTATGAGGGGGAAGAGGAAGAAAAGAACCTGAACACCCTTCTGGATCTGCTGAATGAAAGTGAAACCCGTGAAGAGGATGAAACTTACCAGAATCCGGTGGATATGTTGTTTGAAGAGCTGGAGGCAAAAGAACCACAGCACTTTGCGGTCAGACAATATAAAAAATACAAAATGGCGGCTGGCAAAACTGCTAAGTCGATTTTGATTTCCTGTGGTGCACGGCTGGCACCATTTGATATAGCAGAACTTCGTGAGATCATGTCCTACGATGAAATGGAACTGGATAAGATTGGGGACAGGAAAACAGCCCTGTTCCTGATTATGTCTGATACGGATACGACCTTTAACTTTGTGATTGCGATGCTGCAGTCACAGCTTTTTAACTTGCTCTGCGATAAGGCAGACGATGAATATGGCGGAAGGCTGCCGGTGCATGTGCGTGTCATCTGTGATGAGTTTGCGAACATCGGTCAGATTCCACAGTTTGATAAGCTGATTGCGACCATACGAAGCAGGGAGATCTCTGCTTCTATTATTTTGCAGTCACAAAGCCAGTTAAAGGCAATGTACAAGGATAGTGCAGACACGATTCTGGGAAACTGTGATACCACATTGTTTCTCGGAGGAAAAGAAAAGACCACATTGAAGGAAATGAGTGAGCTGCTTGGCAAGGAAACCATTGATCTGTATAACACTTCGGAGACGAGGAGCAATCAGAAATCCTTTGGAATGAATTACCAGAAAACGGGGAAACAGCTGATGACGGAAGATGAGATCGCCGTTATGGATGGTGGGAAGTGTATTCTGCAGATCCGTGGTGCGAGACCATTCTTTTCGGATAAATATGATATCACGAAGCATAAGAATTACCGGCTTCTTTCGGATGCAAACGAAAAGAACCGGTACAGAGTTGAGAAAGAGTTAAATCCACAGTACACACCGAGAGCAGAAGAAGAGGTGGAAATGATTACTGTGAATTTGACGGAAGAACCTGGGGATGGAGCGTAAAAATAAAAAGGAAAGGAATAACTGACAAAGGGGGCACCGGCTGTTTTAGCCGGTGTTTTCCATTCCCGGAAACACCTGAGAAAAGTCAGTTTTGGTGAATGTGTATGGCATTTTTTAGCAGTGCAATTACAACTTTAAAGACACTTGTAGTCGCTATCGGTGCAGGTCTTGGCGTGTGGGGTGTTGTAAACCTTCTGGAGGGATACGGCAATGATAATCCCGGTGCAAATGCTCATGTACGGTAAAGAAGCAAGCAACCGAAAACAAGAGATAGACCGCCAGCACCACACTATTCCGAACAAAAGAACCAAAGACAAGCATTATGGAAATGTGCATAACAGGCTATGGAATCATGGATAACTCTATTCACAGGACATGGAAAGCTAAGGTGCAGCTTTCCCACGTTCTGTAAGAAGAATTTACTGGGCTTGTATTCCTGTCTGCTGAAGATATGGGATAATGGGAAAGGCTACTGACCTTTTTACTATTGCATATACAATATTTTTGTATTCTCTCTCCCACCATAATAGTATCATACAAATTTCATGATTACAAGACTGTTTATATAGGCAAACGTGTGCTAAACTAGCCTAGCAATGTATCAGTGAGAATTTTTCTGTTGTTTTTTATCAAGGAGGGTATTTTTTATGGGAAATAATCAATCAGAAAGAGAGTACGAAGAAATAAGATTAAAGCAAACTATATCTTTAGCCGAGGAACAATTAAAACAAGCAAAAGAAGCAGCAGAAAAAAAGAAATCACAAATTATCGAAGCCAAAAAAGAAGTTCGTGAAAACGCAACACATAGTGTTACAAATCTATACACTTCTGACGGATTTGAGGCACTTGTTGAGTTAAGTCAATATATGAACCCTGTTACAGATAAAATTGTAGATTATGAAGAAGAAGAACACAGAATACTTTTACTGGAAAACATGATAAAATCACCATATTTTGCCCGTATTGATTTTAAATTTGATGATGAGGAAGAATGTGAAAAAATATATATCGGACGTTCCTCTCTACGGAAAAACAGTTATCAGGAGATGTATGTTTATGATTGGCGATCACCGATTGCAAGTATTTTTTACCGCTTTATGAAAGGAGAAGCATTTTATGACGCTCCATGCGGGCGGGTAACAGGTGAACTCAAATTAAAACGTCAGTATGAAATAAAGAATGGAGTGTTAAAGTATTTTTTTGATACAGATGTGCAGATTGTTGATGAATTTTTAAGACAACTATTATCACAGAATACCACCGCCAAAATGAAAGCGATAGTTGAAACAATACAACAAGAACAGGACGCTGTTATCAGAGATATGGAAAACGACCTGTTAATGGTGCAGGGCGTGGCAGGAAGCGGTAAAACTTCCATTGCCCTTCATCGGGCAGCTTATCTTATGTATCAAGGATTACAGACAAAGTTGTCCGCAAATAATATTATGATTATTTCCCCTAATACTATATTTGAGCAATATATTTCTAATGTGTTGCCCGAATTGGGAGAAGATAATGTTATCTCCGTTGTATTTGAGGATATTCTAAAAATGCTGTTAAAAGGCAGGAAAATTCAGTCCAAGAACGATTTTTTAGAAAAAATAATTGCTCCCTCACAATACAAAAAAATTTATAAAGACAGTATCGAGTTTAAAGCGTCAAAACTTTTTGGGGAAATATTAGACAAATTTATTTATGATATTCCATGCCAATGGATAGAATTTGATGATGTTTATTATGAAGGAACATGTGTTGTAAACAGGCAGACTCTACAAGATAAGATACTGGGAAGAACAGAAACTCCATTAGGCATAAAGTTAGAGCAATTAGAAGATTATATTTTAGAACTAATATTTGGAACAGGAAAGGGACGGGGACATAAAGCAGAAAAAAATTTAGTAAAGCAGGAAATACAAAAATTTATAAAAATTGATATATTTGAGTTGTATAAAACATTATTTAGCAATGAATCCTATTTTTTCAGTTTATTGCAAAATAATAATTCCTCAGAGAGCATAAAGGAAATCCGGGAATATACGAAAGAAAATCTGGAAGCAGGCTGTATATACTATGATGACGCAATAGCAATGCTTTATTTATATTTAAAAATATACGGAACGAATGAATATAAAAATATCAAGCAGGTTGTCATTGATGAAGCTCAAGACTATTACCCGCTTCAATATGAAATATTCGGCTTATTATTTCCAAATGCTAAATTTACAATCTTAGGGGATATGAAACAAACCCTTGCCAAAAAAGAGGATATATCTTTCTATGAAGAAATTCATAAAATACTGAATAAGAAAAAATCTTCTCTTATCGTGTTGAACAAAAGTTTCCGTTGTACGAATGAGATATTAAATTTTAGCTTAAAATTCATAGAACAAAGTCCACAGATAAAAAGTTTTAATCGGAAAGGGGATAGCCCGGAAGTATTTATTGCGGATAATTCCGAAGTCTTTATTGACAAGATTGTTGAAGAGGTAAAATCATGCCAAGAAAAAGGATTACAGTCAATAGGATTAATTTGTAAAACTGAAAATAATTCCATCTGCTTGTATAACAAAATAAAGCACAAACTAGATATACAAATAATCAGAAATGGAAGTGCAGCAGAGTTACAAGGTGTATTCATTATACCAGTATATATGTCAAAGGGGTTGGAATTTGATGCCGTCTTAATTTGTGATGCAGACAATCAAAACTACTATGATGAAGATGATAAAAATCTCTTATACGTTGCCTGTACCAGAGCACTCCATAGACTTAGCTTATTTTGTGAAAAAGAAGTTAGCCCATTGATATATGCAACTTCTAAACATACAAAACTAGCGCAGACAGAATAGGTCATGAAAACACATGGATAAGTTAATAATAATTCGGACAGATAATCAGAACAACTTATATGAACAAATTATATCGTTAATAACTGCCAATCAAGCTAAAATGGAAACCATGTCTTTTGGTGTTTTTCCTACACTCTTTTTTCCGGGACTGGAAATAAGGCAGCACCAACGCCGGGTATTTAGGGACGGGGAGGAAATAAACCTTACCCGCCTTGAATACAGTACCCTTGTATTCCTTGCTTCCAATCCCGGCAATGTCCTCACACAAGAACAGATTTTTGAAGCCGTTTGGAACATGGATAGCGATAGCTGCCATTCAAGTGTTGTCAACGTGATTTACAACCTACGGAAAAAGATAGAGCCGGACAGCAAAAACCCCACCTACATAAAGACCGTTTTAGGCATAGGCTACAAGTTTGCTTCCGGGGAATGACAACCGAATAACCGCCGCCCTTTTTGGCAGTCAGTAAACAGGAAATCAGAAAAAGGTTTCCTGTTTTTTTGCGCCCGTTTTTGTCAAATACTGTTACGAAAACACGAAAAGATTTTCCGGGGGACTTTGCCATATTTTTCTTCCAGTGCGTAGTAATAATGACGGGAAAAATATTGCCGCAAAGTTGGCAGAAGCCCCGCCCTCTCCGTCGAGGGTATCAGCAGAAGCCTACACAGCGGAATCCGTCACTTTCTTAGAGCAAGATTCTACCGAGGTGCCAAAATTCGCTTATCGCTCATTTTGC
>ERZ772889.250-NODE-250-length-65047-cov-20.811392_pt1 | contig 65047 bp, 70 predicted proteins | sample MGYA00512127_ERZ772889 | MGnify/ENA primary metagenome ERZ772889 (study PRJEB29015, sample SAMEA2737689) | human gut metagenome | biome: human gut; feature: human-associated habitat; material: faeces | place: China | collected 2012 ...
TCGTGGAATTGAACGTCAAACAATCATATACAAAACTTACATGTCACAGCCAGCACTCTTCGATAAGGATTATTTTCCGGATACCTTTCAACTTGCGCATCTTGCTGATAAAAGTCTCCATGATGATGATGGTGACAATCGGAAGTAGCACCTTGTTGTCACGGATATTGTCCAGCTCGAAGACAATAAACCGTTTGCCAAGCAAATCAAGCTGTCTGTCGGAATTCAACAGGAAGTCATACTCGCCACCCTTGTAATAAGGTTCCAACACATTCAGGAATCCCCACACGTCAAAATCCTTCTCACGGGTTCGCTTCTCTTTCAGGATATCCTGATACTCGTCACGGATAAACTCATAGAAGGTATCGAAGGAGGGTTTTATGCTGCTGTCCCTGCGGATTTTCTCCAGAAAGAGATTGACCGCATTGGATAGCGCCACCTCCTCGGCACGTGTCGGCGGCTCGTCGTCACGCTTCCACAGGGTAAGGATAAGCGTCTTGATGGATTCTTTCTTCTCGATATCGAAAATCCCGTCTTCCACGTAAAAAGGATTGAAAGCTATCGGATCTTTTTCTTCATAAGTAAAATAAATCCCGTCCTCGCCGTGTGTCCTGGCATGGATAAGGCTGCACAGTCCCTGATAGGAGTTTCCGGTATCCACCAACAGCACATGCGCACCCTGCTCGTAATACTGGCGTACCATGTGGTTGGTGAAAAAAGATTTCCCGCTGCCCGAAGGTCCGAGGATGAATTTGTTCCGGTTCGTGATTGTGCCGTTCTTCATCGGCAGGTCGGAAATATCCAGATGGACGGGTTTTCCGGTCAGGCGGTCCACCATACGGATGCCGAACGGGGAGAGCGAGTCCTTGTAGGAGGTTTCCCCGATGAACAGGCACAGGGCCTGCTCGATAAAGGTGTGGAAACTCTCCTCGGACGGGAAATCTCCGGCATTGCCGGGTATTGCCGCCCAGAAGAGGGTCGGCACATCCACCGTGTTGTGGCGCGGTTTGGCTTCCATCAACGCCAGCTGGCTGCCCACATCGTTCTTGATGCGCTTCAACTTTTCCCGGTCATCGCTCCATGCCATGACATTGCAGTGCGCACGGATGGAAACCAGCCCTTTGCTGTGTGCCTCGTTCAGGTACTCCTCAATCCATTCGCGGTTGATCTGGTTGGAACGGCTGTAACGGGAAAGCGAGTGCATGTTCCGTGCGGTCTGCTCGAATTTCCTGAGAATTTCAGCCGAATCATCAATGAAGAGATACTGGTTCACCACATGGTTGCAGGTAAGCAGGATGCCTATCGGTGCGGCAAAGGACAGCCGGCAGTCGCTCCGGTCTGTCGAGAGCCTTTCATACCGGCAATCGGTTGACACGTTCGACGGCAGGTCTTCCGGATCGGAAAGCGTATGAAGGCACAGGTAGTTGTCGCCCACCTTCATTTCTCCGGCACCGAGTGACAGATCCTGCAAGCAGGTAGCATCTTCCTGCGACATGGAAAAATACTTCTCGATGATGCCGGCGGAATTGTTGCTCCCGATGATCTCCTCATCCGTCAGGCGGATGATACGTAGCAGGCCGCTGTCGTTTACGATGCGTTCGAATTGTCCGCAGCACTCCATGAACCGGGTGACGGTTTCCTTGTCCTGCATTTCCTTGGGGATAATGAATCCCCTTGTAAGTGCATTGAAACTGCTGGTTGTCCGGCTGTGTTCCTTCGTGGTTTTCGTAAGGAACAGGTAACAGGTATGCTGCAAATACGGCCGCTCGTTGAAATGGCGTTCGAAACTGCGGCTCAGAAAGCTCAGGTCTTCCTTGCAGATATCCGGCTTATATCCCTCTTCGATGAAGAAGTCCTGCTTGTGTACGATGCTGTAGTTCGGCAAGATCTTTACCGCTTTTGCCCAGGTGGAGTGCATGGACTCGTACTCGGCACGTGTCAGCGTGAACAGTTCCGGCAGTTCCACCCGGTATGCCACGGTGATGTCCGCATCCTTGCTGATGATGCAGCCGTTCTCCACGGCCAACAGCGGAAACTTGCTTTCCAGCGTGGCTGTTTTCATTACGTTTTTCATGCTTTTCTGTTTTTAATGGTTGGAGAAAACAACCGGAGGAACTTTCTCCGGCTGATGATGTAGCGGGGATGGCTGCGCAGCGCATGGAGTTTCATAAGGCCCCATTCACCGTATTTCGAATTCATCCTGAAAGTGCCCCAGACCAGCACCGATGCGGAAACGACCCCGAAACCGATGCAGACCCACTGGTTGATACCTGCCATGTACATGACGACGAAGATTACGAACAACGCGAGCAATCCTCCCGCAAAGATGAACAGGTACTGGCTCTTGAGTCCCTTGAACTCCGGGCTGCGCCCAATCCCCTTGTTGACATTGAATTCCGCCATATTACAGGAAGAATGAGCGTAAGATGGTGGCAGCGACAATCAGGAAGATACACGCACCGAACCAGCTGGCGGCAGTCTTTGAGGTGTCCGGGTCGCCTGACGAGAACTTGGAATAGACCTTCACGCCTCCGATAAGGCCGATAACGGCACCGATAGCGTAAATCAACTTGGTGCCGGGATCGAAATACGAAGTGACCATATTGGTAGCTTCCGTAATTCCACCGATACCGTTGCCCTGGGCGGATGCCCCCATTGAAACCAGCAGCGTCATGGCTGCCAAAAAGAATCTTTTTTTCATGTGTCGAAACTTTTAATTAGTGAGACAAAAAATGATTTCGACTGCGAATATATAATGCTTAATTTATTGATTTACAAACTGTACGATATGTGACACCGTATGACATTACGTTACATCGGCAGGGAATTTTCAATCATTCAAAAAGGGTTTTCCTGGCAATATGAAACAGTAAAAACAGGATAAGGAGAAAGCGGCATTTCATTTCTTCCGGCAAAGGTAGCCCCGTGTCCTGAGAAGCCCGGCAAGGCGGCCCTGCGGGCTGGTTGCCGTGAAATAATCATCCTCGCTGCGCTTGCGGTATTTTTTCACGGCAAGCCTTGCGGGATTCCGAACCGGGGCGGAAAAGCCTTCAGGAAATAAAATACCGTTCGGTTTGAATGGATATATGTAAAACAAAAAACAGAAGATAACATGGAAACAAGAAACAATCAGACAGTGGCTTTCACGGGACACCGTAAGGAACGTATTCTGCAAGGGTTCGGAAACGATCCCCGGATACTTGCACAAATCAGGGAAGCTGTGGCTGGAATGGTAATAGAACTGTACGGGCAGGGATACAAGGAATACTACACCGGGATGGCCAGCGGATTTAATATGACTGCTGCGGAGGCGGTCTTGCAGGTCAGGGAGAGATACGAAGGTATCAAGCTCATAGCGGCAGTACCTTTTCGGAAACAGCCCTTGTGGTTTGAAGCGGAAGACCGGCTGTTGTATGCCCGTCTGTTGGAAAGGATGGACCGGGTGGTCATGGTTTCCGAGAATTACCACAAGGGATGTTACCTTCGCAGGGATGAATACATGGTGCGTAAAGCAGATACAGTCATAGCCTATTGGGATCTTGTGCCGAAAGGGGGAACATTCTACACGGTGAGCAATGCGTTGGAAAGCGGCAAGCCGGTCATCAATCTTTATGAAAGGATGAAATAGCGGCTGTCTGTATTGGAATGGAAAAGCGAAGTGTGAAAGCCGATCGGCCTTCACACTTCGCTTCTTGTATATTATATTATCTATTCCTCAGAACCGGAAGAGAGGGCACGCTGTTTCCTCCGTTCCTCCTTCTTCGCTTTCTGTTGCTTCTTCTTGACCTCCATTTCAGCCATAATCTGCTTTAAGGGCTTGACCGTTTCCGGCTCTTCCCGTTTGAACCGCTTGAAGTAGATATCCTCGATAAACTGCGGAAGCGGGGTTTTCCACACCTCCTGCCGGTGGTTATCTATCTTGCCGAGCTTGTCGGGATTCAGACCCAATTCACGGGCCATCTGCACCTGCCTGTCTGAAAGGCGGTGACGCTTCTGCGCCACCAGCCATTTTTCTAATATCGCTTTTGTCATTGCCATCGTTCATTTTTTTTGCAAAGATAGAGTTTTTGCATTGATTTCTCTTAAATACCTATTTGTCAGCATTATCTACAGTCCATAATATATAAGTGCCAATATTGGCAGAAATTTAATATGACGATGGAAACAAAAAGAGACAGTTTGGATATATAAATCTCCAAAAACAGGAAAAGGCACACCGATATCACATCGACATGCCTTCTGAAACTATGACAGCAAAAAGAAACAATTAAACGAATTCATCTATATCGAATGCTTCTGTCTTATTTTTTGTATTATCCATTTCTGAAATTTGTGAGTCATCACAAAGCATACTATCAATAAGATTTCCTATCTTCTTTTTAATAGCGGCTTCTTTCCGCATAATTCTGATGATTTCTTCTTCAGATAGATAGATGCGTGGGGCACGAATTGCAGGATTTCTTTTTATGCCGAAAGATTCTGCTTCTGACTTCGGCATTGCTTGTTGTTTTTTGTTTTTCACATTCGATCCCATATTTACATGTATTTATTCCAATCAATTCTAATCTGTTCCAAAGACTGTTTTGGCGTCTCTTTTCCATTTGGCATATTTTCCTTGAGCAGTTTTTCCAATTGGCTTTGAGTACTCAATTCGGTTGCAAAGAACCTGAACAGGTCTGTATCCTGAAGTTGGTACAAGGTTTCGGCTGCATTTCGGATTTTCTTTCTGTCATCCATCCCCGAAATAAGTACATCAGCGACATTGTTCAGTTCTTCAAAAGTCAGTGCCCTTGAAAAATCCGGGTCAGGAACACACCCGTCATTTGACATAAGTTCCCGTTTTTCCGATTCTGTCAGTCCCTTTTGTGAAGAGAAACCATCTATCACATCATCCGGATCTATATCCTCATCTTCCTCTATAGGCTCTTTCTTCATAGGTTCAGAACGTGTGGGAGTTTTTCTCGCCACGTCCGGGTCTTCAAGATAGACTATTTTTGTCTTTCCGATAACTTCATTGTACTCGTCCAGTGGATTCGGCTGCGTTTCGGTTTTCTCTTCATGCCCGACTTTAAGGATATCCTTCTCCGCTTGTGCGATCCACGCTTCAGCCTTGTCCAGTCTTGCTCTATACCGGGCTTTCCTTGCTTTTTCCGCCATCCGCTTTTTGCGTGATTTCCATAACCGGATACGTGCAATACGCATATGACGAAGCTGACTATCCCAAAAATTATAAACTTTCGGACTGAAAATGAACATCCATACCTTATATAATATGTAGGTTGCCGACAGGACTTTTACTGAAAAATAAATTAATGTTGTTTCCATGACTATTGAATTTTAGGGGGTGAAAAACGGTCTTTATACATTCGGGTGATTTCCTCGATGTTGAGTTCTATATGCTCGGCGATGATGTTACTGATATAGCTCGCAATACTTACTTCGGGAGCTATCACATGGAGATAATTCTTTATCTCGTCGTACAGCTTGCGGTTCAGGTATACCTGGATGCGTCCGGGCATGGGGGTATTCACCAGATACTTCTGACGAAAGTTACTGTCACATTCAGGCATATTGCAAGGTTTGGGATTTTTCCGGGCAGTTTCTTTTTCCGTATCCTGCCTTTCATTGTTTTCCTCTTCCGGAACCTCAACCACTATGATATCCTCGTTCTCGATGGCATCAGGAATGTCACCGACCATATACCCCCTGATTTTTTCTTCATTCACTTTTACAATTTTCTTTGCCATATCTCAATTACAGGTTAAATTTTACAATCAGTTCGTTTGCCAGTTCCTGCAATCCGCTGCCTTTAAGCTGTCCTGCTGGCGGGGGAAGGAGTGAACATCGGAAATAGGTGCGGGTCCGGGATGAGAGTTCCTTGTCATAGCGACAGAGATCGGGAATCATTGAATCCAGAATTTTCAACCCCTGTTTCTTCATCAGTGCCATATAATTGTCAAGCACTTCGGTATTGCTTCTTTTCTTGACCTTGGTCCAGAACAGGAACACGTCTTTCAAGGGAATGTTCTTCCGGTTTTCCGCACACTTCATAACACTTTTGGCAAAGACAAAACTGCTGTCCATAACGAAATTGTCAGCGGCAATGGGGGTCAATACATAATCCACATTGAAAATGGTCTGCAAAACGCCGGATATGTCCATAGACCCCGGCAAATCTATGAAAACGATATCAAAATCTGCTTTTGCCGCCAACTCTCCGGCCACCTGGCGTGCATTCTCCGGCTTTGCCTGCCTGATAGGATAAATCCTGCATCCCCTGAGCCTCTGTTCCTCCAGCAACACCATGTACTTTTTGTTTATCTCCACCATCTCCATGTCCCGTTCCCTCAGATTGAACAGGCTGCGCTGGGTGGCGTCACAATCAACGATAGCCACATTCTTGCCCATCGAATAATTCAGGAGACTGGCAAGTGTTACCAACATTGTACTTTTGCCGACCCCACCTTTCTGGTTGCTGACCGCAACGAATAACGGATTCTTCTTCATAACTGAACTTTTTTAATGGTTTATTACACTATTGTTTTACTTGTCTGTTGTTTGCTTTGTGACAAGGTTTGTTAGTGATATGGTTACTTTGTGCTCACCAACCGGCAAACCGACCAACCGATAGTTATCTGCCCTAACAAAGCAAGTAAACAATTACTGCCCACCTGTTGCAACAAGTGTTTTCGCTAACCGACAATACAACGGACAGTCACTTGATTATTGGTTTGTTTTACCGTTTACGCTGCAAATAAAAGGGTATTTTTTCATACCTGCACTATGTTTTAAGGGAGGTGACGACCTGTGTCATCATTTGTCATCACGTTACATATAACCCGCTATTTTACAACAGGATAAACCGCCATAACTTTGCACCGACAACGGAACGGATACCGCTGCGGAGGTTTCCCGAAGCCGAAGAATGAGGCTGAAGGTCAAAACTTAATTTGACGAAGGAAAATTCATGTTCAAGCGAACATAGCAAGTTGTGTTTTGAGGCACCCGAAATAAATTCGGGCACTCAAAACAACTTGCCGCTCGCCTGACGGCTCGGGAGGGATTCACTCCAAAGTCGTGAATCCGGGACGGAAAATCAGAAACAGGAAACATCAATGCGTATGGAAGAAAACAGAAAGAAAAAATCGACAAAAGGTGTGGGGCGGAAGCCAAAATCCGACCCTGCCGTGCACCGTTATGTAGTACGGTTGAACTCGGAAGAAAACGGGCGTTTCAACATCCAGTTCCAGAAATCCGGATTGAAAGAACATTCAAAATTTATCAAGGCGATGCTTTTCGGACACGAAATCAAGGTGGTTAAAATCGACAAGGCAACGATGGACTACTACATCCGCCTGACCAATTTCTACCACCAGTTCCAGGGTATCGGCAACAATTACAACCAGACGGTCAAGGCGGTCAAGACCAATTTCGGGGAAAAACGGGCATATGCCCTGCTCCGAAATCTAGAAAAGGCGACCATAGACCTGGTAGTGCTGAGCAAGCGGATTATTATGCTTACCCACGAGTTTGAAGAAGCCTACCTTATCAAAAGGAAAAGGGAGGAAGGATGATATGGTGGCGAAAATCAACAGAGGCGTTTCCCTTTACGGGGCAATCGTCTATAACCAGCAGAAAGTGGATGATGCCACGGCACGTATCATTTACGAGAACCGCATGATTACCGATGTCACGGGCAATCCTGAACAGGTCATGCGGCAGACGATATGGGCGTTCGAGAATTACCTGCTTGCCAACAAGAACACGGAGAAGCCCGTACTGCACATCTCGTTAAACCCCTCATTGGATGACCGGCTGACAGACAGCCAATTTGCCGACCTCGCCAAAGAGTATATGCAGAAGATGGGATATGGCGACCAGCCCTACATCGTATATGTACACGAGGACATCAGCCGCAGGCACATCCATATCGTATCCACTTGCGTGAACGAGAAAGGGGAAAAGATTGACGATGCCTACGAGTGGAACCGCTCGATGAAAGCCTGCCGGGAACTGGAACGGAAGTTCGGCCTGAAACAGGTGGAAGACAAGCGGAAGGAACTGCTGGAACCGTATCTCAAAAAAGCGGACTACCAAAGCGGTGACGTGAAGAAACAGGTATCCAATATCGTCAAGAGCGTATTCGGTACCTACCGTTACCAGTCTTTCGGAGAATACAGCGCGTTGCTTTCCTGTTTCAATATCGAGGCGAAGCAAGTGAAAGGCGAATTTGGTGAAGTACCCTATAACGGTATCGTCTATATCATGACAGATGATACGGGAAAACCGGTATGCACACCCATCAAGTCTTCCCTTATCGGTAAACGCTACGGTTACGAAGGGTTGGAAAAACGTATCGGTTACAACGCCCGCGAGTATAAAGCAAAAAAATGGCAACCGAAGATACGGAACGAGATTACCCTTGCCATGCACGGCTGCCGTGGCAACAGAGAGGAATTTGTCCGTCTGCTTGCCGACAAAGGCATAGACGCGCTGTTCCGTGAAAACGATGAAGGACGCATCTATGGAGCGACCTTCATCGACCACAAGAACCGCGAGGTCTATAACGGCTCCCGACTTGGCAAGGAGTTCTCGGCGAATGCCTTTGAACGGCTCTTCAATAATCCTGACAACATCCCCAATGTGGATGCTCACATGCCGGACATCGGTCTGCAAAGCGGATTCTCCTCCGATATGGAAAGCGCCATCGAACAGGCTTTCGGTATATTCGCCATGGAACAGAACGGTCCCGACCCACAGGAAGAGGCTCTTGCCCGAAGACTGCAACGTAAAAAGAAGAAGAAACGCCGCTCACGCGGAATTTCCTAATTACCGATTTTTCTAATATTAAAATTAGTTCATTATGCAACAGGAAGATGATTTGAGAGGACTGGCCAAAGTCATGGAATTCATGCGAGCTATCTCCATTGTGTTTATTGTCATTCACGTGTACTGGTTCTGCTACCGGTCATTTGTGGATATGGGTATAAATATAGGTGTGGTCGACAGGATACTGCTCAATTTCCAACGGACGGCAGGACTGTTCAGCAACCTGCTTATAACGAAAGTATTTGCCGTCATATTCCTTGCCCTCTCATGCCTGGGTACCCAAGGAGTGAAAAATCAGGAGATGACATGGGGCAGGATATACGCCGCTTTCCTTTCGGGATTGGTGCTGTTTTTCATGAACTGGTGGATGCTTGACCTGCCATTCAGCCCGACGGCCAACGCTGTCATATATACGGTAACACTTACCGCAGGATATATCCTTCTCTTGATGTCGGGTATGTGGATCAGTCGTATGCTGAAACATAACCTTATGGAAGATGTCTTCAATACTGCCAACGAGAGTTTCATACAGGAAACAAGGCTTATGGAGAACGAGTATTCCGTCAACTTGCCCACGAAGTTTGTCTATCAGGGCAAGGAATGGGACGGATGGATCAACGTTGTAAACGTTTTTCGTGCGTCCATCGTACTGGGAACGCCCGGTTCGGGGAAAAGCTATGCAGTGGTAAACAATTACATAAAACAGCAGATTGAGAAATCCTTTGCCATGTATATTTATGATTACAAATTTCCGGATTTGTCCGAAATTGCATACAACCATTTGCTTAAGCACAAGGAGCATTACAAGGTAAGACCGGAGTTCTATGTCATTAATTTTGACGATCCGAGGCGCAGCCACCGCTGTAATCCTATCAATCCCAAGTTCATGGCGGATATTTCCGATGCTTATGAAAGTGCCTACACGATAATGCTCAATTTGAACAAGACCTGGATACAGAAGCAGGGTGATTTTTTCGTGGAATCACCGATTATCCTGCTCGCGGCAATCATCTGGTATCTGCGAATTTACAAGGACGGCAAGTATTGTACCTTCCCTCACGCGATAGAATTCCTTAACAAGCCGTATGCTGATATTTTCACGATTCTCACCTCTTACCCGTCCCTCGAAAACTATCTTTCCCCCTTTATGGATGCCTGGCAGGGCGGAGCACAAGATCAGTTGCAGGTGCGCCCATAAGGGCATATAATAAATATAGCTTTGGCAAGCTATTAGGTTCGTGTTCTTTGAAATAATAACCTATCACCAGCCGACTTATCCATTCAACGAAAGACGATGGGGAGTGTAGCATGTCGGCAAAGCCACGAGTGGACTAACTGTCAAGTCTTGACCGAGTGGCGAGGTGAAACGATAGATATGAGGATAAAGCCTATACTGGTTGAACGATAGTCCGAGCGGCTCGATGATTAAGCCTTAACGGAAGACAGTTACAGACGTTATGCTGTGGCACCCAACTTCTCCTTGCAGGTCGATTGGGCAAAAGAACTTGTCACAGAGCAACTACATAAATAGTAAAGGACGAAAGTCGTATCCGACAATCTATCAAGCCAAATAGTTATTATATGTCTAAATGGGGATTGCCTAAGTGGGGCAACCCATATGGCAACAGAGCTTCCGTAGTAGTCCGAGCAAGGGAAAACCTTGTACATGGCGAAGGGAAGCAGCCATTATCGTTTAATGTTAATTTTGGAAAATGTGAGAGACATGAAAAGAAATCCAGAAAAGATATTAAACAGTCTAACACAACATAGTTCCGACTTGGAATACAAGTTCGAACGTTTGTATCGGATACTGTTTAATGAAGAGATGTACTACATAGCCTACCAACGCATATATGCCAAACAAGGCAATATGACAAAGGGAGTTGACGGAAAAACCGTTGACGGCTTCAGTATATCCCATATTGAGCAGTTGATTGATACGCTCAAAAACGAGACGTATCAGCCTAAACCCTCACAGCGAGTTTACATTCCGAAGAAAAACGGAAAGATGAGACCGCTGGGTATTCCGTCATTTATGGATAAACTTCTGCAAGAGGTTATCAGAATGATTTTGGAAGCTGTCTATGAGGGCAGTTTTGAAAACACTTCACATGGTTTCAGACCGCAACGAAGTCCTCAAACTGCACTTTCAAGCATTCAAAAGTCGTTCAATGGCACAAAGTGGTTTATCGAGGGAGACATTAAAGGATTTTTCGATAACATAGACCATGAAGTATTGATTGCCATTCTTTCAGAAAGGATTTCCGATAACAGGTTTATCAGACTTATCAGAAAATTCCTGAATGCGGGATATGTTGAAGATTGGGTATTCCACAAATCATACAGTGGTACTCCGCAAGGTGGTATTATAAGCCCTATATTGGCGAACATATACCTTGACAAATTCGATAAGTATATCAAGGAGTACATCACAAAATTCAACAAGGGGAAAAGACGCAAAGATAATCCGATTGCAAAACAACTCGGACATCGTAAAGCCAAGTTAGTTGAAAAACTACGAAACACTATTGATGAAACGAAACGTAAACAATTGTTTGCAAGAATTAGAGAAACAGTCAAAGAACGACTGAAATATCCTGCCGGTGATGAAATGGATGACAGTATCAAACGACTGAAATACATAAGATATGCAGATGATTTTCTAATTGGAGTAATCGGTAGCAAGCAAGATTGTATCCAAATCAAAGAGGACATAAAGCAATTTATGGCTGATAAATTGAAACTGGAACTATCTGACGAGAAAACTCTGATTACCAATGCAAGAAAACACGCTAAATTTCTTGGTTATGATGTCTTTGTACGAAAATCCAATGATACACGCAGAGATAAGAACGGTCATTTGACAAGGTCGTTAGACCACAAGATAGTACTATATGTGACTACCGAAATAATGCGAAAGAAACTTCTTGAATATGATGCTGTTAAAATTACCGAGCAGAACGGGAAAGAAGTTTGGAAACCAAAAGGTCGTTCATATATGAGATGTCTTGATGATTTGGAGATTATAAGTCAATATAACTCTGAAATCATGGGGTTCTACAACTATTACTCGATAGCAAACAACAGCCCCGTTATTGACTCTTTCTACAACATTATGGAGTATAGTATGTACAAGACATACGCCGCAAAATACACAACTTCCAAAAAGAAGATTATTGCGAAGTACAAGAAAAACGGTGTATTCTCCATACCATACACAAACAAGAAAGGGTATGAGGTCAGACGTGAGTTTTATGACAAAGGTTTCAAACGCAAGGAACTACCGAACCGTACTTTGGATGACAGATTACCTAACACAGTCGCTATAACGGGTGGCAGAAATGGATTAATTACAAGACTAAATGCACGTGTATGTGAAAACTGCGGTGCAACCGATAATCTTGAAATGCACCATGTTCGCAAACTCAAAAACTTGAAAGGTAAAAGTGATTGGGAAATAAAAATGATTTCTCGTAACCGTAAAACATTAGCAGTATGTTCAATATGTCATCACAAAATACATTCGGGAAAGTTAAACTGAATGATAAGGTGGAGAGCCGTGTACGGGGAGACCTGTATGCACGGTTCGGAGGCGAGTGCTTGGAAACCTACCATTGTAACAAATGGCAAGGCGCTGGGTGCTTAGCCTATGGCCAGATAGCGAGTGCTAAAATCCCGCTTTCGAGGATGATTTCACCGCAGCTTTATTGGGTCATGACAGGCGATGACTTCACGTTGGATTTGAATAATCCTGAACATCCGAAAATCCTATGTGTGGGAAATAATCCGGACAGGCAGAATATCTACTCGGCGGCTCTCGGTCTGTATAATTCCCGTATAGTGAAACTGGTAAACAAGAAAGGACAGTTGAAATCCTCCATCATCATAGATGAGCTACCCACGATATATTTTCGGGGTATTGACAATCTGATAGCCACCGCCCGAAGCAACAAAGTGGCAGTCTGTCTCGGCTTCCAGGATTTCTCCCAGCTGACCCGTGACTACGGTGAAAAAGAGGCGAAGGTAATCCAAAATACGGTCGGCAATATATTCAGCGGCCAAGTGGTAGGTGAAACCGCAAAGAGCCTTTCCGAGCGGTTCGGTAAAATCCTGCAACAAAGGCAATCCATCTCCATCAACCGGCAGGATACATCCACCTCCATCAACACGCAGTTGGATTCTCTGATACCGGCATCCAAAATAGCCAATCTCTCGCAGGGAACATTCGTGGGCAGCGTGGCGGACAATTTCGGAGAAGAGATAGAACAGAAGATTTTCCATGCGCGGATTATTGTCGACAGTGAAAAAGTGGCGGCGGAAACAAAAGCCTACAAGAAGATACCCGTCATCAACGAGTTCAAGGACGAGGACGGCAACGACATCATGCAGCAACAGATAGACCGCAACTATTCACGCATCAAGGCTGACGTACTGCAGATCATTGAGGAAGAGATGGCAAGGATAGCCAATGATCCGGATCTGAAACACCTGATTCCGCAGAAGGAAGATGATAAAAAAGACGAATAGAACAAGTCCGCTTTTTTATTTCAGCCTGCAAAGGTAGTCCCGTGCCCGCCTGGATTGAGCAAGGCCAAGCCCTTACGGGTTTCCGCAAAAATCTTCCGCGCTCCGCTTGCGGTATTTTTCCGGAAAGCCTTGCACAATCCGGCACGGGACAGTGATGCAGGCAAGAAATAAAATATCGGCTCACGAGCCGGTGAATGTTTAACTGAATAAAAGAAATATGGCTATGGGCAGAACAAGAGTGGTCAATATCCGCAAGGAAACCTGTGACGTGTACATTGGCAGGGCTGGATATGGCAAGGACGGTTATTTCGGGAATCCGTTCAGACTGGAAGCAACGATGGCAAAAGGCAGTACGCTTGGCCGATACAGGAAATACTTTTATCATCGCCTGAGTACGGATAAAGAGTTCCGCAAGCGGATCGGGAATTTGCAGGGCAAGACATTGGGATGTTTCTGCAAACCGGATCCTTGTCATGGGGATATCATTAAAGAATACCTGGACTGGATGGCTGAAAATGCGAATGAAGCAATCGTCATCGGGCAAATCCATTGGAAAGGATGTGTCTATCCCGTCAGGGAAATAGATGCCGGCAACCATATATTCAGGGTGTCAGTGGAGAGCCTGCGGAATGAACTGGCAAACGATATGCGTAACGGTATATATGAGGCAATGGAAGCCAGCGAAGAGATTGACGGTTACTGTACGGATGAAGAGTTGTGTACGCTGTCAGATACCGATTTGTATAAAATGTATTGTTGAACGAATTATAATGACAAATGAATTATGAGGAAAAGAAGCAATTTCACACCGATGAATAGATTTCATGAGATTATCGACCATTACGGTCTGAAACTGATGGAAGTAGGTGTCAATCACCTGAGAATATTCTCCGAAGGACGGAAACTTTTTGATTATTATCCGCTCCGGATGAAACTCTTCGACTACCGGCAATGGCAACAGTTGACTTACCCGTCTCTCCTTAACGGTACGGACAAATGGGAAACGGAACTTGACGGCATCATCCAAAGACTGCTGGTATCACCGCAATAAACTTGAAAGTATGAAGGAAAACAATAATACACCGCTCGTTTGGAACAACATTCCCGAATGGGCGATTTTTGCATTGGAGTACGGCATTGAAGAAGAATTGTTCCTTACCGATGAAGACAAGGATCTGATAACCCGATTCATCGGTGAAAATTTTCCGAACGGATATACCATGTCGGTGGATTGGGAAGCATACAGAGAGTTTGATGCTTACCCGGCCTTTGGGAAACCATGTAAAACGTATGAAGTGACTTTTATAACAGCATAAACCGATTTGAAATGAAAAAGATAATATTGAGTGAATACAATGCCATCCCGGAAAATTACCGTGGAATCTGGACTGTAGAACGTTGGGACTTGCCAGATTGGGCGGAAATACGAGAAAAACATATCGGCAAGCGCACCATGATGGTCAATGACAATGGCACGTGCCTGTTGGTTGAAGGAATAGGCTTTGAAATCGTGGATGACAGTACATGGAAAAAGCCCGATGAAGTCAGACAGGAAATAGGAGGTCTTTATCTGAAGTTCTACAGTGAGCAAGGATGTGAACCTCATTATGCGGACTGTGTCATCAGATGGTGTGACACACTGGAAACAGTAGAAGTAAGGATCGCTTTGGCTATGGAATCCGACACGGAAAAGGATGACGAGATATTCTTCTACTGCAATAGTCTGGAAGACTTGAAATCATTGACGGACAAAGATGGGGAGGATTTTACTGTTGCCGGATGCCTCGATTTCGGAATATACGAAGAATTGCTACAAACAACTTAAAATTACCGGATATGAAAATCAAATGTCAGGAACACTACGACAAGGTGGCGGAATACGCCAAAAGTATTGGTGACACAACCTTTCAGAATTGCATTGAACGCCTCAAACAATGGGAGAAGAACTCTGGCGGCAGGTATGAAATTGAACTGTATTACGATTTCGCTCCGTATTCATTCGGATTTGCGGAAAGGACACCGGATGGAAGAAACGGCATTGTGGGTGGATTGCTCTATCACGGCAGACCGGATGAGTCTTTTGCCGTAATGATGGAACCATTTCACGGCTGGAGCATACATACATAAAATTTTTATACCACAAGTTAATCTGCAATTGCGTGAAAAACGGTGCAGGTAAAGTCAAAACTCCCTTTCTGATAAAACCACCCCTGTTACAGCTATTTGTAGCAGGGGTGGATTTATATTTTGGGTGCATTATGCACATTGTCCTTACTATTTTTACACACTATTATGCTACATATTATGGTGGATTCATAATAGATTTCCTTCTGTATCTTTAAGGAAATCTATTATATTAATGATTGATATGCCATCTGTATTCACATGAGAAGGGGTCAAACCTCCCACAATGACTATTTTAGGGAATCCATCTTTGATATGACGAAGGGAATTGGTTTCCTGGTCAATTTTTTCTTGAGTGGGCATATCAAGTGCTGATTGTATGTACACACGTTTATCCCCACTATTGCAAATGAAATCAACTTCCAGTAGTTTTCGCATTTTCTTTCCATCATCATTTGTTATTCTCACTTCCACTTGCCCTACATCAATCGAATACCCTCTGATACGCAGTTCGTTATATATGATATTTTCCATAAGATGACCCCCATCAATTTGACGGTAATTCAGACGGGCATTACGTAGTCCGACATCTTCAAAATAATATTTTGAAGGCGTGTTGATGTAATGCTTTCCTTTGATGTCATATCGAATGGCTTTTTCCAACATAAAGGCATCTTGTAACATTCCAAGATAACTCTGTATGGTTGTATCTGAAATACTATGACCTTTTACGGACTTGAATGTATTTTCAAGGTTTGTCGGATTGGTCAAGCAGCCTATGTTGGAAGCAATAATATCTATAAGTTCACTCAAATCATCATCGTTCCTAATATTGTAACGCTCTTTTATATCGCGTATATAAGTTCCTTGAAACAAGGATTTTAGATAATTTTCTTTTTCTGTTTTCTTTGAAAAAGATACGACTTGTGGCATTCCTCCATAAATCATATAATCCTGTAGGGCAGAAAGTTCATTTGTGTACTGTCCTGCCTTGAGAAATTCCGAAAAACTCAGTGGATGGACTCTGATTTCATACCCTCGACCACGAAATTCTGTTTTTACATCACTGGACAACATTCGGCTATTGCTTCCTGTTACATATACGTCTGTATTTTTAATTTTCAGATAGCTGTTGAGTACATCTTCAAACTCAGGAACAAGTTGTATTTCATCCAATAGTATGTAATACATATCGTTATCTGTGATATGTCCATCGATGTGATCCAATAATCTGTCCGGCTCTCTGAGGTGTTTATTACGTCGGTCTTCCAAATCAACTTGAATAATGTGCTCTTCATTCACACCGTTTTCAAGTAATGATTGTTTGAATAATTCAAATAGAAGATAAGATTTTCCACAACGGCGTACACCGGTAATAATCTTAATCATTCCGTTGTGCATCACACTTCTTAGCTCTTGCAAATATTTATCCCTTGGTATAATCATGTTGCAAAAGTAGTGAAAATTATCAGTATTACGGTTATTTTATTGGAGAAAAATGGGTAAAAGACCAATTTTCTCCAATAGAAGGCGGATATAAGCGAATCCATGTTCATTATTTGCTCGCATTCATTAAAAATGAACATCTATAGATGAGTGAACAAAAACATTTTTTCATGTATTATCGTTCTGCAAGAGTAATCACTTTCTGATTACTTCTGCGAAATGATTGCAATTTTCTTGGGCTAAAGGTACATTTTTCCATATTTCTCTATAAAAATCCATCATAAGCCACGCTTCACTTGTCAAGTCCCTTTAAGAAGATAACTCGGAGGGACGATACCTTCTACGTTCAGGCCTGCGGTTTTCGGGCAAAAAATTCCCTTCGGTAATTTTTCACCCGAAAAAACGTTCCGGTATCGCCGTCCGAGTTGGAGAAACGTTCCGGGACTTAGCAAGCGAAGCGACCTACGACGCATAGGACAAAACCAAGATACAATCCGGCGGCGGTATTTTGCCGACACCTGATGTCCTAATGGATTATGCTGTCAACATCAACCGCACGTAAATTCTCATCCAGTCCTATGGAGTAACAGAAGGAAGCGGGGACTAAAGACAGCTCGCTCTCCACTCTGCATAATACAGTTTCTCTTTATCGGCTTCGTGTCGTTTGCGGCTTTTCTACCCTTTCCCATTTTCCCGTTCCGCCTTTTTTGTTTTTGGCTTTCCCTTCGCGTATTTCTCTCTCTTCTTTTATCGGACCCGGTACGTTTCTCACACTTTTATCCTTGATTCTTCCGTTTTTCCGCCTTGCGTTTTCTCCCTCTGCGGTGAAACGTGATGACATCCGATGAAACGGATAGTATAACGCATTGAGAAATAGTGATTTATCAAATTTATGACTATATATTTGCGGTGACAACAACAGTTATAAACCCTAAAAATTACAGTTATGGCAAAGAAAAATGTAAGGGACGAACCCCCAAAAACGCAAGTCACCGAGAACGCCCAGCTGAGCGACATCGTGTTTATCCTCGACAAGATGGAACTGCTTCTACAGGCAATATCCGACATCGACAAGAACGGCAGGTACAAGACGGTTTCGGCAGACAAAAAACACCGGAACTCTTTCCTGAAAATTGACCGATATGCCAGCATGTTCGAGAATTTCCTGAAGAACTTTTGGAGCCAGTTGAAAGACCCGACTCGTTTCGGCATCCTTTCCGTCAAGGAGAATGCGCTGGACAACCCGGAAGTCAGACAGGCAATCGAGGATCTTGCCGCAGGCAGAAAATCAGACGCGGTGGAGGAATTTCTAAAGAAATACGAGATTGTTCCCCGCTCCAAAGAAAACCAAAGTATAAACCATCAAAATCAAGAAGAAATGGCAAAAAAAACTGAGACACAGCAACAGGCCGCTCCGGAAACCGCGCAGCAGCCGAAATACCGCTACAATGAATCCATGATCAACTGGGAGGAACTGAAGAAATACGGGCTGTCCCGCGAGTATCTTCAGGAACGCGGACTCCTTGACCAGATGCTCAGGGGCTACAAGACCAACCAGGTCGTGCCCATCAGCATGAATTTCGGTTCTGCCGTATTGCGTACCGACGCACGGCTGTCACTCCAGCAGTCCGTGGGAGGTCCCATCGTGCTGGGCATCCACGGTATCCGGCAGAAACCCGAACTTGACCGCCCGTACTTCGGGCATATCTTCTCCGAGGAGGACAAGAAGAATCTGCTTGAAACAGGCAATATGGGACGTGTCGTGGAACTGAAAGGACGTGGCGGTGAATACATCCCCTCTTTTGTCAGCATTGACAAGCTCACCAATGAGGTGGTCGCCATGCGTGCGGAAAATGTCTTCATCCCGAAGGAGATTAAAGGCGTAAAGCTTACCGAGCAGGAGCAGAACGACCTGCGCGAAGGCAAGAAGGTGTTCATCGAGGGTATGATTTCCAACAACGGAAAGGAGTTCGACGCCCACATCCAGATCAACGCCGAGCGCAGGGGCATCGAATATATCTTCGATAACGACAAGCTCTTCAACCGCCAGTCATTGGGTGGCGTGGAACTGACCAAACAGCAGGTTGAAGACCTGAATGCCGGAAAGGCCATTTTCGTGGAGGGAATGGAGCGTAAGGACGGGGAGAGATTCTCCTCCTATGTCAAGCTGGACGAGGTGACGGGCAGGCCCGCCTATACCCGCTACAATCCCGACTCCCCGGAGGGCGCACGGGAAATTTATATCCCGAACGAGATCAATGGCGTGAAAATCACCGCCGAGGAGCAGCAACAACTACGGGAGGGCAGGACCATCTTCCTCAATGACATGGTGAACCGCAAGGGCGAGGAGTTCTCCTCGTTCATCAAGGCGGACCTGGAAACCGGACGGCTCAGTTATTCACGCACTCCGGACGGTTTCGAGCAGCGTGCGGAATTCAAGATTCCGGATAAGGTGTGGGATGTGGAGCTTACCCGCAAGCAGCGTTCCGACCTGCAGAGTGGCAAGGCTGTTTTGGTGGAGGGTATCAAGGGATATGACGGCAAGACCATCTCCCAGTATGTCAAGGCGAACTTCAACCAGGGCAGGCTGGACTTCTACAACGAGAACCCCGACCGCAAGCGTGACGCCTCGCAACGAAATGTCGTGGCTGAAACACAGAGGCAGGAACAGGGCAGCCGGAAATCCAAAGGCGCAAGTATAGCATGATGCATGAATCAAATGAATGTGGAATCCTAAAAGAAAAGAAATATGGAAATGAACAAGGAAAACAACACGCCTTTCAAGGTAGAGGACGTAAACTGGGAGGAACTGGCAGGTATCGGCATATTGAAAGACGAGCTGGAAATGTCGGGAGAACTCGACACGTTGCTCAAGGGGGAGAAAACGAATGTGATACGGCTCAGCCTGGTGCTGCTTGGTGTGGACGTGGTGATGGACGCCACGCTACAGCTGGTGCGCAAGGACGGCGGACCGCTGCTCGAAATCCTCGGCATCAAACCCTTCGGACAACAGTAGCCCCTCCTTATATATAATATGTAAACTGAATGTATAACCGCCGTTTTCCGTTCCACCACACACCGGCAAGCGGGAAACGGCTTGACTTTATCCGAATCATGATAGCAATCATAGCAGAAAAACCGAGTGTCGGTCAGGACATAGCCCGTGTGGTCGGGGCTACAGAAAAAAAGGACGGCTACATAGTGGGAAACGGTTACATGGTGACATGGGCACTGGGACATCTGGTGTCACTGGCCTTACCGGATGCATACGGCTACACGAGAACCGCCGCCGAAGACCTTCCGATGATTCCCGATCCGTTCCGTCTTGTCGTGCGGCAGGTACGCACTGACAGGGGGATGGTGACGGACATCGCAGCCGGCAGGCAGCTCAAGGTCATCGGCGAAGTGCTCGCCGGATGCGAGAGCATCATCGTGGCGACCGATGCCGGACGTGAGGGGGAACTCATCTTCCGGTGGATATATTCTTATTTGGGCTGTACCAAGCCGTTCAAACGGTTGTGGATCTCCTCGCTTACCGACGAGGCCATCCGTGAGGGAATGGCAAGCCTCAAGGAAGGAACCGGATATGACAGCCTGTATGCAGCCGCGGACAGCAGGGCGAAGGCGGATTGGCTGGTGGGCATGAATGCCAGCCGCGCATTGGCGGCAGCCTCCGGTTCGGTGAACAACTCCATCGGACGGGTACAGACACCGACCCTTGCCATGATATGCGCACGCTTCAAGGAGAACCGTAACTTCGTCTCCACACCATACTGGCAGTTGCATATAGTGCTGAAAAGGGACAACGGGCACCGGCAGTTCATCCACACGAAGGAGTTCAAGGACAAGAATATGGCGGAAGCGGCATACAAGAGTATTACCCCCGGATCGGTGGTAACAATCACTAAAGTAAAGCGAGGGAAGATATTCCAGCAGGCTCCGCTCCTATACGATTTGACAGCCCTCCAGAAGGACTGTAACATTCATTACGACCTTCCGGTGGACAAGACCCTTGCCATCACACAGTCCCTGTACGAGAAAAAACTGGTTTCATATCCGAGGACAGGCAGCAGGTATATTCCGCAGGATGTCATGGCGCACATTCCGGTATTGTTGGAAAAGATAACAGCCATGCCGGAGTTTCGTGAGTACAGAAGGAGCTTAGACCTTTCCGCCCTGAATACACGAAGCGTGGATGCCGCAAAAGTGACCGACCACCATGCGCTGATTATCACCGGTATCGTCCCTGAGGGATTGTCCGAAGCGGAATCCACGGTTTATACTCTGATAGCCGGCAGGATGCTGGAAGCCTTCTCTCCCCCTTGCGAGAAAGAACTGCTGCTCATGGAGTGCGTATGCGGGGGACTGGACTTCCACTCCCGTTCCACTGTTATCGCCAATCCGGGCTGGCGGGCGGTGTTCTCCCGAAAGGAGGACCGGGAAAAGGACGAGCCGGAAAGAGACGAAGGCACAGCATCTTTTACAGAGGGTGAGGAAATACCGGTCATGGGACATGGACTGTCACAGAAAAAGACATTGCCCAAACCTCTTTATACGGAAGCCACCCTGCTCACGGCTATGGAGAACTGCGGCAAGGAAATCACTGACGGACAGGCACGCGAAGCGGTGAAGGATACGGGTATCGGTACGCCTGCCACCCGTGCCGCCATCATCACGACCCTGCTCAAACGTGACTACATCGAGCGTTCCGGCAAGAGTATCCGTCCGACGGAAAAGGGGCTTTATCTCTATGAATCGGTAAAGGACATGATGGTGGCTGACGCGAAGCTGACCGGCACATGGGAAAAAGCACTGGAACAGATAGAGGGGCGTACCCTCGATCCGGAAAGCTTCATGCTCTCCATCAGGGAATACACGGGAAAAGTGACCGGCGAGATACTGCGTCTCAAATTTCCGGAGCCGTCATCATGCGTCCTTGCCTGCCCCAAGTGCAAGACCGGCAACGTGGTGGTGAAGTCCAAAGTCGCGAAATGCGACCGTGAAGGATGCGGACTGCTGGTGTTCCGCCATTTTCTGAACAAGGAACTGACGGACCAGCATCTCGAACAGCTTTTCTCTTCCGGTTCCACCCGACTGATCAAGGGTTTCAAGGGCAAGAAAGGGGTGTCTTTCGATGCGGCAATCATTTTTGACGAAAGTTTTAACCTGAAACTTTCTTTTCCAAAATCCAAGGGCGGGAAAGGTAAATGATACCGTCATTCCAATTCCGGGGCAAAGGTAGCGGAACCGCCCGTTTCCACCTGCAAGGTCGGGCCTTGCAGGTTTCGGGGGAAAATCATCCTCGCCCTGCTCCGGTATTTTCCCCGAAAACCTTGCCTGTGGAGGCGGTCCGCATCCTGGCCCCTGAAATTGGAAATGACATGTTTCACCTTTTAATAGCAAATGATCATGAAAGCAAAGGAATGTATCGAAAAACCGAGAACCGGCAAATGGATAAAAAGAATGGCACTGGCCGCCGCAGCCTTCATAATGTTCAGTTATCTTTATTCAAGAGGGATTTCACCGGTATGGGCGGCAGTCGCCATCGTCTGTTTCAGGGGATTCTTCAGGTTCCTCTATAAAATCGCCTGCCTTCTGGTAGCGGCGGCGATACTTTTCTGCATCCTCAGCTGCCTGGTATTCTGATTCCACCGGCATACAATATCGGGAAATGAAACAAATGCGGCATATAAACCACTGCAACACCTTGCAGGACAGGGCTGTCCCAACGGACGGCTCTTTTGGTATCCCATACTTTATGAAGACAAGGATGACGGGATCAGGGACGGAAAGGAAAGAGAGGCATATACAGCCATTGGCAGACCGGGAACTACAGGGCAAAGTTGGCAAACGCTTCTTTTCGGACGGCAAGGCCGGGACCCTTCGGGTTTCGCGGAAAAATCATCCTCGCCCGGAGGGCTTGCGGTATTTTTCCCGAAAGCCTTGCCTTTCCGGAAGCGTCTGCCGTAAAGCCCATGTAGTTCAACGGGCTGCCAAAGCCCGAGTATCCACAATTAAAATGATAAAGTCATGAATCAAGCAATCATCTCAAGACCGCCGACGGCACCGGTACAGATACCAATGCCGATACCGGCAAGAAGAAAGTACCATGTCCCGGAACCGACCGTCAAATTCCCTCCACGGGAAAAGGGCGGACCCGTACACATCTCCACACTGCTGGACCCGATACTGGAGATAAGCAGTCATCCTGACCGGAACAGGCTGCTGGCGGAGTTCTTCAACAGATAGAAAGAATACGGTTATTCACACTTTAATCCATATAATTATGTTTTTTACAGCAATCAACCAGATGATGACAGAAGGAGTCGACCTGACACTCGTCATCCGTAAAGCGAACGGACAAATGGCGGTATCCGTACTGCCGAAGTCAAACGGGCTGAAAGACGAAGCCCAGAACCACATTATCCCGTTGACCCTCAAGGGAGTTCCGCAGGAACTGGATACCGGATTCCTGCAAGCCGTCGCCCGGCCGGTGCAGAAAGCTACGGGACTGATCACCAACATGGCGCAGTTCGAGGCACAGACGGAAAAGGCCGCTTCCGAGAGCAAGGCGGCGAAGGATGCAAAGGCCAAGGAGACGAAAGAGGAGAAAGAGAAACGGGAGAAGTACGAGAAGCATCTCAAGAAAGCTGAGGAACTGATTGCCGCGGGAAACCATAAGGATGCAGTGACGGCTCTCGGACAGGCCCGACTTTATGCCAAGCCGCAGGATCAGAAGAAGATTGACGAGATGCTTGAGCAGCAGAAAAAGGCCATGAACCGGGGAAGCCTGTTCGAGCTGATGGAAGAACCGCCTGCGCCGCAACAGCTTCGGTCACAACCACCGGCAGCAACGGCACAACAGTTGCAGCCTGCACCGCACTGTCCACCGCAATCCCAGGCATGTAACTCGTAACTTTGCCGCATCACTTTTTCGTAACATTAAATATTTCACTTTACGAAAACTATATTTATGTAGAAAATGGATGCAAAAAAGATTACAGAAGACTACCACGACTGGCATAACATTGCCGAACTTCGACTTCTTGGCTTGAGCCGTTCTCAAATAGCAAAGAAGCTGCAACTTCCTCCCGGCAGAGTCATGCGGCTTTCCCGATTAAATGTTGATGAGCTTCTTCAACATGGCAATCGTCCGCGCCCTTCTTATTCCTGCCGTCTCGATCCTTATGAGGAGTCAGTTAAGCATTTGCTGATAACCTGTCCTTATTATTCTTCCACCCAGATTCATGAATATCTAAAGGAGAATAATCCCTCTTTTCCAAAAGTCTGTGAAAAGACTGTTTTCAATTACGTAAAAAAAATACGTAAAAGATACGATATACCTGCAAGAGTATAATTTTTTGCAGCAACAATCTTTTGTTCAGAATTCAATAAGAATCTGAACTGCATCCTTATTACCGAAATTTAAATAAAAGACATTATGAAATCCGTTATTTCAGACAATAAGATTATTCCATTCCTGCCTTGTTATAAAAGGACATCACAGTTGCATGAAACCAAAGTCAGTGATCTGAAAACTGTATATGGATGTAATGGATATGCGGTTTATGATTATATAGAAAATGAGATATTCCGTACAGGAAACCATTCATTGTATTGGTGTAAGAATATGCTTTGCAGAGTAGCGGACTATTGGGCACTCTCTCCGGAAGAAGTGGAGAAAATCGTGGAGTATTGTATTCAGGTTGACTTGTTCAATGCTGAGTTGTATACCAAGTATCATATTCTTACATCCGCAGAAATCAGGCAACAGTATAATAATGCCGGTTTCTTCATGGCTGTCAATTCATAATCACTAATCCGAAAATACTATGTTGATAAGATGTGAAATGTTAAAAAAACTGGCAAACGCTTTTATAGAGGTAGCCAAAGAGGAGAACCTGCCTGTAAATATCACAATGGGCAGGTCTTATACAGACTCCGGCGGTTCCAGACAAGTTGGTATTATTCTTGAATTTGACAGTTGGAACTCGAAAATCATCAATGATAAATTAGCTGACACCATCAACAGAATCTTCGAACTTAAATAATATATAATAGAAAGGGAGCAATATGGAAATATTAACGGCCCTGCAATGGGCTAAAAAGGGTTTTATCCCCAATGAGGGGGCCAAAGGTACAAAACAATGGACTAACAGCTTTTACTCTGCCAAAGCTGTCTATTTCAAAGACAGTGAGGTCCATGAAGATAAGGACACTGCCAAAGCCATCCTTTTTGCCAAAAGGAAGGAGTACCGGGATGTAGCCAAGAAACGGAAAGAGAAAAGAATAAAAAATGCTGCATACCGAGAGAAAATGAAAACCCAGTGGCAATGGTTACAGGAGGGAAGAATACCTAACGATAATGCCAGATGGGAAGTTGGAGAGGAGCTGAATAAGATGTTTTGTACATGTGCTTACGGAAGCAACTACTGTTATTGCCATGAGAGATATACTCATGAGCCTAAAAATGATGAAGAGATGCAAAAAGCCATTTTTGATTTTTAACAGAAATAACTGGGTATGACTATAAACAGAGTAAAAAAGAAGTTTTGCTCAATAACTAATAACAGGAACAGATATGAGTAAAAAAAGAACAATGCAAATAGACGTAATCGAGGAAGTAAAAGGAACTCAATTCATGCAATGCAAACTGTATATAGATGGCAATGCGAGTGTTATTCTTATGAATAAAATCGATTATGAAAGGCTGTTAAGCGATAGTTTTTTTGTGCGTGATGGTAAAAATCGGGATTCAGCCGGAGTGTTGAATACTACTAACACTTTTTTAGAAAAAGATTAATATTTAAAATTAATTCGATATGAGCAAATATCAAACAGAAGCTGGGATAGAATGGTACTCCCGAAGAATGTAAGTTGATTGACTCTCTGAAACGACTTGCAAAAAAGTGGGAAAAGGATGGTAAGCGTCTTTGGCTGTATTCAGCCAGTGGTTCGCTTCATGTAATGATGCATGGAGATACAGACAATAATCCTACACCGGAATTTACGCAATATGGAGGTAGCAATATTGAAAATAGTGTAACTACTATTGATGGCATATTAAATGATGGTGGAGATTGGTAATTGACTAATAACGATATAGGTATGAATATAGATACTGAATTTAACGTAGGAGATAGCGTATGCTATCTGAGCGGGGATAACATTATCCATACAAGTATAAGCAAAATAATTATCGAAATATCCTATACTGATGATAGTTTTCTTATGGTTTATAAGCTGTCAGATGGGCTAAGTGTGCCCAGAAACAATTATCCACAATGGGGAAAAAGACTTTTTAGAGATAAGGATAGTTTAATGAGATATTTATCAGAATCGTAACGGAACAATGGACTAACAGGCAAGTCACCGCATTGTATGCAGGCTGGTGATACAGGTTCGAATCCTGTTTGTTTCACACTGAAAAAAAATTCTTAAAACGTATAATTATGGGAAGAATTGCCAGAAAAGGCTTTGAGTACTACAGGGCCGAAACGGACCGGTTCCGTGACATCAAGATCCGCAAGCTGAGAAAGGAACACAGCTGTGCCGGTTATGCGATATACCAGTATGTCCTGAATGAGATCTACCGTGTGGAAGGCTGTTATATCCGTTTCACACAGGACGAGCTGTTCGATTGTGCGGAATACTGGAACATGAGGGAAGAGGAGGTTCTCCGGATCATCAACTATTGTACGGAAACGGGGCTGTTCAATGCCGGAATCTGGAAACAGTACGGCATTCTGACAGGGCACTCCATCCAGATCCGATATGTGTCCATGTGTCAAGCGGCCAAGCGCAAGACAGTCATTCCGGAAGAAATAAATCTTCTTTCCGAAGAAAAATCCTCCTTCCCGGTTTCCCGGGCACAGCTTCCTGTGGAAGCGGCGTCCGTTCCGATCTGTGGATCTGTGGCAGTCACCTCTGTTCCCTTCACGGAACCTTCAGAAGCGCCCGTTCCTTTGAAAGAGGGGATTCTTCCGGAAAAAACCGGATTTATTCCGGAAGAATCCGTGAATATTCCGGAAGCTTACAATATAAAGGAAAGAAAAGAAAACATATCATCCTCAAGCTCCTTTACATCCGTTCAGGAAAAGACGGATGAGGAGGACAATTCCATCCGGACTTTAAAATCCGATCTGGAATACCTGAACCTGAAGGATGACCAGATCCGCTGGGCGTGCATTCTGAAAGCCCGTTATCCGGCCATGCCCCTGGAGTACGCCATAGCCGCCGTCAAGGACAGCATCCGTAACGGTGACTACCGTTACAGTGTGGGCGGCTGCCTCACTCCGCTGATAGAGAACTATATCCGCAAGTACAACGCTGAATGTTCAGGAGAAAAGAGGCAGGACGGTTTCCGTGCCGCCCTTGAGCGTCTAGGCATTTCTCCGGCACAGCAGCATGAGATCCTGCATCTGTCCGCGGACTCCCCCCGTGTGCTGGAAGCCGCCTTGAAGGAAATCGAGCGCAGCAACGGGCGCATCAGGAGCCCGCTATGTTTTCTCAGGAGCAGGCTGACGTCCGTCCGGACCGCATGATATTTTGACATTAGTTAGTATGTGAAAGAACATTCCATCCTGCCGTCCCGCTGTGAAGCCGGTGCGGCAGGAACTTAAAAAAAACGAAAGATTATGAAATCACAGGAAGCCAATGCGATCCCCTTGCGGGAGATACTGGAAAAATACGGTCATGAACCGGTCAGGTCCTACCACGGCTATCTCATGTACAGCTCCCCTTTCAGAAATGAGGAGACCCCCAGCTTCATGGTGAACCTGCACACGAACAAATGGAAGGATTTCGGTGAGGACAGCTCGGGAGGTGTGGCTGACCTGGTCATGCGTCTGGAACGGTGCGATTTTCACTCCGCCATGCGGCGGATTGAAAAAAGCGACCTGTCCGCCCCGTCCGACCCCCTCCCTGTTCCGACTTCCGCCGGGGATGCCGGCACCAGCCCCAGACTGACTGTCGACAATATCAATCCCCTGACCAACAGGATGCTTCTGGAATACATGGGCCGGCGTGGAATTGATGCGGACATTGCAAAGGCATATTGCAAGGAAGCATACTACCATTTCAGCGGAAGGAAGGACAGGCGCTGTTTCGCCGTAGCTTTCCCCAATGACAAGGGAGGCATGGAGCTCAGGAATCCGATATTCAAGGGATGTGCCGGAGTAAAAGCCGTCACCTGTCTTGACAATGGAGGCGACCGTTGTGCCGTTTTCGAGGGATTCATGGATTTTCTCAGCTATCTCCAGTATGCCAGGGAACATCCCGGACTGCCGCCAATGAATTTCTGCATCCTGAACTCCACGGCCATGGCCGGCAGGTCCGGAGAGTTCCTTTCCCGGCACCGGCTGGTACATGCCTTTCTGGACAACGACAAGGCAGGCATGGACGCCCTGGAGAAACTGGAGGGGAATCTTGGGAAGGATACGGTACTGGTCAATGAGTCCGTCCGGCTGTATCCCCGGCATAACGATTTCAACGAGTTCCTGCAAGCCTGTAAAAAAAAAGCAATGACTGCAGGAAATGAGATGTAATACAGCAAACAATATGAAAGAAGTATCAGAAAAGATAACGGAAAGAATCCGCAAGCTTATCCGGCTCAAAGAATCCGCCACACAGATCGGATCTGAAGGTGAAGCCCATGCGGCGGCAGCGGCGGTACACCGCCTGCTTATGGAATACAACCTCTCCCTGCTTGATCTTGCCGGTGAGAATCCACAAAACCGGCTGACAGCCTGCGAATCTGACAGAATCAGCTACAAGGATGCGGCCGGCAATATCTGGAAACGGGACCTGATGAGGGTCTTATGTGAATACAATTACTGCAAGATGCTGCTCTACGCGGGCACAACCCATATGGTGGTAATCGGGACAGAGGAAAATGCGGCAACTGTCATTGCGCTCTTTGACTACCTGCGTAAAACCTTCAGACGTCTGTCCGAAGAGAAGTATTCCGGGTATGCGCAAGGCAGACGCGGTTACTGGAGAACCGCCAAAGGTAAGAAGGACTATATCCGGTCTTATCTGGAAGGCTGCATACCCGGTTTACGCATGCAGCTGGAGAATTCCGGGCAGACGCCGCAGGAAACCGGCCTCATGATCTGTCACCAAAAACTGATAGACGACTATATGGGCAGGTTCAGGCTTGTCAGAAGAAAGCCTGTGGCGAACAGGCATAAGACGAACCACAAGGCTTATATGACCGGAGTTGATGACGGCCGCCATATAAGTCTGAGCAGGCAATTGAAGGATAATACTTTTAAAAGGATAAGAACATGGGCTTTGTCAACAGACTGATCACATGGATCATGGACCGGCTTTCCGTGGAGGTCGATCCGGATGCCGAATGGTTTTAGCAGATCGTGAAAAGGATGGTTGCGGTTCATCCCCGTTCACTTGATTAAAAACACATAAACGAAAAAAATATGGAGATAAAAGGAAAAGTACTTACCCTCTTTCCGGTCAAGGAAGGAGTCGGAAAGACATCGGGCACTCCGTGGAAGTCCCGTGAGTTTGTGATAGAAACGCAAGACCAGTATCCGAAGAGGATCTGCCTGCAAGTGATGAATGCCAACATGGACCGTTTTCCCATGGAGGAGGGTATGGAGGTCAGTGTCAAATTTGACATTTCCGCCCGTGAACGGGACGGCCGTTACTTCAACACGCTGACGGCATGGGACATCACCGTGCTGAATTCCCGGCCGTCCAATCAGGAAGGAGAAAACAGATGAGAAAGAAATTCTTTTTTCTGGGGATATTGTTGGGCGTCTGCCTGGCATCCCCGGCCCAGTTCTATTCCGCGCGTACCAACCTGATAGGGCTGGCAACGGGCAACATCAACCTGGAGGGGTCCATGACGCTGAACCGCCGATGGTCGCTTCATCTACCGGTCCAGTACAATCCCTTCGTCTTTAAGGACAACCGCCAGTTCCGCAACCTGACTGTCATGCCGGGCGTGCGCTACTGGTTCGTGGAGTCCTACTCCAATTTTTTTGTCGGGATGAACACCCTGGCAAGCGGCTATTCGATCGGCAGGATATGGAACAAGAAACGCTATGAGGGGGAAGGCTACGGCATCGGCCTCTCCATCGGCAAGGCCTACCCCCTGTCAAAAACATGGAACATAGAATGGGAACTCGGCGGCGCCGCGGTCTGGGCGAGGTACAACGAATACCGTTGCCGGGAATGCGGCGCCTTCCTGGGCAGAAAACACGGATGGTATCTGATACCTTCACGTGTGGCGTTGAACATGATATATCTTTTCTAAATGTACGGTCCTATGAAAAAAAGAAACATACCTGTAATCCTTTTACTTCCACTGCTGTCCTTATCCTGTTCCCTGTCCCACAAGATGGAAAGGAGCATCAGCAAGGTCGGTCTCTCACAGGCCGGCAAGCGGCCTGCACCGGACACGACATGCTATTCCGTTCCCGAAAAAATCACCTGGAAGGACAGTTCGGGAGTGGAACATATTGTCACCATGGCCGAACGTGACAGCGTTACGGGTGAAGAGATGACCGTGTTGCAGCTGGACGAGGTGACCATTGTCGCGCGTAACAGGAACATCCCCGAGCGTGCCGGGAAAGTGAATCTGGATTTTGTCGTGACCGTTCCGGGCAGGCTGATAGATGACAAATGGCAGGTACAGCTGACCCCTGTGGCCTACAAGCGTGGCAGACGCATAGAACTGGAGAGGATCTTCCTGTCCGGCGCCGACTTCGTCAAGCGGCAGAAAAAAGGATACGCGCAGTACCAGGCCTTCATAAACAGCATCATCCCGGATTCCGCCTATCTGAAAGAGATGTTCGACATGAAAGGCTACCGCCGTGCCATGGCCGAGCTGGAGGAGGAGTTCTACCAGGCATGGAAGCATGACTATATCGCCCGCGAGGAATGGATTGACTGGACTGAGAGATGGAACCGCCGTTACCAGCACTTCAACGCGAAGATGGAACGGAACCACATGGCCATCGCCGGCCACAACACCATCCTGTCCGTACTTCCCGCCTACTGGCTCCGCCGTGACCTGGACACCACGCTGATTCCGTCCCGCTACCGCATGTTCTCGGAAGGCACCCCTCTGAAGGTACGCAGGGTGACGCCGGAAGATTCGGCGCGTATAGCGGAGAGATACTTCGATTACAAGCGCATTGCGGAGAACGAACGCAAACGTGACGCGGTGTCACGCAAATATGAGGAGCTGGTTCGTTTCCCTTACCAGGCCGCCCGTCTGGATACGGTCATCAGGAACAGGAACAATACCTTCAGCTATTATTACCGGCAGGAGATGGATGTTACCGATAACACGAAACGTATTGACCTGACAGTAGACGGAAGGATACTTGCCGTCAATGGCAGTTCCGCCAATTTACCGTCCTCGGATACCATTACCTATTATATAAGCAGTATGGTGCAGTTCCTGGACCATGCGCCCCGGTACAGGAAGGAGAAGATATACCGCAAGGCCACGGCCAATACGACCGCCTATATCAATTATCCGGCAGGCAGATACCTGTTTGACGAGGAATACGGGAACAACCGTTCCGAAATAGACAAAGTCCTGGAAGCGATCAACAAGCTGACCTATACCGGTGAGTTGGTGATGGACAGTATTGACATGACCGCCACCGCATCCCCGGAAGGCAGCGCGGCCGCGAACCGTATCCTGTCCAGGCAGCGTGCCGTTGCCTTGAAGGAGTACCTGTCCGGAAGGACGGATGACAGGACCGGCATCGACACCCTGATCCGTCCCCGGTGGATTGGCGAGGACTGGCAGCTTCTTGTCCGCAAGGTACAACAGGATACGGAAATGGATGACAGGTCAGCCGTTCTGGATATCATGTCCTCCGTAAAGGATCCGGACGCAAGGGAGGCCGGGATCCGGAAACGTTTTCCGGATGCCTACAAGCATATCAGGGAGAACTATTATCCTCTGGCACGTGCGGTGAACTTCGCATTCTACCTGCACCGCCGGGATATGATAGAGGAATTCAAATACACCACCGTCCTTGACTCGGCCTACATGCACGGTCTTGACCTGATGGAGGACAGGCAGTACAAGGACGCGCTGGTGATACTGTCGGACTATAACGACTACAACACGGCCATCTGCCTGATGTCACTGGGCTATGATGCACGGGCTGCCGGAATATTGGAATCCCTGCCGGAAAGTTCCAATGTGTGCTACCTGCTGTCCATCCTGTACAGCCGTCTGAAAGACGACGGCAAAGCCGTGTCCTCCTTCATGCGCTCACTGGAACTGGACGGTTCCAAAGCCTATCGCGGTCGTCTTGATCCGGAAATCAACCGGCTGATAACAACGTATAATTTAAACCTGTCGCAATATGAATAAAATAGTAAGAATTCTGCCCGGCATATTCCTGTCCCTGCTGTCACTTTCCTCTTGTGACGGCCTGTTCACCGAGGATTGTATCTACAAAGGATACCTGCACGCCCGTAACGGGTTCCATCACCCTTCCGATATGGGCACACCGGAACAGGCGGAGATGAACCTGATGGTTTTTCCGCTGACCGGTAACGGCGTGGCGGAATATGACAATCTTTCCATTCCTTTTAATGGAAGCGGTGATGCGTATGGGACCTTGCATATCGGGAGTTACGAGTTTCTCGCCTGCAACAAGGATGTCAACATCCTGGAGGATGCGGGCTCCGCCGCCACCGTCCGCCTGCGTGTTCCGACGGAACAGGGAAAGATCACGGCGGAGCAGGGATACGCGTATTCCTCTTCCGTGACCGGTACGGTCATGACTGACGACACCCTGCACGTCACCTGCGAGAGCAAACTGATGGTGCAGCGGATTGTCTTCAACATCACGGTGACGAATACGGGAATCCTGGAATATACCGGAATCACCGCCGAACTTGACGGCGTGACCACAAGCCGGTATGTACGTACAAGGGAAAAGGGAAGCGGTTTCGCCACCCTGCCTTTCACCGTCTCCCCTGAAAAGGAGAATTTCTTCCGGAAGGAAGTGCTGGTGTTCGGCATCAATACCGGGGTGAGCAATGTCATCCGTCTTCATCTGGACGGGGACATGCCCGTGGATGCGGATCTTGACCTGAGTGATGTGTTCAAGGACTTCACCGCTGACGGTATCAGTGTGGACATCACCGTCCGCGTATCCCCGTCCCTACATACCGCATCCGCTTCCATCGAGGACTGGCAGAATGTGGAATGGGGCCAGGGAATAATTACTTATTAATACTGTTTTTTTATCATCAATTTAAAATTTTACAAAATGAAGAAAATGTTTTTGTTCGCAGCGTGTCTTGCCGTATTGGCATGCAGCTGTTCCGAGAATGAAGAAGGAACCGTCAAGGATGTCCGTGCCTCCTTGAAAATCAACGCCAACATCGGTGCTCCCGCTGTTTCCCGCGCGGAAAAGACCGCCTGGGAAGCCGGTGACAAGCTGGGTCTTTATGTCTGCAACGGTACTCTGGGCACTCCGTACAACCAGAATGCCGTCTATACCAACACCCCTTTCACCTATTCAGCTGCCGGATGGACTTCGGAAGAGATCCTGCTGGATGAGAACGAGGCGACGGTGTTCGCTTATTATCCGTATGATGCCACGCTGACCACCCCCTCCGCCCTTCCGGTGGACATCACCACCCAGACGGACCATCTGTACGGACAGGGCGACACCAAGGCGAGCATCCTGAACCGTAATGTGAACATCACGATGAAACATGCCCTTTCACAGGTCGTATTCCGCATGAAGAAAACGGAAGGATACAGACAGGAAGGCGTCCTTACCGGAATCACACTGAAGAATGTCGGTTCCGCCACTCCGTTGTATACCCGTGCCACTATGGATATTTCAACAGGTTCCCTGACAAAAACGACGGCAGGCAATGTGGAATTCAGCGCCGGCGCCACTCTGACAGACAAGGCCGTATCCTTTTCATCCATTGTCGTTCCGGTTGATGCGACAGCGGGCAAGGATATGCAGGCCGTGTTCACCATTGACGGAAAGCAGCTGCAATTCACCTTCCCGGCCGGAACGAAATGGGAACGCTCTTACCGTAATATCTACGACATCGTACTGGGGAATAACGGTCTGGTCATCGGCGGTGCCGATGGCAGCGGTGTGACCATCGAACCCTGGACAGACGATGTGAAAGGTGAAATCCAGCTTGTACCTGTAATCTGACTTTAAGGGGCGGGAAGCCTTTCTTCCCGCCCTGTTACAAACCATATCGGGGCTGCCAATCCCCCATAATCAGACAAAACGATGAAAATGAAGAATATTTTAAACAGCCTTTTCCCCTGGCTGGCCGTGACAACCCTCCTGTCCCTGCAGGGCTGTGAGAATGAGGAAGGCACCGCAATCCACAGCCGTGATACCGTGTCCTTTGAAATTGACGCAGGGGGAGCACGGGCAACCGAGACAACGTTTGAGACCGGGGATGCCATCGGCGTCTATGCGGCAGTACGCATGTCATCAGCGCCTGCAACCTTGAAAACGTCCGGAAACTATGCGGACAACAAGCGGTTCGTCTGGAACGGCTCGCAGTTCGTGGCGGACGGGGACGCCAACGAAATAGCCGCCGGCTATGAAACGGATTATTATGCCTATTACCCCTACAGGGAAGACATGGGCAATCCGTTGGATTATGATTTCAGCATACAGGGGGACCAGCGGGAAGGCATCACGCTTTCCGACTTCATGTATGCGGCCAACAGGAGCGGAACAACCGATAAGGTCATAACGCTCGCCTTCTCCCACCGGCTGTCCCGGCTGCAGGTCACTTATACGCCGGAAGCGGGAGAGGCACTTTCCGGCGTGACCATCCAAAGGGCCAAGGCTACAGCCAATATCAACCTGGGAACCGGCACCGCCAATACCCTTGGAGCCACCTCGGATATACGGATGTATAATGACGGCGGCACATTCACTGCGGTCATTCCGGCGCAGGACCGGGATGCCGACGGTACATTCCTTACCCTTTTATTTGCCGACGGCACAAAAAAGGACTACACCCTTACGGCAAAGAAAGAATTCCTTGCGGGGCATACTACCGTAATTCCGTTCATGGGCAAAGAGCTGCAGTATACCTTTACCGTCAGTCCGGAAACCATCGGCAGCGGCTATTCCGGCGGCATCTATAACTACGAAACGGTTTCAAACAAATATTATTCAATAAACGGGAAGCCATTGCCCGGCACTGAGAGTCCATTGGATTACACGGTTTCAACGACAGACGTCTGGATAACCCCGGACAAGGCGGGCAAAACAATAAAGGTGGCGGAAAACCTGAATACCGCTCCCCGAAACGGCAAGGTCCTGTTTACCCAGGCAGAATCCGGAAGGACTTACATCCTGCCGGTACAACAGTCCTCCGCTACCACGCGGCAGACCTTGCAAATCAGCACAACTGCGGGAAACATACCCGCTGCCGGAGGAAACAAGGCTGTCACAGCCGTTCTCAGCACTTATTATAACGACCACCGGGATCCTGATAAAAAAGAAAATGTAACGGTTTCCCTCAGTGGAACCGGGACGGGATTCAGCCTGTCCGGGAATCAGGTCCTGGCTGTCAACAATACTACGACAAATGCCAGAAGTATTACCGTAAAAGGCAGTTACAACGGCATAACATCGGATAACAGCCTGACCATAACACAGGATGCCGGTGCAAAACAATACGCATCCTGGAGCGACTGGAGTGTAACCGTATCGGCCAATCCGGAAACGGTTGCAAACACGGGAGGTACATCCGTCATCACGGCCGATGCAGCCCGTACCCGTGCGTGGACGTGGAACGGTGTCGGCGGTTCAGGAGGTACGGAAACAGACAGGGCCACACCGTCATTGTCGGCAGCCGGCAGCGGATTCAGCCTGTCCGGAACAACACTGACAGCAGGCAACAACACAACAACATCTGAAAGATCCTGTACAGTCACGGCAACCCATGCCGGTAAATCAGCGACCTGTACAGTCAAGCAGCCGGCCGGAACAACCGGTTACGGAGATTGGAAAGTAAACATATCCGCCAGTCCGACCACTATCGCGGCCGCCGGAGGAACGTCAACGCTGACCTGCTCGGCTGCGCGTGACGTATATACCAATGGGGTAAAGACCGGTACGGAAACCGCCACACCTGTCATCTCGGGCAGTGCAGCCGGATTCAGCCTGTCCGGAAAAACAGTCAGCGCCGGCAACAACACCTCAACAAGCACGCGAAGTATAACATATACGGCAACCCATGCCGGTAAATCAGCCAGCTGTACGATCACCCAGTCTGCAGGAAACAGGCAATATGCGTCATGGAGTGCCTGGAACGTGACAGTGTCAGCCAATCCGGCCACGATAGCCGCAAGCGGAGGCACATCCTCCATCAGCGCGGCGGCAACCCGTACCCGCACATGGACGTGGAACGGTGTCTGCGGTTCCGGCGGTACGGAAACAGACAGGGCCACACCGTCATTGTCGGCAGCCGGCAGCGGATTCAGCCTGTCCGGAACAACACTGACAGCAGGCAACAACACAACAGCGTCTGAAAGGTCCTGCACAGTCACGGCCACTTCAAACGGCAGGTCGGCCGCCTGTACGGTCAGACAGTCCGCCGGCAGTCAGACAACGGAGTACGGCAACTGGACCACGGGCTCATTGTCAGTGTCCGCCAGCCCGTCCGGTATCGGCTCATCCGGAGGCACAAGCCGCCTGAGTGCGACAGCATCACAAAGCCGTCCGAAATACACGAAGTGGAACGGCATAACAACAGGCACCACCACAGAATACCGGAGTGTGGATGTGAGCTCATCCGCCTCATGGTCAGGAAGCGCGTCGGGCTTCAGCCGGAGCGGCACGACTGTCACAGTGGCGGCCAATGGCAGCACTTCATCCCGCAATTGTACCTATACGGCAAGTTACGGAGGAAAATCAGGCCATGTGACAATCCATCAGGATGGAAAGCCCGCCGATGTAATCACCTACGGGTACATATTCACGCTCGGAGCCGTCAGCGGTGATGACGTCGTCTCCACCGGGGGAACCGTCACCTACAGTGTCACCTCACAGAAGATCACATACACCAACGGCAGCGAAACCTCCCGCAGCAATATCGGCTGGTCGGCTTCCGCCAACGTGTCCTGGATCAGTGCCGGCACAAACTCGGCAACCGTCAGTGAAAACCCGACAACTTCCGACCGTAGCGGCACGATTACGCTGACCCAGAACGAAAGCGGAAGGAAACTGTCAATCACTGTATACCAGGACAGAAAGGTATCGGTGGACATAAACTAAAAACTATAAATATGGATAAACCATTCAATCATCTCATTATTTGTCTGACGTTTGTAATGCCGGTTGCAGCCCTCAGCGGCTGCTCCGGCCCTAACGACAGTCCGGAGCAGGACGCCGTCATGTCCATCAGCTCCTGCACGGCACGTGGTGATGACGGGCAGGAAATGTCCGTCAGCGAGTTCGGCATGTTTGTAACGGATACGGCGGGAAACCTGTATCCGGACAACATCCGAGTCCTCAACCGGTCCGGGAAATGGACATTCGCGGAGATTTCCCTGTCGGACGGGGATAAAGGCATATATGCGTATTATCCTTACAACCCGTCCTTCAGCGGCGGAAAGATGGGCCTGGACGCAAGGAGCCAGACAGACTATCTGTATTCGGAAAGGACCATGGTGTCCGGGAACGCACCCTCCGCCTCCATCACCCTGTATCATCTTCTTTCGAAGGTGACTTTCAGAATGCCCGCCGCCGTCACCGCGGTCAGAGTGGCGGATTACAGCTACTCCGCTTCGTACAGTCTTCTGACGGGCTCACTGGAGATAAAACCGGAAAAAGGCACAATATCCTCCGGGACAGGAAGCCTGCTGCTCTATCCCGGTGACAGTCCGGCCATGCACGTGGCGCTGGTGGCCGGCGGACATCCATACGACTTCGTCATGCCGGCGGCGGCATTCCGATCCGGAAAGGAATATGTCTACACTTTGAAAACCGCCGGAAACGGGGTGGAGATAGAGGACATCACCATCACCGGCTGGCAGCCCGGAGGCAATTATGAAGGAACAATAACTGAAAAAGAACAAGAAAGGCAATGAAAAAGAAAATTTATACTTTATCCGTCCTGCTGGCGGCGGTTCTTCCGGCAGGGGCACAATCCATCAAAAGTGACATCAACACCGTCCTGAACGACATCGCACTGCCGGTTTTCCTCGGTGTGATGGTCATGGCGCTTGCCGTAGGCATAGGAAAGAACTGGAGACTCATCAATGACGAGAACAGCGAGGGCAACAAGAAACAGGGATGGATGAACGTCGCCTACATGGTCGGCTATGTCCTTATCGCGGTGACCGTCATCAGCTTCTGCGTGGGCAAGATAGCCGGTGTCAGCTTCTCAATCTGACCGCCATGGAGTACAAGGTGCGCAAAGGGATCGAGAACCCGTGCAAGATACACGGGCTGCTGGTACGCGACTTCTATCTGTTGCTCGGTTACGGCGGATTCGCCGTGGCCGTGCTCCTGCTGAACGTCAAGAGCTGGCTGGAGGACGGTACGACAGGCGGTGAAATGCTTTTCATATTCGTATTGCTTGTCGGATGTGGCCTGTTGTTGGCAAGGAAGTTCTATAAGAATGCCTCAAGGAAGAAGTACAGGCCGCCGCATTGGGAGAAGACGGTTACAAACCGTGATGTGAGAAATGCTTTAATGAAAGACAGATAAACTATTGACAGTATGGAAAGTGTTAGAAACTGGCTGGAACAAACAATCGGAATGCCAATTGATTATATATGCATCATTATCATGGGGATGCTGACACTGCATGTTTTGATAAGAATTGCCATACATGGGAACATGGAGTTCTTAAAAAAGTATGGCAAGAGTGGCAATGATACCGAAAAAAAATCAATGATCCCTCTAAAGAAAGGAACGACTCATCGTCTGCATGATTCAACTTTTTTTTAAGGAGCTGCCAACAGTGTTTGCCCCCCAATGTAATCTTACCCAAACAAATCTTTGCAAACAGGAGAAGAATACTAAAGTAGGCAACACTTGAATATAGCACAAGAAACCTTGTCCAATAACAGGTCGCCGCATTGGGAGAAGACGGTTACAAACCGTGATGTGAGAAATGCTTTAATGAAAAAACAGATAGACTACAGAAAATATGAATAGACTTATAACTGACTGTCCCGAAGTGCTGTTTGCTTTTGTCTGGACATTCTTTTTTTGTGTGTCTTTTGTCTTTTATTGTATCACCAAGGAAATAAAAGATTCAAGAAATATACGTATACGTAAAAACAGCACTCCTAAAGAAATTGGAAATAAGGAAATAGGTGGTGAAAACAATGATAAAAAAGAAGATGATAAAGAGTTGCCTCCTTAAACTGTTGCTTTGTCTGTTGCCGGTTTTGACATGGCGGAGTTCCCACAGGTTGATGGCTATACCCAACAATAGCATGGGCGGAAGGAGTATTATCATGACTCTCCAAAATATTATAAAGTTGGGGTCAACTCCGGAGAGAGGGCAGGCAAATACCCAGTAAATCCCTGACATACAGGAAAGGATACCAACCGGTGCATAGCAGATCCATTCTTTGGAAACCCAAAATGCGGAAAGCGGAACGAGGACTACTGAATAGGCAACCGAAATTCCTGTCACAATCAACAACTGTATCCCAAGCGGTAGTGTTCTGAAATGAACCACGGCTGTGAACAGGAGCGGATAAATGACCAGTGCGCATAGAGCAATACATAGAAAAACATTAAAATGCTTTTCTCCGATTTCCAACTTTACAGTGATTCTGTCAGTCAATGTTTTAAGGGCTGTACTGATTTCATTCATAAACTAAAAAGATATAAAGATACAATATGTTTTATTGCTGCAAAGATATAAATAACAACTGAACGGGATAACAAATAAAAAAACAAACAATAAGAAAATGGCAAACGAAGGATATTCCATACTGGATGTCATCAATGACGAATACGGTGTCATCCTTACCAGAAACGGCTGCGTGTCTGTAGCGTTCCGCATGTACAATCCGGAATGCTACAGCCTGCACCGTACCGACCTGGAGGAGCGCAACGCGCGTCTCTACCAGGCGTTCAAACACCTGCCCTCCGGCAGCTTCGTGCACAAGCAGGACGTGTTCCTTAAAAGGGAGTACGTTCATGAGCTGGAAGGGGACAGCTTCATCGACAAGGCGGAACAGAGGCATTTCTCCGGCCGTGAGTATCTGGAACATGACTGTCTTCTGATATTCACCCTGTCCGGCCTGTCCTCCCTGGCAGCCTCGTACAATGCCAACCCGTTCTCCTACCGGGAGAGGCTGCATGTGTCCGACCGGGAGAAACTCACCGAATTTCTGGAGGGGGTGAACTCCGCCATTGGTGTGATAAACAGTATCAGGGACACCCGTCTGGAAAGGATGGCCGCCGCCAGCCTGAGGGAGTATGTCATCCGGTACATCAACTTCTTCCCCCGGGCTGACTGCGACCGTGACATCCATTTCTCCGGAGAGATCACCGTCGACCGGGAGAAAGCGCGTTGCTATACCGTCTGTGACGGTGACTATCTGCCTGACCGCACCGTCAGAAGCGATGTGGAGGACACCACACTGCCCGTGTCCGGATGCAGCCTGTACATGGCGGAACTGGAAGGCCTGGGCGTGCACCTGCACTGCAACCATGCGGTCAACCAGATCCTCTATTTCGAGGGCTCGGAGAAACTTTATGAAGAGTTCTCCCGCCGTGTGGCGGTCTACCGCACCAACAAGGGATGGGACAGGGCCATGCTGGAGCCGAAGGCGGACGAGCTCGAGAACATGCAGAAGGAGATCATGGAGGAGAGGCAGCTCCTCTGCCGTGCCAATTTTTCCGTCATGATATGGGATGACAGCCCGGAACTGCTGGACCGGGCCGAGAAGAAGCTGCGGGAATACCTGACCGTCTCGGACTTCAAATTCTATATACCGTCCTACGAGCATCTGGCCAACATATACCTGGCTTCGGTTCCCGGACAGGAGAAAGGGCTTGACAGCGGTTTCCTGTTCCTGACCCCGCTTTCCCTCGCGCTCTGTCTGTTCATCAACTACACGACATTCACCCCGGATGAGGAAGGGGTGTATTTCAATGACCGTATTTATCAGATACCTTTGAAAAAGGATATCTGGGACGCGAAGAAAAAACGCATACCGGCCCGCAACGGCATCGTGGTGGCATCCACCGGCGGCGGCAAGTCCGTGCTGACACTGAATATCGTGCAGCAGCTCATCGAGCAGGGCTATATCGTGGTGGTGGTGGAGTTCGGGTACTCTTTCGGACAGCTCTGCAAGCTTTATCCTGAAATCTCGCTGCATGTGGACTATGACGGGGAGACACCGCTGGGCCTGAATCCCTTCGATCTGGAGGGCCGTTCCCTTGACAACAACAAGATAGAGGTGCTATCGGGTATCGTGCAGCGTTTCTGGCGCCGCATGTTCGGGAAGGACGAGGAGGAGCAGTCCGTAGCCCTCACAAAATTCATCCAGGATTATTACACCACCTGCCTGCCGCCCCATTCCTTTCCCTCTTTCTACCGCCACGTGACGGAGCATTATGAGGATATCTGCCGGCGGAAGGACGTAGACCCCAATTATTTTGACCTGTCCTCCTTCCGCCTCATATGCAGCGAGTTCCTTCCCGGTGAACGGTATGCCAATGTATGCAGGACCGACGGAGTGCCCGATTTCGGGAACAGGCGGCTGGTCGTGTTCGAGCTGACGCAGATCAAACAGGACAAGTTCCTCTCCGACCTGGTCATGGCCCTGATCTTCGACGTGATTCATGACAAGATCCTTTCCGACCGGACCAGAAGGGGGATGATCATTTTTGACGAGTATGCCGAGACGGCGCAGATGAAGTCCAGAGGCGAGGATATCAGCATACATTCCGCAGTCGCCTTCTGCTACCAGAAGATACGCAAGGAGAACGGTGCGGTGATGACCATCGTCCAGAGTCCCGACCAGCTTCCCGATGACGAATTTACCAAAGGCATGATCACCAACACCCAGCTGCTGTACATCCTTCCCACAACGGATGTGGTATACAGGGCCGTGGAGAAAAGGTTCGAGATGGGGGGCGACCCCGCCCAGTGCAACATGATGCGGTCCATCCGCAACGACTTTTCCGGGGAGCGTCCGCATTCCGAGTGCTTCATCCGCTTCACCGGCGGCCAGGGGAGGTATGCGGTGGTGGTGCGCAACGAACTGAGCCGGGAGAAGTTCCTCGCCTTCCAGACCGACGGGGAGACATGGGCTGAGATTGACGGCTATTCCAGGACCATGCCGATGGAGGAAGCGATAGGCAGATACATGGAGAGACACCCGTCAAAGGACAGGAAATGAAAGGAGACCGTATGGAAAAAGGATTAAAGGGATACAGGCCGCTTCTGCTTCTGCTCCTGTGCGGCGGAATGACCTTGAAGGCTGCCGCACAGGCGGCGATTACCGACCCTCTCAACACCGCCCAGAGCACACTGACCGCGGGAAATACCGCTGCAACGGTGAAACAGGTGACGGAATCGGTGAACAGACTCCAGACCGCCCTGGACTATGTCCAGAAGGTGTCCGCCACCGTCAGACGCGCACGGATGTTCACGGACCTGATAGACCGGCAGAACCGGTTGAACAGCAACTGCCTCAGGACGCTGGAAGAGGCGGAGAAGATGGACATGAAGGGGCTGCCGGGCATCACTTCGGCCGTGCAGGACGTGGTGGCGAACAACGCCGCCATCATCTCCCTGACCATGGACATACTCGGCAGTGACCTGAAAATGAACGACAGCGGACGGATAAAGCATCTGAGGAAGTGTCTGGAAAAGCTGAGGGAGCAGGAGGCGGGACTGTCCGCCATCCGTCAGACCATCTCCCGTACACGGACAATCAGACGGAATTTGGGACTTGTAACAAAATAGGAATCAGAACAAAGGAGGAATATCATGAGATTGCTTTCAATTTTTTTCTTTTTTACAGGAATGTCGCTGCATTGCGTGACAGCGGGAGCCCAGTGGGTGGTCACCGACCCCGGCAATACGGCACAGGGAATCATCAATGCCGCCAATACGGCCAGTACGGTGAAGCAGACGGTGGAACAGGTGAACAGGCTCCAGACCGCCCTGGACTATGTCCAGAAGGTGTCCGCCACCGTCAGACGCGCACGGATGTTCACGGACCTGATAGACCGGCAGAACCGGTTGAACAGCAACTGCCTCAGGACGCTGGAAGAGGCGGAGAAGATGGACATGAAGGGGCTGCCGGGCATCACTTCGGCCGTGCAGGACGTGGTGGCGAACAACGCCGCCATCATCTCCCTGACCGGGGATATACTCAGCAGTGACCTGAAAATGAACGACAGCGAACGGATGGAGCAGCTCGACGGATGTCTTCAGGAAGTCCGTCGCCAGGAGGCTTCACTGGGCACCATCAGACAGATCATGTCACATACGCGTACCATCAGACGGAATTTGGGACTTGTAACGGAATAGGAATATGGCATCAATAACAGAAATATCGGTCGAGCATATCCACAATGCTTATGAAAGTATCCGGGGGAACATCGCCGTGGAAGCCTTCTATGCGGTAGTGACGGGATTCATGGCTGTCACGCTCATCCACCGTCTGTATACGGTATACCGGGAGGTGCAGTCCAACGAGGACGGCACGCCCACCATGAAGGATTACATGAACCTGGTGTGGCAGTATGTATTCTGCATAGCCGCCGTCGCACTGTTCCCCGTGCTGCTGGAAGCCCTGGAAACGGTGTTCGGCAAACTGATGGACGATCTGCAGGCCGGATTCGGCGGAAAGGTCTATGATGTGGCCGACCTGTTCCAGAAGCCGATAATCGCACAGTTCGAGAAACAGTTCAGCGACATGTCGGTAATGGACGTTGCCGGCGTGTTGCTCAATCCGGTCGGCAGTTCGTTCGATTATCTGCTGGCGTATGTGGCCGGCGTCATAGCCGCCCCTTTCTACATGTACGCGCAGACCCTGTTCATAGTCGGCAGATACATGTTCCTGCTCCTGCTGGAACTTATATCCCCTGTGGCGATAGCCTGTTTCTACAACGAGAGTACCCGGACGTATTTCCATACGTGGTGCAAGAACCTGCTGGTCTGTTATCTGATGGTACCGGCCTTCATCCTTGCCAGCAAGTTTTCGGACGCCATCGTCTGCGAGTATGTCATGAACACCTCGTGGAATGTCGTCCTGCAGGTGTTGTTTTCCCTTGCGTTGAAACTGTCCCTGCTGGCGATTGTGAGAGGCAGGATCCATAACCTTTTTTAAAACAACGGAAGAATATGAAAATGGATATAAAGAATATGGTGAGGGACTTCGCCTCACTGGGAGAGGCCAAGAAGCGGTCCTCCGTCTATGTCAAGGCGGTCAGCCTGTTGTGTGCGGCCATCGTCGCCCTGGTGCTGTTCTTCATGAACATGACCGTCCGCGGAGTGACGGACAGGATCCTTGTCGTGAATACCGGCGGAGAGTTCCTGCAATTGAAGTCCATGGAAACGGACAAGTTATACGAGACCCTGTTGAAGGCCCACTGCAACGCGGTGGCCTATTATGTAAACTCTTTCGACAGGATGAGCATCTCCGGAAACCAGGCGCAGGCCGTGTTTCTGGTGGAGAAATCCGAGCTGAACGCCATCTGGAACAAATACCTGAACGACCGCGCCTATGCCGACGCGGCGGACAGGGGTGTCATCTACAAGTGCGTGTTTGAGAAGCTGCACAGGGTCGGGATACGTGATGACGGTTACAACGTGCTGTTCACCTCCATCCTGTCTATCCATGATGCCGGCGGGGTCAAACGTATAAGGATATACAGCCGGGGCGACGCCATACGCACCACCCCGTCCTATCCGGAGAATGTGACAGGCTTCTTCTTCCGGAACTATACACAGGAATACGAGCTGTTGGATAGCTCGGATGGAAACAAAGAAAGGAATTGAATAAAACAGAAGAACATGAAGAAGACTCAAGTAATCATTGTCAGCGTGTTCGGGTTACTTGTCCTTCTTGTCATCTGGACAATCTCCGCGATGAAAGGAAAGGAAGAGAATCAGAACACCGTCCGTCTTAGCACGGACAACAAGGATGTGACCATTACGGATGTGAAGGCCCAGCTCGAGCGTACCCCCCTGCGCAAGCAGGCGGAGGGACAGGGCGGGGACAATCCGGTGGACATAGAGCGTATGCGTCAACTCATCATCAACAGTGAGATGCCGCCGGAAGAGGAATACGGGCGGAAGGCGGATACCGCCTCCTATATCCTTCCCACACAAGAGAACCTGGACAGTATCACCCGTGAACTGCGGAAGAAGAAAAAAAGGAAACAGGAGAAAAAGAAGGTGGAGAAGAAGGAAGAGACAAAGGAAGCCCCTGAGGCAAGGACAAGATTCAACACGGTCGCCTTGCACAAGAGCAGCAGGCGGAACGCCATCCGCGCGTACGTGCATTCCGACCAGGTCGTGATGGCCGGATCCACGCTGAAGATGCGTCTGGGTGAGGACTGTCTCACCGATGACGGCCGTCGGGTGAGGAAGGACTCGCCGGTGTACGGGGAAGTGAGGAAGATAGACGGCGAAAGGGTCATTGTGGAGATCAGGACAGTCAATGTGGGCGGCAATATCCTTCCGTTTAAAAAAGAAGTATATTCTTCTGACGCAATGGAAGGTATCTATGTACCGGGGAACGCAAAGGCGGAAATCAACAAGGATGCCACGGCCGGGGCGGTGGACGGGACAAATCCGCAGATAACCGGAGGCCTGGACATGGGCAGCCAGCTTATTGCCGGAGGCGTGAACGGTGTGGTGAACGCCACCAAGCAGGCCGCAAGCAAGAATATCAAGAAAGTGAAGGTCACCATCAAGACCAACTATGCCGTGTTTCTGATGGAGAAAAAAGAAACGGGGGAAAGCTGACCGGAAACGGCATATTGAAACATTAAAATAGTGTGTATTCACGCCACGAACAGTCAGGGCAAAGAAGTGATGAAAAGGCATCTGTGGATGAGAATGAGAAGCAAAAGTCCCGGATAATGGTCCGGAACCTGAAAAGTAAACAATAAATAAAAACAAAAATTATACAATGGAAACCATACAGGAAATTATAGATACAATAAAACAATGGCCGGCCACAATATGGTGGGTTATGGGAGCTCTTTTCATTATCCCCCGGTTTTGGGATACTCCACCGAGAAAGAAACGAAATAAAGATAAAATGACGGATGATAAGAATAACGACTTAAAAAGTTCAAATATGACTGATAAAAAAGAATTTGGAGGCAACCTGATGGAAGAAGGTGTCATCATGTGGGCCATATTTACCAAAGAGGGGAAAGCAGCCCTGCGTATGGATTACGAAGTACATCCCGAGAATGGAAAAGTCGGCTATGGAAGGTTGTTGTCCCCTGATGTATCCGTACTGCATGAAATCCTCACACCGGATGATGCTGACAGGTTTCTTTCCCTTCCTGAATACGGGATTTCGATACGGATCAGGATGCGCCTACGATATCAGGGAACTGAGGACAGGGTAGTAAAGCAATCGGAGTATGAGCCGGAAATGTGCTTTCCCGTGTGGATAGTGCCACAGGAGAACGGACAGGTCAGCCTATACCTTGAGGAACCATCCATAAACCAATGCGCTATTCAGGATATAACCGGATTACCGGGAGTGCCTGATTTGCAGCCGGACGGTGTACCCGTAAGGGGCGAAATGCTGATACGACGAGCAAGTCCTCTTGGGGAGTTTCCCCGAATATTCGAGTGTCTGGAAAAGAGAACAAACAGAAAAAGCGACCTGATGAAAGAAGGTGTGCTTGTGTGGATTATGTTCACCGCAGAGGAGAAAACCGTCCTGTATGCGAATGACCGGATACATTTTGCAGAGGATGGAAAATATGTTCCGGGACAGCTACTCTCCCCCGATATCTCCGCCTTTCATCAGGTTTATGACTGGGATGAACAGTATCTGCAGATTCGTTCAAGCCCCGAAGTTTCAGTACGGTATCGGATACGGCTCCGTTATCCGGGAGCAGACGATACCGGTATAGAAAGATCGGAATATGAACCGGAAGCATGTTTCCCCGCATGGATCGTAAAGGAGAAGGCCGGTCAAACCAGCCTGTATTTGCAAGAGCCTTCTACCGGACAATGCTTCATTCCGGATATGGGTGGATTACCGGGTCTGCCGGAACTACAACCGGATGACATACCCGTCAGGGTCGAAATGCTGATACGCCAGGCCCACTGTATTTTCGACACGGTAGATCCGACCTTTCTGAAAGCCAGAAGGAACAGCACTAAGGAAAGAGAAAAATACGCGGATCTTCCACCTTCTTATGCCGAAATCCTCAGAAAGATAGATGCCGAAAGGGAAAAAGAGGGACACCGGCCACACATAAACCCAATAGTGTCCACTCCGCCTGTTTATATCGAATTATCTCGAATTACTTGATGGGGCACCCGAAGATATGGAAAAGACCGGAATGCCATACTGAGTATGTTCATAAAATTCACATCCTACTAAACGGGGCTTGTATTCAAGGATTACGTTCTCCAAGCGCATGGTTTTATGCTTATGTTTACAGAGGAATATCATATGTGTTACCTCATAAATATTATTAGAAAACAACTCCCGTTTTTTTTGGCGGATGGTCGTCATGATAGTCGGATCTATTATATATTCTCCGATAGTGAGCCAGACATGATGGGACATGGTAGGTACCCTATGCCCAAATTGGGCGAGGAGCTGCCTTCTCGTGGCAGACCATATCTTATTCCCGTTAAGCCGGCAATCACCAGATGTGACAATCGAATCAATGTTGTATTGGCTTTTTAGTCTGTCATGAATTTCCATGCATACTATATTACACCTGAATGCAATATTGGATTCTCCTTGTTCCTCGATATAATCAACTATACAAGAGAATACTTCCGGCAAGTCATTGGCATTCAAGGTGTCTTTGTCAACTGGAAAACGCACATCGGGAAGTTTGAATTGATGACCAAAATTACGGACAGTAAAATCATAGGCTCCTTCAAGAGAGGCTGTGTAGCTCCGGCTGAAGTGAATCCGTATGAAGTTTTTAAGACGTATAAAAAGAGAATTTATTTTTCTGTACATGTTAGATATTTTTTTATGAAGCCGCAAAAATATAGAATTAATCATATGAGACCAAACAGAATTTACATCACAGGAATACTTCTCCTGTTTGCTTTTTTATCAGGAAGAGCCCAGCAGCCCCGTATTGACGAGCTGGAGTGCAGAAACCTGAAGATCGGTTATGAGAAGACGCTCCATATGATATTCCCCACTCCCGTGAAATACCTGAACATGGGGGATGAGAACATCATAGGGGAAGTCATACAGGTATGTCCGTCCGTCATCCGGCTGAAATCAACGGTAAGGGATTTCAAAGGAGAGACCAACCTGTCGGTTGTTACGGAGGACAGCAGGTATTACACCTATTGCATATCCTTCGACGAGGGAGCGCAGGCTGTCTACAAGGAGGGCGGTACCATGCCGGAAACGGCGGTTCTTCCGGTTTCTGACGAGAAACTGACCCATGTGATCTATCCGGAAAAAATCGTGTATGTGGATTTCGGAAACACCACCGTACAGGTGGAGAAAGCGGAGAATGTGAACAATATTGTCGCACTCAGGGCCGTGTCGCCGTTTGCCCTGCAAACCAACCTTACAGCCATCACCGAAAGCGGCAGGTTCTATACGTTTGACCTGCGGTATGCGCCCGGATGTGAGAGATTTTCCTTCATTGTGGACAAACAGGACACCAAAAAGAAGCAGGTGGCCATACTGGAGGGAAGAGAGCGGAATACCCGGCAGAAAGCACTGCTTGAAAAAGAGATATCACGGAGACCGAAGCTGCTGACCAATATCAGGGACGAGGTGGCCGGCATGAGATTCTGCGTGACCAATATCTTTGTGGACAATGATATCCTGCTGTTCCGCTTCGGGCTGCACAACCGTTCCCAGATCGGCTATACCATAGACTTCATCCGTTTTTATATACAAGATGCGAAAAAACGGAAAAAGACCGCCGTCCAGCAGCTGGAGCAGCAGCCCCTCTTCTCTTTCAACCGTCCGGAGGAGGTGGCTGCGCTTTCCTCATGTGACTTTACGGTCGCCCTTCCGAAATTCACCATACCGGACAAGAAGGTGCTCATCATAGAGATACAGGAGAGAAACGGGGGAAGACATTTCTATTACAAATTGAAGAACAAACAGCTGATCAATGCGGAGATACTGTTCCCGGAGATTGTAGGAAAACCATAAAGGATACCACATGATAACGAAACTAGTTCTGTTCCTATGCCTCTTCTGTCCGGTACCTGATAAGGAAAGGGCCATATTGGAGGACGCACTCTCCCGGTGTTCCAGTCTTGAGCGCATCGGGGAGATCATGGACATCGTGGAGAGGCATCATCTGGAATACAGGATACCGGTACATCCCCCTGTACACCGGTTCCACCGTATCAGTTCCGCCTACGGATGGAGGAGCGACCCGGTTACCGGACAGCGCAGGTTCCATTCAGGAGTGGATATTGCGGCGGAACTTGCATCGACCGTGCATGCCGCAGCTGATGGAAAGGTCATATACTCAGGAAGAAAGGGAGGATATGGATACTGTGTGATGATACGCCATGCCTATGGCTTTGTGACCCTGTACGGGCACTTGTCCGCCTGTTATGTTCCGGAAGGGGAAGAGGTCAGGAGTGGCAAAGTGATCGGATTCATCGGATCAAGCGGAAAAAGCACGGGAAACCATCTGCATTATGAGGTGAGAAAGTACGGAAGGCCGGTCAGGCCATACATCAGAAAAAGAAGAGGATTATGAGAATACTGGACTACATGGAAAGATTACAGACACTGACCCGTCTGCTGAAAAAAGAACATACAGGAAGTGCCGCGAAAATAGCGAAGGAAATGGGCGTACATCGCAATACAATCATTAATTACTTCTTAGAGCTCCGGGCCATGGGTGCAGAAATTGAATATGACAATGAACGAAATACATATTATTTCAAGAAATCTTTTGATATCCAACTGAAAATTAAAATTTAGTTAAGGGCAGCACAAAAAGGTTGTGCTGCTTCCCACTTACATTTGCATATTAAAAACTATCAAAATACAATTTATGAAAACAAATCATTTACATTACATTGTGCTGCTGGCAACCATCTTCTTAGGCTGCTCATGCAGTGAAGAAATTGAAAAAGAGCTCACAACCGGAAAGACCGCGGTGACTATCGAGGTTGACGGAGAAGAGGATGCGGACTCACGTACCGTATCGTTTACCGGTGGTACCGCTTATGGAGAGGGACTTTATGATGGTAAAGAAAGACCCACGGTAGGTGCTGAAGCCTCTGACGGATATGAGATAGACTATTTCTACGGGGGACCGTCAGATGAACCCCAAAAGTACAATTATACAGGCAGTGGAAGTTCTGTATCATATCAAGTTTTTCTGAATGGCAAGGATCATAAATTCAAGTGCAAGTTCAAGGAAAAGAAACGTACTTTGACCCTGACTGCCAATCCGACCTCCGGAGGAACTGTTACCGGAGGGGGAACATACAAAGTAAAAACCAATATCCCCATCACCGCTGTTGCAAAATCCGGATACACATTTTCCGGATGGACTGTGACTAAAGGAGATGCAAAAATTATGAATGCCTCCTCAGCCAGCACCACTGTGCAGTTGCAAAGTTCGAACAGTACTTTGCAGGCGAACTTTAAACAATCTGTTACGATTATAAATGTCTCTTTCAAAGATGAAGTTTTAATGGGACAATTAACCAGATCTGTTTCTGTTACCTCAGGTCATTCAGCGACTTACACTGTTTATGGTGTTGAAATCACAGAACGGGAAGATGATAGAGGAAATTACGACTCTTGGGAGGAAAATTATACCTTTGCAGTCACATCGGGATCTCCAGCATCACGATTGGATAGTTATGACAGATATAACGGTGAGGTGTCTGAGAGCATGACCAGCAAAGAAAAATCATTCACTTTGGTTGTGGATGGTGTCACTGTTTGCTCCAATGAACCTATTTCAAATGTTGGCAAAGTTGATAAGGTAATTGGAAACTATAGGTATATTTTTTGATTTAATTTCGCATTACAGATGAGGTTATGTCAGTGTTTTGACACCTCATCTTTCTCTGCCAAACTATTGGATACTTAAAATAGATTTTCACAATGTACTGGCAGTTATGAACGGCAACATAAAAATTAAAAAGAGCAACTGTTCATCTCGGACAGTTGCTCCTGTAAAAACGGTTCAATATTAGTAAAAAACGACAATCTTTATGAATGAAATTATTTATAAAGACCCTGTATCTTTTGATAAGAACTGTTCTCTTCTTATGAGGGCAAATTCAGTTCTTTATCAAGAAAGACGCAAAATATATTATTTCAGTATTTCACCTTTCTCATTGAAGAACACCGTACTTTCAGCTCCCTCCTTGTCTGTCAGAACAACCTGATAGGTCTTGCTGCCATCCTCTGCCGCTTCCACCGCCGCTTCCTTGACGGTTGATTCCGCAAAATTTTTGGCGATTGCTTCCGTTACCGCTGCCGGAAGGTCTTTCACTTCAATAGGGGTGAAGTCATTTACTGCCATGACTGTTTCAACACCTGAGGTCAAATTTTCGGCAAATGCCACTGTTGTTCCTAATCCCATTACCAATGCTACTGCAACAAAAAATTTTTTCATAATCTTATATTTTTAATGGTTATTGTTTTACGATAATGATAAGGCAATTCCCATGCCAAAAGAATATTTATTCTGATTATCAGTTAATTGTCATTTTTTTATTATGTAAAAAATGGAAATAATCCTCATATAGTGTGGTCTGATGTAGAATGTTTCCACACTTATAAAAATAGGCAGGAATTCTGCCTATTTTGTGCGTAAAACCAAAATCTGTTGCACATTAACTTCTGTTACAAGTTCTTTTTTATTTTGTATGACAAGATAAAGGCTATTATAACAAGAGGCTGTCAAGTCATTTTTTTAAGACAGCCCCTTGTATTTTATCTGATAGTGGGCATGAATACAATGTTAATAGTTATATCCTTTGTCGCTGTAAATGAATATGAACCGGCTGATGTCTGGGAGTATTCCCCAAGATCGTCCAAAGCCTGCCATCTGGTAGTAAAGAAACCTCTCAGATAGTTATATCTCCAGCGGTCACCTTCTCCCGGCACGGCATAATCCGCACCATCCGCATATATTGTTACCCGGTCTCCATATGAGAACTCACGGGTTTGCTGACCGGAACTCAGACCGGTAGCAGAAAAGCCAATTCTGAAATCACCGTGCGTATACAAGGAGAAAGAATTGTTACTCCACATGCCAGTCTGTATAGTCACCTTTATAGGATTGTCCGCTTTGAAATCGTATACGAATCTGCTTCCATCAGGATAACGGCTGTAATCATTGTACGTAAATAAATATTGACCATATTGTCCGGAGGGTATCCCGTTGCCATTCACATACCATTCATCCTCTCCATATTTCCAACCGGATTCCGGCTCTGGAGATATCAGGTAACCACCTCGTTCCAAGTTTTCATCATCCGGTGAAAGATTCAATACTATTTCTGAAGCAGATGGCAGCAATGTGGTTTCACCACGTTCATCAAAGACATCCAGTTTGCCTCTTCCTGTCCGGATGGAGAAATAGAACGTTTTACCGGCTTTTGAAAAGTTCGCCTGCAAAGTACTGTTCGGACTGTCAGAATGTAATATTAGATTTCTGAAATGTTATCATTGGATGATTTTACATTTCTAACAAATTCCATCCCCCTGATAAAATTCTCCGTGAGATTCTTTTTTTCCTCTATTTCCTGTTCCATCCTTTTTATGGATGTCCGGAAGAAAAAATCTATCAGAAATTCATCTGTACGCTCTTTTTTGATATATTTTAAGGCGGTGATATATTCCTCTCTCTGCGAACCGGGGATTATCAGCAGCGGCTGTTCTTTTTTGAGCAATATAAAATTGGACATCAGACGTCCCAGACGACCGTTTCCGTCCCGGAAGGGATGCAGATATTCATAAAATCCATGAAATCTTGCCGCGATGATCATCGGATGGATCTTCCCGGAGTCCAGGACCTGCTGGGTGCTTTGTAACAGGCGGGGGACCTGCTTTATCAGCTGCTCATGGTCCCCAAATATCGTATCACCGGCACACATGTCCACTGTTGTATATTCTCCCGGGTTGGACGGTATTTCATCGTATTGGGTCTTGTAAGAGAGGGTATGTTCCGTCAGCAGCCGGTGGGTTTCCTTCAGGAGTTCCTCGGTCAGCGGCCTGTCCAAATTCTTCAGAAGATATTCATAAGCCTGGAAATGATCCAGGATTTCAAATGCCTCCAGCAAGGTCTTGCCTTTGGGGATCATGCCCAGCCCTTTTTCTTTCAAGGTGCGGGTCTCGTCCACTGAAAAACTGTTCCCCTCTATAGCACAGCTATGCGCCGAGAATAGAATTTCATTGTATTCTATAAAATCTTTTCTGCTCAGCTTCTCAGATACAAGTTCCTTGTACCGGTTCACTAAAATATCATATCGGGAAATCAACTTGTCCTCCATATCAGTACCATTTTTTGCAAAGATACTAAATCTGACCAATATAACCCTGCATTCTATATGTAATTCCTTGATAAAAGTGTGATATCATTACTTTCCCCGCCCTACTGGTAGAACAATGGTAGAAAATAAAAAAACATAACAAAACTCAAGATAAAACACCGGAACGGAGCGATTGCAAGACCGTCTGTCCGTACTTTTTCTCCTTCAAAAGGGTGGAGAAAACATTTTCTACCGGAGTTCTACCCAAATACCGGATGTTCCAGGAACACTATGGACACATCCCTCTTATTTGTCTTGTTTTTTCAGCCATGTAATAAACAAGCCGGAATCCTTCAGAAAAAGGCATTCCAGCTTGTTCACATTGCACATACCGGCTGTCATTATCATAAACCGCACTATTCCAAACATCAATACTAACAGCCAGATTTATTATAAGGAGTGTAAAGAAGATCTTGAAATCTTTCTATGCGGTTCTCCTGTAAATCGGTACATTGACTATCATGTCTTATCTTTTTTCTTTAGGAAGAATGGGGCCTGTTATCGTCTTTTACCAACTTTGGGGTATAATGCCTAAGTAATTAAACGCTTCATCCATTTTTGCAGACTCGGAACCCGGATAGTTCCGGTTGAACAGGTATTCTGTGTCACACCGCAAAAGCTTCCACTCACAGCTTCCTTCTTCCCGATAATACAAATGGGCTATCGGAGTGCAATAACCAACACCGCTAACAGGATCTCTTGGATTTGCTCGCTGAATCGGGAACTTGCAGGATACTATCCCTTTCCAAAAACGTACTCCTGCCGCTATGTCAACAGTGCAGCTTCCCAGTTCATCGCGCCATTCATAGTCATCAATCTTGTTCTCCTTTTTATCACTCGGTCTGTAGGAGTTGGATTCCAGTTTGAACTCCCTCTCCCATACAACCTTTACAGTCCCTTTCATGGCTTTCCTGCTTTTGTTTGAAAGCGTATAGACTATATTGAACCAGTCATTATCAGGTACAGGATATGCCAGAAACGTATTGCATTTCTGGTTCTCCAATGTTATCATCCGAAGTGCCGGCATATCAGTGGCCGGTCTCACCTCATACATCCATTCCCCATCATTGGAATTCTGATCGTATCCGTAAGGCTTGAACCAGGCTGACTCCCCGTTCTTTTTGAACAGCACTGCCAGCCGGTATGTCCCCGGCACGGCCTGCACATAACAATACTTGCAGTATCCGTCCCATGCACCGTTTCCGCATTTGATATCAAACGGCTGGTACTGTTCCACAATCCTGTCCCCATCCATCAGCACGAACCGTGCCTGTCCGGCGAAGTCTTCCCCACCTCCACGGTTTCTATACCGCAAAAAGAATCCCCAGACCTTACCCTCACCGGTATAGGTGTCATAGCCATAGAACGTATAATTCGGCCGTATATAAATCCTGTCCGTCCCGCAATCCCTCATGACAATCCGGTCGGTCTTTCCGAAAGTGCTCCAATACTCCTCATCCATCGGCACATGGTCCACGTCCACCTCACAGTTATAACCGGATTTCATATTCAGAGTGTAAGTATAGATCATGCCGGGATTCCACACATGGGTAGGCGGCAGGGCATAGGTGAAATCCCTCCCGTCCACATGTACATTGACAGTGATACCCTCAGCCGTACCCACAGGCATCAGGATTGCCTCCACATATACCGGAGAGGCATCGTCCAGTGTGTAGTTCCCTCCGGCCTTATATTCTCCGGGCTGTCCTGTCGGAAGGAGCTTTCCGGACGTGACATCCATGGACGCAGACAGCCTTACACCTCCAAAAGTGACCGCATCCACCATCCCGTCACCTGTATAATCATTCTTTTTTATCAGGATCCTGACCAGGGAGAGAGCATGCTTCATCACAAGGACCGCGCTCGGCTTCTCAACGCTTACTCCTCCTTCTCCATACATATAATCCTCCTGTGTCGTGATGTCCACAGGTATGGCGGTCATGTCCGTATATTGTACATTATAAGGATAATAGGCGGACACTTTCTGCTCAGCCGTCACCTCCACCTGTTTTTCGGCTTTCCACCGCCTGCCGTCAAAAGTGAAGGGTATGTTCACATCCCCTGCAGCTGTCACTCCCAGGCAATGCCCCTCCTTCCAGTTCTCCACCACGGCCCTCTGTTCCTGCATGTTCTCGATGATAGGGGCGATGCCGAGGTACACCTTTCCCGTATCCGGCTCTTCCGGGTTTCCGGGATTTTCCGGCTCCATTACGGGAGGAACCGGGTCCGGCAGTGGTTCCTCATCCCGGCAGGAACATGTCATGCACGCCATGACCGCCATCAACAAATATCCGAATGTCTTCATTTTCTTCAATTTTATGTTCTTTATTCTTTCTCCACTCTCTCGAAGAATTCCCGTATAGCCTGTGCTATGACCTGCTTCTCCTTCATTCCAGCGTCTACAGCGTATTTCTTCACCTTGCGGTGCAGTTCCAACGGATACTCCAGTGAGGTTCTGGCCAGTGCTTCCCCTTTCTTCCCCTCCTTCGGAGTGGAATGTGTGGGACGGTTTGGTGTTCCGCCCTGCAGAATCTCGTCAATTCCAATAAATTTTCCCATATTCTTTATTTACTTTTATTTGTTGTCAACCATATTCAATCTGGACAGGATCTCCCGGGTAAGGGACCGGTAGTCCGCCGCTCCATTGCTGTTCCTGCTGTAAGATACGACATCCGTCTTTCTGCTCATGGACTCTGCCACCCTGATGGAACGGCTGATGACCGTGGAAAAGACCGTTTCCCCGTACTGTTTCCGCATCGCTTCCAATATCTCCGCATGCAATGTAGTCCTTCTGTCATACTGTGTCACCAGCATGCCGAGCAGGTTCAGTCCCCTGTTGATCTTCCTCTGTATTACAGCAACCGTATCCAGGATGGAAACCAGACCATATAAAGAAGCCACTTCCGGCTGCACCGGTATAATCAGATCGGTGGCGGCCACAAGCGCGTTGACCGTGATCAGTCCGACAGCCGGCGGGCAGTCAAGAAGCACAAAATCGTACCCTCCATCCGTTTTGGCAGCCAGTTCTTTAAGGAAGTTTTCCCTCCCGTATTCGTTCTGCAGAAGATACTCCGCATCCGCCATTTTCCTGCATGACGGGCACAGGGATATATTCTCCTGCAACCGTATCCATGGAAGCCGCGTTTCCTTGCCATCCACCGCACCCTGCAAGGCCGAGAAAACCGTTTCTTCCGGATCTGTCACCCCCAAAGCCGAGGTCAGAGTGGCTTGCGGATCCAAATCAGCAAGAAGGACCTTGTATCCTTTTCGTGCCAGTTCGAACCCCACATTGGTAGTGGTAGTAGTCTTGCCAACTCCACCCTTCTGATTATGGACTGCTATAATTTTCACCATATCTATTTGTTTTTTAGTGTGTTACGAAGTTAAGGAAAATAATTCTCTTTTCCAATATTTTGATGTTTTAATGCTTTAATATTTATATATTTTAACACTAAAATATTTTGATACCATGATCTCCCATAACGAAGGAACTTTCATTTCTTTTTTCAAAGGAAGACGGATCATACCGGAAGCCGCGGAAGGCTCTATAATGAACTTCATCCCAGGCCTCCTTTCACACAAAGCCGCAATGCCACCATGAACCAGGCCAGACAAATCAGAGCGGGAACCTGTGATACGAAAGATGCGCATATTAATGCAGAGAAAACAAAGGAGGCATGGCCAAGCAACAGAACCTGGCGGTTGGATACGTCCTCTTCAAGTACAGAAGAAAAGAATTGGTTTTTACGGTTCAGCCATAATTGAATAGCTGAAGATTTGCTAGCGACATTTATGTCGGGAGCAAAAATAGAAACTGTTTGTTTCATAACTGTGAGTATTTTGGCGTTTCGGCAATTATATAGAACACAAGAACGGCCGCCGTTTCCCAAGTTCGCCAAAACACCCACAGATTTCGCTCATAGAGCAAAAATGTAGTCGGGAAAGGCAGCCGTAGTTTGCACAACAAGTTGCGACTTCTACAGTATCCTTTATATGCATCATTTTGCTAAAAACAGCAAAATGATAATTTAGGGCATAAAAAAAGCCCATCAAAAATATGAGCATTCACACGCTCTATAATACGAAATTTATTCGTGGGTAATTTTGGCACTGCAAATATACGAATAATACATTAAACTGCCAAAGAAAGAAAAGGGAAGATCTCTTTTTTTTTGTAGAAATATGGATACAGCACAAAAAGGTTGTGCCGGTCCGCCCTTACATTTGTCCCATTAACCATAAAAAATACACAATGGAAGAAATGGAATTGATACACAAGGTGGAAAACGGGGAATTGGACATGCTTGGTTATGTCATGCTCAACCCGGAATTGAAGGAACCGTTTTCGGACTATGCCCGGAGCAATGGCATCACCTGTCCCACAGCAGCGGATGCGGTGCGTTTTTTGAAGGAATACGAGGAAAGGCTTTATCAGGAACTGCTGCCATGAACGGGAAGGTACTGGAAAGATATGCGGAACTGATGATTGACAAGATCAGGCAGATGTCCGCCGGTGAATGGCAGAAGCCCTGGTTCACTCCTCGTACCGGCCTGCCACAGAACATATCAGGGCGTCCGTACAACAGCATGAACCGTCTTATGCTCTACATGGAGATGGACAGGATGGGATACACCCTCCCGGTATTCATGACCTTCCGTCAGCTGAAGGATGAGAACCTGATGGTCATAAAAGGATCGCACGCCCTTCCCGTGACTTTTTACGATATCACCGTGAAGCATAAGACGACGGGGGAAAAAATCAGCTTCGATGATTACAAAAGCCTCCCGGAACTTCAGAAGCAGGAATATAAGGTGACTCCCTTCATGAAACATTTCTATGTATTCAACATAGACCAGACGGATTTCAAGGAAAAATATCCGGAGCGGTATGAGGGCATGAGGGGCAGATTCTCCGGTCCTGCCGTAGCGGACAACGTAAAAGGAAACGGGAACCCCTGGCTGGATAAAATGATAAAGGAACAGAAATGGCTCTGTCCCATAGAACTGAAGGTGCAGGACAGGGCATATTACAGCCCGTCCAAAGACAGGATCGTTCTTCCGGCTCCGGGACAATTCAAGGACATGGAATCATTCCAGATGACCGCCCTTCACGAAATGGCCCACTCCACCGGGCATTCCTCACGACTGGACCGCGGCCTGCATCACCCGTTCGGAACGTGCGGATATGCCCGGGAGGAAATCATCGCCGAATTCACTGCTGCCGTCACAGGCAGGGATCTGGGAATAGCCGTAACTCCGAGAAAGGAGAACGCACAGTATCTGAAAAGCTGGCTGTCAAATTTGAAGGAGGACCCCGGCTATGTCATGAGTGTGTTACGGGAGGCCGGCAAGGCATCCGCCATGATAGAGGAAAGTGTGGAAAAACAGCACACCCTGGCAGATACATCCGCCAGGGAAGAAGACATATCCCCACTTCCCATAAAAAAAGAAAGAAACAATGAAACGGTCTCTTCCGGCATTCTCGATATGTATGACCGCTCGAAAGAACAATATCCGGATGCAATGGCCCTCATCCGTGTGGGGGATGAATACAAGGCATATAATCAGGATGCGGAAAGACTCCATGAGGTACTTGGCGTATGCGCAAGGAAAGCGGTGTCGGAAAAAGACGGCACGCCGGTCATGACAGCCTCGTTCCGTCACGTCGATCTGGATACGCATCTCCGTAGTATAATCAAGGCAGGCAGCAAGGTCGCAATCAACCATTATGAGGAAGCAGCCGCGCCGGACAAGAGCATGACGCCCCCTCTTCTTTTCAAGGGCGGCCGTCGTGAGATAGAGATCACATCCGAAGGCGCGGTCATACGTACCAACGGGAACCAATATGACGCCACCGGCATATTGAAGGGGCTGGAAAAAGCCGGAATAGATGTCAGGAACATATCCGGCAGCCAATGGGAAAGCATGTTACGGGGCCGGGGAACCGTCCTGAACCCTGCAAAACAGAAAATGCTGTTCTCTATCCGGAAACAGCCCTCCGGCTACGGTGTGCGCATAGCGGACATCAGCGGAAAAATTTCCTCATCAGTTCAAAGAGAATTATGATAACCAAACGCTGAGCCACCGGCATGACGGGCATACATATATGAGAATAACAGATTTTTTTATAAGACGTGCCCAGCTCAGAGAACTGGGAAAAAACCCGCAATTGATCACCGCGGTCGAGAATCCGTCAGAGAAGATGCAGCTGGCCGCCGTCCGGCAGAATCCGGATCTGGTTTCGGTTCTGGACAATCCTACGGAAGAGGTACAGCTGGCCGCTGTCAGACAAAAGGCGGACTGTCTGCTCCAGCTCCGTGAGCCGACAGAAAAGGTCTGTCTGGCCGCCATAGCCGAAAATCCGGAAATGATACGCTATATCCATGAACCCACGGAAAAGATGCAGCTGCTGGTCGTCAGACGGAATCCGGAAATGATCACCCTTCTGGAAAATCCATGCGAGAGGGCGCAGCTGCTGGCTGTGATGGCGGATTCCGGACTGATCACCGCCATCGGCAGCCCTTCCGCAAACACGCAGCTCTCCGTGGTCAGGAAGGACCCGCATCTCATCCGGGAGATAAGCGTACCCGACTGGAAGGCCCAGTTGTATGCGGTCGGACAGGATCCGGAACTGATAAGGTTTATCAGCGAACCGGCGGAAAAAGTACAGCTGTCTGTCCTTAACGGGGACGCCTCCCTGATAAGACTCGTGAGAACCCCCACGGAAAAGGCACAGATGCTGGCCGTTGGCAGAAATTCCTCCCTGATAGGCCATATCAAGAATCCCACGGAGAAAGTCCAGCTGATGGCGGTGCATGACAGTCCGGCAAACATCCTGAGGATAAAGAACCCGTCCCGGCAGGCATGCCTGTCATGCCTCGGTTCCGTCATGCCCGGAGGGACCGCAGGCATCCATTTCAAGGAGGACATTTCAGAAGCGGTAAAGAATCTTTTTACCAGGCTCGGGGAAATAGAGGAGAGATATGGAGAGCTTATGCGGGATGCCGGGCATATGGACACCTACGACGCCAGATACGAAGCGACGGAAAAGGCGGAAGCCTACCGTACAAGAAAAATTTCCGCGGCAGTCGGCACGTTCAGGAAAGAGGCGGTCCTGGAAACTTCCGCCGTTCCGGAAAAGACTGTTGCCATGGAGAAAACGGAGGCAACGGAAGCACAACCATCCTCCGGAGAAATGAGGTTCAAGGGCGGCCGCCGTGAACTGACCATAAGGAACGGAAGTGCAGTGCTCCGTACCAACGGGGAGAGTTTTGACGCGACGGATATCCTGAAAGACATGAGCGCCCACGGGGTTGACATAGGCAGGGTATCCGGAAAGGCCATGAGCGAGATGTTGAAAGGCAACAAGACCGCTTTGCCCGGAGCATCGGGAAACTCGGTGTTCGCTATTGTCAAGGGACCGGCGGGCTACGGCCTGAAGGCTTTCCAGATCGCCAAACAGGTTCATTCGGCTGCCGCTCAGGAAATATGATCAAAGACTGAAGAAAAAAGAAGTATAAAGATGAAAAAAAATATATTGAAAAGATTGATTGACAATCTGTCCGGAGCAGATTTGCGTAAGGTGAGGAAAGATCCGATGGAGATAATGGGCATGGAACACCCGTCCGAGGCGGCCCAGCTGTATGTCGTCAGACAAAATCCGGAGATGATACAATTCATCGGCACGCCGTCTGAAAAGGTGCAGCTGGAGGTGGTCAGAAAGGACGCCTCCCTGATCATGCTTCTTGATGCGCCATCCGAGAAAGTACAGCTGGAAGCGGTCAGGAAGGATACAGGAGTGTTCCTGTATATCAACAAACCGACGGAAAAGGTAAAGTCCGAGGTGCTGAAGAGTGACTGTGGACAGATCATCTATATGGATAACCCGTCCGGAAACCTCCAGATGCAGGCTGTGGAGAGTGACTGCGGCTCCATCATATTCATTGAACATCCCACCGAAAAGGTTCAGATAAGGGCTGTCACGGCCGATCCGGAGCTTTTCATTTATATCGGATCCCCGACGGAAAAGGTCAGGTATGCGGCGGTCAGCGCATGTGCGGACAATATCATGTATATATCCAGACCATCTGAAAAACTACAGATAAGTGCGGTGTCACAAGATTGTGAAACGGTCAGATATATAGAGGAACCCTGCGAGAAGGCGGTGATTGTCGCCCTGAAAGAAAATCCGGGATTGTTCATGTATATCCATAATTCCTCCCCATCCAAGGTGATCACAACCCTGGTTGAAAAGGATATGGAGAAAAAGAGAGAGGCGGGAAAACAGGAGAAGGTATGAGAGAACCGAAACTCCTCTTATTTAAAATGAGACTGTCGGTTCGCAGCCTCATTTTGTGGATATGGAATCTTTTTTCCCTCATAAAAAGAGAATCTCTCTCCGATTATAGGATAAAACATATGTTTGCAAAAATAATTTCTGTCATCTGTACCACTATTATAATGGTATATAATAAAATACTTAATCTGCTCCAAAACATGAAACAATCAGCATTTTTTCATATGTACCAAGATTAAAGCAAAATTAAAGTTAACAGTCTTTCAGGAATTCTTCTTTGGAAAGGTTTTCTTTTGTTTTTCTGATAGTATTTTATAGATTTGCGGTTGGAGATGTAAAGTTTCTATAGCTTTAACCAAACGAAATGTGGATAGCCCCTTCAAAAGAGGGGCTTTTTCATATTTACTTATTAACAAAATTGATTGTATCTTCAGGTGTTGATTTCATGTCTTCTTCAGTTATAGGTATCAATTCTTCTTCAAAGATAGGAGAGTCCATATCTATGGCTTTTGTATCATCCTGTTCAATAGAATTTTGAAAAACAATAATCATTAAAAATCGCATCAGCATACCGATAATAGAGAGGATTATTATTATTCCAATAAAAAAAGTTGTTATTTTTATCCATGTAGCTGATGAACTTTTCATTATACGCCAAATGAAATATATGACAGCTATAATGATACACATTAAAACGATAGAGAATATTGAAAATAACGTTGTCATAAGTATTGTGTCTTTTATATGTAAATTTATTTTATATTTTCAATAGTTTGATATAACCGTTTGAAAAATAGACTTTTAGCCGAGTATCTGAGAAACAGTGGTAACGAGTTGGCAACCGTGCGAGTTCCAGCGTTCCACAGGAATTTCCCAAACATTATTTCAAGTTTGGTTCCTTTGCCTTTGTTTGCAGCCATATTTTTATGGCGTTGTTCCTTTGTCAAATGGTCCATTAGTAATTTCTGACTTGGAGATGATGTACAACATATCCAAGGTACAAAGGTACTCATTTTAATTCGATTGGAAATGATTGTTGCCCAATATTTTGTTAACACATACACAATTAAACATTTAAACGCAAAAAAACTCTCTACTTCTTAATCAAAAACAAGACGGATAGCATAACCGTCCGCCTTTCTAATTAGTATTTTATACCTCTATTTTGTTTTGTCTTCGGTATTCCGATTGCTTCCCTAAACTCATCCCTCTTGCGTCTGAACCAACCAACGTGTGACACTCCGTCAATATTGAAATCAAACTTACCATTCTCATCTTCCTTGATGGAGCAGACAGAACGCTTGGTCTCAAAATTTTGGTTGAACTCCGAAGAATAGAGTTTGCCTGTTATGTGGAATTACTTGGCATGGGAAACACCTTGTTGTTTCTCGCCATGCCCTCGTACTTCTCTATAATCTTCTTGGGAACGTCTAACAAACGGATGTTCGATTCGGTGTTGGTCTTCTTCCTTCGGGTGATAATCCAAAGGTTGCCGTCAAAGAAAGTTTGCAGATTGTCGGTGGTGAGGTTCTTCACATCGGAATACGCCAGACCCGTGAACACCGAAAATAGAAACAAGTCCCTCACAAGCTCGTGGGTCGTGTCAAACATCTCGGTGTTCATCATGGTGTGTATCTCCTCTTTCGTGATATATCCTCTGTCCACGCTTTCGGGAGAGTTGATATATCCGGCAAAGGGATTGAACGGCAGACGTCCGTCATTTCTCGCTATCGAAATGATGTGCTTCAACACAATCATGTAACCCCATACGGTATTGGTACGGCATTTTTTCACCGTGCGTAGGAAATACTCGAAGTCATTGATGAACGTGAGGTTCAACTCTTTGAGGGGAATATCCTCACGCTTATAGGTATGTGGCGGAACTTAATTTTTTCATTTTTCATCCCATTGGTGAATGTTAACTTTAGTTTGCCTTGCTGTTCATGCTAATCTGCCAAAAAATAACAGTCGTCGAAATTCTGTTATGGTGTATATATGTTTTTATACTTTATACATTGTAAGACGAATACATACAGCTTTTCTATCTATCGGTGAATAAAGAATTTACATCTATCTCTTCCATCCCAAGCACCCTCTCGATATCTTTCAGTATTCCGGTATAATTGTCAGATATTTCCTTCTCCGTCCTGAACGCGACTACCGGCAGCGGTTCCTCCTCCAGTTCGAACAGCCTGAACTTCTTCCTGAAATGCCCTTTGATATTGGAACGGTTTCCCATTCCGATAAATTCCCCCGGTTCCAATGAAGCGAAGTCCTTCGATTCATATATCTCTTCCTTCTGTGTGCTGATGGTCACGCTGGAATTACGGCCGCCACCGCTGCTGCCGGAACTGGTGGACTTCTTCTCCTTCTCGTATTTCCCGAAAAAGAGAGGGTAATATTTCAATGCCTCCACATCCTGTGTGCGGCCCAGGAAGATATTTCCGAAATTCGCCTCGATGGACGACCTGTCCAGTTTGCTGTACAGTTTTTCCAACTTGGCTCCGAACTGGGTGAGCAGCAGGAACGCCGCCCCGTACTCGCGCAGGACGGAAGGCAGCTTCTCGAAGTCACGCACCTTGAAGGTGGTCATCTCGTCCAGGATAAATACAAAGGGGACCCTGTTCTCCATGGAGAACGAGCGCGAGGCGATACTCATCACCATGGCGATGACGGGGGATATCACCGACTCCGTCGCATAGTTGTTGCTGATTGCAAAAAGTTTCGGATGTTCAGGATCAATCAGATTGAAGTCGAAGTCATTCCCTGTCAGCACATAGCATATATTCTCATTGGTGGCCAGCTTCGCCACATAGTTGCTGAGAGTGGACACATAGGAGGCCTGTGTTTTCTCACTGCCTTCCGCCTTGAGGTACGCCCCCGCCATCATGGCGCTGATATCGTTCAGCTTCAGGAATTCCTGAAGCTGTCCCGTATCGGCCTTCATCACGAAGTTGACGATATGCGGCAGCGTGCAGCATTCCGGGAACTCGTCCCAAAGCCTGTACGCCACGCCGTTCAGGATGCCAAGCGCTCCCGTATACCATTCGTCCTGTTTGGATGTGGGCGGCATCAACGCGCCCAGTACGTCCTCCATCAGCTGCATGAGCATCG